>Ga0256846_1000014_pt1 | contig 118106 bp, 117 predicted proteins | sample TevniametaG_FD_189098 | JGI IMG/M metagenome (GOLD analysis project Ga0256846, IMG submission 189098) | Tube worm associated microbial communities from hydrothermal vent at the East Pacific Rise, Pacific Ocean - Tevnia | ecosystem: Host-associated > Annelida > Integument > Unclassified ...
CACTCGGTCTACCTGACTGATAACACGACCGGTAGTTATGCGGCCAGATCAGCGATACCCCTGGTTGCCCCGACACTGATACCCGCTAGTAAGCACCCTAGATGTTCGCCCCGGTTCTCCGGGGCCACTCTTCGAAATCGAACAAAAACCGGGCAACCAACCTAACCCATTGATTTACTGGCTTCCTGCAAGCGTAGCAACAGCACTTGATGGGTATGCTTCCGAGGGCGAGGCTCAGAGAATATCGACCCAAGAGAGAGTCAGAGAGGGCGAATGTCGGAACGGAATGGAAATGGCCGGGTACGTTTGAACCGGCCGGAAGGGCCGAAACACCGGGATTCAGGCACAAAAAAACCGGCTTCAGAGAACCGGCTTTTTTGTGTTTTGGCGGAGAGGGAGGGATTCGAACCCTCGGTACGCTATTAACGTACACACACTTTCCAGGCGTGCTCCTTCAGCCGCTCGGACACCTCTCCAGAAGGGAGCGCGAAGATTATACCAGTTTGGTCCGGCACGCAAATTCTATCGCGTCCTGTCAGACGCAGGCATTACGGCTCAGGCTTTAGATATGCTCGCTCACGTTGACCGGCTCCGCATCACCCAGCAGGCTTAAAAATTGCTGGCGGGAAACCCGGATCACCAGGCTATGGTCACCGGCTTCAAAATAGATCTCCGGCTGATCGGCAAGTGAACGATCCAGCAGGGTTTCGATGCCATAGGGCTGGCCGGAGGGAGGCACCGAGCCTGGTTCGCAGTCGGCAAACGCATCGCTCAGTTCATCCTCTTCAATTAGCTCCAGCTCGCGACCGGTGAGGCGCTTCAGTCGCTCGAACTGCAGTCGGTGGGAGCGGGGATTACCACCATTAGATAGCTCTGATCATCCCCCACCAGCACACTTTTAGCCATCTTGTCGCCGGGCACGTGCATCGCCTCCGAGGTGCGCAGAGCTGAATCGGTTCGGCTATGTTCAATCACATCAAACTCGATACCCTTGTTTTGCAGGAACTCTTTGAATGTAATGGCAACTGACATAGTCTCCTCCTCTCCTTCGACACTCCTGTTTTTAGTATAGTTTGGCTCTTTGGCGAATCACCCACGGACTGGATACGGCATGATACAGAAGAAAAAAAAGCGACACCTGCAAGCAGATCAGATGGACCGACATCGGCTCTACGAGCTGTCGGTACAGTGTGCCGAATCGGAGATTGATTTTGTCGACGACACCTTCAAACGGCTGCGAGGTCACCGTGCCAAACTGCTGCGTGAGGACTTCTGCGGCACCGCCAACGTCTGCTGCGAGTGGGTAAAACGGCGCAGTAGCAACCAGGCGATCGGCATCGACCTCGATCCTGAGGTGCTCAAGTGGGGGCGAAAACACCACATCGACGCGCTCAATCCGGCACAGGTAAAACGCATCGATCTGCTGGAAAAAGACGTGCTCAAGGCAAAGACCACACCGCCCGATATCATCTCCGCAATGAATTTCAGCTACTGGCTGTTCAAGGAGCGCAAGACGCTCAAGCGCTACTTCAAGCGGGTCCAACAGCAGCTGGCTGAGGGCGGCATCCTCTTCATGGACGCCTATGGCGGCTACGACTCTTTCCGCGACATCATTGAGGAGCGTGAGATAGAGGCGGAGGGCTTGCGCTTCACCTATATCTGGGAGCAGGAGAAGTACGAGCCGATCAGCGGCAGCCTGATCTGCCACATCCATTTCGACTTCCCCGACGGCTCACGCATGGAGCGCGCCTTCAGCTACGATTGGCGCCTCTGGACCCTGGCGGAGATCCGCGAACTGCTCGATGAGGCAGGCTTCAGCCGCGTGACCTTCTACTGGCAGGGCTTCGATGAGGATGGCGAGGGCGACGGCGATTTTCAGCCAGTCGATGAAGGCGATGCCGACGCCGGCTGGATCTGCTATATCACGGCCGAGAAGTAACCGCGCCCACCACCTGCTCCAGAATAAACGCACAGATCGCCGCTGCATCATTGAGATCGAACTGTGGCAGCGGTACCGACTGAGCCACCGGCCCATCACTGGCAAAGGCGATGATCGAATCGTCCTCGGTAAACAGCAGCGGCTTGTTCAGCGACGGCCGGTGCAGTTCGATCTTGGGAAAGGCGACGTGTCGGAACCCCTCCACCAGAATCAGATCGAGCTGGGCGCTGTCGAGCCGCTCGAGCATGGTTTGCAAGTCAGGATCCCCCTCCACCGGCTCCTCCACCATCAATGCCCAACGCTGCGCAGTGGCCAGCAACACCTGCCCCGCACCCGCCTTGCGCAGCTCGTAGCTGTCCTTGCCCGGCTTGTCCACATCGACCTTGTGGTGGGCGTGTTTGATCACGCCAACCCGCAACCCTTGCGCCTTCAGCAGCGGGATCAGTCGCGTCAGCAGGGTGGTTTTTCCGGTGCCGCTGTAGGCGGCAAATCCGAGCAGGGGAACGGAGGCATGGATCATTGTTGTGCCTTGTCGAGTTGCCAAAGAGGCACAGAGTTTACGGGAAAACAGGGCGATCTATCACCAACCCAGGGTAGGAGCAGCGCACCGACAGCACGAATCTAATCTTTCGCACCATCAGTGGCGCTCCAACAGGTGATCAGGTCTTCACCGCATTCAGCGCTGCATGAGCCGCTGCCAGACGCGCCACCGGTACCCGCGGTGCAGAGCAGGAGACATAGTTGAGTCCGGCCTGGTGGCAGAAGGCGATCGACTGGGGGTGACCGCCATGTTCACCGCAGATGCCCACTGAGAGTTCCGGCTTGACACCACGCCCCCACTCCACCGCCAGCTGCATCAGCTTGCCCACACCCTTGGCATCCAACACCTCAAAGGGGTTGTCCTGCAGGATGCCGGCCTGGTTGTACATCGGCAGGAACTTGTTCTCCGCATCCTCGCGGGAGAAAGAGAAGGTGGCCTGGGTCAGATCGTTGGTGCCAAACGAGAAGAACTCCGCCTCCTCGGCCAGGGACTCGGCACGCATGCAGGCGCGCACCACCTCAATCATTGTGCCGAAGCGGCAGTTCAGACGCTGGCCGCTCTTCTGTTCTACATCGCTGCGAATCTCATCCATGTAGCCGCGTACCCGCTTCAGTTCCTCCGCGGTGCAGACCTGGGGCACCATCATCTGCGGGTGCACCTCGATGCCGATCGCTGCACACTCCGCCTCCGCCTCGAGGGTGGCGCGGATCTGCATCTTGTAGATCTCAGGAAAGGTGATGCCAAGGCGTACGCCACGATGGCCGAGCATCGGGTTCACCTCGGTAAGCGCACGCACCTTTTTCAGCATCAGGGTCTTCTTCTCGATCGCCTGCTCGACCAACTCCAGATCGACGATATGGCGCATTGAATCGGCCTCGCTCTTCGCCGCGGAGGGGTCGTGCAGCAGGATCATCGAACCAGCCAACACCTCCATCCCGAGCACCGAACGGCGCAGGTGACTGAGCTGCTCCAGATCACTCTGCAGCTGACGTTCAGTCGGCAGAAATTCATGGATTGGCGGGTCGAGCAGGCGGATGGTCACCGGCAGCGGCGACATCACCTCGAACAGCCCCTTGAAGTCGGCGCGCTGCATCGGCAGCAGCTTATCGAGCGCCGCCTGGCGCTGTGCCTGGTCCTCGGCGACGATCATCTCGATTACCACCGGCAGCCGCTCCACCGCATTGAACATCCGCTCGGTACGGCACAGGCCAATCCCCTTGGCACCATATTTGAGCGCCCGGGCCGCATCGTTCGGGGTGTCGGCATTCGCCATCACCCGCAGGTAGGCGACCTCGTCGGCCCACTGCAGCAGCCGGTTGAGCTCCGCCGAGAAATCGGGCTCGACCATCGGGATCTCCCCAAGAAAGACGTTGCCGGTGCTGCCGTCGATAGTGAGCATGTCACCCTCGCGAATCACCCTACCGCCCACATAGGCCTCGCGCCGCTGCACATCCACATGGATCCCTTCGGCGCCGGCCACACAGGGCTTGCCCATACCGCGCGCCACCACCGCAGCATGGGAGGTCTTGCCACCACGGCTGGTAAGTATACCCTGAGCAGCGAAGAAACCGTGGATATCCTCCGGCTTGGTCTCCTCCCGCAGCAGGATCACCTTCTGCCCCTGATCCTTGCCCTGAATCTCGGCCCGATCGGCATCAAACACGGCAAAGCCGGAGGCGGCACCCGGTGAGGCAGGCAATCCCTGGGCAATCGGCTCCACCCGTGCCTTGGGGTCGAGTCGCGGGTAGAGCATCTGCTCCAGATGGGCTGGGTCGATGCGCAGCAGCGCCTCCTCCTTGGAGAGCAGCCCCTCCTGCACCATCTCCACTGAGGTGCGCACCATCGCGATAGCGTTCATCTTACCGTTGCGGGTCTGCAGACAGTAGAGAGTGCCACGTTCGATGGTGAACTCGAAGTCCTGCACCTCCTTGTAGTGGCTCTCCAGCTTGTCGCGCAGCTCAGCCAGCTGGCGGGCCATCTCCGGCATCTCGTCGGCCAGTTTGTCGATGGGCTTGGGGGTGCGGATGCCAGCCACCACATCCTCACCCTGGGCATTGATCAGATACTCACCAAACAGCTTATTCTCACCAGTACCAGGGTTGCGGGTGAAGGCGACGCCGGTGGCGGAGTCATCACCGCGGTTGCCGAAGACCATGGTGCAGACGTTGACTGCGGTGCCGTTGGCCATCTCCGGGGTGATGTTGAACTCGCGACGATAATCCACTGCCCGCTTACCCATCCAGGAACCGAACACCGCCTTGATCGCGATCTCCAGCTGATCGTAGGGGTCTTCAGGGAAAGCCCGACCGGTGTGCTCCTCGAAGACCCGCAGAAAGCGTTCGCTGATCTCCTTCAAGTCATCTGCGGAAAGCCCCACATCGGCGGTCACATGGGCCTTCTGCTTGACTGCATCAAACTCCGCATCGAATAGTTCGTCGGGCACGTTCAGCGCCACTTTGCCGAACAGCTGGATGAAACGTCGGTAGGCATCGTAGCCGAAGCGGGCATCGCCAGTTTGCTCAAACACACCCTGCAAGGTGTCGGCATTCAGCCCCAGGTTGAGGATGGTGTCCATCATGCCCGGCATCGACATCGCCGAGCCAGAGCGCACCGACACCAGCAGCGGATTCTGTGCGTCCCCAAAGCCTTTTCCAGTTGCCTGCTCAACCGCCGCCATCTGCTCACGCACCTGCGTCATCACCCCTTCCGGCAGACCGCGACTGGTCTCTTCCAGATATTCGAGGCAGGTCTCGGTAGTAATCACAAAACCAGGCGGCACGTTGAGCCCAAACTGAGTCATCTCGCAGAGGTTGGCCCCCTTGCCACCCAGCAGATGTTTGTTCTTTCCATCGCCATCCTGAAACGCATAGACGTGCCGTTTACCACTCATCTTTTCACTTCCTCATGTTAGAGACGAAAGCCGTTTTCGGCTTTGCAGGGTCGGACCATCTCGAATAATAGACCCTTATGCTGACTGCACCATGACTTGCAGCAGGTGGATTGAATCGTGGCGATATAGATAGGCGACGAGGAGAAGAAGCTGCACCGCTGGAGCAGGGTGATTTCAGACAGGATAAGGTAGAGACGAGCAGACCTCATCAAGGCATGAGGGCCGCTCGCCTTGCCAAAAGCAAGTGGCGGATTCAGGACGGACTGTGGCCGGCGCCAAGCCGCTGCTGGCGCACGGCACTCCACACCATACCGACCATGCCCAACAGCATCAGGGAGAGTGACGATGGCTCGGCGACATAGACGATGTCTGCATTGTTGAAGTACAGATTCACTATCGCATCAGGATCAGGATCCTGCCCATCTGATCCGACATGGGAGTAAGACGAGAGGGCGTAGGTATGGCCCTCCTGCAGATCGTAGCTGCCGCGAAGTCTATTATCGTACCAACTACCACCGCCAGATATTCCACCCGACACATGGGACCCAAGGGTCAAGTCGTAGAGGGAGAATTCGGAGTAGACATCTGGAAAAAAATCGAATATTCGGCTCCAGACATCCAGACTAGCGTCCTCCCCGGTCACCTGAAACGTCCAGTCCAGCTTGATGCTTCCCTCCGACCACCAATCGTAGTACCCACTCACCGCATCTAGGTATGGATCCTGATTATAGCTCCACCCTGATATCTCATAGATCAGTTCGATACTAGGATTTATGCGGTCAAAGTAGTACTCAACCGTTGCCCGCGAATTGCGGTCAGCACCGAGGTGAGGGCCTGGAGACATTCCGGGGACAACATACTCAATCCCGTTATAGGTCATCGGGTTGGTGTAATGGTATTCAGTCCAAGAACCGAGCTCAAATTCATCAACCCCTGCCTCTTGCAAGGCATGGATAGAACCACGATATCGATCTGTATCCTCCGCGATCAGGTCTGTCCGGGCGCCATCAACCCAGTAGAAGAGCTGAGCGCGGGTATCTATCTCGATCTGATCCTTGATCACTTCAATCCTCGCCGCCCCAGCCTGCGGCAGATAAAGCAGTGCGCACAAAAGTGCAACGATTGAAAAAAACCTGGTCTTGGCACTCACGCCATGATTGCCGTCCTTCTCCATTGGCCTCTCCCCTCTACATCCAATCAGCAGCTTGATTTAGCTCGATATTTTCTGCGACTCGCGGACTCGCCAAAAATAATGGAGATAGCGCTCCTCTCCCCGCAAAACCCCCTACACATCAAGCATAATATGATCTTTTGTGAGGTCAATCACAAATACAGCATCATTATCCGCTTGCACAAAGCATCTCTCAGCACTCCCACGGCGACTCCCAGCCCGCCGCACGGCACACCTTTGCTTGCCTTAGGAAATTAAAGTCACAGCCCCAACGTGCCGATAGCCCCACCAACAGCGGTGACCCAAGCGTCAGAGCAGCCTTTTCAACCGATAGTGAATCATGGCGAAATCACAGACGATGCCAACCGACTCTGCCAACCAGGCCCCCAGATCACGGCCCGCCCTGTTACTGGTGGATGATGACCCCGCGATCGCGGAGGCCCTCGGCTTTCTGCTGCGCAAGGAGTACCAGGTGCATCTAGCATCGAACCGGGCCGAGGTTACCCGGCTGCTCAGCCAGCACCCGGCAAACCTGAAACTGGCACTGATCGATCTGGGACTGCCGCCAACCCCCCACCGACCGGATCAGGGGTTCGCCATCATCGGCGACCTGCTGCAATTCGACGCCAGCATCCGCATCCTGATCCTTTCTGGCCAATCCCAGGAGGACAACATCCGCCACGCCTTCAGCCTCGGTGCAGCAGATTTCTTCCCCAAACCCTGTGAGCCACAGCTGCTGAAGGCCGGCCTCAAACGCCAGCTGATGCTCGCCGAACTCGAAACCCATTCACCAACTAGCGGCATGGCACATGGCCTAATCGGCACCAGCGAGGCAATGCAGGGCCTGCGCGGGCAGATCGCCCAGTTCGCCCCGAGCGAATTCCCGGTACTGATCTCCGGCGAATCGGGGACCGGCAAAGAGCTGGTGGCACGCGCCCTGCACCAGGCCGCTGAGCGGCGTGAGCAACCCTACTTGGCGCTCAACTGTGCCGCCTTCTCCCCTGACCTGCTGGAAGCTCAGCTGTTCGGACACGCCAGAGGCGCCTTCACCGGTGCGCAGCAGGGCAAGAAGGGCTTCTTCGAGGAGGCCAAAAGCGGCACCCTGTTCCTCGATGAAATCGGCGAGATGCCACTCAGCCTGCAGGCCAAACTGCTACGAGTACTTGAAGATGGCGAATACTATCGGATCGGCGAGACTAGCCCGCGCCACTCCCAGGCCCGCATCATCGCCGCCAGCAACCGCAATCTGAAACAGGCGGTTGAGCGGGATCGCTTCCGCGCCGATCTCTACCACCGTCTCTGCGTACTCACTATCGAAGTGCCACCATTGCGTCAGCGCAGCGACGACCGCAACGAGCTGCTGGTTCACTTCATCAACAAATTCGCAGACTCGATCCACTCTTTCCGCCTCTCGGCCGAAGCACAGGCACTGTGGCGCAGCTACCCTTTCCCCGGCAACGTGCGCGAACTACGCAACATTGTTATCCGGCTCGGCACCAAACACCCGGATGGGCTGGTGGGGGCAACCGCACTGCGCCAAGAGATCGACCCACAAGGCACTCCATCGATCGAGTCAGCGGCGATAGATCACCAGGATGCCCCAACCAGCCTGCTTCAGCGCGAAGGATTTGAACTCGACCGATATCTAAACCAGCTGGAACAGCACTATATCCAGGCCGCCCTGGAGATGGCCGGCGGCAGCCTCAGCAAGGCTGCGCGGCTGCTGCATATCAACCGCACCACCCTCTACAGCAAGGTCAAAAAGCTTGAAAAAGCGGAGCAGGCCCATGTACCTGAAACAGTTCGGCCTCACTCGTAAGCCCTTCGCCATCACCCCCGATACCCGCCGCTTCTTCAGTGGCGCCAGCCGCGGCGCGGTGCTCGACGCCCTGCTCTATGCCATCACCAACGGTGAAGGCATCGTCAAACTGGTCGGTGAAGTCGGCAGCGGCAAGACCATGCTCAGCCGCATGCTCGGCGAACGCCTACCCGCCTCTGTCGACCTGGTCTACATCGCCAACCCCAGCCTCACCGCCGACGACATCCTGCGGGCAATCGCCATCGAACTGGGTTTCGATATTGCGCAGGACGCCCGACGCTTCGAAGTCATGCAGCAGCTGCAGAGCCGCCTGATCCAGCACCACGCCGAACAACGCCAAGTGGTGGTCTTCATCGACGAGGCCCAGGCAATGCCGCTACAGACCCTGGAGCAGATCCGCCTGCTCAGCAACCTGGAGACCCGCGACCACAAACTGCTGCAGATGGTGCTGTTCGGCCAGCCCGAACTCGACCGCAAGCTGGCCGACCCAGAGATCCGCCAGCTCAGAGAGCGCATCACCTACAGCCTCGAACTGCCCCCCCTGAGCAGCGAGGATGTGCATGCCTATCTTAACTTCCGTCTCCAGCAGTCAGGCTATCAGGGAGTGGAGCTCTTCTCCCGCTCGCTGGCTCGAAGGGTGCACCGCTACAGCCAGGGACTGATCCGCCGGATCAACATCATCGCCGACAAAAGCCTGCTGGCCGCCTACTCCGAAGGCAGCTCCCAGCTGCGCCACCACCACATCCGACTCGCCGCACAGGAGTCGGGGCTACTGCATGGCACGCCGCGCTGGCTCTATGCCGCCGCCAGTCTGTTGCTCGGGTTGACTGGCCTAACCCTCTCCCAGGCAGAACGGGTACCATACCCTGCCGCTCAGCCACCCTCCCCGGTTGTCGCCGCGACACCATCGGAACAGACCGTCTCAGTCGCACCAGAGCCGGCAGGCACCACACTCACAGAAGCTGCCCTTCCGGCGACATCAAAGAGATCCAGAGACAGTGACGAATTAATCAACCGCCGACTGCGGGCCACCCGCCAGCTGCTCACCGACGACAGCGCCGGGGGCTACAGCATCCAGCTGCTTACCACTCAGCAGAAGCCGGTCTATCTAAAAAACTTTTTCGCCGAGCACGGCGAGCAACTCGATCCTGAGCAGGTCTTTATCTACCCCCTGCACTCCAAAGGAAGCGACTATTTCATCGTGCTCTATGGCCACTATGCCGACCCCAAACTGGCTGACAGCGCACTCAATGCACTGCCAACTGCCCTCACCAAGGGCCGACCTTACATACGCTCCCTGCGCCGTATGCGCGACGAAGCGCAACCCTGGCAGGGATAAGGAGAGTCTCAGTGCAAACCACTGATCTGACACCGAAACCACAGCCTGCAGGCATCCTCCTGGCGGTCTGCCTGCTACTGGTAGGCTGCGGCCCGACTCGGGCACCAACCCCATCCACTGGACACCTGCTGCCGAAACCAACATCGGCCCAGCCGGGCGCGGCGATCCCACCGCCGGTCACCCGCCCTGCACTGCTGCCAGAGCCCCGCGCAGAGGCGCCACTGGAGAGCTACACCGTGGTGGTCAGCGACGTGCCCCTGCGCGAGCTGCTGTTCACCCTGGCGCGGGATGCTGGTCTTAACCTTGACATCGACAACAACATCACCGGCAACATCACCCTCAACGCAGTTGACCAGACTCTACCGCGCATCCTCGACCGCATCACCCGCCTCAGCGCGGTGCGCTATGAGATAGACGACGATGTGCTGCGGGTGATGCAAGACACTCCCTTCCTGCGCAGCTATATCGTTGACTATGTCAACCTGTCGCGTCAGAGCAGCAACACTATCCAGATCTCCACCAAGGTGGCCAGCAAGGTGGCCGGGGGCGAGGGCGGCGAAGGCGAAGGCAATACCTCCAACACCCAGCTCAAGGGAGAGGTGAGCAATCGATTCTGGCAGAGCCTGTTCGTCAACCTCACCGCCATCATCGGAGATAAAAATCCATCCGGCGGCAGCGGTAGCGAATCCGGGGGCGTCAGCCTCGGCTCACCCAACATCATCATCAACGCTGAAACCGGCATGATTGCGGTGCGCACAACCGCCAAGAAGCACCAGGAAATCGAGCGCTTCCTGACCCAGGTACTCGACAGCGCCAGACGACAGGTGCTGATTGAGGTCACCATCGCCGAGGTGGTACTGAGCGACCACTTCCAGGCCGGCGTCGACTGGAGCCTGATCGGCAGCGACATCGGCATCAACTCAGCGATGATCGGTCAGAACCTGCTGCAGGCGCCACTCGCCAGCCTCACTCTCAGCGGCAATATCAATGGTGACCCGTTAAACCTCACCCTCAAGGCGCTGGAAAACTTCGGCAAGGTCAAAGTGCTCTCCAGCCCCAAGATCATGACCCTCAACAACCAGCCGGCGGTGCTGCGCGTCACTGACCAGCGGGTCTACATGATCACCGATGTGGAGGTGGAGGAGGACCAGGAGACCAAGACCAAGACCCGCACCTTCGAAACCACGGTCAACACTGTGCCAGAGGGGCTGGTGCTCACTGTCACCCCCTATGTGGATCAGTTCGACACCGTGATGCTCAACATCCGTCCCACCATCTCGCGCATCCTGGGCTTCGTCGAGATGCGCAACCAGGAGCTGGACGAGGCCAATGTGATCAACCGTGTGCCAGAGATCCAGTTGCGCGAGATGGAGACAGTGCTGCGTGTCAGTAGCGGCGACTCGGCGATCATCGGCGGGCTGATGCAGGACGCCATCGACAACTCACAGAACAGCCTGCCCGGTGTCACATCGATACCACTGCTGGGGGATCTCTTCTCCTACCACGACAAACAGGTCTCAAAGACCGAACTGGTCGTCTTCATCCGCCCCACAGTGATCCACAAGGCGAGCCTGCAGGGCGACCTAAAACCCTTCAGGACGATGACCCAAGACCTGCTGCCGGCTGCCGACCGTGAACCAGGTGAAGCCCTATGAGTCTGTTGCTCGACGCGCTCAACAAGGCCTCCGAAGAGAACTCCCAGGGCACCAGAAAGCTCGTCGATGTGCCCCATGCGGTACCCAAATCCGAGCCACTGGTGCTGGATCTAGAGCCCACCGAGCAGACTCAGCTCCCGCCAGCCGCTCCCCCCGAAGACGACCTTGCTAACGCCCTTGCCGATCGGCTCGACCATGGCAGCGATGAGCTGATACTGCCCCAACCACCAGAGATCAACATCGAGCCTGAAGAGAACAAGCAGATCGAGCCCCCCGAAACCAGGCCAGCTGATGAGGCGCCGGCCGAAAAAAAGGAGACCACCGAACCACTCGATCCACAAAGCCTGCAGCAGTTGATGCAGGGCTGCCGGCGCAATCGCCAGCATCGCCATCTCTGGCTGATACTCATCGCGATGCTGGTGATTGGCTTGCAGATAGCCGCAGGCTACTGGTACTACCTGCAGCAGTCGCTGATTAGCAACGAGGTTCGAACCTTTTCCCCCACGCTGACCGAACCTCTCCAGGATAATCCTCTGAGCAGCGCCGCGCTCACCTCCCCCCTTGCCGACGAACCGCCAATTAGCTCCAGCCAGGAGAGCCACCCGCTGTCCACCGGCAACCTCAGAAGCGATACCAACAAAAGCCTGGTGAAACCAACCAATCTCATCGGCAGCAGCAGCCCCGAGAGCGCCACACTCCAGCCCAATAAGACCAGCCCCACTCCACCCGCCATCCAACAGAAAATAGAGGAGGATCCGGGGTTTGGTCTGCCCAGCCGCATCATCATCAAACGCACTCAGCGACGCACAGCACACCGCTCACCGGCAGCTTCCGCCTACCAGGCTCTACAGCAAGGCCAAACAAAACAGGCCGAGAGACTCTACCGCAAGCTGCTGCAGAAAGAGCCGCACAACCGCGATGCCCTGCTCGGACTGGCCGCACTGGCCCTGCAGTGGGGAGACCTGGAGAGCGCCGAGGCCCACTACCAGCAGCTGCTGCGCCACGATCCCCACGACGCCGATGTGCTGGCCGCACTGGCCCTGCTGGAACCACGCAGCAGAGACCCGGGCCTGGAGCTACGTCTGCGCCGGCTCGCTGAACAGCAGCCCGACAACCCACGCCTGCACTTTGCCCTGGCCAGCCGTCACGCCGCCCGGCAGGAGTGGCGGCGCGCCCAGCAGGCCTATTTCGACGCCTGGAGCCGCAGCCGCGACAACCCCGACTATGCTTTCAATCTCGCGGTCGCCCTCGATCATCTGGGAAAAATAACCCACGCAGCCAACTACTACCGCAAGGCACTCGAACTGGCACGCAGCCGACCGGCCAGTTTCACCAACGCCGCCGCACAACAGCGTCTGACACAGATCGATCCGGCAGGAGTGCTGCCATGGTAACGGCCGCCAACCAGCCGAAAAAACAGGCCAAGCCTCTCGGCATCCAGCTGGTCGAACAGGGGCTGGTGACCACCGATCAGGTGGAGATCGCCCTCAAGGAGCAAAAACACCGCGGCGAGCCTCTCGGACAGATCCTGATCTCCCTCGGCTTCATCTCCGAGGCGGTGCTCACCGAGGTGATCGGCGAGATCTTTGGCGAGCGCAGTGTCGATCTCTCGAGCATCATCCCCGACGCCGAGGCGCTGGCGCTGATCGACCGCGAGACCGCGCTGCGCAACCGGGTGCTGCCGATCACTCTGGACCAGGAGAACGGCACACTCACCCTGGCGATGGAGGACCCCAACAACCTGGTGGTGCTCGATCGGCTGCGGGTACAGATCCCCCGTCAGCTGCGCATCACCCCGATGATCGCCGGCAAGCGCGAGATACTACTCGCCATCGACCAGTTCTACGGCCACGAGCTGTCGGTGGACGGCATCCTGCGCGAGATCGAGACCGGCACGGTGGACTACGAGGCACTGGCCGAGGAGGCGCAGGAGTATGAACACCCGTTGGTGCGGCTGGTGGATGCGATCATCGCCGACGCGGTGAAACGCGGGGCCTCAGACATCCACTTCAACCCGGAAGAGAAGTTCCTGCGGCTACGCTACCGTATCGACGGCGTGCTGCACCAGATCCGCAGCCTGCACAAGGATTTCTGGTCGCCGATCAGCGTGCGCCTGAAGGTGATATCGGGGATGAACATCGCTGAGACCCGCGCCCCCCAGGACGGCCGCATCTCGATGACCATCCGTGGCCACCGCATCGACTTCCGGGTCTCCGCCCAGCCCACCACCCACGGCGAAAACTTTGTGCTACGTATCCTCGACCGGGCCAAGGGCATAGTACCGCTGGACAAGCTCGGCTTGCGCCACGACAGCCACACCACGCTGAAACTGATGATGGCCCGCCCGGAAGGGATCATCCTGGTCACCGGCCCCACCGGCTCGGGCAAAACCACCACCCTCTACTCGATGCTCAATCATCTCAACTCCCCGGAGGTCAACATCATGACCCTGGAAGATCCGGTGGAGTACCCGATCAGCATGATCCGCCAGACCTCGGTCAACGAGGTGGCGCGGATGGACTTCGCCTCCGGCATCCGTTCGCTGATGCGCCAGGACCCAGACATCATCCTGGTCGGCGAGATCCGCGACCAGGACACCGCCGAGATGGCGTTCAGGGCCGCGATGACCGGCCACCAGGTCTACTCCACCCTGCACACCAACTCCGCCGCCCGCTCGATCCCGCGCCTGCTCGACATCGGCGTCACCCCCCAGGTAATGACGGGCAACATGATCGGTATCGTCGCCCAGCGGCTGATCCGGCGCCTCTGCGAGCATTGCAAGGAGGGCTACCAACCCAGCGAGATAGAGCAGCGACTGCTCGGCATCAGCAGCGATAAGGCGGTGCAGATCCACCGCGCCACGGGCTGCAACAAGTGCAACAACACCGGCTACAAGGGACGCCTGGCACTGATGGAGGTACTGCGCTTCGACGATGGGATCGATGACTTGGTCGCAGCCAGCGCCTCCTACCGTGAGGTGGAGCGCTACGCCATCGGTCACGGCTTTATTCCCCTGGCCGAGGACGGTATCCGCCGTGTTCTCGAAGGCGTCACCAGCCTCGACGAACTGTCCCGCGTTGCCGACCTCACCAAGCGGCTGGAGTGAGCCCGCCTTATGCACGGTGGCGGCCAGAACCGGAGAAAACATTATGAACACTGGAGAAAATACGACTCTACATTACCTCATCCAAGGTGTGAGCGGTTCTGGCCTATCACGGTTCTGGCTTGTTCTGGCACGCCTGGGCTTGCTGTTATTCCGCCCACCCCTGGGCTCCACCCTTCGGGCCAGCCTGCGGCTGTTCAAATCTGCTACCAACAGATTCGTCACTCAATCCATAGCAGCAGCTATGGATCTCACTCCAGAGCAGCGCCCAGCCACACCAGCCCGGAGCCAGAAGCCGCGATCCACCATGCATAAGACGGGCTGAGCGATGCAGAGCTACGACTACCGCGCCATCGACCCCCAGGGCAGGATCCACAAGGGCCGGATCAGCGCCGCCAACGAGCTGGATCTCGACCTGCGGGTACGCAAGATGCACCTGGAGCTGCTCTCCCACCGGCGCAGCCGCAACCACGGGCGCAAACGCTTTGGCCTGGGCGGTAACCGGCGCCGCCTGCTGATCGACTTTGTCTTCTCCCTGGAACAGCTGGTGCGCGCCGGGGTGCCGCTGCTGGAGGGGATCCACGATGTGCGTGACAGCCTTGCCGCCTCCTACTTCAAGGATGTGCTGGGCAATGTCATCGACGCCATCGAGGGCGGCAGCACCCTCTCCCAGGCACTCGAGCTGCACCCGGAGCTGTTCGACCGAGTGTTTATCAGCCTGATCCGAGTCGGCGAGGAGTCGGGGCGCCTCGACACCCTACTCGAGCAGATCACCGAGTCGCTCAAGTGGCAGGATGAACTCGCCTCCCACGCCAAAAAGATCATGATCTATCCGCTGATCCTCGGCAGCGTGCTGCTCGGCGTGACCGGCTTTATGATGGGCTATCTGGTACCCCGCCTGGTGCCCTTCATCCGTGAGATCGGCGGTGAACTGCCGCCCCACACGCAAGCACTGATCGCCACCTCCGATTTCATCATCGCCAACTGGCCGTTTCTGCTTGGGCTGCTGCTCGGGCTGCCACTGGCGGTGCGCCTAGCCCGTCGCCTGAACCGCCGCTTCGACTATCTGCTCTCCCTGCTGTCACTGCGCTTCTGGCTATTCGGCCCGCTCAACCTGAAGATCAAGCTGGGACGCTTGGCACAGAGCTTCTCGCTGATGTACAGCTCCGGCATCTCGGTACTGGAGGCGATGCAGCTGAGCGAGTCGCTGGTACAGAACCGGGTGCTGGAGGAGAAGCTGCGCGGTGCCCGACAGCAGATCGCCGAGGGGGTCGGCATCGCCGAAAGCTACAAACGCATGGATCTCTTCCCGCCACTGGTGGTGCGCATGTTGCGGGTTGGCGAGAGCAGCGGCGCGCTCGACAAGGCACTGGATAACGTCAGCTACTTCTACACCCGCGACATCCGCGAGACCATCGCCAAGATCGAACCGGCGATCTCCCCGGCGCTGACCATCGCGATGGCGGCGATCATGGGCTGGGTGATGGTCAGTGTGCTCGGCCCGATCTACGACACCATCGCCAAGATAGGATGAGCATGCGCCCGGTACTCTTCTTCAGCGGCTACATGATGACAGTGTTCCACTGGAAAGGGGCGCGGCAACTGTGTCAGTTTGCCTTCCCCCCCACCCCGGAGGGGATAATCGCCTTCCGGGACTATCTGGAACGACTTGGGCGTCAGCCAGTGCGCCTGCTGGTGGACCTGATCGAGGAGGAGTTCCAGCAGCGTGAGCAACCCCATCTGCGGGGGCGGGACTATCGCCGCTACTGCCGCAACAACGGCCTGCGCATGTTCGACCAATCGCCTTTTCTCCACCACTCCCTGTTGGAGGTGCGCCGCAGCGACAGCGGCAAACGGGATTTTGTACTCTACTCCGGCCTCACCAACCCCGAGCTGATGGCCCCCTGGCTGCTGGCGATCCGTGAGACCGCCACCCCGCTGTTGGGGATTTGGTCGGTGCCGCAACTCAGTCGCGGCCTGATCGAGCAGCTGAAACTCAAACGGGAGAACGTGCTGCTGCTCAGCCAGGAGGCCCCCTCAACCCTGCGCCAGAGCTTCTTCCGTAACGGCAAACTCTACTTCAGCCGGCAGGCGGCAGTGCCCCGAGGTGGGAAAGCAGAGATCCGCCGTTTCCTGCAGCAAGAGCTGCAGCACACCCGTGCCTTTCTCGCCTCGCGGCACTTCATCAAGAACGGCGAACCACTGCGTCCGGTGGCACTACTACGCGACGAGTGGGCCAGGCTCTTGCGCGAGGAGATACAGGCATCTGATCTACATGACCCAGTGATCGCATCGGTCTCCGAAGTGTATGAGTTATTTGGCATCAACACCGATGAGTCGGTTTTGTGCAACGTACTCTTCACCTGGCTCTGCTCCCGTGCTCCCCAACGCAGTCAGCCCTATCTTGACCCGCCGGGCCTACAGGACTACTACGGCTACCAGGCCGGACAGATGCTCAAAGCGGCTGCCATGGGACTATTCTGCATCGCCCTCGGCTTCTCCCAGTATCAGGTAGTTGAGGCCCTCATCGACCACGCCAAGATTCCGCAGTTGCTGCATAGCACTCAGCAAGCCGATAGCCATTTTAAAAAGCAGTATGGCGGTATTGAGGAGCAACTGGGGCAGGCGGCCCGCATGCGCCATTCGGTAGAGTGGTTCGACAGCTTCCGGCAGCACAGCTATCCCGCCCTCCCTGGTCAGGCGCTGGCAGCCGTCTCCAGAGTACTGGAAAGACCAGACCTGGAGGAGATCCAGATCACCAGCCTGCGCTGGCTGCTGGGAGACGAAGTGCCGCAGGCCACAGGTAGTGACAACTCACTGGGCGGCGATGATATGGACAACAGGCAGCAGCCGGGCGGCATGCTGGGGATGATCGACGAGATGGGCATGGATGACATGGCAGACGAGAGCATGGCGCAAGAGGTTAGTGGCCGGTTGGTCCACAACCTGCTGATGCGAGGCATCATCAAAAGCGAGGCGGAGAACTACCGTCGCCAGCTTGATCTGATCGAGCTGTTGCGTAACCGACTCTCCCACCAGGCCCATGTGGAGGATATCGCGGTGCGCCAGCTGCCGGTTGACATCAGTTCCAGCGGCCAGGTCTCCGGCCGTGCCGGAGTCAAGGCAGTAGGCAACAATGACCAGGATAAGGACCGGGAGTTCGAGATCCTTATCAGCTTCTCTCAGCAGGTGGAGTCATGATCCATTCCAACTACCTGCGCCGATACCGTCTCTCCTTTGCCGCCCTGCTCAGCCTGGTATTACTCTCATTCCTGATCATCAGCGCATCCATCTGGTATGCCAGTGAGATCAACAGCGAGACCGCTGAGGTCCGTACCGCGCTGCATCAGGCGATGGCCAGGATTCGCGAGGCGCGCCGCAATCTGGAGCTGGCCGCTATCTACCAGGATCGCTATAGCAGCCTGCAGCAGCAGGGAGTCATCGGCGAGGAAGAGCGGCTGGCCTGGATCGAACAGATACGTGAGACCGCCATCGCCCAGGGTATCCCACAGGTCACCTACTCACTGGCAAGCCGCACCCCCTTCCAGCCACCATCGGCGAGTGACCTGATCCAGTCGCTCCCCCTGTTTGGCAGCCGCATGAAACTGCAACTCGGCCTGTTGCACGAAGAGCAGCTGTTCCGCTTCCTGCAGGGATTGCAGCGGCAGGTAACGGGGCTCTTTCTGGTACGCAGCTGTCAGTTGCAGCGCGCCGAACGGGATCGGCCCATCAAAACCAATCGCACCGACCTGATCAATATTCGTGCCGCCTGCGATCTGGAGTGGTTAACGATCAACTTTGAAGCAGCAACTGGAGTCGTCGATGAGAGCATGGCGCCCTAGATTGACAATCCTGCTGCTCCTGCTTGCCGCACCGGCAGCCAGCTGGGCCGAGGAACGCCAAAACGGCTTCGGCCGGCTGTTCACCTCAGCGGAGCAACGCTATCAACTCGACAACCTGCTGCGACAGCCCAACGCGGGGCCATTCACAGAAGCTGCTGTTGAACCCCCTCCGGCGATTCATCTGAAAGGGACCGTATTCCGTCCGCATCAGCGCAATATCAGTTGGGTAAACGACCATTCGACGCTCAAAACCAGTCGGCTCTCAAATGGCATTGATGTGCAGGATCGCCACGCCGACCGGGATAAGGGCGCTATCCCGTTACAGTACGGCACAGCGATTAAGCGATTGAAACCTGGGCAGGTGTGGCTGTTACAGCAGCAGCGGGTGGTGGAAGCGATTGATCTGCCGACAGCGCAACCACTGCCAGCGCAGGCAGACGCGAAACAGACAACGGCCGCCATAATGGAACACAGCAAGACACAAGCCGTCCCCACCATTGATGCCACCGAAACTACAGGTAGCCAACTATGAACCACCTGCGCCGACCCCAACAGGGCGCGGCCTTCCTGCTGCTGATCTTCTCCCTGACCATGGCGCTGGCAATGGCGGTAGTCGGCAAGTTCTCCATCGACCGGTTTCGCCTACACCGGGCCAACACCAACCTGGAACAGCTGCAGCAGGCCAAGCAGGCGCTAATCGGCTACGCCGTGATGCATAGCCGTCCCGGCGCCCTGCCCTGCCCCGACTACAACGGCGACGGCCGCATCACTAACCCCGAAGACCACAACGGCAGCCGCTGTCGCAGTGAATCGGGCGGAACCATGCGCCCTGGTTGGCTACCTTGGCGGGAGCTGGGGGTGGCGCAACTGATCGATAGCAGCAACGCCACTCTCTGGTATCTGCCCAGTCCGGCCTATACCGAGCTGGCCAGCGTCCCGCTCAACAGCGACACCTCGGGCGCTCTGAGGCTGGATGGCCAGGGGGATATCGTTGCGCTGGTGATCGCCCCCGGGCCGGTGCTGGATCAACAACAGCGCAGTAGCGCGGTAATGGGCAATGCCGATCGGGCCCGCTCCGCTCACCTGGAGGGGGAGAACCGCGACAGCGACGCCGATTTCACCCAGGCCCGCCCAGCCTCCACCGGCCTCAATGACCGGCTGATCGCCATCACCCGCCGTGAGTTGATGCAGGAGGTAGAGCGCCGCGTGGCCGCAGAGATCGCGCTACGCCTACGCGACTATGTAGCCGGTTGCAGCCGCTTTCCTGATGCGGTGCCATTTACTGATCCGTCCGGGCTGGCGCTGTTCGACAGTCAGCCAGGCACCTCAGAGGGGCTGCTGCCCATCGACAGTGTGCTGCCGGCCAACTGGGGCAGTGGCTGCGCCGCCGGCGCCTCCCTGCCACCCTGGTTCCAGGCCAACAACTGGCACTGGCTGAGCTATTTCGCCAGCGCCGCGACCAATTGCTCCCCCGGCGTCGACTGCCTTGAGGTGGCCAACCTGCCCGGCCGAAGAGACAACAAACAGGGGCTGCTGCTGCTCGCCGGTATCGACCTTAGCGGGCGCCGCCCCTCCGCCACTCTCAGCGACTATTTCGAAGGGGAGAATGGCCAGAGTGGCAACCGCCGCTTCGACCTGCGCCCACCCGGTGGCAACGACACACTACGTGTCATCCTTCCATAGCAATCAGGAGAGCGGCCATGAAGGTCTCAGCGCAACGCGGTTTTACCCTGATCGAACTGGCTCTCGGCATGGTGATCATCGGTCTGCTGATGGGTGGGGCATTGATCTCACTGATGTCGCAACGCGAAACCCAGGCGCGCCACGAGACCGAAGACCAGCTGCTCACGGTGCGTGACGCGCTGGTGGGTTTTGCCATGGCCAACGGCTACCTGCCCTGCCCAGCAACCCTCGGCAGCAATGGACAGCAGGCCCCAGTCGGCGGCGGCAACTGCAGCCAACCGCACGGCTATGTGCCGGTCAGAACTCTCGGGCTCTCCGGCACAGTCGACAGCAACGGTCTGCTGCTGGATCAATGGAACTCTCCCTTGCGCTACAGCGTCACCCAGAGTGATGTCGGTGGCGCATCAAGTGCGGACTTCACCACCCCCGGCGATATGCGGGCGGTGCAGATGCAGTTTCTCAATCCCGATCTGCAGATCTGTCAGGCGGTCAACTGTCCCGCCGGCAGCGTGATCAGCAGCACCGCGCCGTTTGTGATCTTTTCCATCGGTAAAAACGGCACCCGCTCCCCCGGTCGTCATGAGCGCGAGAACATCGACAACAGCGATCGCCAGTTCTGCTCCCGCGGTTACGCCGACCTGACCAGTTCAGAGCGCTTCGACGACCTGCTGCTCTGGATCTCGCCCCAAGTGCTCTACCACCGCCTCGTCACTGCCGGGCAGCTGCCCTGAGCTGATCCCAGACGTTGAAGCCTCAACAGCTGTTGAGGAATGCACAGCCTATTGTCGATATTTCAACACTGCGTTGGCACCTCGAAGAGATAACTCCGTGACATCTCCCGTGCAGGCCCGTTTTCAAGCTTTTTTATGACCAATTTCGCCTACTCGCCCATCTGGCACGCAGCCTGCAATAACACACTTGACTACTACCAATCGAGAGGTCCAAGAAAATGAAAAAACAGAACGGCTTTACCCTGGTGGAGATATCCATCGTCCTGGTCATCATCGGCCTGCTGATCGGCGGCATCCTGAAGGGTCAGGAGATGATTCAGAACGCCAAATACAAAAACTTCGTGCAGCAGATCGACTCCTATCGGGCGGCGGTCTACGCCTTTCAGGATCGCTACAAGGCCCTGCCCGGCGATTTCAACAAGGCGACCACCAGTTTTCAGGCACCCAGTGGCGTGACCGTAAGAAATGGCAATGGCGATGGTACTGTGAGCGGTGGCTGGTGCGACAGAAACACCGAAGAGTCCTGCCTAGTCTGGCAGCATCTGATGCTGGCCGGCATGATCGGTGGTGATGTCAGCGCCCAGGGCAAGGCCCTGCGCCGTCAACACCCCTACGGAGGCCTGATCGACGCCATCTCCACCGGTAACTGGGCGAATGGCCGCAACGAACTGAAGATCCTGATGCGTAGCCTACCCGGCGACATCGCACAGCGCATGGATGATGAGCTGGACGATGGCAATGCCACCTCCGGTGATATGGCCCGCTACGGCGGCTCCGGTAGCAGCTATGACAAAAACCAGAGGCTCGATGTCTTCATCACCCTTTGATCCCCTATTGTAGACGCAAAGCCCGGGAATCTCCGGGCTTTGCGTTGTCTGGAAGATCAGCACATCTATAGGTCAGGCCGCACCCGACATTACCCATAATTTCAGTCGATTACACCTGGCGGGCATGGCCCGCCCTATTTTTTGTTAGGCTAATCTCCACCGGCCTCCCCCTTCTCAGCCGCTCCCTTCAAGGTAAAACAGACCCGTCCGTTGCGATTCTCCGCCAACTCCAGCTTAAAACCGTGGACCTGAGCGATCCGGGCGGACTGGTAGAGCCCCACCCCCAAACCATTGTCCGAGGCAACCGGCCCGTTAAACAGGCTTGCAACCACCGCCTCGGGCACTGCGGCACCGCTGTCACAGACTCTGAGCAGAAACCCCTCGTCACGGGTATTGTGCAGCTCCATGCGGATCATCAGCTGCGGCTCACTGAGCCGCTTGAGCCGGGCGTTCTCCAGCAGATTCTCGCTGATCGAGGTCAACACCGTGGCGGGCACCTTGCGCCTCACTTCCAGATGTGCAGAAAATTCGGCATCACGGCCAGTATAGAGCAGCTGTAAACGCTCCCACCAACTCTGGATTTCTACCCAATCTTCTTGTTGAACCAAAGGTGCCCGCAGCTTATCCAGTGTCGTATGTAGTCTTTTTCCAAGTGCTTTCAGCTGACGCGAGACCACTGCCAACGCCTCACCATCACAGTCATGGCGCGCCTCTTCGGCCAAGGCAGCAACAGTATTCATCGCCTGCAGAATATTCTTTATGTCGTGGGTCAGACGTGCACCGGTCTCGTAGATGGCGCGCAGATGCGCCTGTTCAGAGAGCCGTTTCTCCCGCGAGTGGGCCAGATAGAAAAACATCAGGGCCTTCTGCAACAGCCGGGTATGGTAGCGCAGGCCTGGTCCGACCTCCTGATGGAAAAAGAAGTGGATGCCAATATCCTGCTCACCCACCATTGAAACAAAATCGGTGGCCCTGCCAACCATCTGATCACCGTTTTCCCGGGTGACTTTCACACCCTCCACCCAACCGAGTTTCAATGCCTCTTCAGCCCCCGCAGTGAGCAGGGTTTCAGGTTCGATATTGGGGCGGGAGGCGATATTGGCCAGGTTGGAGAGCCATAACTCAAACGGGGTTCCAAGATTGAAGATATAGCTCTCCCAGAGCTGGGAGAGCCCCTCACCCGAGCGCAAGAAGAAGCTAAGCGCAAACATCAGCAAACCGATACCGAGCATCGCACCGGCCAGCCCAAAGTGATATTCGATGCCGCTGAGCAGATGCACCATCGCCGCCCCCATCCCCAGCGCCAACACCAGCAAAACAAACAGCATGGAGTGGAAAAAGTCGGTACGGCCAGCACTGTCCCCACCCCACGATGGCGACAGCACCATCCAGACAATCGGAATGAAGCCCAGAAAGATAAAGAGACGGTACTCAGCAGCTGAAAAATTTGCGGGAAACAGCGTCAGTGGCAGCAACACCAACAGCAGATCGACAAGCAACACAACCAGCGCAGCCGACAGCAACAGGCGCTCACTGCGGCTGGAAAACACCCGCCCACTGACCAGGCCAATCAGCAACAATAACCACAGCTCTGCCGCGAAAGGTCGGGCTGGTGTAACAAAACAGATCAGAATGGGTAGCAGATAGAGCAGATCCCGCAGTTGCCAATCCACATCGCGGCGCAACAGCGGCTGCCAAAGCAGGAAAAAACCAAGATGAACCAGAAGCAGACCCATTGCAACCGTCGAATCAATCCCGCTCAGCAACGCGAGCTGCAACGCCAGCAGTGACAAACCCAGACGACGTCCCGGAACAGCCAAGCTCTTTTTTAAAGAGAAAACCAAATCCATCTGACACCCATTATCTCGGATAAAGATTACTCTCCCCCCTCCCACAACTCATGGGGCTATAATAGCCGCCTTTTTTGGCCGAACCATCTGATACACACCATGGACAAGACCTACGACCCCCACGCCATAGAACAACGCTGGTACCAGACCTGGGAAGAGCGCGGTTACTTCGCCCCCGCAGCCGAAGGCGACAGCGCCTACTGCATCATGATCCCGCCGCCCAACGTCACCGGCAGCCTGCATATGGGGCACGGTTTCAACAACACGATCATGGACACCCTGATCCGCTTCCACCGGATGAAGGGGGACCAGACCCTCTGGCAGCCCGGCAGCGACCACGCCGGCATCGCCACCCAAATGGTAGTGGAGCGCCAACTGGAGGCACAGGGCAAGACCCGCCACGACCTGGGCCGCGACGCCTTCATCGACCGTATCTGGGAGTGGCGCCAGGAGTCCGGCGGCAACATCACTCGCCAACTGCGACGTCTCGGCTCCTCCCTCGACTGGCAGCATGAGCGCTTCACCATGGATGACGGGCTCTCCGAAGCAGTCAAAGAAGTCTTCGTGCGCCTCTATGAAGAGGGGCTGATCTATCGCGGCAAACGCTTGGTCAACTGGGACACCAAGCTGCACACCGCAGTCTCCGACCTGGAGGTGCTCAATGAGGAGGAGAGCGGCCACATGTGGCATATGCGCTACCCCCTCTCCAACGGCCAGGGCCACCTGATCGTCGCCACCACCCGCCCCGAGACCATGCTGGGCGACTGCGCGGTGGCAGTGAACCCCAACGATGAACGCTACAAGCACATGATCGGCGAGCTGCTGGAGCTGCCGCTGACCGAGCGCAAGATTCCGATCATCGCCGACGAGGAGCACGTCGACCCCGAGTTCGGCACCGGCTGCGTGAAGATAACCCCGGCCCACGACTTCAACGACTACGCTGTCTGGCTGCGCCACCGCGACGAGATCGCGATCAGCGAACAGCCCCACGGCGGCCTGATCAATATCTTCACCAGCGACGCAGCGATCCGCGAAAATGAGGTGGAGGAAGGCGAGCTGATCCCCACCAAATATATCGGCATGGACCGCTACCTGGCGCGCAAACAGATCGTCGCCGACCTGGAAGCCAGCGGCCTGCTAGAGCGGATCGACGACCACAAGCTGATGGTGCCCCGCGGCGACCGCTCCGGCACCGTGATCGAACCCTTTTTGACTGACCAGTGGTACGTCAAGGTCGGCCCACTGGCGAAGCCCGCCATCGAGGCCGTCGAGAAGGGCGACATCAAATTCGTACCCGACAACTGGAAGAACACCTACTACGAGTGGATGCGCAACATCCAGGACTGGTGCATCTCCCGCCAGATCTGGTGGGGGCACCGCATCCCCGCCTGGTACGACGACGAAGGCAACGTCTACGTTGGCCGTAGCGAGGCTGAGGTGCGCAACCAGCACGGCCTCGACGCCGACTACCCGCTGCGCCAGGATGAGGACGTACTCGACACCTGGTTCAGCTCGGCGCTCTGGCCCTTCTCCACCCTCGGCTGGCCGGAGGATACCCAGCGCCTGCAGGCATTCTACCCCACCAACGTGCTGGTCACCGGCTTCGACATCATCTTCTTCTGGGTGGCGCGGATGATCATGATGGGGCTCAAGTTCATGGATGGGCAGGTCCCCTTCCACGAGGTCTATGTGCACGGTCTGGTGCGCGACTCCCACGGCGATAAAATGTCCAAGTCGAAGGGCAACGTACTCGACCCGATCGACCTCATCGATGGCATCGAGCTGGAGGCGCTGGTGGAGAAACGCACCAGCGGCATGATGCAGCCAAAACTGGCGAAGAAGATCGAAAAACAGACTCGCAAGGAGTTCCCCGACGGTATCCCCAGCTTCGGCACTGATGCTTTGAGATTCACCTTCGCCGCGCTGGCCGCCACCGGCCGCGACATCAAGTTCGACCTGGGGCGCATCGAGGGCTATCGCAACTTCTGCAACAAGCTTTGGAATGCCTCCCGCTACGTGCTGATGAACACCGAGGGAGAGGACTGTGGCCAGTCTTTACCACGATCGGGAGGCGAACTGGAGCGCTCGGTGGCCGATCGCTGGATCCTCTCCCGGCTGCAGCAGACCAAACAGAGCGTCACCGAGGCGATCGAAAACTACCGCTTCGACCACGCCGCTCAGGCGATCTACGAGTTCACCTGGAACCACTACTGCGACTGGTACCTGGAGCTGACCAAGCCGGTGCTCAACAGCAACACCACATCGGAGGCCGCCAAGCGCGGCACTCGCCGCACCCTGGTGCGGGTGCTCGAGGCCCTGCTGCGCCTGGCCCATCCGATCATGCCCTTCATCACCGAAGAGATCTGGCAGCAGGTCGCGCCACTGACCAGCAAGGATGGAGAGACCATCATGCTCCAGCCCTACCCCAGCTTTCGCCAAGCGCTGGTCGACCCTGAGACGGAGCAGCAGATGGAGTGGGTGATGCAGTTCATCCTCGGCATCCGCAAGATCAAGGGCGAGATGGACATCGCCCCCTCAAAAAAGGTGCCGGTGCTGCTGGCCAATGCCAGCGAGCAGGATGCAACCTGGGCCGAGGCGGCCCGCCCCTACCTTGATTTTCTGGCCAGGACCGAGTCGATCATCCGGTTGGATGAGGGCGATGCCGGCCCTGAGTCTGCCACCGCCCTGGTCGGCGAGATGCAGGTGCTGATCCCACTGGCCGGCCTGATCGACAAGGATGCGGAGCTGGCGCGCTTGGAGAAGGAGATGGGCAAGCTCCAGGCTGAGCTGGAACGCACCGACAAGAAGCTCGCCAACCCCAACTTTGTCGACAAGGCACCAGAGGCGGTGGTGCAGAAGGAACGGGATAAACTCGAGGTGGCGCGCAGAGCATTGGCTGATCTAGAAACACAGGCAGAGAAGATCCGCGCTCTCTGAGCTGGCACTCCAGTGCCGCCCTGACCGGCCGAAGCAGCACCCGGCACCAGCGCCGGGTGCTGGCTAGCCAGCATCGACTCTCAACACAGCCTGAGAATGCCCAGCTTCCCCCACCGGCACACAGCACCCTGCTGAAATCTCATCAGCAGCTGCCATGTTTCCATGGGGGATATGGAATAAAAATCGTATGAGGGGAGGCAGGCCGGTGGTTCAGTGCCAGAAAGAGCCAAATGTCGGAAGCCTTAACCGTCAATGGGTCCTGAACATCGGCGGTTTTATGACCCCGATGCCGGGCGTGCCGGTACAGGACACAACACTCTCAGAGGAGGCCGCCAGTGCCTGTGTCGAGAATTACATTGGTTGCCAAAACTTCGCCCTCAGTAAAGAGTGTGTGGCGGAGCGAGAGGCATGCAGAGAGGTGGCCCAGGGAATTACCGAACAGCCTGCAAGAGAGCAAAAACTGGGGCAGTGTCAGGATCAGTTCGAGCAGTGCAATCCGCCGCCCGACCTTCAACCCACGATGGAGTCAAGCTGGACACAGATCGAAAGCGGTATCGTGGTCCCCCTCTATGTGCTGATTTTCGCTCTCATCGGAGGAGCCGTGAGCATGACCCGGCGGGTGCCGGAGATCCAGCACAACGCCTGGCGGGTGGAGCAGGAGGTGACAGCGATCATCAATAAGCATCCGCTTGTTTCGAAGTTGGCGGACGCCACAAACCACTACACCGCGATGCTCAATGCGGCAGGAAGACTCGAACCCGATTCGCTGCAGCAGGAGGCAGAAGAGTTGGCGAACCTGGCTTCCGGACTTGAGATCCGTCACAGCAAGGGGATACAGGAAACCGCGCAAGTGGCGGACAGAGTGGCGGAAAACAGCAGTACTGCAGGCCTGCAGCCGTTGCAGGAGGCGGCACAAAGACTGAGTCGAATATTGAGTCAACTGCAGCAGACCGACACCAGCAAACTGCAGTCCGATGCAAAGCGCCTGGAAGACGAACACTGCCTACAGGTTCGGGACAAGCGGGTATTCGAGATCATGCAGGTACTCTCAGCGCCCGTGATTGCGGTCATCGCCGTCTACTCTATGAAGCTGGAGACCGGGGCCACCACCGCCCTGGTTGCCTTCGCCGCCGGTTTCGCCTCCAAGACTATTCTCTATGTCATCCGCACCATGCTGGATGCCCTGCAACCGCAGTATGTCACCCGTAACGAACAGGCACAGCAAGAGAAAATCTCCCAGGGCCTGAAAAAGCTGCAGCATGATGCTGACTCGCAACAGAGCGAGCGTGTCGCTACCCCGTAAAAAATTTTGGGACATCCCAGCCCCAAAATTCGACTCGCCAACGCGACAGCCTATAGTGCCCCGGCCGCCCTGCGCCCGTGCCAACCCCAGAAATCGACATGCCTGCATTCAGCTTTCATTCAGTTAAACCCCCTTAGTCTGTAAACAGAAGATGAGTTATCTCAACCTGACTAACTTAATAAGACAATGGGAGACAGTGATGAAAAAACTGAGTGGAGCACTGCTCGCAACGGCTGGTTTTCTGTTTGCGTTTGCTGTTGAAGCACGACCAGTCTGGCAGGATGACAAGATCGATGTTGAGATCGTCTCCGATTATGGCCATGAGTTCCCTAAATATGAAATTGATGACGACGGGAAGACACATCGCGCCTACCTGGAAGCCCGAAAGGGAAAAAATTACGCTATCCGTGTCACCAACAATAGTGATGAACGCATCGGACTCGTCATTACGGTCGACGGCAGGAACATCATCTCCGGGAAAAAATCCAACCTGAAACCCCACGAACGCATGTATGTTCTTGGCCCCTATCAACAGGCAGAGTATGAGGGCTGGCGCACCAGTAAAAAACGGGTCAATCGATTCTATTTCACCAGCATCGACGACTCATATGCTGATGCCTGGGGCGACCGCACGGCGATGGGCGTCATTGCAGTTGCCGTGTTCAAGGGCAAAAAGCCTGACATTGCATATGACAACTATCCCCGCCGACAGGAGAAGCGCCGCGCGCTTCGTAGATCGGGGGCAGACACGCTTGAAACCGCACCTGGCACCGGGTTTGGCGAGTCGGAATACTCACCGGTCAGAACCGTGCACTTCAAGCCGCGTTCCAAGGCAAGCGAAAAGCACTTCATAAAATACGAGTGGCGAAGAACACTCTGCAGCAAAGGCGTAATCGACTGCCAAATCACGCACAATCGTTTTTGGCCTGATGAATGGGACAGCGGGTTTGCACCCTTTCCCCCCGGTCGCGGGGGCTTTTAACCCGGGTCTCTTACCATGATGTGGGTTTTGGGGGCAATCTGACTAAGAAGCCTCTATCTCAGAAGATTTGCCCCGGTTTGACTGTGATAAAACGGTAGGGTGCTGCCAGCAGGCCGTCGTCGGTGGTCACCAGCACGGTGGCCTCCCACTCCATCGCATCCCGCACACAGACCGGCAGTATGCCCTTACCGCTATAGCGCCCCTCCGCCACCCGACTGAGCTGTGGACGGTTGAACCCCATGTTCATATCGACCCCTTTGAAATCAACCTCGACCCGCTCCGCCTCGATGCCCTGCAGCGTCACCTGCAGCTGCAGCGGCCGCACCAGCGGGATCTCACGGGGTTCGATAACGAAGCTGATGCTACCGCCGCCAGGCAGGGAGGATACACAGGGACCGGCGCGAAGGTCACAGCCGGGATCGAGCGGCGCAGAGAACTGAGCCTTAGGGTAGAGGATCGGCCAAACTTTGTAGACCACCACTGCGACCAGCGCGGTCAGCAGCACCCCTACAGACAACCATAAAACACGATCTTTTTTCACTGCCATTGAGACTGCCGGGTTGAACTGGATTCAGGCATTGTAGGTGAGCCGGGCCGAAGTGGCACTGTCCAAAATCAAATCGAAAGATAGCAACCAGACAGCCTCAGAATCAGTCAAATGTCGCGACTAAAGCCACCCCTGTAGAGCTATCTATTTACTAGCCAGCTCAATAAATCGTTCAGGATCGGGCTGCGGGTAGGGGTAGAGCCGGTCGAGCGGGATGCTGTGGCCAGCAGTCTGCACGATCCGCACATGGTTGCGCTGGAACTCATGGGCACAGCTGAGGCCACAGGAGTGGGCCAGCATGTCGAGCTCCTGGTTGATCTGGGTGGCGTAGCTGGCGACCCGTTTCGCCTTTTCCGCCACCACCAGCCCTTTCTGCAGCCGTGGGTTCTGGGTGGTGATGCCGGTGGGACAGCTATTCTGATGACACTGCAGCGACTGGATGCAGCCCAGTGAGAACAGAAACCCCCGCGCACTGACGACAAAATCGGCACCGGCACAGAGCGCCCAGGCGGCCCGGTCTGAGGTCACCAGCTTGCCCGAGGCGATGATCCGAATCCGCTCCTGCAGACCGGCCTGATAGAGCACATCCACCAGCAGCGGTAGGGACTCGCTCAGCGACAAGCCGACGTGGTCGGCCAACGCCTGGGGCGCGGCGCCTGAACCGCCCTCACCGCCATCGAGGGTGATAAAGTCCGGCGCGCTCACCACACCGCGGCGCAAGATCGCCGCCACCAGCTGCTGCGGATAGATCTCGCTGCCGATCACCGTCTTCATCCCCACCGGCTTGCCGGTGATGCGGCGCACCCGCTCGATCACATCCAGCAGCTCATCCGGGTTACTGATCTCCTGGTGGCGATTTGGGCTGATCGCATCCTCTCCCTCGGGGATGCCACGGATCGCCGCGATCTCGGCGGTCACCTTGCTGCCCGGCAGTATCCCGCCCTTGCCCGGCTTAGCGCCCTGGGAGAGTTTCAGCTCGAAGGCCCGCACCTACGGCAGCTCCGCCAGCTCCCGCAGACGCGCCTCATCGAGCTGCCCTTGGGCGTCGCGCACACCGAACTTGGCGGTGCCGATCTGAAAGATCAGGCTGCAGCCGCCCTTCAGATGCTAGGGGGAGAGCCCCCCCTCACCTGTGTTCAGCCAGACCCCGGCCTCTGCCGCACCGATCGAGAGCGCCTCCACCGCCCGGCTGGAGAGGGCGCCAAAGCTCATCCCGGAGATATTGACGATATGCTGCACGACAAAGGGGTGGCGACACTGGGGACCAATCACCAGCGCCGGGGCGCAGTGCAGATCCGATTCGAGGATCGCGTAGGGGGAGTTGACGAAGATGATCGAGCCTGGCTCACGCAGGTCGTTGGTCGAGCCAAAGCCGATGGTGCCAGGCAGCCCCTTCGCCTTGCGGTAGACCCAACTGCGGGTGGCGCGGTTGAACGGCAGCTCCTGGCGGTCGTGGGCAAAGAAGTATTGGCGAAAGAACTCCCCCTGGCCTTCCAAAAAGTAGCACATCCGCCCGACCAGCGGAAAGTTGCGCCGCACGCTGCTGTGGGTCTGAGTCAGGTCACGTACGAACATCACACCAAGTAGCAGAAACACCAGCCCCGCCAGCCAGCCCATGCCGGTAAACAGCCAATAGACGAAGTCAGCCGTCATCGCTTTCCCCTTATCGATATCACCATTCAAATACCTTAGCTGCTACGGTTCATGGGGTGATTCGGTTTCATTACACACCCATTGCATCTGATGGAGAGAAGTGCATCCAACAGCTGGAAAAGATACGTATAGGCTTGGAGTGCCAATAAATGCCTCGACTCACCATTGCAACGGAAAAAACCAAAACGTCAGGAGTCACTATGCCGAGCGCCGCACAACTACTGGTTGAATGCCTGGAGAATGAAGGGGTCGAGATGATCTTCGGCATCCCTGGCGAAGAGAATCTAGATCTGATGGATGCGCTGTTGGAGTGAAATCAAGGAGCCGGAGATCATCCCGGAGCTGGTGCGCAAGGCGTTCAAGGAGGCCCAGGCGGAGAAACCCGGCGGCACCTTTATCAGCTTCCCGGAGAACATCGCCGGCAGCGAGATGGTGGCACCGCTCAAGGTACAGGCGGCGATGCCGCCATCGCCCCCCAGGCAAAGATCGAACAGGCCGCCGCCCTGATCTCAGCCGCAAAGGCACCGATCATCCTGGCCGGCAACGGGGTGATCCGCGCCGCTGCCAGCCCGGCCCTGGTGGCATTCGTCGAGACCCTGCAGATCCCGGTGGCACAGACCTTCATGGCCAAGGGGGTGATCCCCTTCTCCCACCCGCTCAGCCTCGGCACCGTCGGTCTGCAAGCCAACGACTATGTGGCCTGCGGCTTTGCCCGCGCCGATCTGGTGATCTGCATCGGCTTTGACATGGTGGAGTACCACCCTCACCTGTGGCACCCCAACGCGGACAAGCAGCTGATCCATATCGACCAGAGCGCCGCCGAGGTGGATGCCCACTACATCCTCGAGGCTGGGGTGATCGGTGATATTGGCGAATCGCTGCAGCGGATCGGCGCACTGGCGACGCCCCAGACATCACCGCAGAGCGGCACGCTGCGGCAGATGATCATCAACGAGCTGGACGCCTTTGCCGACGATGAGAGCTTCCCGCTCAAACCCCAGCGCATCCTCTACGATACCCGACAGGCGCTGGATGCTGACGATGTTCTGATCTCCGACGTCGGCGCACACAAAATGTGGGTAGCGCGGCTGTTCCGCACCGAGCGCCCCAACCGCTGCATCATCTCCAACGGCTTTGCCTCCATGGGCATAGGTGTCCCCGGCGCCATCGCCGCCAAGATGGTCCATCCGGACAAACGGGTGCTAACGATTACCGGCGACGCCGGCTTTATGATGAACTCCCAGGAGATAGAGACCGCACTGCGCCACCAGATCGCCATCGTTATCATGATCTGGCACGACAACGAGTATGGGCTGCTCAAATGGCACCAGCAGCGCCACTTTGGGCGCACCGGCCACATCAGCTTCAACAATCCCGACTTCGTCAAATACGCCGAATCGTTCGGTGCCAAGGGTTATCGGGAGGAGAGTGCAGAGACACTGCTGCCAACCCTGCAGCAGGCGTTTGCCGACGATACGCTGGTGGTGGTCGATGTGCCGGTGGACTACTCCGAAAACATGAAACTGACCGAGAAGCTGGGGCAACTGGTCTGCCCTATCTAAGCGAATCTTGTTCATTCACCACAAATCTGATGTCAACCGATCCAGCAATGCTGCGTTGTTTAGGTTGAGAGGACCGGAAACGGCCATCCCAATCAACAGATCAGATTTCAGAAAGGAAAGACCATGAACATGAAGACTACAAAACTCGCTCTCATCAGCCTGTTAACCGCTCTATCGATCACTACCACCGCGACGGCGGGTGAAGTTCAAGGCCGAGGCTGGGTCAAAGGCTATGGTGCCGCACAGGGTTCAGGTGTATTCAAAGGCACCGGCACCGCCAGTGGTAAAGGTGTGGTCGTCTATCGCGACCAGAATGGCACTATCCGCCATAAAAAGGGCTCAGGCACTGTTTCCGGCCGCGGTATCGCAATCGGCAAAGGCAGCATCGCAGGAAAAGGGAAGGGCTATGGCAAAGGCCGGGCGGCCGGTGTTGGCAAGGCTTGGCAGCGCTAAAAGATAGCGTGCGGCTGCAGCAGCGTTCTGCCAGGATTGGCGGAGCGGCTAGCTGAGAGCCGCCGAGCCACTACTGTTTGGGCTTTTCATCCTCGATCGGGATATCCAGATCAGCAACGCTGGCCGTGTTAGCCTCGTCCTCCAGCATCTTGGCCCACTCATCCTCCAGTGAGCCGGCTTCAAACACCTCATCTTCGAGCGTCTCCCCTACATCCGGGATTTCGATATCGACATGGCCCATCACCCCCACCATGGAGGCGGTGTTCTCCTCCTCTCCTATGCCCACCTCCTCCAGTGCCACATCGATCTCGACTGCCTCAACCGATTCGACAGGCCCGTCATCACCAATAGGCAAATCAGTGGGCTCAGGTTCAGACTCAAGTTCAGGTTCGACAATCTCCACGGCCAGCTCCTCATCCTGCAACTCAGCCTCTACCGCTTCGACTTCAACAGTTTCACTATCTGCTGCAGGCGCCTCATCCATCGGCTCGCCCTCCGCCGGCTCCCCCTGGAACATGTTCATCAGCTGCTGCTTGTCCACCGCGTTGTCAGCCCCACCGGAAAACATCGATGAGTATTCACTAAGCATCTTTCCCATGGTATCCATGGTGACACGCAGCTCTGCCGAAAGACGTTCATTTTCCTCTTTCAGACGATGGATCTCTGCATTTTCGTCAAATGAGTCGCCACCCTCAGCCACGCCCTCTTGTCCCGCCACTAAGTTTTTCGGCAGCTTGAGTTGCTGGTAGCCCAGCACCAGGTTCTCTACATCCACATCGATCTGTTCAAGCGCTATGTTGTCTTGCTTCAGGTAGCCATTGATCAAATTTTGATAGAGCTGCATCTCATACCGGCTCAGGTCGTGTACCGTCTGATCCAGCGCCTCGCCCTGATATTGATAGCTGCCGCCAAGTAATTCCCGCAGGCGCTTCTGGCGCGGTTCCTTGCTAGATGTGACCTTGGCAACTAGTGCCTGTACGGCCTTACGGATTCGACTTCGTCTGAGAATTGTGAGGGTGATCAGCACCCCACTCAGAATAAACAGCGCCAGCAGCACCTCTCCCAGGATGAGTACGGTCAGGCCGCTTAACTCGATCATTAGGTATTTCTCCCTGAATCCTACTCTTGCAAGACGCCAGCTGCTCCTTCATCAACCAGCGTCACCTCATCCTGCCTGTTACGTCGCACCCACCAGAAGGCCCCTCCGCCCAGTGCCAGAACCAGCAGATTGATGACAGCGAGCCAGATTGAGCTTGAGATCCAGTCGGTCTCCTCCTCTTCCTCCGCTTCTTGCGCCACTGGCTCTGCCTGGGTCTGCGGGGCCGGCTCATGACTAGGCTCTGCTGGTTCTACCGGCTCGGGCTCATCAACTAGTTGCTCCATCTGCGCCGGTGCAGGGTTGGATATGGGTTCTGGCTCAGGTTCCGGTTCGGGCTTGGATTCTGCCGGCGGAGGCTTGATGCCCTCCACCTCCATCGGCCCATCGAAGTAGTCCACTGGATGCCCCGCAACTGTTTGCCCCTTCAGCTTGATCATCAATTTATGGGGGCCGCTGAAACTCATAATGTTGAAACTGCCTGAGCGAACCCCCTCACCGGCGTCTGTCAGCGCAAGCGGAAGTTGTTCCCCCTCCGAAGACTCCAGCCAGGCCTCGATCTCTACCCCGTCCGGCCTGAGCAGCCGTTTATCAGGAAGGATCTGTAGCTCCATCTCACCCTGCGCGGCGCCTTTGGTGACTTTGATATCAAGCGGTGACACCACCTCGTAGCTGATCCGTTTTTCACGCACGAAGGTGCGTCCTTTGGCGTTCAGAAGTAGTTCCCCCATCCCTGGCTGCAGATCCTCACCGCCATAGGCGAGGGAAAAGTAGCCATCTGCAGCGGTTTTATCTGCTCCTACGCCATCATCCAACAGTGGGCGTGGCTCATGTTCACGCTCTTCATCGCGCTGCATGGCGCTGATGTTGACTACCTTCAGGAAAGACTGTTTCTTGATTAGACGATCATGGTCGGTGAAGCTAACCTCCAGCGGCAGGGTCACCCCCTGCACCAGTCGATTCGGCAGCTCGTTCGTTTGCATTTTTAGGTCGGTCACCACCATCACCCGGTTGTCGGGATCGACCTCGGCACGCACACGCCATTCGCCACCCTCGGGATTAGTGATGGTGAACATGTCGTAGCCCTCATCTTGGTGCCAGCTGACCGAGTCGGGCAGATTGCTGGCACCAAAGGCCTTGCCGGAGGGGGGGATCACCTGGGTTGGTTTGGCGTCCGGTTTACGAAATACCAGCACGGTGGCTTCGGTAATGGAGTCGTCGATGGAGAATTTATTGTCTTTGAACGGTACCGTATCCGGTTTGCCAACCTTCTCAAACATACGCAGAAAGACCTTCTTCAGCTGCTCTGCATTGTCCACCTGCTCATACCATCCCCCGGTGGTCTGGGCCAGCGCCTGCATCAGCTCGTGGTCGGCGTTTTTCGACAGGGCAATGGTGTGAATGCTGACCTTCAGCTGCTGTAGTCTGGGTACGATTTTTTGCAGGATCCGCTCACGGGAGGCGTGGTTTTTCGCACTGTCACGGGAGATATCAACCATGCCGTCGGTGAGCAGGATCAGATTGCGTCGAAACAGAGTCGGCGGACCACTCCAGTCTTCCGTGGCCCGGTGCAAGGCCTCTTCGATATTGGTGCGCTGTCCGGGCGAGGCGATCTTTTTCGACTCCGCGCGGGCCCGCCGCTTCCAGGCTTTATCGGCCTGACCAAGAGGGATCTGCATATTGACGTACTGGCCAAAGGTCCAGACACCGGCACGGGTCTCTTTCGGCAACAGCCCGACCAGCATACGCAGTGCCGGACGACGCAGATTGTGCGGATCGTTCTGCTTCATGCTACCGGAGATATCGATGAGAATGCGCACATCTGCCTGCTCCCCCGGCTTCTGTTTGGCCGCCGCAGGGGCCATAGATGCCCCCAACAGCAAAGAGACCAGGATGAGAAAGACCCAGCCAACTCGTTGTTTCATACCTACCCACCCCGTGATTGGCGGTTTATGCAAAACAGGCCGCCAATCGGCCTGATACAGATGTAGAGAGCGGCTGGAGGCCTTGTCACTTTAATTCATGGAAAATAGAAGCCACTGAAAAACAGTGTGAAATTGGGAAGGACAGGGCCAATCCGCAGATAAATTGATAAAGGTTTTTGCCTGCAATGCTCAGGCAGAGCTTCGCTGCCAGTGAACTGGTGTTGTATTTATGTGATAACCATCTAGCATCTGCAGAAACAGCAGGAGGAACCCCTAGTGACCGGCGATACCCCACACGGCCTCACCCCTCAACAAGCCTGGCAGATGATTCAGGACGATCCCCGCACGGTGCTGGTCGACATCCGCTCCAGCATGGAGTTTCTATTTGTCGGCCACCCCGTCGGCGCGGTTCATGTACCCTGGATCGACGAGCCGGACTGGACTGAGAACCCCCACTTCGTCACCGACATCCGCAAGCTGCTGCTGGGTGGCAGCGTCTGCACCATCGACGACGGCTGCGCGCCGGTGATCCTCATCTGCCGCAGCGGCAAGCGCTCTCTGGAAGCGGGCAAGACGCTGCTGGAGGGCGGCTTCAGCCGCGTGTTTCATGTCGAGGAAGGGTTCGAGGGGGAACTCGACGAGCACCATCACCGCAGCTCAGTCGGCGGCTGGCGTTTTCACGGACTCGCCTGGGAGCAGTGCTGAAACCTTACGGCGGTCCAGGCAGGCACGCTACCCTACGTAGATCGCCATCTCCCGCCGGTGGCATTCCAGATCCGGATCAGGCACAGATGCCAGCACAGCAATCTCACGCCGATAATCCTCACTCAGCCTCGCCTCTTCAGCACCAATCACCACATGGTGTTTGTACCAGTCAAAGGGTGCTAGTCCTGCATCGATCTGCGTTGCGTAGTAGGTGAAGGCCTCCAACTCACCAGCTCCCGGAACGATGAGTCTTACTGATTTCCGCTCATACCCGTTGCCTCGCCCTTCATACAGATCGAGGGTCTGCCCCGCCTCGCGGCTGATTTGATAGAGATGGCCCAGGATATAATCGCACGCCACCCCAGTATGATAGGCGTCGCACTTGCCGGAGCCGTCCCGACCACTCTTGTGGAATTTGAGGCTGTGTTTTGGCAGACATGCAATCCCCAAAGAGTGCGCATCGGGGATCCGGGCAGTCATCCGCTGCAGCGACATATTTGAGCCGTAGGCGAAATAGAATCTCATAGCCGCAAACTATACTCGGAACTCACCCACCAGCGCCTGCAACTCGTCGGCAAGCTGGCTCAATACTTGGGTCGAGGTGGTCAACTCCACTGCACTGGATGAGGTGTTGGCAGCCACCTCGTTGATACCCGCCAGATTCTTCTCCACTCCGACCACCGTAAGATGCTGGGCCTCTGCTGCATTGGCGATACCGCGGTTGAGTTCAGTGATCGAGCGCACCATGCCGGCGATCTGGTCCAGCCGAGTATCGGCCTGATTCGCCGGTTCAACGCAGGCCTGGGTCTGACTGCGGGCCTGGGTCATAACCTTGATCGCCTGGCTGGTACCCTGCTGCAGCTGATCGATCATCACCTGGATCTCGCTGATCGAGTCATTGGTGCGGGCCGCCAGTCCACGCACCTCATCGGCGACCACAGCGAATCCCCGACCCTGCTCACCGGCACGCGCTGCTTCGATCGCCGCATTCAGCGCCAGCAGGTTAGTTTGCTCCGAGATGCCGCGAATCACATCAAGCACCCCACCAATCGACTCGCTCTTTTCACCCAGTTCATTGACCACCCGGGTCGCCTGCTCCACCTCTGTCGCTACCACCTGAATCAACAACAGGGTCTGTTGCACCAGAGCCCGCCCCTGGCTGGTCTCCTTATCGGCCAGACCAGCACGCTCAGCGGCCTGGAAGGTATTGGCCGTCACCTCCTGCAGACTGCCCGTCAATTCGGCCACAGCATTGGTCACCGATGCCACCTCCTGTTGCTGGTAGCGGACCGCCTCGCCTGCCTTGTCGGCAATCCGGGAGATATCGTCGGTGGTGCTAACCAGGCGGTTCACCGACTCCTGCACCCCGGCGATCATATCGCGCAGCTTGCTGGTAAAGGCGTTGAATCCCTGAGCCAGCTGGGCCGTCTCATCACTGCCTTTGACGCTCAGGGTGACATTCAGACCGCCCTCACCCTGAGAGAGACTGCCGAGCTGGTCCCGCACCTCCCGGATCGGCCTGACAATCGCCCGCAGGGTGAGCATAAAGGCCAGCACCGCCACCAGCAGACCCAGCAGGATGGCGATGATTATGCTGTTTGCGCCGGTGGAGACCAGCCTCTGCAACTCACCCGTTTCCACTTCCACCTGGGCACGGTTGTCGGCGGTCATCTGCTCCACCGTCTGCATCAAATGTTCTGCCACCTGGGTATAGTCGCGGTGGGCCTGGCGACGTACCGCATACCGCTCAATTGAGGCAGAGAGTAGCTCCCGGTGTTCCTGCAGCTGCTCCATCAGCAACTGGCTGTGACTCTTCCCAACGTTCTCACCGCTCCTGATCGGTTGGCTGAAAAGCTGGTCCTCGCTGATCTGCTCCAGCGCATAGAGCAGATCCTCACCGATCACACCGAGTTGCCGGTCCAGATCCTGCGGTGGGCTGTTCTGTTTGAACCGACGATAGAGGTCGAGCTGCGAGAGCACTGCCAGGCGCGCCTCTCCCGCTGCACTCACCACCGCTCTGGGATCTCCCTCCCCCTCATCTGGCGCTCTGTCATCTCCCTCCTCAAACTCGCCCAGCTCCTCTTCGCTGCGGCTGTTCAGATCCCGCTCCAGCATCTGCTGGCTGGCAAGCCGCTCCACATCCACCAGCAGACGCTGAAATGCAGCTGCATTGGCAGACAGCGCCGCCTCTGCGGACTGAAAGGCGTTGTGGATCCTGATCAGCTCTTCACGGGCCTGGACAAACACCTCGATTTCACCATCCAAAGCCTGAAGCTGCTGTGGTGCAATCCGCCCGCTGGTCTTGAGCCGGACGATCGCCTCCAGGGTCAACCGTTCTGCCTCTGCCATCTCAGTACGTTGTGCCGAGTCCCTGCCCGCCAGAATCTGATCTACTGCGATCAGCTGCTTCTGCACACCGCGGATCGCCCCATTGGCACTCTCCATCGAACTCCATACCGGGCCGGTGATCTCAGCCAGCGCTGATGAAAGATTGCTGATTACCCAGTAGCCAACCAGACCACTTGCCGCCAGGATCAGACCAGCGACCAGGAAACCGCCGCCGATCTTCGCGCCTATGCCCACCTGTCGCATGATCGCCCCTCTGTATAATTTTGTAATATGACTATAGCCATGCTAATCGGCGTGACAGACAGAGACTTTAAACGACTCCCCCCCTCAACAACCGCCATAACTTTCCTGACCACACGCTTGAATAGCGAAACCGCCGATGTAATCATCGGCCCCGCCCGACCCACTAAGAAAGAGAGACCATGACAGCACCATTCGATACCCCACAGGATGCGGAAGACGCCTACTATGACGCCATCGACGAGGGCGATCTGGAGGCGATGATGGCGGTTTGGGAAGCATCGGAGGAGATCCTCTGCCTGCTACCAATGATGCCAGCCCAGCACGGCCCCAGCGCCATCCATCAGGCCTGGCAGGCGATCATCGGTGACGGGATGAAACTCGACATCGAGGTTAAGCACCTCAGCTGGATCGAGAGCGGCGATCTGGCGATCCACCTCATCGAAGAACGGGTCGCAATGCCCGGCCAGCCGCAAAAACAGTCGGTCTACGCCACCAATACCTACCGCAAGGGCGCGGACGGCTGGCGCATCCTGGTGCATCAGAACTCACCCGTCCCGCTACCGCCGGAGATGATGCAGCCGGACATAGCCTGAACAGGCCGGGTCCAGTGGAGAACCACAAGCTGGTGCTGCCGGAGCACCTCAACCACTACGGTTACCTATTCGGCGGCAACCTGCTGAAGTGGGTCGACGAATATGCCTGGATCGCCGCCACCCTCGACCACCCCGGCTGCAAGTTTGTCACCATTGGCATGGACCGGGTGGAGTTCCACAAACCGATCTGCAAGGGCACCATCCTGCGTTTCGACACCACCGAGGTGGAGCGCGGTACAAGTTCCTGCCGCTACCGGGTGGAGGTCTTTGCCGACGACCTCGACACCGGCTCGGAGCAGCCGGTCTTCACCACCCAGGTCAGCTTTGTCTGTCTCGACGATGGCGGCAGGAAGACCCCGATTCCCACAAAATAATTCTGCCGGGCCAGGCAACGACTAAATTATGCTATAGTTGCTCGTTTTTCCGCTGGCCCGGCTCCAAACCGTCGCCTGCCCACTTTTCCTAGGTGACCCCGCCGATGAGCACTGACAGCCCCATACCTTTCGACTCCTTAGGCCTCTCCGAGCCGATCATGCAGGCCCTGGCCGACGTGGGCTACGAGTCCCCCTCGCCGATCCAGCAGGCGAGCATCCCACCGCTGTTGGAGGGGAAAGACCTGCTCGGTCAGGCACAGACCGGCACCGGCAAGACCGCCGCCTTCGCCCTGCCGCTGCTGTCACGCATTGATCTGTCGCGCAAGACCCCGCAATTCCTGGTGCTGGCGCCGACCCGCGAACTGGCGATTCAGGTGGCCGAGGCGATGCAGAGCTACGCCCGCCACATTAAGGGCTTCCACGTACTGCCGATCTACGGCGGCCAGCCCTACGATCACCAGCTACGCCAGCTCAGGCGCGGCGTACAGGTGGTGGTCGGCACCCCCGGCCGGGTCATGGACCACATCCGCCGCGGCACCCTCAAGCTCGACAATCTCGACGCCCTGGTGCTCGACGAGGCGGACGAGATGCTGCGCATGGGTTTCATCGACGACGTCGAGTGGATACTCGAACAGACTCCACAGACACGCCAGATCGCGCTCTTCTCCGCCACCATGCCGTCGATCATCCGCAAGGTGGCGCAGCGCCATCTGAACGACCCGACGGAGATCAAGATCGCCGCCAAGACCTCCACCGCCACGACCATCCGCCAGCGCTACTGGCAGGTCAGCGGGCTACACAAGCTCGACGCTCTGACCCGCATCCTGGAGTGCGAGAGCTTCGACGCGATGCTGGTCTTCGTGCGCACCAAGATCGCCACCGTGGAGCTGGCAGAGAAGCTGGAGGCGCGCGGCTACGCCAGCGAGGCGCTCAACGGCGACATCCCGCAGAAACAGCGCGAACGCACGGTGGAGCGTTTCAAGGCAGGCCGCCTCGACATCCTGGTCGCCACCGACGTGGCCGCCCGCGGCCTCGACGTGGAGCGCATCAGCCACGTCATCAACTACGACATCCCCTACGACACCGAATCCTACGTGCACCGCATCGGCCGCACCGGCCGCGCCGGCCGCACTGGCGATGCAATCCTGTTTGTCTCACCCAAGGAGCGGCGCCTGCTGCGCACTATCGAGCGGGCCACCCGCCAGCCCATCGAACGGATGCAGATGCCCTCCGCCGGCGACATCAACGAGAAGCGCATGCAGCGCTTCAAGGATCGCATCAGCGACGCCCTGGCCGGCGACGACCTGGACCTCTACTACCAGATCGTCAGCGCGGTGCAGCAGGAGTCCGACGCCGACCCGCTGGATGTGGCCGCCGCCGTAGCGCGACTGCTGCAGGGCGACGAACCGCTGCTGCTGGTGGATAAACCCCACAAGCGCGAGCGCCCAGAGCGTTCGGAGCGACAGCGCGATACGAGGGAACGGGACTTCGACAAACCACGCCAGCGCGAGCCCCGCTTCGAAAAACCCATTTCCGCCGAGCCCAAGCCGCTGAAGGAGTTCCCCGAGATCGAGATGGTGCGCTACCGGATCGAGGTCGGCTATCAGCACGAGGTCAAACCCGGCAACATCGTCGGCGCCATCGCCAACGAAGCCGACATCGAGAGCAGCTACATCGGCCATATCGAGATCCACGACGACTTCTCCACCATCGACCTACCGGAGGGGATGCCGAAAGAGATCCTGCAGTTGCTGCGCAAGGTGCGGGTGTGTGGACAGAAGCTGGAGATTGCGCCATTCAGAATCGGCGGCGGTGCTGAAAAACCGCCACGCAAGCCCAAGCCGAACTTCAAGCGTGGCAGTAAAATCAGGAAGGATCAGAGGGGCAACCGCGACAAAAAACCTCGTAAGTCAAAGAAGTCATGATCTCGAACGCTGGATGGGCCAGGGGGCCGGCCCATCCAGGCGCGATGGCAAGTGAAATAACCCTCGCAGACACTCTGTGAGAGTAACGGGAGATCCTGCTTATCCAGACGACTAAAACATCGAGTCGACAATCTTCTTGATCTTTTCAGTCCAGGGTGGCTTCCCAATAATCTCGATCTTGGTACCGATTTTCAGCAACGTCCCCTCACTGGGACTACGGTTGTTGTATACGTTGGCAAAGGCTAGCACCATCGCCTCACCGCCCGGTCCGTTCCCAACGGTCAGATCGACCACAAACTTTTTGCTGATGCCGCCTCTGATTGCAAGCATCTCATATTCAACCGTTTTGGAACCCCGATCGACCTTCCCCCAGATCCACCTGTTTCCAACCACATCAACCCTGATGAACCTTAGATAGCTAAGATCTGGATTATCTGGTTTACATTTGTTGGTCACCCTGAGTACTACTCTGAGAGCGCTCCCCGCTTTGACCTTATCTGGCACTGAGTCAAAGCTGAACTCTGTGCGGCACACCTCCCACGCAGCCCCAACCGGCTGGGTCGGCATCAAGGCCAAAAGAAGCAACAGAGCACTGAACATCGAAAACCCAAACAAGTTTCGCTGTTGATTTGTCATTCTGTGTTCCCTCCTCACGACCCTGTCTCAACATCCCTGTCTGTGGATGTCCCTAATCGATCTCTCTACGACTCCGCATGACCCTGACGGGGGGCATCCGCAGATGCATTCCAAGCAGCTTTTGCCTTGTCAAAGCCTCTTTATCGATGTCATTCATCAGATAGATCCACCCTCTCTACTTACAGGATAGGCGTTCCCACTAAATCATGATTGGGACGGCCCTCCCGTGCCTTACCCCCCCTGCACGAGAGGAGATGGGATCAATTTCCAATCCCAAATCAACCGGCCACGGTGAGAGTGGAGTAATCCCGCGCGCATTCAGCTTCATTTCAGCTTTGCCCGCTACCCTGGATCTCAAATAGCAAGAAGGGATCCGATCCATGAACAACGAACCCGAGATAAAGGTGTGGGACCCACTGGTGCGGCTGTTCCACTGGGGCCTGGCGGGCAGCTTCGCCATCGCCTACATCACCGAAGACCACTTCATGCGCCTCCACAGCTGGGCCGGCTATACGCTGTTGGGATTAATCCTGGTGCGGCTGGTATGGGGCTTCATCGGCCCGCGCCACGCGCGATTCAGCGACTTTGTACACCGCCCCGAGATAGTGATCCGCTATCTCAAAGATGAGCTGGCACTGCGTGCCAAGCGCTATCTGGGACACAATCCGGCTGGTGGTGCGATGGTGGTGGCGCTGCTGCTCTGCCTCACAGGAACCGCGTTCAGCGGCCTGCTGCTGTATGGAGCAGCGGAGTTTTCCGGACCGCTCGCCAGCCTGATGGCGGGCACCCCAGGGTTCCTGGCCAAGGCACTGGAGGAGTTGCACGAACTCCTCGCCCACCTCTCGTTATTGCTAGTCGGATTGCATCTGGCGGGCGTGCTGTTCGCCAGCCGGCTCCACAATGAGAATCTGGTGCGCGCCATGATCACCGGCTACAAGCGAAGGGCCAGTTGATGCTAAAGAGCACTCTCAGCCTGACCCTACTGCTCTCGAGCCAGATACTTCATGCAGATCAGCTGACGCAGTTGATCGATCTCTACCGGGCCGACGGCATTACCCAGTTCAACGACCGGCATGAGATCAGCACCACTAACAGAGCAGCTATTGTCAGAGAGGCAAACATTAGCCACTGCGGCAGCTGCCTGGCTTGCCATTCCAGAGCGGAGAGCGGATCCTTCGACGAACATCAAGTAAATATTCCCGGCTTCGGCCGATGGGACGATTGATGACGCGCACTCTCCTGCTTCTGGTCTTGCTTGGCGGACTCACCCCTGCCTTCACTTCCGACCACGATGAGGCGCTGCGGCTGAAACAGGCTGGCGAGATCCTGCCACTAAAAACCATCCTTGAACGTCTGCAGCAGCCGGGCCAGATCCTCGAAGTGGAACTCGAACATAAGCAGGGGCGTCTGGTCTATGAACTCGAACTGCTCGATGAGCAGGGGCGGGTCTGGGAGTTCTACTTCGACGCCGCCAGCGGCGAGATGATCAAGAAAAAGATCGAGAATTAGACGTGCGCCTACTGCTGGTAGAAGACGATTACGAACTGGTCGAGACACTGCAACCCGAACTCTCCCGTGCCGGCTTCGCCGTGGATCTGGCCCGCGACGGCATCGATGGCGAGTTCCTCGGCGATGAGGTGCCCTACGACATCGTGGTGCTCGACCTGGGCCTACCAGGGCGGCCGGGGCTGGAGGTGCTACACAACTGGCGCAGCCGCGACAACAGCGTGCCGGTGCTGATCCTGACCGCCCGCGACGCTTGGCATGAGCGGGTGGACGGCTTCAAGGCCGGCGCTGACGACTACCTCGGCAAACCCTTCCACGTCGAGGAGCTGCTGGAGCGCATCAAGGCGTTGATCAGACGCAGCGAAGGGCGGCCCGGCCCCCAACTGAAGGCCGCCGGTCTGCTGCTGGATGAAGCGCTGCAGCAGGTACAGCTAGCCGATGGCAGCCGCATCGACCTCACCGGCACCGAGTACCGCCTGCTGCACTACTTCATGCTCCACCCCGGCCAGATCGTCTCCAAAACCCGGCTCACCGAGCACGTCTACGACCAGGACTTCGACCGCGATAGCAACCTGATCGAGGTCTATATTCGCCGGCTGCGCAGCAAACTCGGCAAGGCGCGCATCGAGACCCGCCGCGGCCAGGGCTATATCTTCGTGGACGATCCGGCATGAACTCTCTGGAGTCGCGCCTGCAACTCGGGCTATTTCTCTCGCTGTTGCTGCTGGCCGGCATCCTGATCTGGGGGGGCGGCTACGCCTTGCAGCAAGTGGCAGAATCCTATGTTAGCACCCGCCTCGAACATGATGCCGAATCGGTGCTGCGCGCATTAAACCACCCCTCGCGCCACAAAAAGATACGCATGGGCCGCCTCACCCCGGTCTATCTGCAGCCCTTCTCCGGCCATTATTTTCAGGTGCAGATCGAGGGCGAAGAGATGATCCGATCCCGCTCTCTGTGGGACCAGACCCTAGAGATCCCGGACCTTGCCCAGGGTGAAGTACAGATACTCTATCTCAACGGGCCAGAGCAACAGCCGCTATTGGTTCGGGTGGCCGGTTATCAGAAGCGCAGTCAGCAGCTGACCCTGGCAGTGGCCGAAGACCTGAGCGAGATCAACCAACAGATCGGCCGCTACCAGCGCAACTTCCTGTTTGCCGCGCTTACCGCCATCGCCTTGCTGCTGCTGGTGCAGCGCCTGGTGGTTCGCCACACGCTGCAGCGCCTCGACCAGGTGCCGCAGGACATGAAGCGGCTGGAGCGCGGCGAGATCAGCCAGCTCAATGAGTCGGTGCCCGACGAGGTGCAGCCCCTGGTGCAGGAGTTCAATCGCATCCTGGCACTGCTCGGCCAGCGCCTGGAACGTTCCCGCAATGCCTTGGGCAATCTCGCCCACGCCATCAAGACCCCTCTCAGCCTGCTGCAGCGGGAGATCGAATCAAACCGATTCTCCAGCCTCGAAGCGCAGCGCCAGCAGCTGCAGACCCAGGCCGAGCGCATCCAGCGCATCACCGAACGGGAGCTGCGTCGCGCCCGCCTAGCCGGCGCAGGCACCCCGGGGCAGCGCTTCGATGCGGCGGCTGAGATGGACGCGCTGATCACCAGCCTGCGCCTGCTCCACTCCGCGAAGAGGCTGGATATCCACTGCAGCCATGCCTTCCAATCGCCGCTGCCGCTAGACCGCGAGGACATTTTAGAACTACTCGGCAACCTGCTCGACAACGCCTGCAAGTGGGCCAGACAACAAGTCCGCTGCGAGCTCAGCGCCAATACGGAGATCTTCCAGATCACCATTGAGGACGACGGCCCTGGTGTCTCCGCTGCCGACCTGGACAGGCTCACCCAGCGCGGTGTGCGCATCGACGAAAACATGGAGGGCCACGGACTCGGGCTCGCCATCGTGCGCGATATCGTCAAGCTCTACGGCGGCGAGATCCGCTTCCTCCGCTCCTCCCTGCTAGGCGGCCTGCAGATCCTGGTGCGCCTCGCCCTGCATCACTGATCCGACACACATTTTCAGCTTCAATTCATCCCGGTTGTGGAAACTAAAGCTAGAGGGAAAGGACCCCTCGCCACTCCGGCAAAGCCGGGTGGCTGATCCAAGCAGTACCACAGGAGAGCAGTCATGAAGCGTGTGACCAAATTAGCAGCAGCATCCGCCCTGGCAGTATTCGGTATTGGCAGCGCACTGGCATTCAATCCGGGCCCACCGCCCTATGTCTATTTCGATCTCAATGGTGACGGCTACGTTAGCCAACAGGAGTTCGAAGAGGTTCGTGCCCAACGCCGCGCAGAGCGGGCCCAGCTCGGCTATCCGATGCGCAACCTCAACCGTCCCTCACCCTTCCAGATGATGGATCAGGATGGCGACGGCTATATCAGTGCGACGGAAATGGATAGCTACCGCGCGCAGATGCGGGCCAACCGTTGGGGGAACGCGCCCAACGCCCCAGGGCCCTGCCCGAGAGGCTGGCGTAACCAGTAGCTGAAACAGCGACAGCAGCGGCGATGAGAGGGAGCTCATCGCCGCTGCTCCATTCATCCAATCCTACACAGCTACGCACTACAACTGCTTCTCCCAAAACATCGCCTTGCCCATCTGCGGATCGAGTTCGTAGGGGGAGAAGCCGAATTTGTTGTAGACAGCCCGTGCCGCCAGGTTGCGTTCCAGCACCTCCAGAGTCAGTTTGCAGCACCCCCGTTCAATGGCGATCTGTTCGAGTCTCTGCAGCATCTGACGGGCGGCCCCCTGCTGGCGAAATCGCGGGATGACAATGATGTCGTGGATGTTCAGCAGTGGTCGGCACTGGAAGGTGGAAAAACCTTCAAACGCGTTAATCAGGCCGATGGGTTCATCATCGATAAAGGCAAGCAGGCTCAACGCGTCGTTGCGGGCGCGCATCGCCGCCACCAGATTCTCCCAAGCGTAGTCGGTGAGTGGTGTGCCACCGCCCATCGGATCGAGAGCATAGCTGTTCATCAGCTGCAGAAAGGCCTCAGCCTGGTGGGCATCGGCCAGATCGGCCTCGATTATATCGAACATCTTCAGCACTACTCTTTGAAGATCGGCAACTCCGGTTTGGCCTCATCCTGCAGCTCCACCCGCTCGATCTTCTCAAAACGACCGGTGATCTTGCGCGCGGAGATGTTGACGTTGTTGACGTCAGTGTGGGCCTGGGAGATGTGGGTCGCCAGTTTGTCCATGCGGCTCTGGAAACGGCCGAAGTCTTTCGACAGCTCGCGCAGATGCTCCTGGATGATATGCACCTGCTCACGGGTGGCGGCGTCTTTCAGCACCGCCCGGGCGGTGGTGAGGATCGCCATCATGGTGGTGGGCGAGACCAGCCAGACACGGCGCCGGAACGCCTCCTCCACCAGGTCAGGGAAGTGGGCGTGGATCTCGGCGAACACCGCCTCGGCGGGGATAAACATCACCGCGCCGTCGGAGGTCTCGCCCTCGATGATGTATTTACTGGCGATGTCATCGATGTGTTTCTTGATGTCCTGGCGGAACTGACGCTGCGCCTGCAGCCGCTCCGACTCGGGTTGCGTGTCATCCACCATGCGCTGGTAGCTCTCCAGCGGAAACTTGGCATCGATCACCACATTGCCGGTGGGGTCTGGCAGGAACAGCAGGCAATCGGCGCGGCGGCCGTTGCTCAGGGTATGTTGCAGCGAGAAGCCCGACTCGGGCATCACGTTACGCACCAGGGCGTTGAGCTGCACCTCACCGAAGGCGCCACGTGAGCGCTTGTCGGAGAGCACCTCCTGCAGGCTGACCACACTACTGGAGAGCTCTGTGATCTTCTTCTGCGCCTCGTCGATGCGGGTCAGATGGATCAGCACCTGGCTGAAGGTCTCGGTGGTCTTTTCGAAGCCCTCGCTGAGGCGCTTCTCCACCTGACCACTGATCTCCTTGAGACGTTGGTCGGTGGTTTCGGTGAGCCCCTGCACCCGTTTGCCCAGGTCGTCGGCGTGCTGCAGCAACGCCTCGGTGACCTGTTTGCGCAGCTCGGTCATGCCCCGCTGCAGCGCTTCCTGCTGCGCCTTCATCGCCTCCAGCTGACGTTCGTCGAACGCTTCCCGGTGGCGAATCAACGCCTGCTGTAGCGCCTCGCGCAGCTCACCCAGTTTCTCCTGCTGCGCCAGCCGGCCATCTGCCAACTCCCGGTTGACCTGGGTCTGCAGCCCCTCGAAACGCTCCAGCAGCTCCACCCGCAGACGCCCCGCATCCTCGGTGAGCCGCTGTTGCATCTCGGCGAAACGCCGCTCTACGCCCTGGGAGAAACGGTCGGTACGCTCCAGCATCTGCTGCTGCAGGGCATGCAGGGTGCGCTGCTGGGCTAGGGCACCCTTGGTGATACGCTCCGCCAGATGCTGGCCCAGCTGGCTCTGCTCCCGCAACAAGGATCGCTCCAGCTCGCGCAGCCGCTCATCGAGCTGGCGGTCGCGGGCTTCGCGATCGTGCAGCAGATCGAGCTGGTGTTGCAGCAGACGCCACAGCCAGCGCAGCGCCACCGCCAGCAATAACAGAAACAGCAGCGCCAGAGCCAGACCGGCCTGCTGCCAGATGGGAAGTTGTGTCAGTGTCTCCATGGCGGGGAATATACCTTATTAAATGCGTTTAGACTTGAAACCTGCCGGTCAGCCCGATAAGTTGCCCGCTCTTTGACTGCGACACGACCAATCCATGCGCGTACATCTAAAAACCCTGGGCTGCCGTCTCAACGAGGCGGAGCTGGAGAGCTGGAGCCGGGAGTTCCGTGGTCTCGGCCACAGCCTGACACAGGATCCAGAGCAGGCCGACCTGCTGGTGGTCAACACCTGCGCGGTGACCGAAGAGGCGGTGCGCAAGTCACGCAAACTGCTGGGGCGTGCGCACCGGCAGAATCCCGAGGCGCGGCTGGTGGTGACCGGCTGCTACGCCTCCCTCGATCCCACCGCCAGTGCCAGTGCCGACGGGGTCGATCTGGTGGTGCCGAACCAGGACAAGGAGCAGCTGGTGCAGATCGTGCAACGCGAGCTGGATCTCAACATCATGCCGCAGAGCGTCACCGAGGAAGAGTCCGGCGGGCTGCTCGCACGCGGTCGTCAGCGTGCCTTCATCAAGGTGCAGGACGGCTGCCGCTACCGCTGCACCTTCTGCATCGTCACCCTGGCCCGCGGCGAGGAGCGCTCCCGCCCCGCCGAAGAGGTGATCGCCGAGATCAACCGGCTGCACAGCGAGGGGATCCAGGAGGTGGTGCTGACCGGCGTCCACTTGGGCGGCTACGGCAGCGACATCGACTCCGACCTGGGGCAGCTGATCGACCGGGTGCTAGCGGATAGTGAGATCCCGCGGCTGCGGGTTGGCTCTCTGGAGCCCTGGGATCTGCCCGACAACTTCTGGTCGCGCTTCGACAACCCCCGTTTCATGCCCCACCTGCACCTGCCGCTGCAGAGCGGCAGCGACTCTGTATTGCGACGCATGGCGCGCCGCTGCAAGAGCAACGAGTTCCGCCAGCTTGTTGAGGAGGGACGCCAGCAGGTGCCCGATCTCAACATCACCAGTGACATCATCGTCGGCTTCCCCGGTGAAACAGAGGCGGAGTGGCAGCAGAGCCTCAGCTTCGTCGAGCAGATGGGGTTCGGCCATCTGCACATCTTCGCCTACTCCCCACGCAGCGGCACCAAGGCGGCGGGGCGGCCCAATCCGGTGCCGCGGGAGATCAAGCGCCAGCGCAGCGAGCAACTGCACCAACTGGGCGAACAGATGAAGCGCGAGATGCTGGAACGGCAGCTTGGCAAGCAGGTGCCGCTGTTGGTGGAGGGGGATGGCAGCCGCGGCTGGTTCGGCTATACCCCCAACTACCTACGGGTGGAGATCGAGGCCCCGGCCGATGCGGCGCTGCAGAATCGCATCATCGAGGTAAAGTTGGAGGCAGTGTCAGCTGAAGGGGAGCGTCTGTTGGGCAAGACAAAACGACCTTTGTAAATCGAGCCTCGTCAGCAAAACGACAGCCTCATCTGCGGACCACTACCCACAATGCATCGACGCCTACCCATTAAGAATTAGAAGAGCCCTATTCCTCCCGCTTATACATCAAAGACCACAAGCCTGAACCCGCTCCCGTCACCGATATTTGGGTTCCATGTCACATTGATGAGGTTAGGCACTGCGTATGCTAGCAACCTCTTACCAAGAGGACGCGCATCGTAGTAGTCGTAGATGTTCTTGCTGATCAAGGCCTGCATCTTCCTATGAGCTGGGTTATATCACTGGAAGCAGGTTGATAATTTCACCATCCCCAGAACCGCAACACCCCTGTCCCTGAGCATCGATCTCCCTAACGTTCGATAGTTCACCCGCTGAGTGATGACCAGCCGAGTTGCAAAGGACAATGGGAACGTCCATGAGTGGCTCCCCTTCAATGCTAGGTAGCGTATTTCCAATGACATCCAACATGTTTTCTCGCCCCTTCTTACTCATGGCCTGGCTCACCGCCGGCATACTCCTCTTCACCCAGTCGACCCAGGCCGCGATTAAGGATTCGACTGATGCGATCAACAAGGCCGGTATGCAGCGAATGCTCACTCAACGCATGCTGATGGATTACGCATTGATCGGTCAGGGCATCAAATACCAGCAACCTGGGGCAGATCTGAAAGAGACCATCGCCCTTTTTGAACGACACCTGCAAGAACTCACGGCCTTTCCGGTTAACGATGAAGTCAACAAGGCGTTGAAGGCGGTCACCACACAGTGGCATGCACTCAAGCCGGTACTCACTGCAACCCCCGATCGCAATCAGGCGGCCAGCCTGCGCGATGAGATGGATCGCCTGCTCGACGCATCGCACAGGCTTGTCTCTCTGATTGCTGCCGCATCGACAGACAAGAGCGCAGAGATCGTCAACAGATCCGGCCGCCAACGCATGCTCTCCCAGCGCATGGCGAGCCTCTACATGCTGCGCAGCTGGCGAATAGAGGGATTTGATTTCGCCCCCGCATTTAAACAGGCTGTCGATGAATTCAAGGCAAACCATGCAAAACTGGAGCACTCCAGCCTGACCACTCCCGACATCAAGAAACAGCTCAATATCGCAAACAAGGCATTCCAATGGTTTGATTTATCCGCAAAAACAAACAGCGATAAATTCATTCCATCCCTCATCCTGCGCTCTTCGAACAGAATTCTCGACGCGATGAACAACGCCACAAAAATGTATGCCGAAAAATAACCCCCGCTCTATGTCTCGTCATTAGGAAGTAACAATGAAGACTAACCTCAAGTCCACCTCTCTCTTTTGTCTTGTACTGCTGCTTGCGCTGCCATTTGCCTCGCACGCGGAGGAGACACCCTCAGTAACCAGCCTGATCGATCGAGCGGGGATGCAACGTATGCTCTCGCAGAAGATCGCCAAGGCCTACTTTTTTCTGGGCAAGGGAAGTCGCCCAGATAAGGCGCGGCAACAGATGCGGGACAGCCTGAAGTTATTCAAGAGTAACCACGCCAGCCTGAGGAAGGAGATCAAAGATCCAGCCATACAGGATCTGCTCACCTATATCGATCTGGCATATGATGAGTATGCTGAACTCTGCAGCCAACCCTACAATCAAGACAACGGCGCACTGGTGTTGGATCTCAGCGAGACGCTGTTGGAGGTCTCCAACGAGATCGTAAAGAAACTCGAGCAGACATCCAAGATCAAGACATCCAAGATCGTCAACCTCGCCGGTCGGCAACGCATGCTTTCGCAACGCATTGCCAAATACTACATCGCCTATCAACTGGGTTTTCGTGACGTGAATTCGGTCACCCAGCTGACCAAGGCGGTCGATCTGTTCGAGGCCAGCCTGCACGCCTTGAAGGTGGAAAAGTCGAACACCAAGGCGATCAATACCGAACTGGTGCGCATCACCAACCTGTGGAAAGTTGTCAGAGGCTTCTTCCTCGACATCAAGAAGGGGGGACTTCCTGTCACCGTCTTTGCAACCACCGACAAGATCCTGCAACGTTCAAATAGGGTGACGAAGATGTACGTGCAGATCTTTTCTACCCGCAGCCCCAGCCAGTGACTCGCCGCACCAGAGGGCGAACGCAAGGTGCCGCATCCACTTCGCAAGGGATGACCTGGGGTGCGATCCCCTGGAGGCTCAGAGATCGATCTCGTGGTTAGCCTTCTGCTGACGGTCCAGTTCGTTGACCAGATAGGCCAGCGCCACCCCCAACTTGCGCGACCAGCTCAGCTCCACCCGCCAGGCCTTTCCCGCCGGCGACCAGACTTCATGGAACTCCCCCTCGCCGCGGCGGGCCGCGCCGATGCGGGCCGCCCGGCCACGAATCCTGGCGGGAAACTGACTCTTCTCTTCCGACTTGCCATATTTCCTTGCGAGGCTCCGCTGCAGATCCCGATAGGTGGAGTAGGTAGCCGGATCGAAGGTACGCAGCACTTTATAGATCTGCCCCTTGTAGGCCATCACGTAGATCCGCTCCCGCTCCTGGGTATAGATCGCTCCGGCCCGCTCACCCTTGCGGCGCAATGGACTCTTCGTCGGCTGACGCTCCAACTGTTGCGCCAGGCTGCCGCCGAGGCAAAAGTCACGAAACACCTTTCGAACGCACTCCTGGTCAGCCCGGGCCGGGCTCACCAGGCTCAGGGTTACGCTAAACACGATCAGAAACTGTCGCAGATCCATAAGATCTCCTCTGTTGGTCGTCTGGTTGGCCCATGAAAGAGCCACATTCTACTCTCGCGGCTGGTCAACCAGGTCGTCGATGAAACGCCGCATCTCGCGGTAGTGGCTACCTTTCCAGAAGACCTTGCCACACCCACTGCACTGTAAAAACGCATCATAGCGTTCCGCCACGCCGGGCGGCAGCTGCTTCAGCACCATCGTTTTGTCTGTTGTCCGCAGGAGTTCATTGCACTCCATACAGCGACTGAAGGGCTTCAGGCAGTGGCCCAGATCGAAGCGTTGCACCACTTGACGCAGCTGCTCCCTGGGGTCAGTACTGCGGATCAGCGAGCCGTGGCTAATCGTGCCGCGCATCAGCAGGGCGCGATCCCGGCTCAGCAGGATGCGCCGCTGCCGGCCTGCTAGCTCGGCCAGCTCCCGGTCGCCGAGGTCGTTGAAAAACAGTGTATCGAAACCAAGCATACGCAGATGGCGAGCCAGCTTGCCGAGATGGGCATCGGCCAAGAACAGCAGCTCGCGCAGGGGGTGCGGGCGCAGCCGCAGCAGCGGCGTCACGTCAAGGGCCTCGAACACCGGATAGACACTGACCCGGTCGCCATCCTCGATCTGCCGCTCCAGCCCCACCGACTCACCATTCACCAGGATGATCTCGATCTCGGTGTGGGGCACCCCCAGCCCCTCGATCAGGTGGCGCACCGGAGCGGGAGGCTCGAATCGGAGTTCGATCTCCCGTTTGCGCTGGGCCACCGGCAGAAAGTCGTTGAGCTCCTCGTAGAAACGGAAGCGCGCAACCGCCACGGATCAGATATCAAATTCGGCCCAGATCGGGCAGTGGTCGGAAGGCTTCTGCATGCCACGGATCTCATAGTCGATGCCGGCATCGCTGCAAGCGGCATTAAGGCTGGCACTGGCCAGGATTAGATCGATGCGCAGACCGCGCTTGGGTTCGCGGTCGAAGCCGCGACTGCGGTAGTCGAACCAACTGAAGCGGTCATCCACCTCGGGATAGTGGCCGCGGAAGGTATCGTGCAGGCCCCAATCCGTGAGCCGCTGCAGCCACTCCCGCTCCTCTGGCAGAAAACAGCACTTGCCGCTCTTCAGCCAGCGTTTAGCGTTGTCCGGACCGATGCCGATGTCGAGGTCGAGCGGTGCGATGTTCATATCGCCGATCACCAGCAGATTGTCGTCTGGGCTGTGATGCTGTTGCAGATAGACGAGCAGATCGGCGTAGAACTTGCGCTTAGCCGGATATTTGACCTCGTGAGACTGGTTCTCACCCTGCGGGAAGTAACCATTGATGACCGTCACCTGATTGCCCTTGTCAGTGGCAAAACGGCCGATGATCATGCGCCGTTGGGCGTCCACCGGGTCGCCGGGGAAGCCCTTCTGCAGCGACAACGGCGCCTGCTTCGAGAGCAGCGCCACGCCGTAATGGGTCTTCTGGCCAAAGTAGGCGGCGTTGAAACCCAGCGCGCTGGTCATCTCCAGCGGGAAGTCCTGGTCTTGGACCTTGCTCTCCTGGATACCGATCACATCCGGATCATGACGCTGTTTCAGCTGCTGCAGCTGGTGCTCGCGAGTACGGATGCCGTTGGTGTTGAATGAGACAATCTTCATCGCTTCGATTCCTGCACTACAAAACTTCCCGGGTCTCTCTGTCACCCATCTCGAAGCCATGCAAATAGGCCTTGCCCCAAGGCAGAAACTCCTGACCGGCCAGCCGGTCGGCGGTATCGGCCTCGACCCGCGCTGCAATCTGATCCGCCGCCCCCAGCTCTCGCAGCACCTGGATCATGCCATTGGCGTACCCCCGGTTGTACCAGAGCTGCAGATCACCATCGGACTCGCTCAGTTCGCCGGTCTCGGCATAGAGCCGCCCCACCAGATCCAGCAGCTGTTGTATGCGTTTGTCCCGGTCCACCCTGTCACCTTGTTCTGCAAGACAGCGGCAAGCCTAGCATGGGGTCTGGTCAGGCTCTAGCTCACTATACCCATGCTAGAATTACGGTTGTTTTTCTGTACAGCTATAGCGATCATGGGGGCATAAAATCACCAAATCAAAATAAAACATGCTGATTGTCATCTCCCCCGCCAAGACCCTCGACTACACCACCCCCCCAGTAACCGAACACCATAGCCTCCCACATTTTCTCGACGAGTCGCAGCGGCTGATCAACATCCTGCGCAACTACTCGGCGCTGGATCTGGCGGAGCTGATGAAGCTCAGCATGAAGCTGGCCAATCTCAACTTCGAGCGCTACCACGAGTGGCACAGGGATTTCACCCCGAAAAATGCCAAACAGGCGGCGCTGGCGATGAAGGGTGACGTCTATACCGGGTTGGATGCGGAGTCGATGTCACAGGCTGGTCTCGACTTCGCCCAGCAACACCTGCGCATCCTCTCCGGCCTCTACGGGGTGCTACGCCCGCTCGACCTAATGCAACCCTACCGGCTGGAGATGGGTACCAAACTACCCAACAAAAACGGCAAGGATCTCTACGCCTTCTGGGGCAGCAAGATCACCGAGGCGATCAACCAGGATCTGGCCGAACAGGGCGATGATATCCTGATCAATCTCGCCTCCAACGAATATTTCAAGTCGATCAAGCCGCAGCTGCTAGCGGGACGCATCATCACCCCGCAGTTCAAGGAGTACAAAAACGGCAGCTACCGCATGATCGGCGTCTACGCCAAGCGGGCGCGGGGTGTAATGAGCCGCTACATCATCGATAATCGTCTTCACGATCCGCAGGCGATCAAGCAGTTTGACCAGGACGGCTACCGCTTTAATCAGACCCTTTCCCAGGGAGATATATGGGTCTTCAGCCGCGGCTAATCGATTCCCACAGCCACTTCGACGACCAGCGTTTCGATGGCGATCGGGAGGCAGCACTGCAGCGCGCCCACGCTGCCGGCGTCACCAGTCAGATCATCGCCGGTATCAAGGCCGAGTGGTGGCCACGCCAGCTGCAGGTCTGCCGCGACTATCCAGGGCTACACCCCGCCTACGGCCTGCATCCAATGTTTGTTGCAGAACATCAGCGGTCACACCTCGAGCAGCTGGCGGAGTGGGTCAGACAGGAACGGCCGGTGGCGATCGGCGAGTGCGGCCTCGATCTCTTCATCGACAATCCGCAGCCCCGGCTGCAGCAGTTCTACTTCGAGGCCCAACTGGAGCTGGCTCACCACTACCAACTGCCCGTGATCATCCACGCCCGGCGGGCAGTGGAGGCCTGCATCAACACCCTTAAGCAATTTCCCGGCCTGCACGGTGTCTTCCACAGCTACTCCGGCAGTAAGCAGCAGGCACACCGGCTGATCGAGATGGGCTTCAGCTTCAGCTTCGGCGGGCCTATTACCTATGAGCGGGCGAACAAGCTGCGCCGGTTGGTGCAGAGCCTGCCACTGGAGTCGATCCTGCTGGAGACCGACTCCCCCGATCAGCCGCTCAGCCAACATCGTGGCGAGCGCAACGAACCCGCCTACCTGCCGCTGGTGCTGCAGACTCTGGCACAACTCAGGAACAACGAAGATCCGCAACAGATCGCACAGCAGACCCGGTGCAACACCGAGCAGCTGTTTGGTCTGGAAGCCCCGCCTTAGTGGTGGATTTTCATGGGGCGTTCTGGTCAAATTGGGCGTCCAAGACGACAGCAAGAGTGGCTTGCCCACCCGATCTACCGGCGGCTTTGAGCATCCGTCGGCAGCACTACCGCCGGCACAGAATGACGACATCCGAATCGAGAATTCCGCAGGATTTTGCGGGCAGCCCGGGTTTGAAGGGTAATGGGCGCATCCGCCTCGCCATCGGTATCGCGGTGATCCTGCTAACGCTGATCTGGCTCACCTCCACCCCCGACAGTGAGCAGACCGACAGCGGCATCGTACCCCCGTCGCCGATCGCTCCGATCCATCGTGAGGCGGGCGCAACCAGCCCATCAGGCACTGCAGAGTCCCCATCGCCGGTTACGCCAGCGGTCTCCTCCGCGCGTCTCGAAATACCTGCACAACAAGCGGATGGCGAGATCGCCCGGGCGTTGATTGCCGCCCTGCGCAATGGCCAACAGCAGCTGGATGCCGACAGCTTACTGAACCGCGCCCTAGAGCTGCAGCAGCAGGGCCGGGTCACCGACGCTTATCTGTTGCTCTTCTTCAACGCCCGCAACGGCCATGGCCCCTCCGCCATGCTGCTCGGCGAACTTCACGATCCGGCCCACTTCACTACCGGCAGTACGCCAATCCAGGAACCCGACCCGCTACAGGCATTCAAATGGTACTCGCTTGCACGGCAGAGCGGCGTGGAGCAAGCGGAAGAACGGCTGGCCGTGTTGCGCTCACACATTGAGCAGGCCGCCGCCGAGGGTGATGGCAATGCCCGCCGGCTGCTGTTGAACTGGCGTTAGGATCTGTCCATAGCTATGCGATTCAGTGCGTTTGTCCTCATCCTCTGCCTGTTTGTCACCAACGTCGCTGCGGAGAACAGCCGCCCGCTGCTGATGCCGGGCAAACAGTCGCTCTACCAGCGCATGCTCAACAAACCCGGCGCGTTGATCTTCCAGAGCCCGGGAGCAGACATCGGCGAGCCCACCAAACCTTTCACTGCCTACTACATCTATCAGCGCCGCGAACAGGCCGGCCAGCAGTGGCTGCAGGTCGGTATCAACCGCCACGGCGATCTGCGGGGCTGGATCCGGGAGCACGAACTGATCCCCTGGAATCAGGGTCTCACCGTTGCCTTCCGTGAGCCGCTGGGCCACGACCGGGTACTGCTATTTCGCGACAATAATGAGCTGAAGCAGCTGATCGAAGCGGACGATCCAGCCGTCTATCGCGAACTCTATTCAGCAGCCGAGAGCGGCCAGCTGCCCGCCGACTCACCGGTGATCGCGATCCAGCCGAGCAACCATGTGGACATCCTGCAGGATTTCTACCTGGTGCCGATCCGCAGCCACGAGGATATCTACCTGGGTAGCGAACCGGCGCGCCTGCTGCAGGTCTCCAGCGTGCCCCTGGAGTCACGCAAACAGGCCCAGCCCAAACCACAGCAGCCGGCTACACCAGCTGCGCCGCTACGCCGGTTCCGCTCCGGCGTGGTGTTTGTCATCGACTCCACCCTCTCCATGGACCCCTACATCGATCGCACCCGCAAGGCGGTGCGCAAGATCTACGATGTGATCACCCGCGAGGAACTCACCGGCGATGTCAGCTTCGGCCTGGTGGCGTTTCGTGACAGCACCGATGCGGTGCCAGAGCTGGAGTACCGTTCGCGAGTCTATGTCGATCTGGAGCAGGGCAAAGACGCCGCTGGCTTCTTTGGCGCGGTTGAGTCGCTGAAGGCGGCCACCGCCTCCAGCAAGGGCTTCATCGAAGATAGCTACGCCGGGGTCTACGACGCCATCGACAGCATCGACTGGCGGGGTCAGGATGCCCGCTACGTGGTACTGATCACCGATGCCGGCCCACGTGAAGCCAGCGACCCGCTCTCCGGCACCGGCCTCAGCGCCGAGTCCCTCAACCGGCTGGCGCGCAACAAGGGCATCGCCCTGTCGGTGCTGCACCTACTCACCCCTACCCCCTACGCCAACCATGCCAAGGCGGAGCAGAAATACCGCGACCTCTCCCACTACCCCGGCATCGGCAGCTTCTACTTTGGCGTCAAGACCGGCGATGTGCAGCGCTTCGGTCGGGTGCTGGACTCCCTCGCCCACCAAATCACCGATCAGGTAAAGATCGCCGCCATGGCCGCCGCCGGGCGCCAGCTGCAGCCGATCCAGCCCCCTGTGGAAATGGCGCAGAGAGCAGAGCCGGACGAGGATCAGAGCCAGCTGGCCGAATTCCAGGCAAAGGTGGCGAAGCTCGGCTATGCGCTGCGCATGCGCTATCTGCAGCGCGATCAGGAACAGCAGATACCAAATCTGTTCAACGCCTGGCTGGTAGACCGGGATCTCAGCGACCCGACGCGCCAGACCCTCGATATCCGGGTGCTGCTGAGCCGCGATCAGCTCAGCGATCTGCACAGCATCATGCGTCAGGTACTGGAGACTGCCGAAGAGGGGCTGCTGTCGCCACGCAACTTCCTCAACGACCTGAAGAGCCTGGCCGCCACCATCGCCCGCGACCCGCAGCAGCTTGGCAGCACCACCCGGGTCAGTGGCGCCCGCGCCGGCAACCTTGCCGACATGGGCTTCATGCGCGAATATATCGAGGATCTGCCCTACACCGGCGAGGTGATGGACCTGTCGCTGGAGAACTGGCAGGATTGGCCGGCCCAGCAACAGCTGGAGTTCATCCACCGGCTGGAAGAGAAGATCAACTACTACCAGGTGCTGCACGACCACACCGACCTTTGGGTCTCCCTAGACGGCGGTCCCATCGACGGCGACTCGGTGTTCCCCCTGGCCATCGAAATGCTCCCTTAGTGAATCAACAACAAGACCCCAACCCGACCAGCCGCCAGAACGGCGAGCGAACCCTGATCTATCACCTGCGCGACGTGGTCAAGACCCGCGAAGTTGAGGGCAGCCGGTTCCGGCTCAAGGTGCCCAGCCTGCAGATCGCGCTGGGTGAAAAGGTCGCCGTGATCGGCGAGAGCGGCAGCGGCAAAAGCACCCTGCTCGACATGCTGGCGATGATCCTGCAACCAACCGAGAGCGGCTCCTTCCGCTTCCGTGCGGAGCGTGGCAGCACACCATTGGATGTGGCCGAACACTGGCGCAAACACCAGCTCAACCAACTCGGCGACCTGCGCCGCCAGCGCATCGGCTATGTGATGCAGACCGGCGGCCTGCTGCCCTACCTGACGGTGCGCGACAACATCGGCCTGTCGCGGCGCCTGCTGCAGCTCCCCGATGACGACCTGGTGGAGGAGCTAGCCCATGACCTAGGCATCAAGCGCCATCTGAACAAACTGCCGCACCAACTCTCGGTGGGCGAGCGTCAGCGGGTGGCGATCGGCCGCGCCCTGGCACATCGCCCCTCCATTGTCATCGCCGACGAACCCACCGCCTCTCTCGACCCAATCGCGGCGGAGAAGATCATGTCGCTGTTCATCGAACTGGTAGAGGAGCTGCACATCACGGTGATCGTCGCCAGCCACGCCTGGCGCCATATCAACCGGCTCGGCCTGCGCCACCTCTCCCACCACACCCGCCGCAGCAAGAGCGGCAGGACCACCGAGACCGTGGTCACTGGTTAATGCCATGTTGAAACGTTTCAAAAACATCCTCTGGCTGGCGAGCCGCGACTACCGCAACGAATGGCAGATGTCGAGCTTCTTTGTCCTCGCCCTGGCCGCCGTACTGGGACCGATGCTGGTGCTGTTCGGGCTAAAGTTTGGCATCGTCGGCAGCATGGTCGATCAGCTGATCGATGACCCACGCAACCGCGAGATCCGCCCGATCGGCAGCGGCCACTACGATCGCAGTTGGATCGAGACCCTGCGCCAACGCCCGCAGGTCGCCTTCATCGTGCCGCGCACCCGCTCCATTGCCGCCACCCTGCAGCTGAAGAGCAAGAATGCGCCGCAGATCGTCACCGTGGAGATGATCCCCACCGAGCGCGGCGACCCACTGCTACAGAGTCTGGACACCCCCGACACGCTGCGCCAACTGGTGCTCTCGGAGTCGGCGGCGCGCAAGCTCAAGGTCAAAAAGGGCGACACTATCAGCGGCAGCCTGGCACGGCGCTTCCGTGGCAAGAGCGAGCGAGTGCACGTAGACCTGACGGTGGTGGATATCGCCCGTGCCGGGGCATTTGGCCGCGACGGCGCATTTGCCCCAGTCTATCTGCTGGAGTCAATGGAGGATTTCCGCGACGGCCATGCGGTCCCGGCGCTCGGCTGGTCCGGTAACCAAAGCAACCCCGATCAGCGCACCTATCCCGGCTTCCGCCTCTATGCCCGCTCGATCTACGATGTGGAGCCACTCAGCAACAGTTTCCAGAGCCAGGGCATCGAGGTTCGCACCCGCGCCGCAGATATCGAGATCGTGCGCGATATGGACAAGAATCTGAGCCTGGTGTTCTGGCTAATTGCGGTGATCGGCCTGGTGGGCTTCGCCTTCTCCCTCAGCGCCAGCCTGTGGGCCAATGTGGATCGCAAGCGCAAGGAGTTGAGCGTGCTGCGGCTGGTCGGGTTTCGTACCGGCGACATCGTCTGGTTTCCGATGCTCCAGTCGATCTTCACCGCGCTGCTCGGCTGGCTCAGCGCGGTGCTGATCTACTTCGGCGTCGCCTGGTTGATCAACGACCGCTTCGCGCCACAGATGCAGAACGGCGAGAGCGTCTGCCGACTGCTGCCGGAGCACCTGCTGGTCGCCCTGGGCATCACCGCCGGCACGGCGATCCTCGCCTCCGCCATCGCCGGCTACCGGGCGGCACGCATCGAACCCTCCGAGGGGCTGCGCGAGATCTGAACTTGGCAAGACATAGGGCGGCCCATGGCCGCCGCCTGTCGTCGATTGAAAACAAGAATGGTGTCGGGCGCGGCCCGACCTATAGCAGGAACCGATGCAACCGCTCGACTCCCTGCTCGAGCCGCTCCAGGCCAGTAGTGTAGGCGAAGCGCAGATGACTCTCGGGGCGATTGAAGCCAAAGTCGAGCCCCGGCGTCACCGCCACCCCTGCCTCCCCCAGCAGTCGCTCCGCCAGCGCGGCACTGTCATCACTGATCGCCTCACAGCCGGCGTAGAGATAGAAGGCGCCTTGGGGGGTCACTGGCAGGTCGAACCCCAGTCCGCGCAGCGCCGGTAGTAGAAAGTCGCGGCGCCGCTGAAACTCCAGCCGGCGCACTTCGAGAATCTCCATCACCTCTGGCGAGAAAGCCACCAAAGCCGCATGTTGCGAGAGGGTCGGGGCGGCGAGAAAGATATTCTGCGCCAACCGGTCGAGGGGATCGACCACCGCTTCAGGGGCCACCAGCCAGCCGAGCCGCCAGCCGGTCATGCCGAAGAACTTGGAGAAGCTGTTGAGCACGAACAGGTCGTCCGCCAGCGCCAGCGCAGTGCCGCCCTCCCCATCGTAGACCAGCCCCTGATAGATCTCATCGACGATCAACACCCCGCCAAGCCGCTGCACCGTACGGTGCAGTGCCTTCAGCTGCGACTGCGACAACAGGGTGCCGGTGGGGTTGGCGGGTGAGGCGACCAGCACCGCGCAGCTATCCTCGCGCCAGTGTTGTTCCACCAGCTCGGCGGTGAGCTGATAGCCGGTATCAGCTCCCACCGGGATGCCCAACGGCGTGCCCTCAACCAGCTCCACAAAGTGACGGTTACATGGGTAGCCCGGATCGGCCATCAGCACGCTCTGCCCAGGATTGACCAGCACACTCATCACCAGCTGCAGGGCACCTGAGGAGCCAGGGGTGACGATCACTCGCTGTGGATCCAGCTCCACCCCATAGCGGTGACGGTAGAAGCCGGCAATCGCCTCGCGCAGCGCCGGCAATCCCTTGGCCGGGGTGTAGTGGGTCTCGCCAGAGGCCAACGCCGCCTGCCCCGCCGCCACGATCGGTGCCGGAGTGGGGAAGTCAGGCTCGCCGATCTCCATATGGATGATCGAGCGCCCCTGAGCTTCCAGGCCACGGGCACGGGCCAGCAGATCCATTACATAGAAGGGCTGGATGCGTGCCATCCGGTCAGCGATCTGTACCACTGCTCAGGCTCCGGCGTGGAAGCGGCGCAGCAGCGCCAGATCGACATGATCGGCACCACCCGCATCGCCGCTGATGACCCGGAAACCATCACCCGGCTCACCGAGCTGATCCAGCACCAGTTCGGCGCCGTTGAAGTCGTGATCCTCAGTGTAGTCATTGGTGGTCACCAGCACCGTGTTGATGCCTGCGCCGACAGCAGATTTGACGCCGTTTTCAGAGTCCTCAAAGGCAACACAGACGTCCGGGCTGATATCCATCTGCTGCATTGCCCAGCTGTAGATATCAGGGGCGGGCTTCTTCGCCGGCACGATATCACCAGCGGCGATCACCTCGAACCAACCCTCAGCATCCGCATCCAGGCTGTGCTGCAGCAGCGCACCAACATTGGCCGGAGTGGTAGTGGTGGCGATCGCCAGTCGCAGCCCGGCCTCACGCGCCTCCTGCAGCAGCCGCTTCACGCCGCTGCGCATGGGAATGGCACCTTCGGCCAGCATGTTGGTGTAGTGAGCGGTCTTTTTCTTGTGCAGATCGGCAATGAAACTATCCAGGTCATCGGGACGCTCGAATCCCGTGTTGAAGTGATCCAGATAGAAGCGGATGCGCTCCTTGCCGCCGGTAACCTCCAGCAGCTGACCATACAACTCCACTGACCAATCCCAGTCGAGCCCAGCATCGGCAAACGCCTTGTTGAAGGCCACTCGGTGGCCATCCCGCTCGGTATCGGCCAGGGTTCCGTCCACGTCAAAGATCAGGGCTTGCAACTCTGCCATCGATTCTCTCCACAAATGCAAAAACCGGCCTAGCTTACCCAATGCCTCGCCCCCTTTCACCTTCCATCCCAGCGGGAATCAGGCAGCGGCTTAGCGAATCTGCCCTGCCACACAAAAAAGATGGGAGGATGCACCTGAATATAAAAGACAATGGTCTATTCAAACCTCACCCCCTCCAGCAGAGCACATGGGCGAAACAGATGGGGTATCCAGATATTTTGTCAGCAAGAGATCCAGTATGCCTCACGAGATTATCGATAAAGAGAGTGTCAGCAACTATCTGAAACGCCTGCAGCAGAAGATCTGCCGCGCGCTGGAGGAGACCGGAGAGACTGCCCGATTTGTCCCCGATGCCTGGCAACGGGAGGGCGATGGCGGGCTGGGGGGCGGTGGCATCAGCTGTGTACTGCAGGATGGGACAGTGTTTGAACAGGCCGGCGTCAACTTCTCCCATGTCAGCGGCAAGCAGCTGCCGGGCTCCGCCAGCACCCACCGCCCGGAGCTAACCGGACGCGCCTTTGAGGCGATGGGCCTCTCCATCGTCATTCATCCGCAGAACCCCTATCTCCCCACCTCCCATGCCAATGTGCGTTTCTTCATCGCGGAGCACGAAGACGCCGATCCAGTCTGGTGGTTCGGCGGTGGTTTTGACCTGACCCCCTACTACGGCAATGAGGAGGACTGCCACCACTGGCACCAGAGCGCCAGAGCTATCTGCGAACCTTTTGGAAGCGACCTCTACCCGCACCTGAAGCAGCAGTGCGACGACTATTTCTACCTCAAACACCGCCAGGAGCCGCGTGGCATCGGTGGGCTCTTCTTCGATGACCTGAACGCGTGGGGCTTTGAACGATGCTTCCAGTTCATGCAAAGTGTGGGCGACGGTTATATCGAGGCCTATCTGCCCATCGTCGAACGGCGCAAAGCCACTGAATATGGACCGCGGCAGCGGGATTTTCAGCTCTACCGGCGCGGCCGCTATGTGGAGTTCAACCTGCTCTACGACAGAGGCACCCTGTTCGGACTGCAGTCGGGCGGACGAACCGAATCGATCCTGATGTCGATGCCGCCCGCAGTGAAGTGGCGGTACAATTGGCAGCCGGAGCCCGGCACTGAAGAGGCCGAACTCTATACCAAATACCTCAAACCCAGGGCTTGGGCCGACCCCGAGGAAGAGATATAGGGCGCCCCCTGGCCGCCGCGTATAATCGATTGCAATCAAGGATAATGTCGGGCACGGCACGACCTATACATGTGCCATGTTTAATTGCCGCGTTATAAACAAAGAGAGAGGCCACAGGAGGACCACAATCCATGGCAGACAAGACTCCAGACCACAATAAGCTCGACCAGATCGTCGCCGAGGCCCGCAACAACCGCGAACAGCGCGAGCAGGGCTACCGGGAAAAAGCGCTGAAGATGTACCCCTGGATCTGCGGCCGCTGCCGGCGCGAATTCACCCGCGCCAACGTGCATGAGCTGACCGTGCACCATAGAAACCACGACCACGACTATAACCCACCGAACGGCAGCAACTGGGAGCTGCTCTGCCTCTACTGCCACGACAACGAACACTCCCGCTATCTCGACAGTGACGGCAGCGGTGAGTCCTCATCAGGTAGTGCAAAAGAGTCGAGCCACAATCCGTTTGCCGCCCTCAAATCCCTGATGGAAAAAGAGGATTAGGGAGCCATCTGAACGAATCGTAAACTCGCACCTTGGGTCCAGCATCCGACACTTTTCTGAATCCCAATCTGCTTCGCCCAGGTTCATTCAGAGCGCCTTAGCCAGCGGGCCCCTTCCACGATGAAGGAATACATATAGGTCACGACGAAGGCCCCCGCGATAAACAACGTGGCTGACGGAATGAGCCATGCGGCTATCAGCGTCACATTGACCGTGCCAATCGCAATGACCGACTTGGACCACCCCCGGATGAGCGCGGGCATCTTGTAGGGCACGAGCATTGATATGGTATGCAGCAGAAACAGCGGGATTAGCAAACTCCCAGGCTCGAACCCTAAGGGTTGTTCAAGCAGCAGAATGAACAGCAGGTGACGCATGAGTTCATTAGTCGGCGACCCTCCCCCGGAGACAGCTTCGGGATTGAGCCGGGAAGTGGCGCGGATGATGACCGAACCCGCCGCGATTGCACTTGCAATCAGGATCATGCCGCCGAAATGCGCGCCAACCGCCAGCGCCAAGGCAACGTGAGCGACAGCGTCGCAAACGTTATCAAGATCGGCGCCGAAGCGGCTCCGGATATTCAGTTTGCCGGCCAGAACGCCATCGAGGTCGTCCATGACATTATTGAAGATGATTAACGGGATGACGTAACGGTAGCCGTCATCAAGGAACAGTAATACCAGAGGCAGTACACCGAGAATCGATGTCACATTGGCTAGGTTCCGGTAAAGGAAGTTTTTCTGCATTTTTTCCATCTTTACCTCCACATCAGGGTGAATTTAGTTAGCCCGCCAAGCCGCGAAAATAACCGCGCCTTATGAATGTTCAGGCTGCCTCCGTTTCAAGTACGAAAAAATGGTTTTCCAGCTTCGGGAACGGGATTTCCAGTGCCTTGGGTAAACGATTCAACCAGGGATTTCCCAGTCGCATCACCCAATAGGTCAAAGGGCCAACAATCTGTAGCATCTGAGCCGACTCCGGCACGAGTCCCTTCCATTTTTTGATCAGTTCACACCCCATCTGCATGAGGACGTAAGGTTCATTCCGTTCGGCATGCCGAACCGTCAATCCGCATTGCCTGAAGATCCGCCTGTAATTCTGCATGGATCGGTAGACAACCGGATAGTCACCCGCATACGTCTCGGTTCCCCCCCGGACAGTGGACTCGCGACACAGAATGATCCCACCCGGCTCGAGGCTTGCAACCAGCCTCCCCAACAGGGCGATCACGTCTTCTTCATCAAGGTACATGAGCAGGCCACCGAGAAAAATCAGGCAGTAGTGAGCATCGGGTTCGAACGACAGGACATTGCCGAGTACCGGACGAATGTTCGGGTAGGCGGCGGATCGCGCCTCCAATGCCTGGTAGAGTGCGCCGCTACCCTCGACGGCGACTACGCGGGAGAAGCATCGAGCGAATGCTGCGGCCCAATATCCAACACCACATCCAAGGTCGAGAACCGTGCCATTCGGATTCACACCCTGGAGTAGCCGCCAAACGATCCGAGATTCCGCTCGGAAACGAAAATGGCCCGCACCCACCGGAAAACCGAAGTCATCCATCCTATATGGCCCGAGGATCGATGATCTAACCCCGGCCCAATAGCGACTGACCGCAGCGTGGTCGATCTCAGGCATGAATGGCCATCGACTCGAGACTGACAAGGGAACGGTCCGTAGCGGGACTGGGAGCGCCAAACAGCTTTTCCGCTTCGTCCAGGTCCACCAGAGTATCGATTTCGTACCACCGGTCTGCGTTGAAGAAGACCGCTTCGAACGCGAGCGAATCGTCGGCGACCATGTCCGCGAATACGGTCTCGTAATACACGCCAAGCCTGCCATCCGAAACGTAGCCACTCAACCTTTCTTCCATCGTCTGCCAAGTCTTCATCGACAGACTGTAGATGTTCACCGTCTTATACCGGGGCATATCGCATTCGCCGCAGTCGGGGCGAAAAGCCGTAACCCGACTCTCGGAGCCAAGTACCACCGTAGTGCCATTCATCCAGGGACGAAGGTGGGAAATTGCGATTCTGTCCGGATAGAGCATGCCGTCCAGCATCTCAGCCTCAAAAACCAGATCACTTTCTAACAGCAGGAACGGTTCCTGAACCTGCTGCCGGGCCAGCCACAGGGAATAGAGGTTGTTGGTGGTTCGGTACTCGGCATTGAAAACGTAATCGACCCGTATGCCGCCCGCATTGTGACGCAGAAATTCACGGATTTGGTCGCCCTGGTGTCCAACTACCACCACCAGCCGCTCAATCCCCTTTGCCCGCAGGTTGTGAATCAAACGATCGAGGATCGGGCGGCCGCCGACCTCGGTGAGGCACTTTGGCGCATTTTGGGTCAATGGCCGCAGGCGGCTTCCCGTCCCTGCGGCAAGCAAAAGTGCGGTGGTTGAGCGGTTAAAATCAGTCATAATCGGCCCTCGCTGAGTGAGTGGTTCACTGCAATCTCTGGTTCAAAAACGGGCACAGTTTCCGGCGCCAAACACCTGTAATCTTGATCCTGGTCACATCATTTTTTGTCTCCTTCACGCTCTCTCGATAAAGGTATTCTTTATCGGGGAAAATACCCCCGTTACTTCTGATATCATTCGGAACGAGGCTGGCAACCCTCTCCCTGTTGGCTTTGGCATCCCGTGGGCTAACGCACCAGCGAAGGTCCGCCCCGGCGGCCTCCCTGATCCACTACTCGAATTCTTCTCAGGATCCTTGCAGCCATTTACACATGTTCGATATTCCGTTTAGCATCCGTTGAAGGGTCAATTCCGTTGCATATGGATACGCCACAATCCATACGATTAGCATTCCGGTTGCGGTAGCGTTGCGTATGCTTTTTCTCTCTGCATCCTTGTGCAGAAATATCGACATTCGCCACTTCGCCGCACATCGAACAACTAGCGCATTTGGCGGTGCGCGATGATTACAGTGGAAACTACGCCACCTGATCTTGAATGCGGCAACTATCGGCAGGAAGAAACATTAAGGAGGGCAAGAACGCCGCAGAACTAGGCGAGTTTAGCGCATTTAGGCCACGATATCAAACTCAGAAGCATTCCCAGGAGCGTTGGCAATAGATTACCCGCAGGTTAGATGCGTTTATCCAAACCTTTCATAGACTGCCGGGATTGGAATAAGACATCATGGAGCGGAATGCATAAACAGCGTTGACGCAGGGACACGATAATGCGCTGACTTAACCAAGCCAGCTGCGAGCGGCCAGACTAACCGAAGCCTCGTTCCACAACCGCTGTACCAATCTCAAGGCGACTGATAGCCACCAAGGATCAGCCCAGCTTGGTGGCGGCGAGCTGTCGCACCACCAGCTGGGTGCCGAGCAGTGACAACACCACATAGGCGGCAAAGTAGACTAGCCCAACCTGCACCTCGGCCTCGGTCAGGTCCTGGCCGCTGTTGGCAAAGTAGGCCACCAGGATCGCCACCACGAAGACATCCGCCATCGACCATTTACCGATCTGGTGGCTGAAGTGCAGGCCGCGACGGATCAGGTGGTGCTCTGAATTCCACTAGGGTAATGGTCACCAGCAAGGTCTTGAGAAACGGCAATACCACGCTGAACAGAAACAGCAGCAACGCCAACCACAGATTGCCGTTCTGCCACAGCGCGCCGATGGTGGAAAGGATGCCCTTCGACTTGAACTGGAACACCGTCTCTCCCAGCAGTGGCAATTCCTTACTCGCCTCCACCGAGAGAATCGGTGTGGTCAGTCCGACCAGCAGCGAGAGCAACGCCACTATCAGCATCGTGTAACCCAGGTCGATCCAACGCCGATTCAGCAGCCAGCTGAGCAGAAACAGCCCTGCCGCGGTGAGAACAAAGGCTGCCAGTAGCCATTCTACCGACTCCTTGTAGGCCTGCTGCAGTTGCTTGTGCTGATACAACCCCTGCGTCTGCTGCGACTCCGCTTCGCTGCTGTCGTAGAGTCCCAAGGTCAGCGTCTCCAGCCACTCCCGTCCCACCGACTCCAGCCGGTTGCCGGCCTCCAGTTGCTGCACGATATAGAGCGTCTCCCGTTCGTAGGCATGGGCCTGCTGCCAGGTCAGCCAACTGCACAGCAGCAGAAACAGCGCCAGCGCAACGATCGCCGCCCAAAGATAGGCCCGGCTCACTATCGGCTCAACAACAACTGCCCCCGCCGGAGCCACCATCACCCGCCTCTCCTTCACCGAAGGGGGTGCTGCTACCGCAGTCGTCAAAGATGCCGAAGTGGGTTTGCCAACTCCCATAGAAGTCGAAATAATCGCGGAAGCGAGTCTCGTTGAGCATCCGGTAGGTGTTGCCGCAGACCAGGAACATCTTGCCCTTCTGGATCAGATGGTGGCCGTCGAGTAGAAACGACTCCTCGCTGCCCTCGATGCCACCCTTGTAGACCACCGCCTGGCCGTAGTCCTCGCAGGCCGGCTCCAGCCCCTCCAGCTTGAACAGCCGGTAGGTGGCCGACCAGAAGCCGATGTGGCCGATCTTCTGCTCGATATCGGCGTTGTCGATGGTGATCGGCCTGTCTTCCACCAGCCGCGGGTCGGCAAAGCCCACCTTTTTCGCCAGGTTCTGAAAGTCGTTCCAGTAGAGCGCGCCGCTCAGGCACTCACCGTAGAGCACTGGGTCTTCGAGCAGCGCCTGGGGCACGCGGCGGTCGGCGTAGACATCGGAGAAGTAGAGTTCGCCGCCAGGCTTGAGCAGCCGGTAGGCCTCGCGCAGCACCGCCTCCTTGTCGGGGGAGAGGTTGATCACACAGTTGGAGACGATGATATCGAAGCTTTCATCCTCCAGACCCAGCATATCAAGCTGTTCAATGTGACCGAGACGGAATTCCACATTGCTGCGGGCATAGCCAAAACGCTCCCGGTGCCAGTCGAGATGGCGATTCGCCACCGCCAACTGCTCCTCAGTCATGTCGACCCCCAGCACATAGCCGCTCTCACCGACCATCTGCGCCAGCGCGTAACAGTCGCGTCCGGAGCCGCTGCCCAGGTCGAGGATGCGCATCCCCTGCAGCAGGTCGGGCGCCACCAGGCCGCAACCGTAGTAGCGCGCCATCACCTCGTCGTGCACATTCGCCAGCGCCTTGCGCAGCCGCTGTGGCATCTGCGCATCGGTGCAGCAGGCATTGGTCTTGAGATCGTGACTGCCCTGCAGCTCCTGGCCGTAATAGGCCTTCACCGAATCTTTCATGAATCTTCATACTCCCGGGCCTGAACTCGCCGTGTCGCCCACTTGAAAAGGATTAGGGCGGCCCACATTATTACGAATCCAAGCCTCAGTCGAATGGAGCAAACACAGAATTATGAGTGGAATCCGCACAACCTTGCTGCTGGCGGCGCTGACCGGGCTGCTACTGGTGGCCGGACAGGCAATGGGCGGCCAGACCGGGCTGGTGATCGCCCTGATCCTGGCCGCAGTGATGAACTTCGCCTCCTACTGGTACTCCGACCAGCTGGTGCTGAAGATCTATCGCGCCCAGCCTGCCAGCCCCGCCGAAGCGCCGGTGCTCTATGATGTGGTGCGTGAGCTCTCCAGCCGCGCTGGGATGCCAATGCCCAAGGTCTACCTACTGCCAGAGCAGGCCCCCAACGCCTTCGCCACCGGACGCGATCCGCAGCACGCGGCGGTGGCCGCCACCCACGGTCTGCTGCGCATGATGAGCCGCGAGGAGCTGGCTGGGGTGATGGCCCACGAGCTGGCCCATGTCAAACACCGCGACACCCTGACCATGGCGATTGCCGCCACCATCGGCGGGGCGATCGCGATGCTGGCCAACATGGCACAGTTCGCAATGCTGTTTGGCATGCGCAGTAGCGACGGGGAGAACAGCAACCCGTTTGCGGCGATCCTGATGATGATCCTGGCGCCGATCGCCGCCTCGCTGATCCAGATGGCGATCTCCCGCTCCCGTGAGTATGTGGCGGATGCCGAGGGCGCGGCGATCTGCGGCAACCCATTGTGGCTGGCTAGCGCCCTGCGCAAGCTGGGGCAGGCGAGCCAACGGATCCCGATGCCGGAGGCGGAAAGCCACCCCGCCTCGGCCCATCTGTTCATCGTCAACCCCCTCAGCGGGCGCAACCTAGCGCAGCTGTTCGCCACCCATCCGCCCCTGGAGGAGCGTATCCGCCGCCTGGAGAATGCCGCCTACGGTCGGGGGTGAGGCCACCCCGTCCAGCCAGCATGAGATCAAGGCGGGGTGAGGTGTAAAATAGCCCTCTGGAATCAAGAATCACAAAGGGAAACCCCATATCTGAGCATATTCACTACGGCTGCGCCTGTAACTCGACTCTCATCGACATGCTGGATAACGCGGGGCTGGAGTTGACCCAGCGTGAATGTGTGAATTCCTGAAGGGCAGCGCAGCCGCTGGCGCATTTCTCGGCATGGGGCGGCGCGCATCGACCCCGCCCGCTCGGCTTTCGACCGCAACTTAAAAATCACCCTGCATCACGATGCGCCGATCACCGGCATCGAAATGCGCAATGTTGCCTGGAGCGCCGTCAACCGGGTCACTACCAGCGCTAAGGAGCTGGGGCCGGAAGAGCGCTTTACACCGTTTGAAGCGATGCGTGCGATTACCGCAGATGCCGCCTGGCAGAATTTCAGGAAGCTCGCAAGGGCACCCTGGAAGCAGGCAAGCTGGCAGACATAACGGCACTCTCCGCCGACCCGATGGCCGTTGAGCCAGTAAAAATCAGAGAGCTTCAGGTTCTGGAGTCGATCAAAGAGGGAAGCAACATCTACCGAAGGGCATAGCAGCTGCCGCCGGCTGCACGGCTTATTTTTTGCCATGCAGCCAACTGTGACACTAAAAGAGGCTACTCACAGGGTTTGAAGAAACGCCCCTCCTCCATCGCCTCACGGCACTCGGCACCACTCTGGGTCAACCCGCTCGGCACCTGTACCAGCTCTTCCCGCTCCATGCCGAGCAGCTGCCGCGCCGCATCGCAAGCCTGGGTGCGTGCGCACTGGCCGCGGCTGCCGCAGACCTGCTTCTGCAGCGCCTGACAGGGGCTCTTCCGGTTGGTACTGCGCCGCTTGGTGCAGACCTGGAAATAGTTCTCGTTGTTAAGCGCATCCAGACAGAGGCGACGGCTGTCGAGTTCCACACCCTGCCAAATCGGGTTGAGCCCGCGGTTGCGTAATTCTTCCTTCTCCAGGGACAGCAGCTGCCTTGCCGGATCACAGGCGGGATGCTTCTGGCACTCATTGTGGATCCCGCATACCTTACGCACCAGTTGCATGCAGGCCACCTGTTCCATCTCCCGCTGCTGTCGCTCATGGGACTCCAACAACTCCGCATCCATCACCACCACCCCGTCACGCACGATGATCACCGCACCGTTGTCGAGCTGGTGCACCCCGTCCCAGAGCGGCTGACTCTCGCCTTGCGCGCTGCGACTCGCCTTGTTGGTTTGCGGGTCGATGGAGATTCGGCTGCCATCCTGCATCAGGCCCTCCCAGGGTAGGGGCTCAGCCAGCAACGACAGCGGAAGGATCAATAGAGAAACAATCAGCGATATCCGGTAGAAAACAGCTTTCATCTTGCAGGCCCCGCCTCAACTGCACGCATATGACTGAGTCAGACTAACATAATCCACCTGTAGGTCATTGTTCAGGATCAGTTTTATCTACAGTCAGCAGACAGGGGGACGGGCCTGTCCCGATAGACTTGTCAGGCCGTCCGGTTAGACTGTCCCATAAGGAGCCTGCCTATGTGGATCACAACCGACCAACTCCTGCTGCTACTGCTGTTGCTAACGACCAACGGTGCCCCGCTGCTGGCGCGGGAGCTGTTGCACTCGGGCTTCAACCACCCGATCGATAGAGGCCACAGGCTCGCCAGCGGCCAACCCCTGCTCGGTCCCTCCAAGACCTGGCGTGGCGTCATCGCAGCACTGCTGCTGACACCACTGGTATCACTGCTGCTCGGTCTGGGCTGGCTGCTCGGGTTGGTCATTGCCCTGTTTGCGATGCTCGGTGACATCAGCTCCAGTTTCATCAAGCGGCGTCTGGGGATGCCCTCGAGCAGCATGGCGCTGGGCCTGGATCAGATCCCCGAATCGCTGCTTCCGCTACTCGCCTGTCGGCTGCTGATCGAGCTACCGCTGACACAGCTGGCGCTACTGGTTGTGCTCTTCTTCATCACCGAGTTGCTGCTCTCCAGGGTGCTGTTCTGGTTGCACATCCGGCGCCACCCCTATTAGGGCGTCCCGTGGCCACCGCGCATAATGGAAGGATGATGTCGGACGCGGTCCGACCTGTCTATAGGGCGGCCCGCAGCCGATGCAGGGTTACCTCCGGCGGGCAGTTGAGGCGCACGTTGACTATGCTGCTACCGGTGCCGACGGAGGTGTAGCCACGCATGCCATTGTAGTCCCAGGGACCTGAGCCCATGTAGCGCGGGCACTTGGCATCGAGGGTGATGGGAATACCGCCCGGCAGACAGATCTGGCCACCATGAGTATGGCCGCAGAGCATCAGATTGAACCCAGCATGGGCTGCCTGACGATAGATCTCCGGGGTGTGGCTGAGCAGGATCGAGACCGCCTCCAGCGGGATCGCGTGGGCCGCCTTCTCAATATTGTCGACTCGGAAGTAATGAGCGTCATCGATTCCCACCAGATAGATTCGCGCCTCCCCCCGCTCGATGAACTGATGTTCATTGAGCAGCATGCGAATGCCCATCGCCTCCAGCGCCGGTAGCATGGTGACACTGTCATGGTTTCCCAGCACCCCGTAAACCGGCTGGCGCAACCCGCTCATCAGCACACCCATCCACTCGATTGCCGCCTCCACCGGCCCATGGGTCTGGGCCCGGTAGTCGCCGGTGAGCACGCAGGCGTCGTACTCCAGCTCCCGCACCGTCTCAACCATCGCGTGGACCGCCGGGGGATAGATATCGGCATGGATGTCGCTCAGCTGCAGCAGGGTGTAGCCGTCGAACTCTGGCGACAGTCCCTTGATCGTCACCTCGTGACGGCGCACTTGGATATCGAGGGTGTTGCGCAGTCCCCGGCGATAGAGCCCCACCAGGCGCAGGCTGTTACGGATCAGCGAGTGGACCGAATACCAGTTCTCCGGGTGGAAAAAGTTGATGCCGTTGCCGAAGACCCTGGGCTTGGTCTCCTCCTCAATACCCAGCCGCAGGCGAGCATGCAGCCTGCCAAGGCGCTGTTCCAACTGTTGCCTGATCTCCTGCTCCATGCTTCAAATCTAACCCGGAAGCAGACTCTTCACCAGCTTCGAATCACGATTACGGAACAAAGGTTGCGGGATTTGATGCGGCGGTGCTGCGCGTCTTCCATAGGCAGAAAAAACGAGCGGCCTGAGCCGCCCGCTGACTCCCAACATGAAATCGATTATTCGACCTGGATGATCATCCGCCGCGCTGCATGGCTCATCTCCCCAACATAGCTGCCAGGGGCCAGCAGCCGCCGCACTGCGACACCGTTGTCGAGGCGCGACTGCAGATCAGCGAGGAACGCGGCAAAGCTGGTGTGCAGTGCCACCGGTCCATCGGGCTGGACGATCGAGTAGAGGCCCACCTCATTGGAGCCCTGGACCACCATGAAGTCACCTTCCAGCCCCAGCAGATCGATGCGCGCACCGGCCTGGCTGATGTGGTGGAAACGCCCCACCCCTTCCAGGTTGAGCAGTAGGCTCTGGTCGACAATGCTCACCCCGGCGGCGCTGGCTGGATCCCAGCTCACCACCAGTACCGCCGGCAGGGCCGAGAGATCCTCCAGGGTCTGGGCGGTGAAGTCGGCCGGGGCACTGCCAAAGGGGGTGACGAAGCCACGTGCCCGCATCGCTGCGGCGATGGCAAAGCTGGAGGTGTTGAGGCTCGAGGTATCAATCTCGTAGTGGTTGGGATCGGCATCCTGCTCCGCTGTGATGCCAGTGCCGCTGAAGTCGAACGCTTCGGCCTTGCGATGGCTGAAGCGGTCCACCACCATGGCGAAGCCGTCCACACTGTTCTCGGCAACAGTGCCGCGCAGGGTGGTCAGGTGCATCCGTACCAGACCCTCGCTGGCATCCATCGTCAGGGCGCCGGGGGTGGTCTCGGTAAGAGTGCCAAAGACCCGCAGCCGCTGGCCGACCGAGATCTCATCCTTGCTGAAGTCGCCGCTGGAGAGCTGCTTCTTCACCTGGGTGTTGTCACCCAGGGTCACGCTCACCTGGTCGCGGAAGATCACGCTGCCGTCGCTACGCACCAGGGTTGCACCTTTGACAGTGAGGATGTCGCCGCTACGTGCGACCACATCACCAGTGACCACGTCGCTGTCGCCGCCGGGCACGCTGGAGCCAGCATAGACCTCGGTTGCCTCGAAGCGGCGCGGGCCAAACTTCAGATCACCCACCGCGATGGTGGCAGAGAAGGTCGGCATCGCCGCCAGTGCGCTCAGCCCTGCCGTGCCGGTATAGCTCTGGCCATCAATCTCGAACTGGGTGGTGTCGGTGGTCTCTATCTGCAGGGTGCCGAAACGTTCGTCATTGGTCAGACGATGATGGAACGGACGCATCACGACCGTGTAACTACCGGCGGCCTCATTGACCTGCTTTAGCGGACCACGCACCCGATGGGGCTTGGGCCGCTCGGCATCCACCTCGGCGATCAGCACTGGCTCGATGGTGGTCACCACCTCACTGCCGAACTCGGTGCGGTGGGAGGCGTTGAGGTCGAAGTCGAGGGTCAGATTGGCGGGGATGCCAGGGGCGATCAGCAGCCGGTTGTGCTCCTCCAGCTTGACCTCTACATCCAGACTGGTAACCAGGTTGCCGTCACTGTCGATCAGCCGATCCACATCAACGATCTCACCCGCCGCGTTCTCCACCTGGATCACTGCGTTGCTATAGTCGAGCGACAGGGTGCCCGCCACATAGAAGCCCGAGGGCACGGTGGCGGCGGTGAGAAACTCGGTCATATCGACATACTGGGCAAAGTCAACAGTGGTCTGTAGCGGCAGGGTCTCCACCACCTCGCCATTCGCCTTGGTCAGGGTGATGGCGGTGACATCAACCGTGTAGGTGGCAAAGTCGCCCGCCGCATCGGTCAGACCAACCCAGACATCACCGCTCTCCCCTTCGACCGAGCCACCACCACAGCCACCCAGCAGTGCGGCAAAGCCGATCGCTGCCAGCAGTGAACCCAACTGCAGGAAGCGCCGCAACGCCGCGCCACCTGCCCTAAAAACACTGAAATCTTTGCTATCCACAACAGTTCTCCTCTGTTTGAACTGACTCAAAGGCGACCGGATCGACGCCTGTAGTCAGAACAACGCAGCTGAAGGAGATCGGTTGACAGGGATTGAGTACGGCGGCGTGACATCCATCACAAGCCGCTGGCTGGGAGATTATCGACCCGGCCACCAAATGATTGGTGGTGATCTGTCTGATTGCCGAGGTATCGGCAGCAGGGATGCAGCCATCAAGCCTTCAAGGATGAATTCACGGCGCCCTCAACCATCAGACATGGACCGCATCGTCCGTCAGCACCACTTCCGGGCGACTCGAGGTTCGAGGCCATTGTTCGGTGCGCCGGTACGTTTCGGCTCGAGAGCGAAGGCCTTCGCTGACATCAAGCACGACCTCATGAACCGCTTGGCGTGTGCGAAGATGGTTGTCTAGCTCGACGAGCAGATCACCATGCCGGCGCGTCACCTGGAAATCCAGATCGATCTCCCCTTCCAGGCGAGTCAACACCTCCGCCAGACCGATGGTTGCCGTACCACCTTGTGGCGAGACGTAAAGAAGATCCAGCATCGCATTTTTCTCACGACACAAGGCAATCGCACGCTCCACCGCCACGGGGCCAAATACCTCATCGCCGGCCAAGACCACACTGGGCTGCACTGTATCGGCTATGCCCGGAATGAATCGCGTGGAACGGGCCAGCACCTCGGCCTTCTGTTCCGCAAGGAGCATCTCCCCAGCATCCGCATAGGTCAACGCCTCGCCCATCGTCTTCAATATCTCTTTGATGCCTTTCAACATGCTTCTCTCCGCGGATTCCGGCGATAAAAAAACAGGCCCGATGAATCAACCAGTAGCAGCACACCAACGGCACTGCCAGGAACGGTTGCCGAGTTCCACGCACACTGCGCACGCATCATCCGGTACCGGCCGTCTCAAAACTCGATGTTCATAGCTGTGATCATCAGCAGCAGAAAAATCATTGTCATAACACCCGCTCCTGCACCATTGGCCAGAAAGACATAGCCAATCCAGATCACCACTGCCGCCAGGATCAACGGCTTGCGTAGTCGTTTGAATCTCTTGTCCATCACCCATGCACTCCGCTTGAAGTGGACAATACTTGATACCTCACTGAGCGCCCGGCCGACTTCAAGATGAGAGACTTCAAGACCAAACCCACCACTCCATCAGAAGACCACATTCATCATCAGCATCATCACCACCAAGAACAGCAGGGTCATGATGCCGCCTGCGCGCATGAAGTCTGGCACACGGTAACCACCTGGCCCCATGATCAGGGCATTGACCTGATGGGTCGGGATCAGAAAGGAGTTGGAGGTGGCGATGGCCACGGTCAGGGCGAACACGGCGGGGTCGGCATCCGCGCCGATGGCAATATTCACCGCCAACGGCACCAACAACACCGTGGCACCCACATTCGACATCACCAGGGTAAAGAAGGTCGACAGCAGCGCCACTGCCGCCTGGATCACCCAGGTCGGCATCTGCCCCACCACCTCAAGCACCTGTTCGGCGATCCACTTTGCCGTACCGGTGGTCTCGACCGCCAACCCTAGGGGGATCAGTGAGGCCAGCAGGAACACCGTCTTCCAGCTCACGGCCTCGTAGGCCTCTTCGATGCTGAGCACCCCGCAGAGCACCATGCCTATAGCGCCGGTGAGCAGCGCCACCGAGAGGCGCAGATCGGTGAACAACACCAGTCCCAGAGCAACAGAAAAGAACAACAGTGCATAGCCGATCTTCTGCGGACGCAGTTCCTCATGGGGATACTCGGTGGTCACCAGCACAAAGTTGCGGTCCTTCTCGATGCGGGTCAGGGCATCCCAGGCGGTATGCACCACTAGAGTGTCGCCGGCCTGAAAGGGGGTGTTGCGGATCTCATCGCCCTCATGCAGCGTCTTGCCGTTGCGGTGCAGACCAACCATCGCCAGGCCATAACTCTTGCGCATCCAGACATCACGGGCACTCTTGCCGATCAGACTGGAACCGGGCGGTATCACCACCTCAGCGATACCGGCCTTGGTGGGAGCCAGGGCCTCGGCGAAACTGCGCAGCCCCTGGCGCTGTTTCAGAGCATACTTTTCGATGAAGTGGTCGAGATCACAGGGGTCGGCCACCAGCCCCAACACCATCCCCCTCTGGATCTCGGTGGTGCGGGCCAGGGTGCCCGGACCGACTCGGGTCTCCTCGCCAAGACGTTTACTGGCGATCACCCGCACCCGGTATTTGGTCTCCACATCATCCAGTCGCTTACCCACCAGAGGGCTGGTGTCCGGCACCACCAGTTCCGATAGGGAATAGTTGATGCCGTAGACATCCTGGAAATACTTCATCGGATCGGAGCCACTGGTGCTGCTCTCGTTCCCGCTAGCCGGCAGCACAAACCGACCGGCCAATACGAAATAGATGATGCCGGTCGCCACCAGGGCCAGCCCCACCGGGGTGACGGAGAAGAGCGACCAGGTCGTCATCTGCTGTTCCGCTGGCAGCGCCTGGTTGGAGGTGAGAATCAGATCGTTGAGCAGGATCAGGGGACTCGATCCCACCATCGTGATGGTGCCGCCGAGAATGGCGCAGAACCCCATCGGCATCAGCAGGCGTGACATCGGCAGCCCGGAACGGGCAGAGATACGTGAGACCACCGGCAGAAACAGCGCGGCGGCGCCGACATTCTGCATAAACGAGGAGATGACACCGACGGTGCTGGAGATGATGGGGATGATGCGCGCCTCACCGCTGCCACCGACCTTCAGGATGAAGCTGGCCACCCGGCTCATGATACCGGTCTTGTCGAGACCGGCGCCGATGATCATAACCGCGATGATCGAAATCACCGCATTGGAGGAGAAGCCATCGAACAGATGCTGGGTGTCGACCAGACCCTGTGCCAGCCCCATGACGGGCGCCAGCAGAGAGGTCAGCCCCAATAACACCATCACCGTGGTGGCGGCCACATCCACTCCCACCACCTCAAAGGCGAATAGATAGATGGTAAAGAGCAGCAGGCCGCTAACCCAGGCGATCTCGATACTAGGCACCACCTTTGCCATGTAGAGGGCAATAACCGCGAATATCGCGGCCGCAATCCATTGCTTGCGATCCAGGCCCTTGGCCTGCGCGACCATGCGCTCCTCATCGGCAAGTGAGATCAAGACCTTTCCTCCTTTGTCAGCCCAGCAAAAATCCGCTCAATCCCGCCGCACCAGCGGCAAGAAGACGACTTTATGCTAGCTATATGAACGTTAAGAAAAGGCTAAGGGGATGCTAAGGATTCGTGATAGGCGGGTAGATAAGGCTGGCAGGCAAGCGGAGAGCATCACCGGATTCCCGGACCGATCGGCGATCCCGGCAAACTACCCTCCACCCTCTCGATGCGGCTCAGAACGAGAGCCGGAAGATGGTGCCCAGCCCCTCGTGGCTCTCTATATCGATACTCCAGCCGTAGCGCCGACAGATGCGTTTCACCAGGGAGAGCCCGATACCTTCACCGCCGGTCGGACCGGTATAGTAGCGGTCGAATATCCGCTGCATCTGTTGCTCAGAGATGCCAATGCCGGTGTCCTTCACCGATATACCCGCTCCATCCAGAGAGACATGCACCTGCCCCCGATCGGTATAGGCGATGGCATTGCGGATAAGATTGGCGAGTACCACACGCAACATGGGACAGGCGACTGACAGACTCATCTGCGCCTGGATATCCAGTTTTATCTCCAGCGATTTACGATGCAACAGGTGCCGATGCTCCTCCACCACCTGCTGCAGCATCTCGCCTACCGCACAGTCATACTCCGCCACCCTATCGCCCCGTTCTTCCCTGGCCAACAGTAGCAGCACCGTGACCAGTTCAGACATATCGTGAGCAGAGCGGGCGATGCGTTCGACCCGGGAACGCCGGGCTGCATCCATACCGGGATCTTCAAGCAGCACGTCGACCGCGCCTTCAATGACCGCCAGCGGCGTGCGCAGTTCATGGCTGACATCGGCCGTAAACGACTGTTCACGCTCTATGAAGGCGGCCAACCGCTGCAGATAGGCGTCGAACTCACTGGCCAGGGTGCCCACCTCGTCATGCGGAAAATCCCCGGCCAGTGGCGCGCCATGCGCCTCAGGACAGAGCGTGGAGACGCGCGTCGCCAACTCCCTCACAGGAGAGATGACCCGCCTCGCCAGCCAGAAACCGAGCAGCGCCGACGCCAGCGTCATGACCAGCATACCGATACCGAGGAACAGCTCGAACTGGTTCTCCCGATGCCGGATCTGTTCGGCATCGTACAAGACGATGAAATGGCGCTCGTCGTTGAGCCGCACCTCTGCGTAGTACTCCTTGCCCTCCATATGCACCTGATGCAGGCCGGCTGGCAGCTCTCGCAACGCCTCCGGCACGCCCATCGTGCCGGGCAGGAACACATAGGTATGAATCATCGTACTCGCGGGAGGCAGCGCCCTGGGGTCGGCCTCGAAGCGCACCATGTAATCTTCGAGTTCCGCAGAGAGCGTTTCAGCGATCAGCCGCGCCTCCATATCGATGGCGAGTAGATAGAGGGAACCGGCCAGCCCCACACTCACCAGCATACCCAGCAGGGTAAAGGCCAGGGCGACACGATAGCGCAGGCTAGCCCTGAATCTCATCGGGTGCGATCAGTTGGTAGCCGATACTGTGTACCGTACGTAACAAATGTTTGTCGAAAGGCCTATCGATCGCCGCACGCAGCACTGACATATGGGCGCGCAAGGCATCGCTGTCGGGGCGCGTATCCCCCCAGATGCGCCGCTCGATCTCACGCCGTGGGACCACCCGGGGCGACTGCCGCAGCAGCAGGGCCAGGATCTTCAGCGGAATCGGCGGCAGGGAGATCGAGCGGCCGTCCCGCTCCAGCTGCAGAGTGGCAGGATCGAACGCCAAATCGGCCAGCCGCAGCAACTCGCGGGACTGATCACCGCTCACCCGCCGCACCAAGGCCTTCAGGCGGGCATCCAGCTCCTGCATGGCGAAGGGCTTCACCAGGTAATCGTCTGCCCCGCTGCCGAACCCCTCCAGCTTGTCATCCAGGGTATCGCGGGCGGTCAACATCAACACCGGGGTGTCACATCCGGAATCGCGCAAACGCTTACAGACCTCCAGGCCATCCATGTCCGGCAGCGTCAGGTCCAGTATGATGGCGTCGTAGACCTTCTCCTGAACAAAATGCAAACCACCCCTGGCGCTGCCTGCCGCGTCTACCACATAACCCCGTGGCTCAAGAAAATCGTAGAGATTGGCCACCAGGTCCGGATTGTCTTCGATCACCAGAATATACATTTCCCTCCTCGGGCCAGTTAGCCCCCCCCTTGTTCATCCCGCCAACCAGCACAGCACCATTTTGTCTACTTTGAGACATCATTACACTCCCGGAAGATCCGCTTGTCGCAGCCCCTGCAGATCTCCCGATTCAGTTTCTGGTAGATGGCGCGAATGCTGTCCGTCTTGGACTGGAAGATATGGTTCGGATTGATCACATCGAGAGCACCAAAGCGCTCCAGAGCATCCCACAACCCCTGCTTGACGTGAATCATATAAAACTCTCCGCCCATCCCCTTCCGTTTTCGCGCCTCATCGGCCAGCGCCTGGGCGCCGCTGATATCAACGAAGTTGATGCCGTTGGCCACGATCGCCAGATGAGTCTGGGCCGGTGACTGTTCACGAATGCGTTCAAACTCATCCTGCACATGGTTGATCGAACCGAAAAAGAGCGAGCCGTCGATGCGCAGGATCTTCAGCTGAGGGCATTGGGGTAGCCCCGGATCACTAGAGAAGGCATTCTTGTAGAGCATGGGATTGGGGGCCCGGCTGACGATACGGGGGCGGGAGACCCGCTCCAGATAGAGCACCAGCGACAGCAGGATGCCAGCGAAGATTGCCAGCTCCAGCTCTAGGAACAGGGCGCCTAAGAAGGTAACCACCATCACCGCCGTCTCCCGGCGGCTGCCCTTCAGGATATGCCGGATCTCCTTGAAGTCGATTAGACCCCAGGCAACCATGAACAAGATGCCGGCCATAGCCGCATTGGGCAGCCAGTCCGCATAAGGGGCCACCAGCAGTACGATCACTACCAGCAGCAGGCCAGCAAATACCGCAGCCAGGGGTGTCTTCGCGCCCGATTGATAGTTGAGGCCACTACGGTTGAAAGAGCCGGTGGCCACATAGCCCGAGAAGAAGCTGCCCACGATATTAGACAACCCCTGGCCGATAAACTCCTGGTTGCCATCAATACGGTCGCCGCTGCGGGCGGCGATGGAACGGCCGATGGAGACCGCTTCAGTGAGGGCGAAGAGAGTCACCGCCAGCGCAGAGGGGGCCAGATCACGGATCGTCTGAAACGAGAGATCGGGGCTAGAGAGAGGCGGCAGGCTCTGCGGCAGGGCGCCCACCGTCTTGATCGCGGTAACATCGGCGCCGAACAGCTGATTCAACCATGCTGCCGTCAGGCCGCCGGCCAGCATCGCCGCAATCATGTAGGGGAAGCGGGGAAACCAGCGCTTCACCGCCAGCCCTGAGAGCAGGGTGATCACCGCCACCGATAGCACATAGGGATTGATTGAGGGGATCTGCTGCCAGAAGTGATAGAGGATCTCATGCAGATGGCCGCCTCTCGGCATCTCCACCCCAAAGAAATTCTTCAGCTGCTTGGCCGCAATCAGAATCGCCGCGCCGGCAGTGAAGCCGACTATCACCGAATGGGAGATGAAATTGACCAGCGCCCCCATACGAACCAGTCCAAGCACCAACTCGAGCACCCCCACCATAAGGGTCATGGTCAGGGCCAGGGTGACATAATCGGCGCTGCCCGGCTCCGCATAGACACTCAAGGCAGAGAAGAGAACGATAGATGCCGCCGTGGTCGGCCCCGACACCAGGTGGCGCGAGGAACCGAACAGGGCGGCGATAATCGCCGGCACCATCCCTGCATAGAGGCCATACTCCAGCGGCATCCCAGCAATGGATGCAAAAGCCACCCCCTGGGGCAGCACCACCACAGCCCCAGTCAGCGCAGCCAGCAGATCGCTGCGCAACGTCGTGGAATCAACCTGCGGCCACCAGCGCAGGAACGGAAACAGCCTCAGGGCAAGGCCGTGTGCAAAATCTTGTGTCATATAACCTTCTCAACAACTTCACTATTCGTGATACACCACACCTAAAGATGCGGAGCATTCGGACAGTAGTCTACCGTTACATATGTGAATAATTCGTTAAGGAGTCTCTGACACGGAGAGCGTCCAGATGTGACGCCAGCCTTTGTCAAACTCTACCGCGGGATCTTACTGGAGCGCGACATCAGCCTGCCACAAGGGGTAAAGGTTATTTTACAACGCCTCCCGGCATTGCTGGCACGTCATCTGCTAGCAGAACTCAAGGTCACAGGCCAAGCCTACTATAGGGAACAGAGTGAACGTATTTCATTTACGGATTCGTGATCGAGCGCGAGTTCCTTGATCGCCGTCTCTCGGTATACCACCCAATTGTCCGGCATATCATCAACAGTATTGATAGTAACGGTGCTTGCCAGGAGATAGTTAGCAAGCTTTAAGACAGCAATGTGCCCACGCAGGTGCGGATCTTCTATGTGATCACAGCATCTCAAGTGATGTTGGCTAATTGCATAACAGACCGACTCGGGCAGTTCCCAGTGCTTAGCCAACATAAATCCCACAACACAGTGATTGGTTCCGAATTGTTCTTCCTCTGCGGCGATCACTCCGATGGGATCATCCTCCCATTTCTCCATAAACCCCAGATAATTCCCGAATTTCTGCGCCAGCAGCATCATGCCTGCGTCATGAAACAAACCACTAAGGTAGGCGTCCTCCGGTGCGACATCGTCGACCATAGCCGCAATTCCTGAAGCACAGTGTGCAATGATCTGTGAGTCTTCCTCTATCTGTCGATAGTCAGCATTGTTGTTCGCCAAAGCGCGTTTGAAGGCCGAAGCGATAACCAAGTTCTTCAGATTCGTCAGTCCAAGCATCATAGTGGCATGCTCAACTGATTGTATCTCCGCCCTGCGGCGATAAAGAGGGGAGTTGGCTAATTTTAGAACGTTTCCTGCTAGCGCAATATCGCTCGTGATCAGTTCCGCCACCTTATGGGGACTGGTATTTTGCCGTCCAATTTCCTGGTTGACCTTAACCACAACGTCCGGCATGTTCGGGACGCTCATCCCTTTAATCGTTTTATAAGCTTGGCGAAGTTGATTTTTGGACAGCAAAAACTCGTACGACACCAAATGTAGCTCCCTCTAAGTTGATCTAGTCACGTTAGCGGCTATTGATCGGGATAATTTATCTGAAACCGCATGTTAGGGAGCCTCTACCCTGGCAGACCACTCAGAGCGATCAACTGCTCCAGCGCCTCCACATAGCGGCGAAACGCCGCCCGGCCAGTTTCAGTCAGGGCATAGATGGTCTGGCTGCGGGGAGAATCGTCCAGCTTGTGGGGTTGGATGTACTCCGCCGCCACCAGCTTCTTCATGTGCGCCTCCAGATTGCCGTCGGTAAGGCCAAGCGCCTTCTTAATCTCGGTAAAGCTGGCCTCATCACGCCCGGCCAGATAGGCGGCGATGCGGGTGCGCACCGGCTGATGCAGCAGCCGGTCGAGCTGGGCGGGTTGAGACTGTTCGTGGATGCTCATGCAGAGCGCTACTCGCCGATCTCGACCCGCAAAGAGGTGTCGATTCTCGGCCCTGTCTCCTTGTCGATGAGTGCCTGGATAGTCAGTCTGGGGACGCGGAAATTATACGATATCTCCCTCCACTCACCACCGCCAATCCGGTAGTGCCCCTCGGGCACCCCGTCTCTCATCAGGATCTCCAGCGGCTGGCTCAAGCGCAGCGGAATCGGCTCCAACTCACTGCTCTGCAACAGGTTGCCCTCCCAGATCAGATAGAGCGGCACCGGAGAGCCAACCGGCAGGCTAACAATCTGCTCGCCTCTGACCTGATCAACCGCAAAATCGGCCAGCCGGATAGGCTCAGCCTGGGGATCGAAGGAGCCCCGGGTCATCTGATAACCCGCTTCCGCCATCAGACACACCAGCAGCCCCCACCCCACCAGGGCCGATAGAGCCATCAGACGCCGCATCTGCGGCTGATAGCGCAGGATTAGCCCCAGTAGTGGCAGCCCGACCCCGAACAGCGCCGCTGCGAGCCACTGGGTGAGCTGATAGTCGACCCGCAGCGCCAGCAGCAACACACTCGCCAACATCATCGAGGCCCCATACCACTCCAGCGGCTGTTCAGAGAAGAGCCCGTGGATCACCAGCGCCAGGCCAACCAGGAAGATCCAGGCGGCGAAGATCATGTAGCCACCGCCGTAGAACAGGGTGGCCACGGACATCAGCACCCCCAGCCCCATCAGAATCCACCACACCTTGGTGAGCTGGCGCTGCACGAAGGATAAGGTCCGATCCTGCCGCCAGCGCAGCCTGCGGGTGAAACGATAGTCGAACAGCCCCGCCGTGGTCAGCACACCTCCCACCAGCAGAAATACCGCCAGCGCCTGGGACCACTGCTCCGGGAAACGCGCATCGGTGATCAGCAGATCGGTAAAGATGGCAAGAAAGCCACCGGCGCCCCCCAGATCAACAGCGTATGGGGGTCCATACGCACACTCTGCTGGCCCCTCGAGATCATGCTGTAGATCGCATCCAACTGCTCGGGATGGCTCTGTTTCTCCATCACTGATACCTCCAATCTGATTCTTGCTCTGTGTTTCAGAGTGTATTACTCTGAAACACAGAGCACAACTTCGAATGGACTCTGCCAGCGTTGATCAGACCGATCGACACCACTCAAATCAGGAGATGACAGATGAAACAGATGGTACTGAGCACAATGCTATTGGCACTGGGAATCAGCGGCTGTGCTTCAATGGCACCGCCCAGCAGCGCCGAGATGGCGAAACTGCCCGTTGTAGAGATCGGCAGCGGCACGCCCGACAGCCCTGACTATGTGCTGCACATCCCTGCCGGCCAAACCTTTCCGGTAGAGCTGGTGATCGACGGCTCAATGCTGCAACAGAAGGCTGGCGCTAACACCCAAGTCAGCCTGCAGCGAGAACTCTATCTCTATAAACAGTGGCTCAGCTACGACGGCAAGAGCTGGCAACCGACCCATGAGCAGGTCGATTTCACCCTTTCTGCCGGTCTGAATGGCGAGGGCGGTAAGGTGGTAGTGAAGGCAAACGACAGATAGCTAGCCAGCCAAGTAGGTTGGGATGAGCAGTCGCGAATCCCAACATACGCGCCCCCTACCGGGTCCGCGGTGCCGGATCGCTGAGAATCAACTCCGGCTGGGAAAACGGTGCCAAACGCTCGATGAAGTCGATCACCTCCATCACCGGCGAACCGCGGAAGAAGCCGGTGGTGGGGCGGTCCATCCAGATCCGGTCGGAATAGAGGCGGATATCGTGGGGCGTGTCGCCAAAGCCGTCATCATCCTGGTCGAAGCCTTCATAACCTTCCCAGTGATTGCCCCGCCAGTCGTTAAAACGAGCGCTGATCGGGGCGCTCACCGCCACCGAGGTGAGGTTGTTTTCAAAGTAGTTGTCGTGGATCAGATGCCCCCCCTTCTCGCCATAGAAGTACATCGCCACCGTGTTGTAGGTGAAGTGGTTGTTGCGCAGGTAGAGGATGTTCTCTGGATCGGTGGGGGAGTTGGCGGTGAGGCCGACCGCGTTGTGCAGGATCTGGTTGCGGGCGATCACCACCTGGGAACTCTCCTTGATGGCGAGGGCCGAGCTGCCGGTGTTGCGGATCTGCTCGATGCGGTTCTCTTCGATCTTCAGGCGATCCGAGTAGATCGCGACGATGCCGGTATCGTTACCAATGATCTGGTTGGCCCGCACCTCGTTGTCCGGAGAGAAGATAAACTCCATGCTGATTCGGCTGTCGCGCAGGGTGTTGCCGATGATCCGGTTGGCCGGCGAGTTGGTCAGCACCAGATCGCGCACCTGGCTGAACTGATTGCTCTCGATCAGGTTATCACGGCTGTACCAGAGCCGCAGCCCCTCACCACGCAGGCTTGGCTCACGGGGGAGCGAGGCGATGCGATTCTCGCGGATGGTGTTGTGGTTGCCCTGCTGCACAACGATGCCAAACAGCACCTCATCGATCCGGTTCTGCTCGATCCGCACATGGTTCGCCTTCAGCAACAGGCCGGCGTCCATAGCATCGTGGGAATCACCTGAGTTGATCAGGTGCAGACCACGAATGGTGGTATTGTCCGCCTGCACACTCAGCACCGTGCCCTGCCCGTCACCATCGATAGTGACCTGGCCCTGGCCATCCAGGGTGATCGGCTTGTTGATCACGATCGGACCAGGATAGGTGCCAGCTGGCGGGCGCAGGGTGCCGCCGGGGGCGGTTAGATCGATGAACAGCTGCAGTGGCGGCAGGCAGTGGCCGGGGCCAGCGATCAGCAGGCCGGCCAACAAACAGAAGGTGGAGAGGGTCGGGCGTGTCATGGATAAGCTGCATCCAGTATTACTGCTGTCTCTCAACCGCGGAGACCATCCGATACTACCGCGAAACGCCTGGCTTGGCAGCTGGCTTGGCCAGCAACACAGTGATGGATTTCGCGCGCTCAACCCATCTACATTTGAAACCAAAGTCTCTGTTTTATGTTGCCGGATTAATATTAATACCGGCTCGGCTGCGGCCAGTCGATATGCCGATAGTCACGGCAGCGCCAACCATGCAGGGTGCGCACCACGCCACCTCCAGCGGTGACGGCCGGTACACTCCCAACCGACTTGCACTCGGCAAACGCCTGCAGCAGTGCAGGCGCCAGGCCCGCATAATCTGTGACATAGAGGGCGCTTCGCCCCTGCTCCCGCTCCAACCCAGGCCAGAGATGGTACTGGGTAAACCGCCCACCGCCAGATGGCAGCGGATAGACCGGCAGCCGTTGCGGCCAGTAGAAGGCCAGTTCACTGGCCAGGTGGTAGTGGGAGGCGATCAGGAAATCGACTGGCCCCGCCTGCGCTGCCAGGGTCGCTATCGACTCCCGCCAGGCCTGGGTCTTCTTCAGATAGCTCTTGTGCAGCGGCAGACCAAACAGCTGCGGAAAGGGGACCAGGATCGAGACTAGCATGCCGGCCAGCAGCCCCGCGACCATAAAGCGTCGGTGGCGCTCAAACCACTCCCCCGCATAGCCCGCAAACAGCACGATCACACCGATGTGGATCGGCGCAGGCCAGTTGAGCTGCACCTTGCCGCCGAATGACTTCCAGAGGAAAAACACCATCAGCATCAACGTCAGGCTGCGCACCAGCCAGGCCTCGGGCTGTTGCGGCCGACGCACCAGAGTGGCAATCATCACCAGCCCCAGCAGGGGTGAGAGTGCCAGCGGCTGGCCCAGCAGCACCTCAAAAAAGTTGCCAATGCCCCCGCCCGCCATATGGCCCTGCTCGTGGCGGAACATCACCCAGTCGTGCTGGCTGTTCCAGATCAGCACCGGCGAGACGATGGCCAGCGCCAGCAGCGCACCAAGCCAAGGGTGGGGCTTGAGAAACTGCTGTCGCCACTCGGCTCGCGTCAGCATCAACAACGCGATGAGGGTCGGCAGCAGCGCGATACTGAACTTGGCCAGGGCGCCGATGCCGACCGCAATCCCCATTTCGTACCAGGCGTGGCTCTGCCCCCGCTGCAAGGCGCGCACCGCCGCCCATAGGGCCCAGGTCCAGAAGGGGAAGAGCAGGCTGTCGGTAGTCATCACGCTGCCGAGCATGAAGAAGAGCGGCGAGCTGAGTCCGAGCAGCACCGCCCACCAGCCCGCCGCACGACTCTGCCAGAGATCCCGTGCAAAATGGAACAACAGCACCAGCAACAGGCCGTGGCTGAGCCAGGCCATCAACCGCACCTGCCAGTCGCCCTGCCCGAACAGTTCGCTTGGCAGTGCGATCGCCAGGGCGATCAGCGGACCCTTCGAGTAGTAGCTCCAATCGAGATGTTGCGACCACTCCCAGTAGTGAGCCTCATCGAAGTTCAGTTCGATGTTGGCAGCCCAGATCAGCAGCGCGTGCAGCGGCACCAGCGCCACCACCAGGAGTAGCAGCCACCAGCGATCGTGTCGCTCAATCGTCATCTTTTGGCTTATCCGCCAGCCCGCCCCCGCTGTCACGGCGCACCGTATAGGAGCGGGTATCGCCAGTGGCGAAGTAGGTGCGGGAGTTGAGTTCACTGAGCACGCCGGTGGTCATCAGTTGCACCGCCACCAGGATGAATAGGATGCCAATCAGCAGCAACGGCCGGGTGCCGATATCTTCCCCAAAACCGATCTTGAGCACGCCGAGATAGCCCAGGATCAACCCGCCCAGACCACCGAAAAACATGCTGATACGGCCAAAGAAGTGGCCAGGTCGGCTGAGGAAGCGCAGAAAGAAGTAGACCGAGATCAGGTCAATGATCACCCGGAAAGTGCGCCCCAACCCATACTTAGATTCGCCATGAATGCGCGCCCGGTGGTTGACTACCTCCTCGGTGATGCGCGACGAGGAGGTGTACATCGACATCCAAGCCGGAATGAAGCGGTGCATGTCGCCAAACAGCCGCACTCCCTTGATCACCGAGGCACGATAGACCTTGAGGCTGCAGCCGTAGTCGTGCAGGGTCACATCGGTAATACGACCGATCAGCCGGTTGGCGATGCGCGACGGGATCTTACGAATCAGATCATCCTTGCGCTTCTGCCGCCAGCCCTGGATCAGATCGAGATCCTCCGCCACCAACCGCTCCACCAGCCGCGGGATATCCGCCGGATCGTTCTGCAAATCGCCATCGAGAGTGGCTATCACCTCTCCCCTGGCGGCATCGAAACCCGCCTGCATCGCCGCGGTCTGGCCAAAGTTACGTTGCAGGCTGATGACTCGCACATGGCCCCCGGAGCTAATCGCCTCCTGACGCAACGCCTCGCCGGTGCCATCGCTACTGCCGTCGTCCACCAGCACCAGCTCCCACTCCCCGCAGTAGTGCTCCAGTGCCTTGTGCACGTCGTTGAAAAACGGCGCCACATTTTCGATCTCGTTATACATCGGCACCACAACGGAGAGGCGTGGTGCCCGACTGGCATCGCCCTGCTTTTCTTTTTCATTCATCACAATGTCATCACAGTCAAAATCAATCGGAACCACGACAGCGAATGCGGTCGTAGAGGCAGGCGGCGGCGAGGCCCCAGAGAGTACCAATCGCCGCGCCCATCACCACCTGGCTGGGAAAATGCTTCGCCAAATAGATACGCGACAACGCCACCAGAATTGCGCTCACTAACAGAAACAGACGCCACCCCTTCCAGGCGGGTCGGGTGACAAAGAGAAATGCCGTCGCCGCAAAGGAGTTAAGGGCGTGGTTCGATGGCATCCCCTTCAGGCTCGCTCCGCACTGCCCCCCCTCGATCAACCGCAGCGGCTCGAAAAACGAGAAACAGGGGCGCGCCTGGGCAAACAGATCCTTCAGCTGCGCCCCCAGGGCATCCCCCAGGGCAACCATGAGGATCAACGCCAGCCACCAGCGCAAGCCTGCTGAGAGCTCTCGGCTGACCGCCGTCCACAACAACAACAGCAACAGTGGAAAAGAGAAGCTGTATTTATCTGAAACCCAGCTCAGCAGCCAGTCGAGAAAGGGGCTGGCCCAACCCTGGTTGATCCAGATAATCAGCGACTGATCAGGTGACATGCTCCCTCCCCAACAGCAGCGCCAGCGCCCCAGAGAGCAGCGACAGCCCAAGCAGAAACAGGTGCAAGTTGATCGCCGCGCTGAGGGCCTGCTCTGCCCCGGTGCCGGTGGGCACCAGCACCGCCATCACCCCCGCCTCGAAGGTACCGGCAGCGGCAACCCCCTGCATCGGCAGCACGCTGCTCAGATCGCCGGCGATGGCCCCCAGCCAGGCGGCACCTGCAGATGTCTCAGCCAGACTGAAGAGAATCCAGGCGAAGGCCCCCAGCTTGATGCTCCAGTTGAGCAGGGTGAAGAGGATGTTGATCAGCGCCTGTCGGCGCGCCTGCGGAAAGCCGTTGCGCAGCGCCTGTAGCCGCTCCGACCAACGCTCCGGCAGCCGCCGCGCCGACCAGGTGATCAACCGGGGCACCAGCCAGGGAGCAAGCAACGCCATCAGCGGTGCGATCAGCAAAGCCGGGGCGAAGGCAGTGTCGAGCCACAACAGCAGCGCCGCCACACCAATCAGGCTGAGAGTGAGCAGATCGAGAAAACGGAACCAGAGCAGCGCACCCACCGTCTCGGCCCGACGCACGCCGAAGTAGCGTTTCATCAGCAGCGGCAGGGAGAGCTCGCCAGCACGCATCGGCAGCAGATTGTTGAACAGATTGTGCAGCAGCACCATGCGCAGGCTCAGTGCGAAACGCCCGCCGGTTGCGCTCAGGAAGTGGAGATGGATGCGCAGGGTACGCATCAGGTAGCTGATCACCACCAAGCCGGCCGCCAGCAGGATTTGGATCGGGCTGAGCGCACGCCAGGCAGCGAGAATTCGTGCCCAACCGACCCAGTACTCCACCGCCGCCAGCAAGACCGCAAATAGCACTCCCCACAGCAGCATGCTGCGGCCGCGGCCAGACTCCGGCTGCATGCGGGTTGCTGCGTTTGTGCTCTGCCCTGTCATTCGTCAATCGGCCCCCGCTGCGCCTTCAACGCGCGGCGCGGCGCGCACCCCGATCAACAACGCGGCGAGCAGGCAGATCAAGGCAATCGCCTGCTGGAAGGCGAGCGCCATAGGGTAACCAGTATGGTCGATCAGCAGCAGTGCAAGGGCGCACAGCAGCAGGAAAACGGTAAGCCGACTGCGACCAGGCTCCTGTTCGCCCCAGCGCCAGCGCTCGGCGAGGCGAGTAGCCAGGATAGCGGCGATCCATCCCAGACTGGCGCCAGCCAGGATATCCACCGGCCAGTGCACCCCAACCACGCTGCGTGACAGCCCCACCAGAGTCGCCAGGGCAATCAGTGCAACCACCCGTAGCGGGTGCTTTAACCACGCCAGGCTCAGCACGCCGGCCAGGGCGAAGATGGTCGCACTGTGACCCGACGGAAAGGAGTGGCTGTGGTACGCAGGACCGATTGTCAGCAGCTCCGACGCTGACAGCAACGCCGGTGGCCGCGGTGCGTCCAGCATCGGCTTCAGCAGATGCACCAGCAGTGCGCCGATCAGCCCCGCCAGGATCGCGACCCAGGCCAGGCGTGGGTTGCGCTGCTGTAGCGGCAGCAGCAACGCCAGCCCCACTAGGCCATCCCCGAGGATGGTGATCGAGGTCCAGAGCACCGGGTCGCCCTGTCCCAGCCGGTTCAGCAGCAGCAACAGTTCGCGATTGAGCGGGCCCTGCCACACTAGCAGCGCCGCGCCGGCGCTCAGTAGAGGCAGCATCCAGACCAGTGGGTGGCGCAGCTTGAGTCGACTCATGGGGGATCTCCGGATCGATTTTCACCAGGACGATGCCACCCTCATCAAACAGCAGAGTGTGGGGAGGCAGATCGGCACGATGGTGGCGCTTTGTCAGTACCAGGTCGCCTGCCCTGGGCTCCCGGGTGGGCGTGACCGCCTCCCGATAGACGCTGAAGCTGGGCAGTTTAGCGCGCCACATGATCACTTCGCCCGGCAGGCCTCGGGCCAGCTCCGCGGCACGTTTCACCGGCCCCTGCTGGATCTGACCAAATACCGGCAGGAACACCCCGGAGAGGGCAAACACCGCCAGCAGGCCGGTGGCGAGCAGGCTCAACTCGCCTAAACGGCGGCGAAACAACATCAACCCGATCGCCGCAACCAACGCCAGACCGATCCCGCCATAGTAGGCACTGGTGAAGTGCCGCTCAGGCTCGGCCAGGGCCGCCTGAGCGTAGGGGTCTTTGATCTGTGGCAGCGCCATATCCAGCAGGCCCGGCAGCGCCAGCAACAGACCCAACAGCAGCAGCAGTGGCAGAAAAGCCGCCGTGCCGAGGCGCTTGCCGCTCAGCCAGACCCCGCCAAGCAGAAACAGCGGCGTAAGCCCGTAGATCAAGTAGTGGGGCAGCTTGGTCGCGGAAAAGGAAAAGAAGAGGAAGACAAAGCCAAACCAGATCAACAGAAATCGCGGCAGTGGCTCACTCCACCTCTTAACCGCCATCCCCAACCCGCCAGCGATCGGCAGGGTAAACGGCAGGGTGGCGAGTAGCAGCACCGGCAGATAGAACCAGAACCCGCCTTGGTGCCCCTCCATCGCATCGCTGAAACGGCCACTGTTGTGGGTGAAGAAGAAGCCCTCGAAAAAGCCCATGCCGTTTTGCAGATACTGCACCAAATACCAGGGGGCCGCCACCAACAGGAACAATCCCCAGGCACGCCAGTCGATCAGCATCGCACCGAGCTGACGCAGCCGGCCGCTCGACAGGCTGAATAGCAGCGCCACCGCACCGGGGATCAATAGCGAGACCGGTCCCTTGGCAAGAAACCCCAACCCTGCAGCAAGCGCAGCAAGACGCAGATAGCGATGCTGTTCGCTCTCAAAAAATCGGTAGAGATTGAGCATCGAGAGGGTCAGACAGAGGTTGAGCAGCGCATCGGCAGTGGCCGCCTTGCCAATCAGCGTAACGCCGATGGAGCCAGCCAGCAGAATGCCGGCAGCAAGACCTGCGCCTTGACCGAAATAGCGACGGCCAAACAGCACCAGCGCCAACGACCAGAGGCTGGCAGCCAGCGCCGAGGGGAGACGAAAGGCAAACTCATTCAGGCCGAACAGGGAGACACTGGCCGCCTGCAGCCAGTAGATCAGGATCGGCTTGTCGTAGCGTGGCACCCCGTTGAGGTAGGTGGAGAGGAAATCCCCCCGCTCGAACATCTCGCGGGTCGCCTCGCTGAAGGCCCCCTCGTCGAGATCGAACAGCGGCACCGCATGCAGGTTGAGAAAAAAGCCGACCAGCAGAGTCAGCAGCCAAAGCAGCAATAGCCGGGCGTCACGATCAGCGCTGAAATCTTGTGTCATGGGCGGCTATCTGGGGACACGCACCACGTTGGCCACGCGGGCAGTCTGTCTGGCTCTTGAAAAGAGCCGAATTCTCTCACACAGCCGTGTGACTGGAAAGTGGCCAGACCTCAGCCTGTAGGCCTTTAACGACGATGCGCTGCGTCCATGCCGGCACCAGAGGAGAACCCCGCCGCATCCACCCTGCCCTTGCGACAGCTTTTGCCGTTGGAAACTGGCGCAGCCTGGATCAGCTCAGCCAGAGATCCTGCCGAAGGATCCCCCCGCAGCGCGATCCTCAGCTCAGTGATCATCCCCTTGCGGCACTTCATCACCACCCGCCTGCCGCTGCCCGCCCCAAACGCCCGGTCAAACGCCTGCCGCAACTGATCCAACGAGAGCCGATCACCAATCTTTTCACGAAACAGCCGCCCGACCAGGGATCGGTTGATCGCCTTCAGCAGCGCCATGGAATCCTTGAAATAGCGTTCCGCCGTGCCGTAGCAGCTGCCATGTTTAATCCACTCATGACGATGCAGAAAGGAGGCGCTCCCCGGCATCACCCGTTCAAGTGTTTCGCGGGTCGCCGTGCTGAGCTGCAGCCTCGGCAACCCCTGCCAACGCCCCCGCTTGTCACGCTTACGCAGTTTTTTGCTGACACCACAGTAGACCTTGCTCTTAGGCTGCGGCCAGAGTCCGTGCAGAGAGAGATGGGAGGCGTCATAGCGGCCAACCTGTTGGCTGCGACACTCCTGTTTATTTCGATGCGTCTCACAAAAAGCCGGCTGCCAGCTCAGGGCCAGCAGGTAGTCGGCATCTGCTGCGTGGGCCCGCCCTGGCTGATCAGCACCGGCCGCCGGAGAGACGGCGATCAGCAACAGCGATAGTAAAAGAGGCCAGAGAGGATATCTACGCATGGAAAACAGGACGATGGTGATGGGCGTGGGTTCAGAATCATCCAAGATACAGGAGCGCCGCTGGCAGCGCGAACGATTGACTCGACACCGGGATACACCACCTTGTAGGCCCAGCTTTAGGCGGGGATGTCCGACTCAAGTTCGTTGTTCGCGCCGCCATCGGCACTCCCACACATGAATCCAGGGGCTTGCCGTTTGCGTAGTATCCTGGAGCCATCCCGCTAACTGAGGAACGACAGCATGATCCTGCGGAGTCTGATTTTTGCCCTTCTGTTGCTGACGGGCAGTGTCTTTGCCGCGCCCAGCGCGGAGCTTTGGCCAGTCTGGCAGGCGCATGATGAGTCGAATCAGCAGGCGCTGGACCACCAGCCCTGGGATGAGCTGCTGGGACGTTATCTGCAGATCAATGAGGGGGGGATCAACCGCTTCGATTACCGGGCGGTGACAGCAGCAGACCGGGCACAGCTCAAGGGCTATCTGCAGGGCTTGCAGCAGGTCACGGTGTCCAAACTGAGCCGGGCTGCGCAGCGCGCCTACTGGATCAATCTCTACAACGCCACCACGGTGACGGTGGTGCTGGAGCACTATCCGGTGGAGAGCATTCTCAATATCGACATCTCTCCCGGTCTTTTTAGCAACGGCCCTTGGGGTAAGAAGTTGCTCAAGATTGAGGGGCAGGAGGTCTCACTGGACGACATTGAGCACCGCATCCTGCGCCCGATCTGGCGCGATCCACGGCTCCACTATGCGCTCAACTGCGCCTCGCTGGGCTGCCCCAACCTACAGCCAGTAGCGTTTACCAGGGAGAGCAGTAAACGCCTGCTCGATGCGGCCGCGCTGGCCTTTATCAACCACCCGCGAGGCGCCGAGGTAGTCGATGGCAAGCTGGTCGTCTCCAGCATCTATGACTGGTTTGAGGCGGATTTTGGCGACAGCGACGCAGGGGTGATCAAACACCTGCGCCGCTACGCGCAGCCCCCGCTAAAGGAGGCGTTGAGGGGCGTTGAAGAGGTCGACGACCATCAGTATGAGTGGGGGGTCAACGCGATGCGTTAGTTCTGATCACGGGAGAGGCCCGTCTTTTCCATGCAGCTCTCCATCTCGGAGGCGCTATTGCTTCTCTCAAGGCAGCCTTTGGTGGCCTTGCCCTGTTCGACCGACTGTGTGATGTCCGTCAGCATCTGTGCCTTGGTCTCAGCATTCCATTCGATCTTGGAGGCGTCAAACTCCTCTTTCGGCGGCCGCTTTTGATGCGGGGCACCCTGCGGCGCGAGGTTCTGCATCATCTTCTGCTGCAGGTCACGCATGATGGTGGTGCACTCAATGAAATCATCCTTGCTCTCTGCCGCCTGCAGACAGTTGCGGGTACGCTCCATGGCGGGCACCGACTGCTCCAGCATTGGCAACATACGTGACTTTGCCATCTTGAAGATCTGATCCATCTGGGCCTGGTGGTCCGACGGCGCAGCCAGGGCCACAACTGGCAGGAACAGCAACGATGCAACGAGTTTCATGGGGGTCTCCATAGGTTTTTTAGATTCTTCCGTCTCCGCAGGGAGAGCACAGACACTACCGCAACTAACCACTTGCGTACCAGCGAAAGAGGCCTGTTCTTGAGAAATCCCAGATTGCGGACCAGAATAATCTGCATGAGAACCCTGCTTCTGCTCGCTCTTCTGAGCCTATCCTTGCAAGCTCACGCCTTTTTCTGTCTCGCCTTCAAGGCCGCTGGCAACAACCGGGCATCCAGATTTGAGCGGCTGCACATCCCCCCACCACCCCTGCTGCCACCGCCTCCGCAGCTCGTCATGCCGGTCTGGGCAAATAGCCCTGCAGCCACCACTGCTCCATCCGAAAAAATTGAGCCAGAGCTGATCAACGGTTATCGTTTCCGGCCCCTGCCGGGAAACCGCACCCGCAGACAGGCTGTAATCCCCCTCTACAACCATTAAACTCTCCCGCTTTCACAGCTTTTCAGGAGTCTCCCAGTGGCAGAGAAGAGAGTCGATGTCGCCATCATCGGGTCCGGTACCGCCGGTCTCAACGCAACCAGCAAGGTCGGCCCCGCCGGCAAAAGTTTCGTCCTGATCAACGGTGGCGAACCAGGCACCACCTGCGCTCGGGTCGGCTGCATGCCGTCCAAGGCGCTGATCCAGGTGGCAGAGGACTACCACCGCCGCACCCATCTGGGGCGCTACGGAGTGGACGGCCACGAGGAGTTGAAGATCGACCTGCCGGAGGCGATGGAGCATGTGCAAGACATGCGCGACACCTTTGTCGACCGGGTGCTCTCCAACAGCACCGACAACATGGGCGAGCGGTTCATCGAGGCCTATGCCCGATTCGTCGATCCCCACACCCTGGAACTGGACAATGGCGACCGGGTGGTAGCCGACAAGATCGTCATCGCCACCGGTTCGCGCCCGGTGGTACCCGAGGCCTGGCAGGCCTTCGGCGATAAGGTGATCACCACTGACAGCTTCTTCGAGCAGGAGGACCTGCCGGAATCGCTAGCGGTGGTCGGACTCGGCGTGATCGGCCTGGAGCTGGGCCAGTCGCTGGCGCGTCTGGATGTGAAAGTGACCGGCTTCGACGCGGCTGAGAGCATCGGCGGCGCCACCGATCCCGAGGTGGTGAAGACGGCCCTGGAGATCATGCAGCGCAGCTTCGACATCCACCTGGGCCAACCTGTGGAGATCAGCGAGGAGGGGGACAAGCTGCGGGTCAGCGCCGGCGACAATGCTGTCGTCGTCGACACAGTGCTCTGCGCCATCGGCCGTACCCCCAACCTGCAGGGGCTGGCGCTGGAGAACAGCGGCCTGGAATTGGACGAGCGCGGCATCCCGCTGTTCAACCGCAACACCATGCAGTGCGGCGACTCCCACATCTTCATCGCTGGCGACCTCAACGGTGAGCGGCCAATCCTCCACGAGGCAGGAGACGAGGGCAAGATTGCCGGCTTTAACGCCGCCAGCGATTCGGTGCAGGGCTTCAAGCGCAAGCTGCCGCTGGCGATCAACTTCTGTGACCCCAACATCTGTCTGGCGGGCGCCCGTTACGACGAGCTGGATCTGGCGACTACCGCCATCGGCGAGGTCAAGCTGGCGCCGGTGGGCCGCGCCATGATCATGGGGCAGAATCGGGGAGTGATCCGGGTCTATGCCGACAAGGCAAGCGGGAAGATGCTGGGTAGCGAGATGATCTCGGTACGTGGCGAAAACCTGGCGCACCTGCTCAACTGGGCCATCACCCAAGGACTCACTGTGGGGGATCTGATCCGCATGCCCTTCTATCACCCGGTGATCGAGGAGGCGCTGCAGGCGGCGCTGAACAACCTATACGCCCAGGTAGAGGCGAAGAATGAGGGCGCTATCAAGGAGCTCTATCCGCTCTAAAAAGAAAACGGCCGGGGGAGTCCCCCGGCCGTTCAGTGCCATCAGCGCTTAGATATCGCCGCTATCGCTGCAGCTCCAACCCCAGCCTTCGAGCTTCTGACTGAAGGCCTCGGCCTTCACCTCGCAATAGCCGCCTTCGGCCTGGGCACTCCAGAGCACCTGCATCTCGCCCGGCACCTCGCTGTCTTTATAGTAGCGTACCTCACAGGGCGGATACCCCTTCTCCTCCAAGTAGTGCACTTCCACACGCCGCTCCAGCCCCTGATTCTGGCAATTGTAGGTGTAGTCGGCATAGACACTGCCACTAAGGCAAGCTGTCAGCAGACCAAAAGCTGAAATATGACGCGAAAAAGCTTGAATACGCATAAAAATATCTCCTTGATTTAATGACTGCTCCCGCTCGATCCCACTACAGGGTTGCCTGGGAGTTGGTATAAAAAGACCAGATTGGCCGAGTAAAAACCGGATCTCCGTCCAGAATTTTGCCCTTACGCTGCAGCACCCCCTGCTTCTGTGAATCCGATTCCACAATCATTTAAGTATTTTTCGATACTCTAATGGTATATACTTTAATGTCGGATTTTCTTACACTTTTTCATCGAGATCGGGGAACGAAATGACAAAGAAAACAAAGGAATCGACGACTGCCGAGGCAGAAGGCGTTTCCGACAGCAGAGAGGCAGCTGACAGCAACAATGAAAAGAGCAGCGAGAGCCGACTGCTGCCCGGTCTGCTCCACTCCATCTTCGACCGCATGCACAAGGAGAACCGCGACAGCGGCAAGGCGCAGGAGAAGATCATCCATGAGTTCACCGCCCGTCTCACCGACGCCTTCAATGAGGTGCATGCGGAATCCAAGGAACGGGAGCGCCTGCTGGAGGAAAAGCTCAAGGCGATCGAGCAGGAGCAGGAGTACAAGATCCGCCGCATCAAGTTTCTTTCGGTACCCGGCACTATCATCGCAACAGCCTGCATGGTCTATCTCTTCTACGTGGTGCACGTGATGGAGACTTCCATGACCAGCATGTCAGACGACATGCACCACATGCGCGGCTATATCTCCAGCATCAGCGGCGATACCCGTGTGATGTCGAGTAATGTGGTGACGATGAACAACCACATGGCCGACATGAACGGCAACATCGGTAGCGTCGATGAGAAGATGGGCAACATGAATAGTGAGATGGGCGACATCAAAAAAGAGGTCAAGGGCATGAACGGCAATATGACCCACCTCAACCGCAGCGTCGGTGTCATGACCCGTGATGTCGGCGCCATGTCCCATACTATCTCCCCCGTCATGGGCAGCATGGGCAAATTCATGCCATTCTAACTCCCCCACTACCGCCCCAAGCCTCCCCGTCGGAAGGGATGTGGAGCAGGGCCGCTTAGGGTTTGAGATGGATGAAATCCTGAAAGGTCGAACCCTCAAGCTCAGGATGGGCCGCGAGAAAGGCATCGAGCTTTTTCAGTGAGTAGGGGGTCAGCGCCTTGGGGTGTCCCATCACATTGAAGATGTCGGCAGCGCCCGATGCCTTCAGGCAGCGGTAGGCCCGCTCCAGCAGGCCCGCTTTGGCGCCGTCGATGGAGGTTACGGTGTTGCTGCTACGACTCAGCAGCTTCCAGTAGTGGGCTGCGTTGTAGACCATCGACTGACCATCGCCAAAGCTCTTGAACTCACCACCTTTGGCGAACTTTTTGATATAGACCATCTTCCAATAGAAGCTCGGCAGCACCCGGCAGGCGGTGATCGGGATCTCAACGAACCGGCCCTGTGGATCCTCCACCACCGGATCTTCATCAAAGCGCCACTGCTCCTTCTGCGGCGCCTGACGGAAATCGAAACCGCGGATCTCATCCGGCGAATAGCCCGCATCGTAAACCGTGCTGTCGAGCCAGATTCCATGCTGGTGCAGCGCGTCGGCCAGCGGCGCAAACGGCTGGATGCACCAGCCGCCGGCCCGATAAGCAAAGATGCGATCACCAACGATCTCTACCAGCCGTTGTTTGTAGCGCCCCACCAACTCGTGGGCCTGTTCCCGGTCGAAGTCATGCAGCCGATAGCGACTGGTATCGATCTGCCAATTACCATCCCGATACTCGGTATCCTCCCAGTGAGGATGGATGTGCAGCTGCACCTCGTGACCCGCCTCGACCAGACTGCGCAGTTGCTCAGTGACCTGCTGGTAGTCACGCTGCAGCTCCGGGCACTCACCAGAGAACAGCTGCAGGCGATCGAGATAGCCCGCATCGACGAACAGAGTGAGACGGGCGCCGTGCTGATCCAGTATCTGGATCAGCTTATTGATGGGCTGGATCATGCAGTGCTCAACACTGCCCACTCTCTGACCAAAGAAGAGTTCGTAATCGAGGGTGATCAGCAGTCGAGTAGTCATTATCTTCCTTTTTTATCGGCATGAATGCATGTGACTCACAGCACACAGAATGGGCGATTATGACACTATCCGACTAGGCGAGAGCGAGAATTACCGCACGTCTCGGCGCTGGCAGCCCCTCGACGGTCCGTGTTGAATCTGCCGGGTCGAGATAATCCGCCAACGACTCAAAGCGCATCCAGCCGGTAGCGCGCTGTTCCTCGGTGGTGGTCGGGCTCACATCCAGGGTGCGGATCTGCCTGAAGCCGACGCGCCGCAACCAGCTCTCCAGGGTCGCAGGCGAAGGGATGAACCAGACGTTGCGCATCTTCGCGTAACGTCCCTCCGGCACCAGCACCTCTCCTGCCCCACCCTCGATCACCAGGGTCTCCAGCACCAACTGGCCGTCCTTTCGCAGGGCCCCCTTCAACTCGGAGAGATGTTCGAACGGTGAGCGCCGATGGTAGAGCACCCCCATCGAAAAGACCGTATCAAACCCCTGCAGATTGGCCGGCAGATCCTCAATTCCCAGGGGCAGAACCTCGACCGGATAGCTGCGGCCGAGGAAGTGGCGCATCGCCTCGAACTGCATCACGAACAGCTGGGTCGGGTCGATGCCGATCACCTGACGTGCGCCCGCCCCAGCCATGCGCCAGCAGTGGTAGCCGTTGCCGCAGCCCACATCGAGCACCAGTCGCCCGGCCAGCGGTTCGATCTGATCCTTGAGCCGATCCCACTTCCAGTCGGAGCGCCACTCGGTGTTGATCGGCAGACCGCAGATCTCGAATGGCCCCTTGCGCCAGGGGTGGAGCTGCTGCAACAGCGGCTCGATCTGCGCGCGGCTGGCCGCGTCGCAATCCTCTGGTCGGCCCGCCGTCACTGCGGCTCGATCCAGCTCGCAGCCTGACAGCTTCAGATCGGGCAGTTCTGCGATGGCCTGCTGCCAGCGGCCCATATCGCCGTGGGAGCGCTCCCGCCAGACCGCCTCCACCTGCTCGGGCAATTGTGCCAGCCAGCGCCCCAGCGGGGTCTCCAGCAGCGGTTCGATCCAGGCCCAATCGTGCCTCATTTGACCGCCAGCAGGGAGATGAAGTTGAAGCACTGGAACCAGACCTCGACCCGCTCGAAACCGACCTGCTGCAGACGCTTCCGATGGGTCGCCAGCGTCTCGGGAATCAGCACATTCTCCAGCGCACTGCGTTTCTGGCTGATCTCCAGCTCGGAGTAGCCCTGAGCACGCTTGAAGCCGTGGTGCATCTCGACAAACAGCGCCTGGCTCTGTGGATCTTCCAGGGCGATCTTCTCTGACAGCACCAGCACACCACCCGACCGCATCCCCTGCCAGATCGAACGCAGCAGCCCCTCGCGAACATCCAAAGGAAGAAACTGCAGGGTGAAGTTGAGCACCACCATCGATGCGTCACGCACCTCGATATCACGCAGATCGGCGCAGACCAGCTCGATGTCTCGCCCCTCTTCGCTAGCCGAAAGCAGCTCTTGCGCCCGCTCCAGCATCGCAACAGAGTTGTCCACCGCAATGACCTGGCAATCACGTCCAGCCGTCCCAGAACGCATCGCCAACGCCGCCGCCGCCAGCGAACAGCCCAGATCGTAACAGCGACTGCCCTCACTGACGCAGCTCACCGCCAGGGTGCCGATCATGTTGATAATGGTCCCGTAGCCCGGTACTGAGCGCTTGATCATATCGGGAAAGACTTGTGCTACCTGGCGGTCGAAGACAAAGTCGCCGCTGCCCTGCTGAGGCTTGGCATAGAGGCGGTCGGTTGAGAGATCCTGCGGCATGGTTGCAAAGGTGACTGTTAAAAGAGCTTATTTTACGCCGATTTTAGCCCCGAAGTCGGCCCGATTGCCCCTTGGATTCAGTGGCAAACCAAGCGTATCGCTATCTTGGAAATGTTAGGATCAGCAGGCCACAGGTGATCTACCTGGCGACCCACGGGTGGTCATGTCGATCCATCAGATTTCCAATGGAGGATAGCGCCATGAAACTCCATGCGTTCTTTATGATGCTGCTACTCAGTCAATCCGGACAGGCTGCTGATATCATCTCCAATCGAAGCATCGGCATGGAGTTGGCCCGTGATTTGGCGAATCAGGCGATCATGGCCTGCCGGGCTGATGGCTATCATGTCAGCGCCGTAGTTGTGGATCGATTTGGTTTAATCCGCGCTGCACTGCGCGATGACCTTGCTTCACGATTCACCTTGGAAATTGCTGAACGAAAGGCCAACCTGAGCGTTATGGCATGGGTTGATAGCGGCCCCTTCAGAGAGTCCCGCCGTGACATCCAGCAGGAGCTGAATCACATCGAGGGGCTGATCGTGATGGAGGGCGGCGTCAAAATCACCGCCAGTGGATACAACCTGGGGGCAATCGGTGTCAGTGGCGCCCCTGGTGGCGAAAAAGATGCCGCCTGCGCGCATAAAGCCCTCGAAAAGTTGCGTGAACGAATCGAGTTTTCAATCGAAGAGTAAGACCATAGCAGGCAGATCACTCCTTTTGGCTCTGGTCGCAGTTATAGATTGCGGGCGGCAGTCTCTCCGGCTTTGATATCCACCCTACTGAGCAGCAGCGCGCCGATGATGAAGAGCAGAGAGACCGAGAGGATGGCGAGACGGGGGTCACCCGTGAGCACGCCGACCCAACCCATCAGCAGTGGCCCTAGTACCGCGGCAAATTTGCCCAGCATGTTGAAGAAGCCGAAGAACTCACCGGACTGGCCGGGCGGGATCAAGCGGGCGAACAGCGAGCGTGAGAGCGCCTGGATACCACCCTGCACCAAACCGATCGCCACCGCCAGAGCGTAGAACTCCCACACCTCATCCATGCGATAGGCCCAAAGTAGGATCAACAGATAGCAAAAAATCGCCATCAGAATGCCCTGGCGAGGACCATGGCGCTGGCCGATCCGGCCAAACAGGATCGCCGCTGGAAAGCCAACAAACTGGGTCAGCAGCAGCGCGACCATCAGATTGTTGGCATCGAAACCGACCGAGAGACCGTAGTCCACCGCCATGCGCACGATGGTGTCGACGCCATCAATGTAGAACCAGTAGGCGAGCAGGAAGAGAAAGGTGATACGCAGCTGACGGAGCTTGCGCACGGTCTCTGCCAGCTGGCGGAAGCCAGCCAGCAGTGAATTGGTGCTGGCCGGCAAGGGCTGCGGTTCAGGCACAAACAGGAACAGCGGCACCGAGAACAGCGCCCACCAGACCGCCACGCTGACAAAGGAGAGCTTCACCGCCTCGGCCGCATCGGCCAGACCAAACCACTCCGGGTGGAGTGTCATCACCACATCAAAGGCAAACAGCAGGCCACCGCCCAGGTAGCCCAACGCAAAACCCAGCGCCGAGACCCGATCGTAGTCACGGTTATCGGAGACCGCCACCAGCAGCGAATCGTAGAAGATGTTGCCACCAGAAAAACCAAGGATGCCGAGCCCATAGAGCAGCAGCGCCATGCCCCAGTTACCCGCCGCCACCAACTGTAGCGCACCAGTCATGATGATACCCATGACGGCAAAGAAGAGCAGGAAACGTTTTTTCGCTCCTGCCTGGTCGCCGATGGCGCCAAGCAGTGGCGCCATACAGACCACCAGCAGACTGGCAATGGAGTTGGCCATGCCGAGCTGAAAGGTGCTGTCGGTGGCGCTCAGGCCGGAGGCCCAGTACTGCTTGAAAAAAATCGGAAAAAAACCTGCCATCACAGTGGTGGCAAAGGCGGAGTTGGCCCAATCGTAGAAGCCCCAGGCGAGCTGTTGCCGGGGTTCGCTGTGGAACTTTGCCTTCGCCTCTGCCTGCTGCAAATCCGGCCTCACTACGCCGGGTTGGCAGCAGAAAAACTGGCGATCATCGCCATGCGCACCAGCTCAGCGAGGGAGCGAGCGGCCATCTTCTCCATCACCCGGGCGCGATGCGCCTCCACCGTCTTGGCGCTGACACCTAGAGCGTTGGCGATCTCTTTGTTCGCCTTGCCGGTTGTCACCATCTCCATCACTTCGTGCTCGCGGGGGGTGAGACGCGCCAGACGGGCCGCCACCTCGGATCGCTGCGCCTGTATATCACGCTGTTTTTCATCAAAGATGATGGCGTGGCGGATGCTTTCCAGCAACAGTTCGTCGTTAAAGGGCTTTTCGATGAAGTCGAGGGCACCGGCCTTCATCGCCCGCACTGCCATCGGTACATCGCCATGGCCGGTGATGATGATTACCGGGATCGGAATGCTGTTACGTTGCAGATACTCCTGCAGCTCCAGGCCGCTCATCCCCGGCATGCGCACATCCAGCAGCAGGCAGCCTGAACGTCCTGGATAGTAGCTCTCGATGAAGGCATTGGCCGAGGCGAAGGTCTCCACCTTCATCGCCACCGACTCGATTAACCATTTCAATGAGTTACGCATCGCCTGGTCATCGTCCACCACAAATACTGTCGGCTCAGAACTCATACTTATAACCCCGGAAGCTTTAAATCTGGATTGCTCGGCAGCTGCACGGAAAAGAGGGTTCCCTTACCCTTTTCAGAGGTGACACGAATGCTGCCATTATGATCCTCGATAATCCTATAGCTGATCGCCAACCCCATGCCCATACCGCTCTGTTTGGTGGAGAAGAAGGGGTCGAAGAGCTTCTCCATAACCTCCGGAGGAATGCCGGGCCCTGTGTCGCTGATCATCACAGCGACCTCCCGCACATTCAACCTGCTCGTGGAGAGCACCAGAATGCGCTGATCAGCCTCTGTCTGCTGCATCGCATCCATGGCGTTACGCATCAGATTGAGCAGCACCTGTTCTATCTGCACCAGATCAACCCGTACCGGCAGGCCTCCCTGCTCCAGCGCTAGTCGCACATCCACCCCTTTTTTTGCTGCATCGTACTCGATGAACGAGGCCACTTCGATCACCAGGTCATTCAGATTGACTAGAGTGTGCTCGCTGGCGTTCTTACCGACCAGGCTGCGCAGACGTTTGATGATCTCTCCGGCACGCTCGGCCTGAACTGTAATCTGCGCCATTGCATCCACCAGCTCCGCCTCACCACCTATCCCAGCCTGCAGGCGCCGCACACAGCCACTGGCGAAGTTGACGATGGCGGCGAGAGGCTGATTCAGTTCATGGGCCAGGCCAGTCGCCATCTCACCCATGGTACTGACTCGACAAACATGCACCAGTTCCGACTGATGCTGGCGGCTCTGTTGTTCCGCATTACGCACCTGAGTGATGTCACGCCCATAGATATGCACATACTCCTGCTCGCTAAACGGTGCCAGCAGCAGCGAGAAGATCTGCTCGTCGCCACTCAGCTCTATCTCCCGCACCCCTCCCTCTTCAAGCGTCTCCAGCACCAGATTGCGCCAGTAGAGCGGCAGGGTCTGTTGTGGTTCGAGACTCCAATAGGCGAGCAAGGGTGCGCTGGCGGCATTGGCGTAAGTGATCACCCCACGGCGATTCACCCGCAACACCGGGCTCGGGTTGTCACTGGCGAACGTGGCAAGGCTTTCGATCTCCCGCTCGGCCCGGCGGCGGGCGCTGATATCGCGAATATAGACGGTGAACAAGGTAGTGTGCTCAAGCAGGATCGGCATCACCACCGTCTCCACCGGCATCTCATCACCCTGGGCATCGAAGGCCCGCAACTGCAATGGGGCGCTCGCCGCCACCAGTTCAGCTGACTGGTTGTAGCGTTGCAACAGCTTGCCAAACTGCTGGCGATCATCCGGGTGGAACAGCTTTACCCCAAGCGACTCCCCCAGCATCTGTTCACGAGTGTAGCCGAAGGTGCGCTCTGCAGTGCCATTGGTCTCCACCACCATGCCGCTGCAATCCACCGTCACGATGGAATCGAGGGAGGAGTCGAGCAAAGCGCTCTTGAGCGCTTCAGACTCCCTAATCTGCAGTTCATGGCGCAACCGTGCCTGCTCCACCGCCTCGCTCACCAGGGCAAAAAAGTCGGGGATCCAGGCCTCCAGCAACAGCAGCTGATTACCCTTCTCGCTGACCGGTTGATTGATGCCCAAGGCACGTCGCCCGAAACTCGCGATTCGATTCAACAGCCGGTGCAGGCGCATTGAGACGAGAAAAAAGAGCAGTGAGAACACGCCGACAAAGGCAAGCGCGCCCAGGAAACGTTCCCGACGCTCGGTAGAGAGGATGCGCTCTGCCGTCGCCTCCACCCGCTTCCTTGAAACGAAGGTAGAGAACTGCACGTTCTGGTCCCAGTCGGCAAAATCAGTAATCGACTGCGAGGTGATCAGATAGCGGCTACGCAACTGCTCCAAAAGCATGTTGGCTGTCACTTTTGTCTGATCACTAGAGGCGAGAATCCGCTGCTGGTCCCCCTCGAGCAGTGCCACCACGGTCTCATCGTCGGCCACCGCCTGCTGGGAGTCGAGCAGAAAGATCGTATCGAGGGGGATGATCAACATCAGGATCGCGGCCTTACTCTCGACTGGTTGCGCCACCCCCGCCCAAACCAGCAGAAAGGGGGCCTTCCACAAGGTGGTGAGCAGTGCCCCATCACCACCCGGATAGCGGCTTGCCGCACGCTCCAGCGGAAATGGCAGATCTTGCCGGTGAAAAATCTCCCGCGGTTCGAGATCCTGGTCAAGAAGTACAATCTGACTTGGAGTGACGGCGCCCAAGGAGACAGGAGCAGGCGCCATCCAGGCGGGCAGCCGGTTGAGATAGGTTTTCGGCTTCTCCCTTTCCTGTGCCCAAGCAGGGCTTTTTACATACTCGACAAGACGCCAATTCTGTGCCAATCCCGTCGCCGTCAGACGCCACTGCCCAAGATATTGCTGAAAGCGATGACGGCTGTCTCTGGCGCGTTGCTCTAACTGCTGCTGCAGTTCTTTTTGGAAGATTTCACCCAGCGCCCGGCTCTGCAGTGGATCCAGCACCAACCAGACGATCAAACCGCACAGCAGTCCCACCAGAACTGACATCCAGGGAAGGGGAACTCGTTCAATCCAGGGACGGTACCACCGGGGAGTTCTATCGGGCATCGGTTTCGATTGGTCCAGCTAACATTCCCGTCAATCAAAGTAGGAAAAGAACCCTCACAATATTCTTATTTTCCCCGCTTATAGTCCCAGAAACCGCGTATCCTGGCCAGCGAGCGTACAATCATTTACTAGATTGAGACGGACGAAGATAAAACATCACGCAGAGAGATAGGACCAAGACGGAAGAAGTAGTTTTCGAAGGCAAAAAAAAGAGGCACTGCCGAGTGCCTCATCCGGAGATTCCAGGCCGATTCCCTGGGAAAAAACTCTTAGCGCTTCAAAAACTTTTGTGCTGATTGCTCAGGAGATAGCCCGAGTCACACTGTCAGCCTGCTGTGTGCCATATGACGTCTGGTAGGCGCGTTGGGAAACGGTCGCATAACCAAACAGAACCATGCGCAACATCTGCCTGACCTTCGAATCCATCTCGCAGAACATCAGACCGACACCATCGCTCCCATGATGCACCACAAGAGCCTTGGCTTTGCATTGTTGTGTACCAGAACCACAAGCCACTGGAAATGAGAGTTCCACCACAGCGTTTCTGGATAATTTGATAACACCAATATCGATGAACATGCCACCCAAACTCAAATTCCTTGTCCTTCCGGTCACAAGGCCAAGGTTCCGATAGTTTAATACCACGTTAATCGACATGGGTTTACGTTGATTGCAACGATGCTCCACTTCACGTCCTCCTGGTGGCAATGGGTCAGCTGGCCAGATTTCTGGTGAAGAATTATCAAGCAGCTGGCACTGGCAAAAAATTCGGACGATTGCCTTTAATCTACAGGGAATTCCCTAGGAACCACCCCCCTAATCCTCCAGTGGAGTATGGTCGAAAATAGAGTTTTTACCAGCTTTCCACCATTTCCCTAGGGCCTTTCATTTGGTGATCGGATAAACTAACCGCAAATCCTCTCCGGAAATGCCTATGACTGACCCAGCCCCCATCGATATCGAGAATGCCATCCTTCCCGGCTTTCTCAGGCGTCTCGGTGCGATGTTTTACGACAGTCTCCTGTTGCTTGCCCTGATCATGCTATCGATCACCCTGATCACCCTCCCACTGGGCATGCCTGAGGGCAATGCACTACTGTTTTTCCAGTTGTTTTTATGGGAGATCATCCCCCTCCTCTTCTTCACTGGATTTTGGGTCCATGGCGGACAGACCCTGGGCATGCGCGCCTGGCGACTGCGTCTGGTGCGTTCCGACGGCCTGCCTCCGACCTGGCGGGATGCACTGCGACGCCACCTGGCTGCCCTCTTTTCGCTAGTCACGTTTGGGCTCGGTTTTCTCTGGATTCTTGTCGATCCCAACAAACTCGCCTGGCACGACCACCTCTCCGCCACCCGGTTGGTCCTGAGCCAACGCTGAGGTAGTCGAGAATGGACGCCTCTCCCTCCAGGGCATCACCTATGCCCGATTGGCGATTCTCAGCAACCAAAAGGAATTCCATTCCCTTTCATCACCAGTTGATCCTTGTAAAATTGTCACATCCTCCTGCAGATTTGCTGCGCATGAAAAAATTGAAACGACACCTCCCCCTGTTACTACTTGCGTTCGGGCTCGCCCTCTCCAACCCGGCTCTATCCGGCCCAAAACAGATGTTAATGCTGATGGAGATGCTGAAACAGAACGGCAGCCTCACTGAGGCCCAGTTTCAGCAACTCAAGGCCGCCATGGAGGCGGAAGAGCCACCAGCAACACCGAGTAGCAGCCCCTCCCCCGTCTCACCCCCGATGATGGCAGAGCCAGCGCCGAGCGAGACCGGGGAAGTCCGGCTCTCCACCCGCGGCGGATCGATCAAGGCCGAGGCCTATGACGGCGAATCGAGCCTGGAACTGACCGCCCAGATCGCCGCCGATGCCGCCTTCTACAGCTCAGATCAGAGCGACCTGGGCGATGGCGCGGAGATCCGCTACGCCCGTATCGGCCTGGAAGGCAGCCTCTATGGTGCCTGGGAGTATGGGCTGGAGGCCGACTTTGCCGGCGAGGATATTGGTCTAAAAGACGCCTGGCTCGGCTACCGCAGCCTCGGTCGTTCGCTGATCCGAGGCGGCCTGTTCAAACAGCCCTTCAGCCTCGAAGAGGCCACCCCCTCTGCCCACCAGACCTTCATGGAGCGTTCCCTGATCAACGAACTTGCACCAGGCAAGAATATTGGCGTCGGAATGGAGAGCCACGACACTCACTGGTATCTGGCCGGCGGTATCTTCGGCGAGGGCCCCAACGATGCTGATGACAAGCTGGATGACGAGGGCTGGGGCGGCAGCCTGCGCGGTGTCTGGGCGCCCTTGCCAGAGAAGGGCCGGGTGATCCATCTCGGTGCCAGTGCCGACTACCGCAACTTTGGCGGCGACTCAGACACAGAGGCGAGCTGGCGCATCCGCACTCACCCAGAGTCTCACATCGTCGATAAAACGAACTATCTGCTCGATACCGGCAAGATCAAACATATCGACCACAGCCACAGCCTCGCCCTAGAGGCCGCCGCCGTCTATGGTCCCTTCTCGCTGCAGGGTGAATACCTGCGTACCCGTATCAATATTGAAGACTACGCTGAGCCACTCAACTTCCACGGCTACTACATCGCCGGCAGCTGGTTCATCACCGGTGAATCCCGCAACTACGACATCAAGCAGGCCCGTTTCGAGCGCATCACACCACGCAGCAACTTCGGTTGGGGGGAAGGCCGTGGCGCCTGGGAGCTGGCACTGCGCCACAGCTACCTTGACCTAGATGATCAAGACATCCAGGGCGGCCGGCAGTCCAACACCACTTTTGGACTCAACTGGTATATCAATCCCAACACCCGCTTCATGGCAAACTATATACTTGTCGACACAGACCCGGATGCAAGTGGACTCAACAACAATCCAAAAATATTCCAGCTACGGGGCCAGTATGACTTTTAGTGCATCAGGCAAACCCATCAGAGCCGCCAGAGTGATCGCTCTGGCGGCTCTGCTGTTGTGCGCCACCGCCCCCCCTGTGCTCGCAGAGGCAGAGAACCTGAGGGCACAGACCCTGGTGATCGGCAAAGTCAGCGACAGCCCGCGTAAGCACTTCACCCGCCTCAAGCCGATGGTCGATTATGTCGGCAAAAAGATGCGCGACCTGGGCATCACCCGGACCCGAGTATTAATGGCAAAAAACAACGCGCAGATGATTCGCTATCTGCAGCAGGGCAAGGTCGACTGGGTCACCGAGACCCTCTTCTCCTCAATCCTCTTCGAGCAGCAGGCCGGGGCCGAGATCATCCTGCGCAAATGGAAGAAAGGCGTGCCCGGCTACCATACCGTCTTCATCACCCGCAAAGAGAGCGATATCCACAACCTAGAAGACCTGAAAGGCAAGCGTCTGGCGCTGGAAGATCCGGGTTCCACCACTGCCTTCTACATTCCCGCAGGCATACTGCAAGAGGCCGGCCTGGAACTTGAACTGCTCAGCAACCCGCGCCAACATCCGGCGCCTGACAAGGTTGGCTACGCCTTCGCCAAAGGTGAGATCAACATCGCCACCTGGGTGCACAAAGGCCTGGCAGATGTGGGTGCCTACAACAACCTCGACTGGAACACGCCTGACCACACCCCCCCTGTCTTCAAAAAAGATCTGCGTATCTTTCATCGCTCATCAGACCTGCCACGGGGCTTTGAACTGGTTCGACCGGGTCTGGACACATCGATCAAACAACGCCTGATTGAGATATTGAAAAATACCCACCGGGATGCCGCCGCCGAGGCTGTCCTGAATGCCTACCAGCAAACCGCCAAATTCGACGAAATCAGCGCAGAGACCCAAGCCATACTGGATCATGTCAGAGAACATTCAGCCGTGGCACGCGGAAACCTCCATTGAAAGGGCTTCAGCTTCAATCAAAATATTCGCTGACACTTCTGGCACTGGTCATCGGTGTCGTACTCTCAGTCTCGAGCGTGCTGCTCTACCAGTTCGATGACGCAATCGGTGACTATCAGGAGGCCAATGCCTCCACCCTCAAACGGGCACAGATCAAACAACTGCAACACCAGGGGCTGACCCTCACCGGAATCCTCGCGCAGAGCCTGATCAACCCCCTCTACGAACTCGATATGGAGGGCATAGGTCAGCTCCTGCAGACTGCAAACAGCCAGCCCGATGTGATCCGGACCCTGGTATTCGACGAGAAAGGCCGGATCGTCCACGATGGCGAGGAGACACTGCCGCGATTCGGCCAGCTGATGAGTGAACCACTCGCCTTCCAGGCCCTGCAGTCGCAGGCGCCGCTGACCCACCTAGAGGCGGACCGCCTGAGTATCGCCGCCCCCATCAGCCTGGAGAAAAACCAGCTGCTGGGCGGCATCTATATCGATCTCTCCCTGAGCCAGATGCTCAAGGTGGTGCGTGATTCGAAGAGCCGTCTCGAGCTGATCAGCCGCACCCATATCGATCGTAACCTCAACTCTATCTGGATGCTGCTGCTACTGTTAGGTGCCGCCAGCATCCTCGCCGGACTGCTGATAGCCTATCGGCTGAGCCGGCCAATTGGACGGCTGGAAAAGCTCGCCCAGCGTATCGGGTCCCGCGACTATAGCGCCGTCAGCCACATCGATCGTAACGACGAGATCGGCAGCCTAGCCCGCACCTTAGAGAAGATGGGGCAGCATCTGCAGAGCACCACCATTTCGAAAGAATATATGGATGAGATCCTCCACAGTATGCGGGATCTGCTGCTGGTCACCGACCTCGCGGGCAGGATCACCCGCATCAACCGGGCCTTTAGCCAACTCAGTGGTTACACCAGCCAGCAGGCCATCGGCCAATCCATCGGGCAAATCATCCCCTATAGTCTCGACAAACACAGCAGCTGGACAGAATACTTGGAAGAATCGCACGAAGTCAGCGCCCACGAATGCACTCTGCAGGCAAGCGATGGCAAACAGGTTCCTATCCTCCTCTCCGCCTCCATGCTCGACCCCAACACCGGTCACCAAGGCATGGTGCTGGTGGCGCAGGACTTGACCGAATACCGTGTGGCGCAGCAGCAGATCCATCATCTCGCCTACTACGACCTGGTCACCGGCCTGCCCAACCGGGCACTCTTCATCGACCGTCTGAGACAGGCAATCCGTAGCGCGCGGCGTGAGCAGAACCGCATGGCGTTGTTCTTTCTCGACCTGGACCGTTTCAAAAACATCAACGATACCCTCGGTCACGAGATTGGCGATCAGATGCTCGAGGCTGTAGCGGCGCGGCTGCAGAGCCACAAACGGGAGGAGGACACCATCGCCCGCTTCGGCGGCGACGAGTTCACCCTGATCATCCCCCGAATTGAGCAGACCGATGACCTCATCACCCAAGCAGAACGTATCACCTCCCTGTTTCAGCAGCCCTTCAACATCGGCGGCTTGGAACTCTTCTCCGGCACCAGCATCGGCATCAGCCTTTATCCCGATGATGCGTCGGACGCGGAAACCCTGATTCGCAATGCCGACACCGCCATGTACCGCTCAAAAGAGCGCCGCTCAAACGGTTTCGAGTTCTATACCGACGACATGAACACCCTCGCCACCGAGTTCATGAACATTGAACACGGCCTGCGACGCGCCCTGGAGAACCAGGCCTTCGAACTGCGTTATCAGCCCCAGGTCGACATCAAAACCGGCAGGCTCAAATCAGTTGAGGCACTGCTGCGCTGGAGGCGCAGCGAACACGAGATACTCAAACCGGATCTTTTTCTGCATGTGCTGGAGGAGACGGGGCTAGTCATCCCGGTGGGCGAATGGGTGTTGCGTCAGGCCTGCAGGCAATTGAAGGCCTGGCAGCAACTGGGGGTAAGGATAGAGCGGGTGGCAGTCAACATCTCGCCGCGCCAGTTCGTCTCCCCCAACCTGGCCGAAACGATCGCTGCAATCCTTAAAGAGTACCAACTTCCCGCCAGCAGCTTGGAGCTGGAGATCACCGAAAGCGGCCTGATGGAGGATATGGAGCACACCATCGAACTGCTCGGCCAGCTCGCCGACATGGGGGTCAAACTCGCCATCGACGACTTTGGCACCGGTTACTCCTCACTAGAACATCTACGTAATTTTCCGGTGCAGACTCTAAAGGTCGACCGTTCGTTCATCCATGGCATGGAGACCGAGCAGAACCGCGCGGCCATCGTGCAGGCGATCATCAGCCTGGCCAACATCCTTGATCTTAAGGTGGTTGCCGAAGGGGTGGAGACAAAGCAGCAACAGGCCCTGCTAGAGGAGTTTGGCTGCCGGATTGTACAGGGCTATCTCTACTCACTGCCGTTGATGGCGGAGGAGATTCCCGGCGTCACTCAACACGACTGACAACCGCCCGCCTGAGCCAGTTGGCCATGCAAATCAACCGGAGACATCGTTCGCCGACAGGAAATCGATCAGGCTGCGAAAACGATTGTAGTCCCGATAGCCAAACAGTGGATCATCCGGAATCAGCGCCCTGGCAGCAGCCCGCTGCCAATCCTCATCGTTCATACACGCCTCCAGGCCGGGAAACGCCACTCGCTCCTCCAGATCGATATGCTGGTGCTGTAGCGCCACATACTCCCGCCCGCGGATCACCAACTCTTCGCGCGTCACCACCTCACCCTGGATCACCCCCTCCAGGGTCTCCCGAAAACGGTGGGTAAAGGCGACCAGCTCACCATGCTGTTCGCTCAGACGGTCCAATACACTGCGCAACTTGCCCGCCTTCCCTCGGGCCACCCTGAAGATCACGTCTTCTGTTGGATGGTGGACTGAATCGGCGTAGTGCTCAATGTAGTCGAGAAGCTCGATCTCCAGATCGAAATTGGAATCCTGACCGTCCGACAGAGCATCCAGTTTGCGCTCCAGCAGATCGAGCAGTCGGGTCAGGTTGCGATGATCCTGTAGTAGCCTTTCAAGCAGCGGATTCATACCTCTCTCCTGTTGCGGATCCAGCGCCACAGCCACCCCTGGAGCGGCGCTTCACCAACACGCACATAGCTGAGGGCGTGTTCATTTTGCAGGGTCCACTCCATCCGGTCGTGGGCACCTCCCGAGCCACAAAACAGCAGGCGGTCCCCCGGCTCGAGCCGTTGTGATTCGGCAGGCAACATGATCCTTTGATCATTCCTGATGAGCAATAGGGGAATACACCTCAGCCTCTGTTCACGTTTGCCCGGATCGCGCATGATCTCTGCCAGATTGACTCGCTGATGTTCACGCAACGCCAGTTCAACCGCATAGGCCTGCTCCTGGTTGATCGCCAACTCCCAAACATCCGGCACCCGATGCTGGACCAGCGCCGAAATCCGGCTCACCAGCTCGCAGGCCCAGCTATCCTCTTCGTAGAGCACCAGTTGCACAAACTCGTAGAGCAACGGGGTACCGAGCAACACCCGGATGCGATTGGCGATGATTGCACTCGAGTGCATCACCATATCGGCCTTCACCGCCTTGATCAGGGCTTCGTTGTCCTTGCGATTCTGTCGCAGGATGACAAACAAATCAGAATTGAGCGCCCGCGCGGTCATGATGATCGACAGGTTGTTGGCATCGTTATCGGTACCGGCAACGATACCGACTGCGCGTTCGATCTCCGCCGCTCTCAGAGTCTCTTCCTCGGTACCGCGCCCTATCACGAAGGGCTTTGGCGGCTCCCCGGTCTTCTTGGGAGTAGCCTCAATCACCACCACTTCCATGCCCTCTTTGCGCAGCTGATCGAAGACTGCCCTACCAAAACGACCATACCCGCACACCACCCAGAGCCCATGCCGCGGCGGATAGATCGGCTCCCCAAGCGGGGCATCAGCCACCGAAGTCAGCCACTCCTGTAACAGGTTGAGAGCGGGGGACTGTAGGGCGGTGGCAAAGTGGACGGCAAAAGTGTCGAACGGGTCGATAATGGAATCAGTACCGAAACTGGCCATGTTGGCCTCAATGTCGTGAGAGTCGGCCCGGCAGATGACGGTAATGTCAGGGTGTAGCAACTTGGCGGTGATAGCGATCTTCAGGTTGGCTTCATTGGAGTTGGTAATCGCCACCACCCCGGAACAGAGCGGATGATCAAGTCCCGCTTCTGTCAGATGTAGCGGCAGACGTGCATCGCCACACAAGGCGGGCACATATTGACGCAGATTCTCCAGCGCCAGCAGGTTGACCCGTTCCTGCCTGATGTCAATTGCCACCGCCTGCTGGTTTCGTTCGGTCAATGCCTTGATCAGCGCACTACCGGTCTCGCCATAACCGCACACCAGATAGAACGACTCCCGCATCTGCCGGAGCCGACGAGCAAAACGCCGTTCAATCAGTGCCTGATGGAAAGTGGCATCCTGAAACAGAGTGAGCAGGGTACCGATAGAGTAGAGCCAGACGATGACGGTAAAAAATATCGCGAAGGTCACCCAGAGCCGTTGCGCATCGGTGAATTCGTAGGGGATCTCGCCAAAACCGATAGTACTTGCCATGAAACTGACAAAGTAGAAGGCATGAAAAAAATCCATATGCCAAAGGTTGCCTTCGGCATCCTGGCCAGGTATCAGCACCAGCCCCAACACCGCCACCGAGTAGGTAAAGATGAGGGCCAGCAAGGGCGCACGCATGCGCCGCATCACCAGGAAAAAAATGCTGTTCATAGCGTAGACCCGGGCTCAGCGCCGCAGCATTACCGTCTCGATCACTAACAGCACCACCGACACAACATTTGCCAGTAACGCCCCCCCCGAAAGCGAGACGATGCTCGCCATTACCGTCGGCGTCAAACCAACATGAGTCACATGAGCCGCAATCCCCCAGACCAGCGCCCCTGCAAACAGCTGCAGCAGCGCCGCCAGACTTGTGGCAAGCAACACCGCCCCCATCTGCGTACGGTCGCCAAACTTGAGCACGGTGGCGATCAGGTTGACCACGATCACAGCAAACAGCTCATAGACATGGTGGTGGGCGGGATTGTCAATTTCCCCAACAAAAAAACCGAAATTAAGTGTCAACGAAAGAACGATAAAAAAACCGAACAACACCTTCTCGGGATTCATCTTTGCTTACCTTGGTTACAATCAGAAAATGTCAGGGCAGACCACCACATAGATTGAAGCATAGCTGCGCCAGCAAGGAGAGCGCAGTCTGCTCCATCAGTCAAAAATATCCTAAAGCCTGAATAAAAACGACCGCTATAAACGGTGATCAGCAGTCTTTTGAGGGTGCCGTATTGCAGGCATCAAAGGACTGGTCCATCCATTACCGAGTGAACGCAGATGGCAACATTCATCAAATCCGTGGACGACAGAACCCGCTTGGCGGGCACCAACCGGCTTGAAGTGCTGCTGTTCAGCCTCGGGCACGACGCAAACACCGGACGCGAAGAGACATTTGGTGTCAATGTTTTCAAGGTTCGCGAGGTGATGCTGGTACCTCAGATCACCCACGCCCCTGAGATGCCCCCCTCGGTAGAAGGTATGGTCAGTCTGCGTGGCAACATGATTCCGGTCATCAACCTGCCAAAATTCTGTGGCGTACAGACTGACGAGAAACCCGGCATCCTGATCATCACCGAATACAACAAAAACGTGCAGGGGTTTCTGGTCCACTCGGTTGACACCATCGAACGACTCGCCTGGGAGAATGTCAGGGTACCGCCGCCGATGATGGTACAGCAGCATGGCGGACTGGTTACCGCAGTTACCGAGCTGAAGGATGGTCGGCTGGTGATGATCATGGATGTGGAGATGGTACTCGCTCAGACTTCCGGATTCGGTCAGAGCGAAGAGCTCTTCGAAGGCATCCCAAGAATGGAAGAGGAAGGCATTACCATCCTGTTCGCCGATGACTCGGTGGTCGCCCGGGACCAGATCATCCGCACGCTCGATCATATGGGGATCAAGTACATCAGCACCGCCAACGGATCGGAGGCTTGGGCAAGAATACGTGAAATTGCCAATCGGGCAGAGGCAACGGGGCATAAAAGCAGCGACTATATCCAGTTGATTCTTACCGACGTCGAGATGCCGGAGATGGATGGTTACGTGCTTACCAAAAAGATCAAGGAGGACTCCCGATTGAACGATATTCCGGTCATCATGCACTCGTCACTCTCTGCCGACGCTAACCAGGAACTCGGACGCGGTGTCGGTGCTGATGCCTATGTGCCAAAGTTCGAACCCACTGAACTGGCCGTCAAGCTACGCCAGATGCTGGCAAAGAACAAAGCTTGACGCTTACTCCACAAGAAACCCCTTTATATGGACGCAGCCCGTTCGCC
>Ga0256846_1000015_pt1 | contig 99746 bp, 97 predicted proteins | sample TevniametaG_FD_189098 | JGI IMG/M metagenome (GOLD analysis project Ga0256846, IMG submission 189098) | Tube worm associated microbial communities from hydrothermal vent at the East Pacific Rise, Pacific Ocean - Tevnia | ecosystem: Host-associated > Annelida > Integument > Unclassified ...
CAACATTTAACACCGCATACTTTGATGCGGCAACCATCCCTTTTGTCCCTTTTAACGGGAACCACATCTCCTCCATAATATCCGAATCATAAGGTAAGAATTCTCTATGTTTAAAGGGTGAAAAAGTACTATCCGGTGCAGCTTGGTTAAAAAGTTTCCCCGACTGATACTCAACATACTGACCGTCATTGTCCGTTAAGAGTTTTTCCCATATCATACCCTGATCCGACAATCCCCATATCCATATCTTTTTCCCTGGTTTTTCATCATAATCCGAAAGATGACCGAAACCGAAATCGAGATCATGCCAATATCCTCCCATATAATCCGAATAGGAATTAATCACATGATAGGACTTGTATTTCCCGAAATTATTTTTTTTATAAAACGAAATATTGTTCTTACCTTCATATGGCCATTCTCCCGACTCTCCGTTATGCCCGATCCGTTTACTACCCGGATATATGAATTCAAGATTGTTCCCTGCTTTTGCAGATGCATTCATCCAATGATAATATGTGACAGGTAATGAAGTGACATTAAACCAGGAAGCTCTCGTCTTAAAATATGCTTCGTCACCGGAAAGAGAAATTTTTACATTCCATTTTGTTCCCGAAGGGAAGTCCGTTGCCCCTACGGTACAAGAGACACTCCCGTCCGGATTTCTACTTATTGAATAGTTTACAGGTGTCGCACAGGACGGAATATGCCCTATATCTCCAAAGTTAAATTCCATTCCACCCGATGTCCAGGGACCTCTCATTCCGATATTTCTGAATTTCACTACATGATTAAAATATAGAAATTCCTTTCCGGTGGATTTTTCAATTGCCCCCCAAACTTTGCCTCCGATTTCCGGACATACGAAAACCTTTATAAAATTATTTTCCAAAACAACCATATTCCATTCTCTATATTTCCCGATATCGGTATAACCGTCAAATCTAAAGTAGGGATAAATTCTCCCGATTTCCGGTACGGGATTGGGTTCTGAGAACATATAGGTACGCAAATTAACTTTTTTTATTTTTATTGTTGCAGAACCGGAAGTAAATACGGGAATAGAAAATAACATTAAACTTATCATCGTAATTAGTATTTTCATGATTATTTGTTTTCCTCTCATTTTACAAATCGCACACAATACATTGTTACGGAAAAACACATTTCTTGAAAAAAAATCATAACCTTCTCTTCTACTATTATTTTGTCAACACAATAAGGCAAAGCCAAGCTTGATTCCTTAAAAACGGCATTAAACGGAACAAAACTCTATCAACCCTATCAAATTTTGCAAAAATAGAATTGTGCATAGGAAACCGTTTCCTGATTTTCATCTTTTTTAGTATGACATCATTCATGATTCTGGCAAAGAAAAAATAGGGTAATCCGAAAAGAATATACTGTGAACTTTCAAAACTTGCGAACATTCTTCCGATAAAAACAAGATCACTCTTTTTAAGTGGATGTTCATCGGGAGTTCTCCAAAAAGGGGTTAGCAGACGAAACCCCCTTAGAAAAATATTCCCTCTCATAACATCCCGAAATACAACTCTTCCGTCCGGTTTTAAAACTCTTACTATTTCAGGAATGCTGTCTTCAAGTCTTAAATGATGTAAGATAGCATTTCCGTAAACAATATCATACTCGTTGGATGGAAAATCCAAGTTATGAGCATCCATAACGATTGAATTAATTTCCAAATTAAGCAAATCTGCAACTAATCGTTGATTTTCAACCGATTTCGGTGAAATATCAATGGAATCAACACTCGCTCCCAATTTGGAGAACCATATAGCCGCATTGTCAACACCACAGCCTAAAACAAGAACTCGTTTCCCTTTAGGGTTACCCAAAGCTTTGAGGAGTTCTTGTTTTAAGCGAGGTAGACGGTCAGCAATATGTGCAGCGGGGGAATCATAAGCAAAAAACTTTTTTGCCTTTTTTATATCGATTGTAATTCTTTTTGCTATGGAATCATGATAAGCCGCTTCCTGCTCTAACATTTTTTGTTTGGATTCTATTGTTAACTCCGATTAATATCCTTTTTCAATTTCAATTACCGCCCACAATTTTTTCACAGTAAAACAATAATGTCAACACAATCAGTATTACGATACATTATAATTGCCGTGCCCTCCCGCAAGTTGCCCGCAAGCGGATTTTATGTTTTTCCCTTTTGACCATCTGACCATTACCGTATGACCCATCTCCGATAAAAACTCCGTGAACTCATCAACTTTTACTTTCGAAGGAGTTTTATAGTTTGAAAAATCATTCGGATTATACGGAATAATATTTATTTTAGACGGAATTCCCCTTAACATAGATGATACTTTTTTTGCATCCTCTCTGTCATCATTTATACCGTCAATAAGTACATATTCAAAAGTTATCCGATGTTTTCTCCTTTTTGAACGAAAGTAGGCAAGGATATCATCTATGTGCTCTTTCTTTGAAATCGGCATAATTTTTCCCCTCTGCTCATTATCGGAACCGTTAAGTGAAAAGCTTATTTTCACATTCGGAAAATCATCCTCTAATCTTTTCAAGTTTTTTAGAATACCCGCTGTCGAAACGGTTATCCGTTTAGGTGAAATTCCGATCCCTTTTTCATCGGTAATCAGATATAAAGCTTTTCTTAAATTTTTATAATTTAGGAGAGGTTCACCCATACCCATGAATACCAGATTTATTTTTCCCTCATATTTTCCAAGATCTCTTTTGAGTAAAAGTATCTGAGAAATAATTTCTCCCGTACTGAGATCTCTTTTTAATCCCATATGCCCCGTAGCACAAAAGCTACATTTAAGAGCACAACCTACCTGAGTGGAGATACAGAACGTAAAGTGACTCCTTTCCTTAATTAAAACCGATTCGATTTTATTCCCGTCATCCAACTCAATCAAAAACTTCCTCGTCCCGTTCTCATCTATATCTTTCCCGATTATTTTGTTCAGAGAAAAACTAAAATTATTTATTAACAATTCTCTATTTTTCTTGCTGATATTCAGCCACTTGTTATGATTATTTACATTTTTATTTAATACCCATGCTGACAACTGAGTTGAAACAAAACTTTTTAATCCGAGATTTTGAAATGATTTTTCAATCTCGAATTTGGAGAGATCATAAAACCACTGCATTTCAATTTTCTTTTTTAGATCCTAATAAAGATACTATTTTTTTTATATTTTCAGGTAATTCCGAATTCTTTTCAAAAAAAGCACTACACTCCTTGTAACTGCCTTTTTTTATAAGAACATTTAGACCTGTTTCCAAATTTTTAATATTTCTGATAAGCAATTCAATATCAATAATAATTTTTCTCCCGTTTTTTTGTACTTTTATTCCTCCTCTGGAATACAATGATTTAAGAAGTACCAGCGAAGATAATTTATTCTTACTATTTTTGGAATTGATCAGGTTATCCATCTTTTGAAGTATAAAAGTATAAATAATTCTATCTCTTTCCCCATCTCTCAGCAACTCTTTAGCATCCATCTCGGCAATCAGGACAAGATAGTTTAAATCCGCCCTCATCTCTTCGGCATCAAAAAAAAACTCTTTTAACTCCGATCCCGTGAAAAAACTTTTCTCATCTTCCTGCTTTACCTCAAAGGGGATAGTGAAATGTGCAATATGGTGTAGATAAATAATTTTTAACAAATCCTCCGAATTTAACTGCAAAGAAATCTTCCTTTTGAAAATTTTTCCAGCCAACGGTTTCAATCTTACATTAAAATAATTTTCAATTGAATTTGTCAGAAGAATAATTTCGGGGTAAATATTTTCACTATTCTCATCGTCATTAAGTATTATCAATTTTTTGCTTAATTGCGGAGGATATATTATTTTAGAGATCTTGACAATATTTTTTTTAGGAAAAAATTCTATATTTCTTTTTAAAATTCCCTTCTTAACAGATCGTTCAATTCTTTCAAACATTAGTTCAAGGGCGGTATTTGATTCAATAGACGTCTTAACAACAACAGCCGATATTCTCTCCTTTCTTTTATTATATTCAAGCAACAAATCGGCTTTTGTCCCGGCAATAAAAGGGTGCCCGAATCCGTTTTTATAATCATTCTTTTCAAATTTATTGAGGAGAAATTTAAAATAATTTTTCTGTCCGTTTGAATCAGATGCTTTTACCGCTTTTTTGAGATGCCTTATGATTCTTCTTCGCCTTATACGAAAAGACGGTTTATCCTTTTTGTGAATATCTAACTTTTCCATAAACATTGCCGTACTGCTTAAAATATTTGACAAATCCTTTTTCGGAACTTTTTTTTCGATCGTAAATAACTGAAAAGATAGAATGGTCATTAACAAGAACAAAGTTAATTTTTTCATTTATTATAGAATTCAGATCCCTTGTAGTAGTAAATCAGATCATTGATGAAAACCTTAAAAACAGCCGATGAAGGAATTGCGAAAAGGAGTCCCCAAAAACCGAAGAATTGACCGAATACTATTATTGATACCAGCACCCAAACAAAGTGGAGCCCCACCTTTCTTCCGACAATTCTGGGATAGAAAAACCAGTTTTCGCTCCCCTTAACAATAATAAACACAAGAGCTATCAGCAATAATTCTTTAATAGAATTAAAATGGACAAAACCTATTATCATTGAGATGGTAAATCCCACAACCGTACCGAAATAGGGGATTATATCTCCTAATCCGGCAAAAACCCCTATCAGTATAGAGAACGGAAGACCGATCAACGTCAATCCGATGGAATAAAGGACAGACAATATCAATATTACAATAGCTTGTCCCCTAATAAACGAAGAGAGAATCCTATCAATTCGAATAATCTTCCGTCTTGTTCTCCACCTGTATTTATGAGGAATCAATTCAAAAAATGTTTTCTCTATTTTTTTTTGATCTTTAATAAAATAAAAAGAGAACAGAGGAATTAGAACCAAGTATGTAAGAGTTAACAAAACTCCATACAAACTGCTGAATGCCGTTAGTAAAAATTTTGATAACCCCGACAATGAGTTATTGATCCACTCGCTAATATTACCCATAATATCAAAGTCACCTATATAATCTGAAAAATGCTTTGTAAGATATTCTCCGAACCATTTAATATTTTTTGAAAACTTTTTAACTATTTCCGGCAATTTCTGTGCCGCATTTTGGACTTGATCCACAAGATAGGGGAATAAGTTTATTATCAGAAAAACAAATATAAAAACCAGCGTCAAAATAAGGATACCGGAAATCAATCCTCTTGAAAATTTTGTTATCTTTTCAAAATAATCTGCAATCGGATTAAAAAGATAAGCGATTATTATGGAGAAAAAAACCGGTGCGGATAAGAGAGGAATGTACTTGAGACTCATGATTGTCCCCAGTATAATAAAAGTGTACACAACAAGAGCGTATAAAGCCGGAGGGATTACTATTTTCCTCATTATACACTATGAATTATCAGAAAATGGAATTATTGTAAAGTCGGAAACGTATTTACTTTTATTTTATATTTACTTATAATTGCTATCGGAGGATAAGCGTGGGTACTATTGATGTTCTAAACAGTTTTGAAAAAGATAAGTTGTCGCCGACACCCGGAATAGTATATTCAAGTTTGTATAAAAGAGTACTTAATAACTTCTACTATGAATTTGAGTCGGAAGATGGGCTGCTCCTCTACTCCCCTATGTATACACCGATCAGAGGCAGGATTAACAAGAAAACCAAGGATTTTATTGCAAACAATGAAACCTTTCTAAACAAAATAAAAGATTTTATTTTGAATTCTCTTTTTGTCTATAGTGCATTAATCGAGGAGAATTCCTATTATTTATCAAACCCTCAAAGTGTTTTCATTGCACGTCTGACTCATAAAAAAGATTTCAGATTTGAAGTTAAGTTTTATTCTCATTATTTGGATGAACTCGGAAATTCATATAAGGATAAGATATATATCGGAAGAGACTTCATTAATTTATACAAATTCGAAAGAAAATATCTCGGACTTAAAAAATATTACAAATCCTTAGATGAACAAAATGAGAAAATTCAAGAAAGAGCGAAACATAAACTCCGCTATTATGAAGATTACAAGAAAAATTTTATGGATGAGATCGCTTATCTTGTAAACGATGTAGGGACAGAATCCATGGAGAGAATTCAATTTTTTAAGGAGACAAAAATTTCGGAAATTTCCAATGGAAATCTCACTTCCGTTCTTGACCATATTCTATATCTATTGAATCTTTTGATAGAATTGAGAGATTTTACATGCGAATTTGAAAATAAACTCAGGATAAGGGAAGAGAATGATTTTGTTAAGTATTTGACAAAATTTTCCAAAGATTTAATTGACGGGATAAGGTATTTGAGGAAACTAACATTTCATCTTCACTTGAAAATATCAAAATATCAAATATAGAAAATGTTGAAATCGTCCTCATGGATTAAAGAATACTCTGAAAAATATTCTCTTCTTAATCCGTTTATCCCATACTCCGAAAGAAAAAACACAATATCGTTCGGATTGGGACCTTACGGGTATGATTTGCGTTTGGCAAAAGAATACAAAATAATCAAGGGTAAAAATATTGAGATCGACCCTTACTCAATTTCCGAAAATGATTATGAGTCTCTATCCGGAGATCCGATAGAGATTCTTCCCAATTCATATATTTTGGGAAAAAGTCTCGAATACATCAAAATGCCAAAAAAAATAATGGGACTTGTCTTTGGGAAATCAACCTATGCCAGATCGGGTATTTTAGTTAATGTTACTCCTGTTGAACCGGAATGGGAAGGCTTTTTAACAATATCAATATCAAATATTTCGGGTAACAGGGTCAAGCTTCATCCTCTTCAAGGAATTGCTCAAATAATTTTCCTTGAAAGTGATCTTCCACCTCTATTCTCTTATAGTGAGCTAAAAGGGAAATATAACAAACAGGATGACATCGCTATCTCAAAAGTTTAAGGAACACTTTGAGTTAATTCTAAAATCCACACTTAGTACGGTTGATTCGGAACAACTGTTAAACAAAGCGGTTAAAGTTAACGGAAAGAAATTGTCAATTGAAAGTAAAATCATTGAACTGTCCGATTATAAAAAAATATTTGTGATCGGAGTAGGTAAGGGTTCTATCGGGTTGTTCAACGGTTTGTTCAAAATTTTGGGTAATAAAATAAACTACGGTCTGATCATTTCGGGAAAAGAAAAAAAATCATGGAAAAAAAATATTGTTTTTTTAAAAGGTGATCATCCCGTTCCTAAAGAAAACAGTAAAAACGCAGCTCTGAAATTAAAAAAATTTGTAAAAAAAATAAATAAGGATGATCTTTTAATCTCTCTCATAACAGGCGGAGCATCAGCAATGGTCATTTCCCCTCCGAAAAACATAAAATATGATAATTTATCAAAATTAAACTCACTTTTAATTAATTCGGGAGCATCAATAAATGAAATTAATTGTGTTCGGAAACATCTCTCGACCATAAAAGGGGGAAGACTTGCAAGAACGATATTTCCCGCAACAATCGTAACTCTTTATATTTCCGATGTGATAGACTCAGATTCGGGTACAATAGGTTCAGGTCTGTTTGCCGGCGATTCCTCATCATTCGCAGATGCAATAACGGTTCTCAAAAAATTTTCATCGGAGGACAATATCGGAACCGATATTATACGGTTTCTGAAAAAAGGCTCCGAAGGAAAAATAGAGGAAACTCCAAAACCAGACGATCCGATCTTTAAAAATAATCTTTCTTTTATTATCGGCGAAAACCTTACGGCACTTAAGGCTGCAAAAAAGAGAGCCGAAGAATTGGGATATATGAGTAAAATCATTGGAACGGATGAATATGGTGATGTAAAAAAAGCTGCAAAAAAATATGGAAAGATTATAAAATCCGAACTTAAAAACTTAAATTCTTATGATAGAAGAAGATTGCTACTTTTCGGTGGTGAATTTACGGTAAGTATAACGGGAAAAGGGAGGGGTGGAAGAGTTCAGGAATTTCTCCTTTTATTGCTTTTGGAATTAAAAGATGCTTGCCGTCCGTTCTTTATAGCAGGTTTTGGAACAGACGGACGTGACGGTAATTCCGATGCTGCCGGAGCATGGATTGACGAAAAAACATTTGAAAAGTGTGAAAAGAAATTAAGTGTGCCGATAGTTAATTATCTTGCGAATAATGATTCCAATACTTTTTTTAAAAAAATTGATCAAGCAATACAAACCGGATCGACAGGTACAAATGTTATGGATGTTTTTTTTATATTTTTGTGAAGTAATTTGTTATCCACCGCTTATGAGGTGAAGAGCGGTAACATTATCCCCGTCTTTGATTATTGATTGTGAATATACTTCCTTTTTTATTAAAACTCCATTAATTTTTAAAATTATCATCGGAAATGTGAAATTTTTTAATTTAAGTAACGCTTCAACACTAATTTCATCACAATTATTTATTGTTTCGCTTCGATTATTAAGTTTTATCGTCATTGTACTTTATTATGCAATTGAAACTCTCTCTCCATCCATATACCTGTTTACTTGCCCTATCAAATAATATTTCTCTTCCCTTGATTCAAGTATTTTTTCCACTTCAAAAAGATTCTTTCTATCAATGATTAGAATCATTCCGATTCCCATATTGAAAACTCTGAACTGCTCGGATTGCTTTATTTTCCCTTTTTCAATCAGGAAATTAAATATCTCGGGAACTTTCCATGTGCGTTCGATCTTTGTACCGAGTCCATCGGGAAGAATTCGGGGAATATTATCCGTAAATCCCCCGCCTGTTACATGTACCATCCCTTTTATCAAATTCTTCTTCAACAAACCCGTTACAGGTTTTAAATAGGATTTATGAGTTGCCAAAAGCTCTTCTCCTATTGTCCCTTGAAGTCCTTTCACTTTGCTGTCAACCGATAATTTCAGTTTATCAAAAACAATATGCCTTGCAAGAGAATATCCGTTTGTGTGCAATCCGGTAGAGGGTAAACCTATAAGGAGATCACCATCCTTAATTTTTCTGCCGTCAACAATCTTATCTTTATCGACAATACCCACAATAAATCCTGCGACATCGTATTCATTGTTCTGATAAAACCCCGGCATTTCAGCTGTTTCTCCTCCAAGTAGTATAAAATCGTTATCTACACAACCGTCAAGAAGTCCCGAAACAATATCTTTTATTACTTCAGGTTCAACTACTCCGGCTGCGATATAATCAAGGAAGAAAAGGGGTTTCGCTCCATAAACAAGTATATCGTTGACACAATGGTTTACAAGATCCCTGCCGATAGTATTATGAATACCTGTTTTAAAAGCAATTTTAAGTTTGGTACCAACACCATCCGCAGATGACACGAGTACAGGCTTTTTCATTCCGGATTTTAACGGATAGAATCCACTGAATTTCCCAATCTCTTTTACCCCGTACTTCCCAGCCATTTTTCTAATCTCTTCAACAGCTTTGTTTCCTTTGTCTATGTTGACTCCGGCTTTTTTATAAAGATCATCGCTCATTTAATTTTCCCTTTTATTTTAATTCAGAACCAATTTTAGTTTCAATACCGATGATTGTCAATTAATCATATTGACTTATTAAAAAAACCTGTCGGATCATTTTAACATTCGGTTGACTTGGAGTAAGATTTGTATAGAATAGAATATCTCAGGAGACAATATGTTTGATGAAGAATTAAAGATCGGATTGGATGCCGTTAATCAAGCTATGAAAATCAGTAGAGTGATTCAAGCTGAATTAACCGATAGCGACAAAATGGACAAATTGGATAAAAGTCCGGTAACTATTGCGGATTTCGCATCTCAAGCTATTGTTTGTAGCATTCTGAACGAAACATTTCCCGATATCCCTATTGTCGGAGAAGAAGAATCAACAGATCTTAAAAAAGATGAAAATAGAGACCTGTTTAATAAAATAGAATCGTTTCTACGTAATTCCAAGAATCTTTACAATAGACTCTACAAAAAAGATATTTGCAAAAGTATAGATCTCGGTTGCGGCAATCCTAATGATAATATTTTTTGGACTCTTGATCCGATTGACGGTACAAAAGGATTTCTTAGAGGTGAACAGTATGCCGTCGCTCTTGCTCTCATAAAAAACGGAGAGGTAATACTCGGAATATCCGGATGTCCGAATCTTAAAATAGAAAATGATTCCGGAAATAGTGGATTTATTTACTTTTCCGTAAAAGGGGAAGGGTCCAGCCAGATTAATTGTGAAACATCCGAGATAAAAAAAATTGAAGTAACCGATCATATTGATAAATCCAAAATGAGATTTGTTCAGAGTTACGAATCGGAGCATGGGAATCTTAAGCTTCAGATGAAAATCGCAAAAATGCTCGGCAGTGCCGAACCGCCTGTCAAATTGGACAGTCAGGTCAAGTACGGTATTGTTGCCTCTGGAAATGCTGAAATTTATTTACGGATTCCAAACCCCAAGCATCCCGACTATAAAGAGAAGATATGGGATCACGCAGCCGGTAGTATTATCGTAGAGGAGGCGGGTGGAGTCGTTTCCGACATAAACGGGAAACCACTTGATTTTAGTCACGGAATCTCTCTTTTGAACAATACGGGAATTCTTGCTACTACAAAAAAAATCCAAAAAGAGATACTGGAAATAATAGGCAAATCCTGATCCGAAAGTATTAAATTACAGATGGACATTATTCAGCTTGGAAAAATTATTTCCCTTATTTTAATTTTTCTTGTTCTTTTAAAATTCAAAACCAACATTTCTTTAGCACTATTTTTCCTTTCGGTCTATGCCGTCATCCTTTTCTCCGTAGGAGCGGAAAAAGCTTTTTTCTCCTCTTTAGGAATCCTTTCAGAAAGATCATCAATAAAATTATACATTATAGTTTTATCCGTTCTGTATATTTCCAATGTTCAAAAACATGAGAAAATGTTTGATAAATTGTTATCATCTCTAAGGTCAATATTCCGAAACGACCAAATTGTTTCCGTCACCGCTCCTTCGATAATCGGACTCCTCCCGATGCCTGGAGGTGCCCTTGTTTCCGCTCCTCTCGTCGAAAAATCCACCGAAAAAATGGATATGAGCAATGAATTCAGAACATACTTAAATTACTGGTTCCGACACGTTTGGGAATTTATATGGCCTATTTATGCAGGGCTCCTATTGTTTGAGGCAATGTCTAAAATTCCGCTGAGAACAATTATTCTCCGCCAAACTCCATACACCGTCCTTAACATAATTACCGGAATTTCCGTTTTTATATACTATCTAAAAACTCACAATATAAAAAAAATCAATATCTCGGAAAATAATTCGATAAAAAAAACCTTTTTCGATTTCCTTGCCGGTATGTGGCCGATACTGATAATAGTCATGTTATTCTTCGTATTCTCTATCCCTTTATATATTTCTTTGATTTTTTCATCGGTTCTTTTAACTCTTGTAAGAAAAATCCGTATCGAAAACATCGTTAGGATGATATTTTCTCCACTTATGGGAAAAACCATGCTTTTAATGATATCCGTGCTTGTATTTCAGCGTATTCTTTATATTTCCAATATTTTCGGCACATCAACTCTCGGGGAACTATCATTTGGATTTCTTATCTTTCTCTGTTTCATAATATCATTCTCAATCGGATTTTTAACCGGTGTAAATACCGCTTATATCGCAATATCTTATCCGATTCTATTTCCGTTGATACAAGGGGCTGATTTTATAAATTTATCCGTCTACGCCTATGTTATAGGATTCTCGGGCATACTCCTGTCTCCCGTTCATTTATGTTTGGTACTGACAAATGAATATTTCGAATCAAATCTTCTCAAAGTTTATAAATTTCTATTACCTTCCGTTTTCCTTTTAATGATATTTTCAACTTTCTTAGTTGTGGTTTTATAGGTTTGGGTTTTTTCACGGTGTTGACAAAGCATTACCGATTATTTAGACTATAATAACCGAAAATGGAGTTGATGAATGTATAAAATCGGATTAACCGGAGGAATATGCACAGGGAAAACATATGTCCTTAATATCCTTGAGGAGGTAGGATGTTATACGGCTAAAGCCGATAATATTGCAAAAAGAATCATATTCTCGGATAATTCGGAGATATCATTAAAGATTTCGGAAGTATTCGGTGAAGATATTTATGATAAAGAATTGGGGCTTAATAAAGATAAATTTTCAAAACTACTTTTTGAAGATCCGAAAAAAAGGAATTTTATAAGTAATTATATCCACCCTCTTGTGAGCAAAGAGAGGGATAAAATGTATAATGAACTTGAAAAAGCAAAAATCGAAGGCTATTTTGTGTATGAATCCGCACTGCTTGTTGAGTCGGGTACTTACAAATCATTTGATAAGATTATTGTTACATATACAAATCCGGAGGAGCAACTGCAAAGGTTAATAGATAGGGATAACATCAGCAAGGAAGAGGCGGAAAAAAAGATCCGTGCACAATTCCCTATATCGGAAAAATTAAAAGTTGCAGATTACTCGATTGATACTTCAGGATCTTTTGAAGATGCAAGAAAAAACTCATTGGAAACATTTCATTTGCTTAAAAAAAATTTTGAAGAGGGAAAAAAATGAATACGACATTCCTATCTAATTCACTTAAAACTCTTAAATTAAAGGGGGCATCAAGTATTGCAGAGATAACCAATGCATATCTCAACATTACCGGAAACCAAAAATTCAGCAAAATATTCTTTTTAAACGAACAGGCGAAAGAGGAGTATATTAAATATCATGAAGCTTATGTCCTTGCCGTTCGTGAATTTTCAACGGAATCATCGGAAGCAGTACAAGTTTATTACCCTCAGGAAGATTTGTTCAATATACTGTTCAACCAAGGGGTATACCATTTTCTAAAAGAAAACTATTTAAAAGCCGGTGAAAAATTTGAAGAAGCTGTCAGAATGGATAAAGAAGATTCTCTATCACGGATATACCTCGGACTCATATTAAAAAAAAGGAAAAATTATTATGCTGCGGAACGATACTTTTTAAAATCAATAGAATTGGACAGAGAAAACGAATATGCTTGGTTTTTCCTCGGACAAACTTATTTGAAAGCAAAAAAACTTAACAAAGCCTCTTCTGCTTTTAGAAAAACAGAGACCCTCTCTTTTTATAACAACGAAATTATTGCAATGACTAAAGATGCATTTATAGAGATTGAGAGAATCAGAATGAAAATGGGTAAAAAATCAATTCTCACTCGAGTCTTCAAGAAATAATCCTCCTTTGTAAAAATCCTTTTCACCTTCGCTTTTCGCTATAACTACGGTTCCGATACTGTCACTGAAAACATTTATCATTGTCCTAAACATGTCAAGAGGTCTGTCAACCGCTAACATCGTACCGATAATTATTGCTACATCCGCATCTTTAAAACCGATTGCTTGAGTAACTATAAAGATTACGACAAGCCCCGCACTCGGTATCCCAGCCGCCCCGATTGATGCAAGAAGGGCAGTAATAACAACTATAAATTGCTGCATGATAGTAAGTTCCAATCCCATAACCTGACTAATAAAAATAACCCCGGCACATTCATACAACGCCGTCCCGTCCATATTGACCGTTGCTCCGAGCGGAAGGACAAAACTTGAAATTCTATTGGAAACCCCGACATTTTTTTTAATATTCCTAATTGTTAGCGGAAGAGTAGCGGAGGAGGAACTGGTAGAAAATGCCGTTGCCAATGCTGAAGCCATAGCCTTAAAATGTTTAATCGGATTCATTCTCGTCATAAGAAAGAATATCATAGGAAGAGTTATCAGAAGATGGATTGACAAACCGGCAGCAATAGTCAGCATATACTTCCCGACTGCTTTAATCATATCGAATCCGGTTGATGCAACAACCTTGGTCATCAATCCGAACACACCGATGGGGGCGAACTTAATAATAATCTCCGTAATTTTCATCATAAGTTCAAAAAATGAATTGAAGAAATTATTTATCAATTTTCCATGCTCCGGTTTTAACCTTGATATTCCCACTCCGAGAATAATGGAGAAGAATATTACACCGAGCATATCTCCGGATGATGCGGCATGAACAGGATTTGTAGGAATCATCCTTATTAGAATATCCATTAACGATCCCGGGGTTTTAAGATCTCCGGGATTAAATCCTTTGTTAACCGGAATATCAACGCCGACACCCGGAGTAAGAATATTAGCAAGCATCAGACCGACTAAAATTGCCAGCATACTGGTGACAACGTAATATATCATGGTTTTGAGTCCGATTCTTCCAAGTTTTTTACCCTCACCTATGTTGGAGACACCACTTACAATCGAAGCAAAGATAAGAGGGACAATTATCATACGAAGTAATCTGATAAATATTGTACCCAAAGAAGAAAATACAGCAAAAATCGGACCGGACGGTTCACCTCCCGATACACTCTGAAAGATAGAACCGGCGACCGTTCCAAGACACATTGCAATAAGAATCTGCCAGTGAAGTTTCAGTTTCATTAATCCTCCTTTGGAATGAATAATAATTATGTTATAGTCTACATTCTAATGAAATGGGACGGTATTTTCAAGGAGACTTTCTACATATCTTCAATCCATTTTTCCACAAAGATCCTCGGATTCCTTGAAAAACTCCTTATCGCATATATTTTCGGAGCTTCGGGAATCTCCGATGCATATTTCTTTTCATTTTCCGTATTTATAATTATCTTCGATTTTTTCAACGAAACAACCTCTCCGGCACTTCTACCCGAATATGTAAAAACCTTTTCAAAATGGGATAAAAAAAAACTTTTCAATTCGGCATTCTCTTATATGATTGCAATCGGATTCACACTCTCATTATTAATTTTTTCCTTTGCCCCGTGGATTATTAATACTTTTTCAAAATTTCCGGATAATACATCAGTCCTCTCAATAACTTATTTGAGAATAATATCCATTGGGATAGGATTTGTTATTACTTCAATTTCCACTTATCTTTTCATTAATTCCGATCAAAAATTTCTTCCCGCATCGCTGGGTGATCTTATGTTCAAGATTACAGGATCAATATTCATACTATACATACTTATTGAAAAAAAAGTTGGATTAACTCCGCTTGCCATAGGGACCGCAGTCGGATCATTACTCAAAATCGGTACACATTTTATCTATTTAAAAAAAAGAAATTTGACCCCCTCAATAAGTTTTAATTCAAGTATAAAAAAAGTTTTTAAATTATCGTCCCCGATGATAGCCGGCGTTTTTTTCTCAAAATTCAGGATACTCTTTGATAATTATCTCGTCTCCGGAATGGCTATAGGAAGCATAACTGCTCTTCAGTACGGATATAGAGTTATGGAATTTGGAATCGTTGTGCTTCTTGAACCTTTTACTACGGTTATTTTTCCTGAACTCGTAAATCTCACAAAAAACACACATTTGTTTATTGAAAGGATTTCTTCGAGTTTAAAATTACTTTTAACGATTTTTCTTCCGGTCTCCATTTTATCATTTTACTTCAGGACAGATATTATTACTGCCTTGTTCGGTAGAGGTGCTTTTGAACAAACGGATATACTAATCACTTCTTCCGCATTCTCTTATTATGCTTTGTCAATGTCTTTTATTTGTATGGATTTTTTATTATCAAGAAGTCTGTTCGCTCTCGGAGATACGTCATTTCCTCCTTTTTTTGAGATTGTATCTATCGTTTTTCATGTTATCTTCGCAATTTCATTTAAATATTACGGAATTCACATAATCTCACTCGCATTTTTCCTAAACAGAGTCATTAAGAGCACGCTTTTGTACATTAGGTTCAGGTTTAAAACGGGATTTCACCTTAAAACCGGATATTACATTCCGAAAATAATTATCTTTTTGGTTTTTAATACTTTTCTTATAAATATTTTAAAAAACTTTACAATCTTTTTTCATAACGGCAGACTTGTACGATTTTTAATCTTTTCAATTACATTCATGGTTCTCTACATTATTGAACTATATTTTTCAGGAATTACTAAAGAAATATCTGCAATGTTTAAGAGTGACAAGTAATCAATCCGTTTTTTTTCACGATTTCAGATAACAGAGACACCAGAAGATCAGATTCCATAAAATATTTGTTTTTTCTTAAATTGGAAATTGCAGGATTTATATATTGAAAAAACTTTTTATTACCCAAAAAATATTGATACCCGAAAGTTCCCAATGCTTTAATAATTCTTTGATAAGCAGTCAAATATACCTGCTCCATATCCGTTTTTGTTTCATTATTAAAAATTGAAAAAAAGAGATCCGAAGAATCTTGACAGATATATGAATCAAATACAAAAGAGACCGAATCATAGTATTTCGGGGCAAGGAGAGAATCCTGAAAATCAATCAAATATAGCCGCCCGTCTTTAATGTAAATATTTCTCGAATGAAAATCTCTGTGGGCAAAGATCCTTTGGGTACTGATTTTTCCTATTTTTCCCAAAATCTCCGTCCTCAATTTTTCTTCTTTATCCCAAGACGGTAAAAACCTGCAAATAAAATTATTAATGAAAAAATCAATTTCATATTCCATTTTGTCCCGTGTCATTTCAGAATCGGTCTTGTCAATCGGTATTTTTCCGATTTTTCCAAGGATTTCCGTTATACTGTTCTTTATTTTCACCTTCCCTTTTTTCCCTGATTCCGCCAAATAATTTTGAAGTGATAAATCACCCAGATCCTCCAATAAAAGAATATTTTCATCTATCCGATCAATAATTTCAGGAACATTCAACCCCGCCTCTTTAAAACAAACGGACAATTTTAATATTTTATCTATTTCATCACCGACTATCTTTGGGTAAACCATAGCAATAAAAGTTTTATCTTTTTTATTTATTCTGTAGTATTCTCTTGTCGATGCATCTCCTGCAAGCTTCGAAATACTAAGGATCCCTCCGATATTTTTTCTTAAAACAACTTCTATTCCCGACTCATTTCTTCTTTTCATATTCAAATACTATGATATTATTTTTTGGAACAAATGATACTACAAATTTCCCTTCCAAAGCTTCAGGACCAATGATTAAATGTGGAGAAAATCCGGACAATCGGTTTTTAAATTGTTTTAGAGGCCATATCTCGGCATTTCTCCTTACAAAAAGATATTTCCCAAGTTGAACATTTATCGCTCCCAAAGAATAGTTGAATATTTTTCCATTTGATAAATACTTTGATCTTTTGGAAATAGATATTCCGAGATTTGTTGCAAAATTTTTTTCCACCGAAATATTCTTAGCACCCGTTTCTATTACTGCAAGTCCGTTTTTTGAGTTACAAAGGACAGGCACCATAGGATACATATATCCGTACCAAGGGATCTTCATAACTTCCATTTCGGATGTTTCCTCTATCTCTTTGAAAAAACGTTCGTATGTTCTTAAAACAAGAGAATTATTTATAAAATCAAAAGATACCACTCTGTTGGATATTGCTACGGGATTAAGATTCGCATCAAAAAAATTCTTGTGGGGCTTCGGAATATAGCTCCCGAATAATTCGGAAATTTTAAAATTTCCAAAATTTACAGATTTGCAAAAAATATTGAATCCGTCCAGATTTTCCGATTCCGTTCCCACCTGCATAACTGTCCGTCCCCCTCTGTAATATTTTAATTTTTCCCGTAATTTTCTACTGTGTAGTATCCATCCCGATGTATTCCCCGTATCAATAAGTATTTTAAATTTATCATTACCGATCTTTAAGATTATACTTTTCAGGAAATCTTTCTTGCCGATCTCAAAAGGGATTACAATTTTATCCTCAATGGAATCGACGCCGAAGTACGTACCATTTATCCTTCTCTTATACAATTTATAGTTTAACTTGAGACTCTTATAATAATTTTTTCCTCTGCTTTTTTTGATCTCCTTCATCCTTTTCTTAAATAATTTTGATAACTCTTTAAAATTCTTTACCGAATTGTAAAACCCCGAAGACAAAAGAAAAAACAGGTCAGACCTTCCGAATCCGGATTCATGCTCCTCCATTTTATTCAACCAAATTTCGGCTCTATTAAAATTTCGTCTGTACAATTCGTCGAAAAACAGGAGTTGGAGCACACCGATCATTCCCGTATCATTTTTAGAAAGTGAATTTGTAATCGTTGAAACTTTTACTAAATCTCCCTTTGATAAAGCATACATACCTTCAAGTAATAATGTATTTACAGTCTCCCCGTATTTTTTCTTGATGGTATTTAACAATTCTGATGCCTCAACGCCTTCACTATTTCTGATGAGTGCTTCGAGATAAATTTGTAAAACATCATTGTCGATTTTTTTCAAATTTATATCCTTATATTTGTCTGAAATTTCTTTAAAATTTCCATGAAGATATAATTTTTTAATTTCACCGATATCGGTTTTTGAGTCTCCAAGAATTAAGTATGGTTGAATTATAAAGAATATACATGTAAATATAATTAAAAATTTTTTTATTGAAATCACTTTTAAAGTCTCCTTGTTCTTCTGCCACTTTTAAACTTTTGATAAATCATATCCGCCTTGACAAAAATGATATAATAAAACTTAAAAAATTTCTATTTAATTTAGGAGAGAAATATGGCAGAAAAAAAATCAACAAACGATAAAAACAAATATGAATTTCAATCTGAGGTAAAACAACTTTTAAACATTCTTGTTTATTCCCTTTACAAACACAAGGAGGTATTCTTAAGAGAACTCATATCCAATGCAATTGATGCACTCAACAAAGTTAAATTCAACCAATTGACAGACCCTGATATGGAAGATAGTGATGCTGAACTTGAAATAAATATTTCAATAAATAAGAAAAAAGGAGTTCTTATCGTTGAGGATTCGGGAATAGGCATGACAAAAAATGACCTTATCAATAATATCGGGACAATCGCTCACTCGGGAGCCGTCGATTTTTTAAAGAAAACCGCAAAATTGGGCAAAAATGAAAAAATCGATCTCATCGGCAAATTCGGAGTGGGGTTTTACTCAAGTTTCATGGTAGCAAAAGAGATACATATTTTTACAAAATCTCACAAGAAGGGGAGCAAAACGCTTGTCTGGAAATCAAAAGGGGATAACAGTTTTACGATAGAAAAATCCGATAACAGGATAAGGGGAACCAGAATCGAACTTATACTTAAAGAAGATGAAAAAGAATTTTTGGAGAAATCCAGAATTCAGTCAATCATAGAAAAACACTCAAGATTTTCTCAATTCCCAATTAAATTAGAGAAAGAAGTTATAAAAAGTGCCGATGCAATATGGACTCAACCTAAAACAAATTTAAAAAAGGATGATTATATAGAATTTTATAAGTTTTTTGAAAATACTTCGGAAGAACCGGAGGGATATATTCATATTTCTTCGGACGCCCCTGTTCAATTCAACTCAATCCTCTATTTCCCAAAATCAAATTTTGAAGTATTCGGTATAACCAAAAAAGATCCGAGTATAGATCTGTATTCGAACAAAATTCTTATTGATAAAAGCTCAAAAGATATAATACCCGAACATTTCAGATTTGTTGTCGGAATAGTTGATTCTGTTGAATTACCTCTTAATATTTCAAGAGAGTCCATCCAAAGTAACATAAAGATCGAAAAAATAAAAAAATATATTGTAAAAAAGATAATAGATGAGATAGTAAAAATGAAAAAGAAAAATTATGACTCTTATCTTAATCTTTGGAAAAATTTTGGAAGAAATTTTAAAGAAGGTATTATTAATGATTTTGACAACAGAAAAAAACTCTCCGATACACTGCTATTCCGTTCATCAAAAACTGAAAAAGGAAGTTATACCGACCTTGAAAAATACAAACAAAACATGAGTGAATCTCAAAAAGAAATTTACTATGTTTCGGGAAACGATATTGCTTCGATAGAGAAAAATCCTTCGCTTGAAATATTTAAAAAAAATAATATCGAAGTATTATACCTGACCGACCCGATAGATGAATTTGTTTTTGAACATCTTAGAGATTATAATGAAATTAAGTTTAAACTAATTGAAAGTTCGGATATAAAATTGGATGAATCCGCTGAAAATAATCAAGATGAAAAATCTTTAAAGGAGCTAAATAATTTTATCGGATACCTTAAAACCATTTATGGAGAGAAAATTGAGAGGATAGAAATTTCAAAAAGATTGGTAAACAGTCCATGTGTTCTCCTAAATCCGTCAACCGGACCTTCCGTCCAAATGGAAAAGGTAATGAAAATGATCAACAAAGAGTATTCTTTCTCAAAAAGAGTAATGGAGATAAACCCGTCTCACAATCTTATAAAAAAACTTGTAAAGATCCACAAATCCGATCCTGCTTCCGATAATTTAAAAAAAATGTCCCTTCAACTTTTGGATAATCTTGTTTTAAGAGAAGGTGTTATGGATAATTTTGACGATATGGTTGAAAGGATAAACGAAATAATGCTCCTTGCAGCAGAAAATATTGGGAAATAGAATTAAAAGTTGAATTTTGTTATTAAAAAATTGCGGATATTTCCTCTCAATCAGGAAAAGAATAATGAATCTCAATAAAACCATTTCAAAGATATCGGATAATCTTTTCATTATTCACCAGAAAATGTTTCCCCTCTATCTTGTTAGCGGAGAAAAAAACTTTCTAATAGATACATCTGTATCCGCATTCAATGAAAAAATAATAAAAAAATTAGAATTCCTACTTACAGATAAACAGTTGGACTCTATTCTTCTCACCCATTCTCATTATGATCATACAGGTTCTGCCCCTTATATCCAAAAAAAATTCGGATCGGCAATTCTCGGGTCGGAAAGGACTATTGAACTTCTAAAAAAAGAAAATGTCAGAGAATTTATCAGAGATATGAATACCAAATTCAACCATGTGATGGGAATAAAAAAAGATACAATGTTTCCACCCCTAAAAAAAATGGACTCTATAAAGGATGGAGATATAATTAGAATAAGTCATGACCGGTTTTTCAAAGTGATAAAAACCCCCGGGCATACAAAATGTTCTTTGTCATTTCTTCTTATGCCACAAAAAATACTATTTCCCGGTGATGCTGCCGGAGTAATTGAGAGAAACAACAGAATAAAACCACTATTCCTGTCCGATTACAATTCATACATAACTTCCATAAAAAAGATGATTGGAATCAAAGCAAAAATGCTTTGTCTTCCTCATAATTTCCATATAAAAGGTGAAAACAGGGTAAAAAATTATTTAGAGAGATCTCTGGAAAGTTCCATTATTCTCAAAGATAAAATCCAAAATTCTCTTAACAAAGGGATGGTAATAGAAGAAATATCTGAAACAATCCTCAAAAAAGAATTCCCTCTTCCAACAGTTGAGGGTCCGAAAAAAGCCTTTAACATTAATCTGCTCTCAATGATCAAAGCAGTCGAGAAGCTTAATGAGAACAAAAACTTGACACCGGAATAGCTATTAATTCATCTAAGCCATCCGGGTAAAGCTCCATTTTTTCTCGCTTCATCAAAAAAGTCTTCTTTTTTAGATTCTTGAAATTTAAGATTTGCACGCAACTTTGCAATTTCTTTAGAAAGTTTATTCACTTTCTCTCTCAATTGATTTTGTCTTGACGGCATTGACGCAATAATATAATCGGATGAAGCTTTGTTGAGAGTACTTTGAGTGATAACAATTTTCTTCTTTAGCTGTTCAATACTGGCATTAATGGCATTAAGTCTTCCTCTCCAATACTCCTCTCCCCTTTTTTTGCTTTTCTCAATAGGTTCTTTTTTTTCTTTAGCAGGTTCATTTAATTTCTTGTCAGATTTTACAAATGACTTATTTTTCTTTAGAGCATACTTTATTATGCTACTGTTAGTTAATACATATTTCGATTTGCCGATTCTTTTCCTTCTCTCTTTTTCTCTCTTCTGTATTTGGACAAGATTTAAAGAATCTCCAATAATTAACACCGAGAAAAAAAGAGATAAAAAGATGGAAATTATTTTTTTCATTTTCCCATTACTTGGATATCAACCCGCCTGTTCTTTCTTCTATTAAGTTCCGTGCTATTATCAAAAGGAGTATCTTTCTCCCCATAAAAATAAGTTTCAATAAAATCAGGAGCTATTCCCAATTTTTTAACGATGTAGTCCTTTACTTCATCAACTCTTTTTTTAGAGAGTTTTAAATTATATTCCACTCCTCCGATACTACATGCATATCCTCTGAGGATTATTACAAATTCCTTTTTTGATTTAATAAACTCTTTCATCTTTTCAAACTTCTCTTCAAGTTTATCTTTTAACTTGTATTCATCAAGAGGAAAGAGTGTCGTAAAGATAAAAGTATCTTTTGTCGTTTCAATATCTTCCGTAATATTTTTGCTGTCCTTGATTAAAGGTAGCTTACCGTCCCCATCTTTTGTAATCAGTACTTTCGGCAGTACGGTCAAGTACGCTCCCACTCTGATAGGAAATGCAGCATCAATCACTTTAACCGTTGAATTTGTATTTTGAGGTTTAACAACAATACCGCTTCCGATTATAATCTTAGGTAGCCCTTTTTTCACTATTTTGTAGAAAAGTACGAAATCTCCCTTTGAAACTTCACCTTTTCCAAGATCAACGGCAACAATATCTCCGGATCCACTAATCTCTTTCCTTATATTGATAAAATCTCCGGAAAAAACCACTCTCCCCGTTAGTTGAGATTCCGGTAATTTGCTTAACTTATAATCAATATTTCTTTTCAATACCTGATCTTCTTCCTTATACGGGATAAGAAAGTTTTTCATTTGGATCGGATAACATGCACTTTTTACAAAGACAATTGATTTATTCTCATACAACGTAGATATTTCAACAATCCCTTTTTTTAAGAATATTGTTCCCAAAGATCTGTGTGTAAACGGATTGGAAATACTACCGCCCTTAGAAACAACAATAAATTTATCCCCTACCTTTAGACCGCTACTCTCTCCTTTGTTGATTATAAGATGATCATAAGCCGTGTAAACGGATCTTTCCTCATCCATATCATCACTTCCAATAATCCTTATATCGCGTGACATCCTCTTTCTTATCTCGTAAGTGCAAATCATATCCTTTTCGGAAATCAAAAGGAATTTATGCTTGGTAAGTTGAGTATCATCAAAAACATATTTTTTTTGTTCTGAAAAATTTGAAAAAACCATTACAAAAAATACGATCAAAAAAATCCTTATTTTGTTCATCCCCTTCTCCTGTCTAAATATTTTACAGCCACGCTTCTTAAAAAATCCAAATATACTTAAAGTATCATATATTTTAATAGAATATTTATTCTTTTTTGTCAAGTTATTATCTATTTTATTAATACAAATATTTGACATACATTCCTTATTGTAGTAAAAATTTTATATCGAGAGAAAAAATTTTTTATCTGTTAGTGAGGCACCTATACCACTTATTCTACGCAAAATCTACAGAAAAAAATTAAGCGGTACCATTACGGTAACGGGAGAAGACTTCAAAAAAAAAGTTTATTTCGGTAACGGATTAATTCTTTATGCCGATACAAGCTTAATTCAAGAGAGACTTGGAGAAATACTGTTCAGATCGGGGAAAATTTCAAGGATACAATTTTTAAGTATTCACAAATTGATCGTGGGAAAAAAGAAAAAAATCGGAAAACTTCTTGTTGAGAATAACATTCTTAACGAAAAAGATATTTACCGGGGAATGCAGTTGCAAGCTCGCTCAATAGCACTTTCATTGTTTACCCTTAATTCCGCTAAATGGTTTTTTGAAGAAAAATCTACAAATTTACCTGACGATTCAAAATTTAATATTGATTTGTCGTCGGTTATTTATGAAGGTGCAACAAAACATATAAAGAGTATTGATTTTTACAAAGTCGAAAACCATTCGAAATACCTTCAGGCAGATAAAATCCCCAATGATATTAATAACATTCTTTCCGAAACCTTAATTCGATTCCATAAAAAAATAACGGAATTTAACGGAAATACGAATAGGGACATAATAGATAAATTAAAAATTTCGGAGACAGAATATTGGGGTAATCTGCTACCGATGTATCTTCTCGGAGTAATTAATTTCGAAACAATTAAAAAAGTAGAAGAAGACAAGGATAGTATTAAAAAAATCATCAAACTTTACGACAAGATTAATAGTACAAAATTCAACTACTATGATATTCTCGGAATAAATGTAGATTCATCTCCCGAAGAGATAAGAGATGCTTATTTTGACTATGCGAAAAAATATCATCCAGATCGTATCGCCTCTACTTCCGGTTCCGAAATAAAAGACAAGGCAAATGTTATTTTTTCCGAAATTAACAGAGCTTACGACACGCTAAGCGATGAGAATAAAAGACACAAATATAATATCAATGAGCTCAGAACCAGTTCGGACAGTGTTTCGGATTTAGATAAATCTTTGGAACGAGCATCCACGCTTTACAGAAAAGCAAAAACTCTGTTCAATCAAAAAAAATACTGGGAAGCAACAACTTTATTAGAAGAAGCAACAAGACTAAATCCACAAAAGGGATCCTATTTCCTTCTGCTTGGGATGTCTCAGATGAGCATCCCCTCCATGATACGATCCGCTGAAAAGAACCTTACAAAATCTACAACTCTTGATCCTTGGAAACCCGAACCGTTAATTGCACTAGGAGTTCTATTCCAAAACGAAAATATGACCAAGAGAGCGGAAAATTTTTTCAAAAAAGCGATATCAATTGACCCTGAGAATACCGTAGCAAACAAAAAACTTCAAGAAATCGAAGGGACTTCTACAAGGAAAATTTCAAAAAGATCAATTTTCAAAAAAAAATAATTCCATCTATAACGAATCTATAAGTATTTTTGATACTTTACCGGAAATATCTTCCACATCCGAAAGAATTTTTGCCGATTCTGTTTTCATCTTTTCTACAAAAACCTTGTCATCTATTCCGTCAAGATTAATAAGAACATTATAGTACGCACCTGTTGCGGCAGCAAGAGAAGTTAATCCGGCAACTCCGGAATCCGAAAGTGAATTTGTATTCCCGAATGTTGCCACTTCAAGTGCAAGTTCCGCCGCAACCTTTGATTTCTCCAAGACCGAAAACGGTATCATTGTTGCCTCTATCGTTGCATCCATTACAGCTTTCTCTCTTATCTTTTGATCCTTTTCATCTTTTTTAGGAAGAGAAAATGCGTCCATTATTTTGTTAAAGGCAATTGTATCTTTATCAATAGCATCAATGAAAAACCTGTTCAACTCCTGTCCCGATTCAGACAGACGAATCATTTTTTCCTTTACTTTTTTATACTTCAGCTTACCGACAGTTAGATTTCCTACCATTGCACTCAAAGATGAAGATAGTGCCCCGCAAAGTGCGGCAACGCTGCCTCCGCCAGGTGCAGGCGAGTCGGAAGACAATTCCTCTATAAATTCATCAATCTTCATTGAAACAAGCCTACCGGTCTTCCTGAATCGGTATTCGATAATTCTCTCATCTATAACAAATTCCGAGACCTCATTCAAACCCATACTCTGAACAGCTACTCTTAAGATCTCTCTTTCAGATACCCCCGTTGATGATCCTTGCTTTTTCAAATAGTGAATCCCTGCATCAAGGAGTGCTTTCAGAGGAATTAGTCCGACAATTTCACTACCTGTTACTCTTGTCCCGAAATCTCTTGCCAAATTTTCAGATTCATCAAAGATTTTATATAGCGGAGATTCATTAAAATCTAAAATATTTACCGTTACTTGTGCCATTTTATATTCGTCAATATACCAACCCATTCCCTGAACACCTTTAAACATTCCGGGAATTTTCTTTTTCTCTCCGGTCTCTTTATCTTTAACAACCCTACCTTTCTCACGTATCCTCTTTGCAATTTTGTTGGCAATTTTTGTCGATCTTGTATTCAAATTTACGTTGTACGCAATAAGAAATCCTCTGGCTCCAATTGCAGTCGCTCCGCTTTTTTTGTTAAACTCCGCTCTTCCGAAATCGGGAACAAAATCTTCCCTCTTAAATTTTTCAGCAAGTGCCTCATACTCTCCTTCACGTATATCCGGTAACCTTTTTCTTGCAGGTATAGACGCTGAATTGGCATAAAGAAATACAGGAATTCCCAGTTCTTCACCGACTCTTTTACCAACTTTTTTTGAAATTTCTATACACTCCTCCATCGTAACACCGGAAACAGGGACAAAAGGACAAACGTCCGTAGCACCCATTCTGGCATGAGCACCTTTATGTTTTGACATATCAATTAATTCCGAAGCTTTTTTTATGGCAACAAATGCTGCTTCTTCAACACCTTGAGGAGAACCCGCAAAAGTTACTACCGTCCTGTTAGTATCTTTACCCGGATCTACATCCAAAAGTACAACACCGTCCACACTACGAATCTCATCGGTTATTTTAGTTATGAGATTCATATCTCTCCCTTCCGAGAAATTAGGTACACATTCAACTATTTTTTCCATGATCGCTCCTCATTATTTAGATTTGTTTTTTGATTTTTGGTTCTTTTTTCTCCAATCACAAATTTTTTTATGATCTCCGGATACAAGAACATCCGGTACTCCGATATCTTCAAAATATCTTGGCATTGTATATTGGGGATATCCATATTGATCATCAACAAAAAATGAATCTGTTTCTACAGACTCCCTATTCCCGATAACACCTTCTATCATTCTGCTTACACTTTCAACAAATACTCCTGCTGCCAGTTCTCCACCCATAATGACATATTCACCAATAGATATTTCCTCATCAACATATTTATCAATAAATCTTTGATCGACACCATCATATCTTCCGCAAATTAAAATAAAATGATTTCCTTCAGACAATTTTTTCACTTTTTTCTGAGAGAGTCTTTCTGCATTCGCAGAAAACAGGATAATTTTCCCCTCTTTTTTCTTTTGTATATGATTAACGGCATTTGCAAGTGGTTCCGGCTTCATCACCATCCCCGGACCTCCTCCGTAAGGTCTATCATCTGTTTTTTTATGCTTATTATCCGCAAACTCTCTCAAATCATAAATATCTATTCCGATAATCTTTTTCTCTACAGCTTTTTTTATTAGACCTGAACCGAAAAAAGTATGAACCATTTCCGGAAAAATTGTGACTATCGAATAATGCATTTTTAATTCAGATCTTTCAATCCGTCCGGCGGATCAATTGTAATTTCTTTTTTCTCAACATCAATATTTTTTATCGTAATTTCATTATACGGAATTAGGATAATTCTATCATCGTCCTCAACCTCAATTATCTTATTTAATCCTGTTATACTAAAACTTATTACTCTACCCCAGCTATTTCCATCAATATCCGAAACAAGATAACCTGTTAAATCACGAATCATTTTTTTATCATCGATAGTACTACAAAACACATCATAACCAATCAATTTAAAAGAATCGTTAATTGAATTTGATATATCAAATTTTATAATAAGAGAACTCCCGTTATCAGTAAATAATTCCATTTTTGCAATTCTCGTATACTTTTTTGACCTTAACTCAAATGTTTTTGAAAAATCTATATTTGTTACATCAATCTCAGGGGAGATTCTACACACAACCGCCCCTCTGTTTCCTCGACTTTTAGAAATTTTTCCTAAAAAAACCAAATATTACTTTTCAGAGTTCTCGAAATTTTCAATTATTTCAAGATTAAATCTCCTCTTCTGTTTCATTCCTGCGGCAGCAAGAATTGTCCTGACAGCTCTTGCCGTCCGACCTTGCTTCCCAATAACCTTACCCAGGTCCGACTGGTCAACTCTTAATTCAAGAATAGTCGTCTGTTCTCCATCGATCTGTGTAACTCTTACCTCATCAGGATTGTCCACTAATGCTTTACAAACTGTTTCAACGAGTTGTTTCATTTTGCCTCCTTAGTTTTCAGTATTGGTCTTCTTTATCAACGATTTAACGGTAGCAGATGGTTTTGCTCCCAGTTTAATCCACTTATTATATTTTTCCATATCAATCTTCACCTCAGGGGTTTCGGGAATAGGATTATAATGTCCTATTTTTTCAATATATCTCGACTCCCTCGGTTTTCTTTTGTCAACGGCAACTACCCTATAGAACGGTTTGTGCTTAGTACCCATGCGTGTTAGTCTTATTACAACCATAGTCAAACTCCCTATTTAATATGCGTAAACTTACCCCATTTTAGATGAAAAGTCAAATTTTTTCAACATCTTTCTAAAAAAAGGTTTTTTCATAAATTTTTTCATTTCAAAATACTGCTTTAGCAATTGGTTAACTTCCTGAACGGTTCTCCCCGACCCTTTGGCAATTCGATACCGCCTTTTACCATCTATTATTTTAGGCCTTTCTCTTTCTTTTTTATTCATTGAATTAATAATTGCTATTGTATGGATAATTTTTTTCTCATCAACATTAGAATTTTGAACTGCAGGCAGCCCCATATTCGGCATCATTCCCATAATATCCGAAACGGACCCCAATTTCCGAACCTGTTTCAATTGTGAGAGAAAGTCATCAAGTGTAAATTCACTCTTCAGTAACCTCTTGGCTATTTTTTCAGACTCATTCTCATCAAATTCTTTCTCCGCTTTTTCTATCAGGCTAAGGACATCTCCCATTCCAAGAATCACAGAAGCTATTCTATCCGGAAAAAATTGTTGAAATTCACTATATTTTTCACCCGTCCCGATAAATTTGATAGGTTTACCTGTAACCTTAACTATTGATAGAGCCGCTCCCCCTCTTGCATCGGAATCAACTTTTGTCAGCAAAACGGAATCTATTCCAATCTCTTCAGAAAAACTGAGAGCAGAGTTCACCGCATCCTGTCCGGTCATTGAGTCTGCAACAAAAATCGTTTCAACAGGATTTAGAAGTGACTTAACCAAACTTAATTCTTTCATCAATTCTTTATCTACATGGAGCCTTCCTGCAGTATCTGCAATAACATAATCATATCCGAATTCTTTTGATTTTAACAAAAGATCCTTTGCGATCTTCCGCGGATCTTTATGGTGAGTTTCAAAATAATTAACTCCAATCTGTTCCGAAATAGTCTTGAGCTGCTCAATAGCCGCCATTCTTTTTAAGTCGAATGAACAAAGAATTGACGACTTTCCTTTTTCTTTTAAAAAAAGTGCAAGTTTACCGGCTGATGTGGTTTTTCCAGTCCCTTGAAGACCGGTCATCATTATCACAGCTGGTTTTTGAGAAGATTTATTTAACTCGTTAGTGCCTGTACCGAGTATTTTTTCGAGTTCAGACCTGACGATTTTAACTATCTGTTGGTAAGGATTTAGACTCTCCTGAACAATAGAACCCATCGATTTTTCTTTGATGTTATTAATAAACTCTTTTACAACTTTAAAGTTAACATCTGCTTCAAGAAGAGATAACTTTATTTCTCTTAATGCTTTTTCTATATTTTCTTCGGTAATCTTTACTTCGCCTTTAAGATATTTGAAGACTTTATTAAACCTGTTGCTTAGGTTTTCTAACATTTTCCTCTCTCTTGTTTATAGCTAAAGTTTATATTGCGAACCATATTTCACGATCTCAACACTTTGAACTCCAATTGTCATTAATTCCTTTTTAAGATTCTCCAAACTATCACTCTCTCCGTGAACAAGGAATATCTTTTTCAATTTCTTTAAATCGTAACCGGATACCCATTCTTTTATCTCATTATAATCCGCATGAGCTGAAAACGCATTCAATTTTTCAATTTCCGCATTAACCTGATAATACTTCCCGAATATTTTTACTCTTTTCTCTCCTTCAACAAGCTTTCTGCCTAAAGTATGTTCTGCCATAAAACCGACTATTGCCACTATTGTATTTTTATTTTCAATATTATTTTTCAGATGGTGAAGGATTCTTCCGTTTTCAGCCATACCACTAGCAGAAATAATAATGGCCGGACCTTTAACAGAGTTTATCTCCTTTGATTCCCTAACGGACTGAACGTAGTGTATGTTGTCAAATCCGAACGGATTTATGTTTTCAGAAGTAAAATCCTTATAGGTTTCCTCGTCAAAACATTCGGAATGGATTTTAAAAATCGATGTTGCATTGACAGCCATCGGAGAATCTATAAATATAGGTATTTTTGAGATTTTATTCTCCATTTGTAACACATGAAGAATGTAAATTATCTCCTGAGTCCTCTCAATCGTAAAAGCAGGAATAATAATTTTCCCTTTCCTTTTTACTGCTCTTTTTACAATATTTATTAGTCGCTCACTTCCCATCCCTACACTTTCGTGGAGTCTATTCCCGTATGTTCCTTCAAGGACAAGATAATCAAGATCATGCATGGTTTCCGGATCTTTTAGAATCGGAAGATTTTTCCTCCCGAGATCTCCTGAAAAACCGACCTTTAATTTCTCATCAATTATCAACGAAATCATTGAAGAACCCAAAATATGTCCTGCATCAAAAAATTCCACCTTAACACCATCAACCGGAATAAATTCTCTATGATGATTTATTGTGACAAATTGACTCATTGCTTTTACTACATCGGATGAGTCATAAAGCGGATCGTATATCAGCAAATTTCTATCGGGAAATTTTTCAGCCTTTTTCTTTAAATACTCGCCATCCTTCTGCTGAATGTAAGCACTGTCAAACAATATGATACTTGTGATATCCCTTGTAGCCGGTGTTGAATAGATATTGCCGGTAAAACCTTTTTTAACCATCAATGGTAAAGCTCCCGAATGATCAAAATGTCCATGAGTTAACAATATGCAGTCTGATTTGGATGGCTCAAAAGGGAGATTGCTGTTTTTTAGATAAGATTCTTTTCGCCGTCCTTGAAACATTCCCGAATCTATTTGAACAATTTTCCCATCAAATTCAATAAAATGTTTGGAGCCGGTAACTTCATTGCACGCACCGTGAGAATATAGATTTACATTTTTAGTTATCATGTAGATATTTATACTCCCATTTGTCCAAAATTTCAATATGGGAAAACAAATTTACTTTGAATTAAAAAAAATGATATAATTAATCCGATAGGAAAAAATGGATATTTTACCGGAAAGAGAGATTCTCAAAAGAAAAGGACTGATTTTTTTTATTGCACGTTCAATTTCAAATTGGGGATATAAAAATCTCACTAAAGCTCACGTTGAATTCTCAAAAGATATTCTTGATCTTAAAGAAAAAAATTCCGTCTTCCTTTATTCAGGTCTCCATAGAAGTTTGTGGGAAACAACAGGGATGCTTTCGGCAATGGATTCTATCAAACTTCCCATCCCCTTAGTCGGAATGGGTGACAATCTTATAAAAGGTAAACTCTTCGTAACACTTGTAAAAAATGCCAGTACCTTTATTGTAAAGAGGGGAAATACAAGACGAGAGATAGTTTCGTCTGCAAAAGAACTTAAAAGGAACATGTACAGCTTTATGGCATATGGAAGAGATGTCCTATTATTTCCGGAAGGTACAAGAACCAATATCCCGAAGACAGGAAAATACGGCGGATTTTTCCCAACATCTTTTGATGCCCTGTTGGAATATGAGAAAGATAAGGTCGCCAACATAATAAATATAACCGGTCAACATAGATTTAATTCTTACATCATACCTTTTAACTGTGATTATTCCATTGTAAGGGAAGATAAAGAATTGGTCGGAATTGACAACAATACTCCGAGAACACTGAAAGTTTGGGATTCACTTAAGATGCTGAAACACATAAAAGATGTTTATATCTCATTCGGAGAACCTTTTAAAGTTGCGGAAAACTTGGAAAAAAACAGAAAAGAAATTGCTGTAATAATTAGGGAAAAATGTCTTGATTTGGTAAAAATATTACCGGTCAATATCGTTGGAAAAGCTCTCGTTGAATCGTTGGATGAGAATAAATATGACACCATCTCTGTTCACAAGAAAATTGAAACTATTTTAAAGAGACTTAGCGTATTTTCAGAAAAGTTCAGGGGATTCCCGGATAATTTGACTCCCGAAAATATTTATTCTCTCATTTGCAAATCAAATCCGGATTTTGAATCACCTTCTCCTGACAAACGCCTTTTATACAAGCTTTACTCCGACTATATCAATCACTATCTATCTTAACCTGACAGTTGCATTTCAACGTATATCCGAATATTTATCAATTATTAGTATTTAATCCAACCTGTGTTTGTCCATGGATAACACTAAGAAATTGTCACTATTTCTTCCGTTTGGTAGTATAGAAGCAATGGGATATAATTATTATATACTTAAGTACAAGCAGATTAAATGTGAGGAAATTTATGACTAAGTATTATTTTAAAGATGACTACAGTGAAGGGTGTCATCCGAATATATTAAAAAAACTTTTAAATACAAATTTCGAGATACATGACGGTTATGGAGATGACGAATATTCAAATGAAGCAAAGCAAATAATTGCAGAGAAAATAGGAGATAAAAATGCAAATATTCATTTTATCTCCGGTGGAACTTTGGCAAACCTGATTATTATCTCTGCAATTTTAAAACCTCACGAATCAATAATCTCACCAAGCACGGGACACATCAATACTCATGAAGCCGGTGCAATCGAAGCAACAGGGCATAAAATCAACCCCATAAAAAGTAGTGATGGAAAAATAAGAGTTAATGATATTCAATCGATTTTGGATGAACACACAACTATTCCGCATATGGTAAAACCCCGAATGGTTTATATCTCAAACTCAACGGAAATAGGAACAGTCTACAAAAAACGAGAGTTAAAAGAATTGTCGGAATATTGTAAAGAAAATGATCTTTTCTTATTTCTTGACGGAGCAAGGCTCGGATCTGCACTCTGTTCAAAAGGAAACGATCTGTCTCTGTCCGACATATTCCATTTAACAGATATTTTCTATATAGGTGGAACAAAGAACGGTGCTTTACTCGGTGAAGCCGTTGTTATAAAAAATGATGAATTAAAAAAAGATTTTCCATTTCATATGAAGCAGAGAGGGGCATTAATGTCTAAAGGTAGACTGATCGGGATCCAGTTTGTTGAATTATTTAAAGATGATCTTTTTTTCGATCTTGCAAGACATGCAAATTCAATGGCTATGAAAATCGCAAAAGCAGTTGAACAAAAAAGCCATTCTCTACTTACAAAATCTACCTCAAATCAAATATTCCCTATTCTGCCGAATATATTGGTTGAAAAGTTAGAAAAAAAATACGGATTCTACCGATGGGAAAAAATGAATAATAAAGAAACGGCAATCAGACTGGTAACCTCCTGGGCTACAAAAGAAAATATCGTAAACAAATTTATATCGGATTTAGATTAAAAACAGAAAAAAGGGAAACAGATTTATACCGAATTGACTTCTATTGACATTATAATTGAAAATGTATAACATTTACCCTAAATTTAATCTGCCATGAAAACATTTGATAACTTAAAACTCTGTAAAAAAGATGCCCGAAAAGGGAAGACAATCATTAGTGTAGGTGGTGTTCAAATAGGTTCGGGGTTTACAATGATTGCCGGACCTTGCAGTGTAGAAAGTGAGGAACAAACATACAAAACGGCTCTACCGTTAAAAAAAATGGGAGTTGATATCCTTCGAGGCGGTGTTTTTAAGGCAAGAACTTCTCCATATGATTTTCAAGGATTGGGGATAGACGGTCTAAAGATACTCAATAAAGTAGGGAAAGAATTTAATCTTCCTGTTATCACCGAAGTCCTTGATACCAGAGACGTGGAAATCACATCAAAATATGTCGATATCCTTCAAGTAGGTTCAAGAAATATGCAAAATTTTTCACTCTTAAAAGAAGTGGGATCCAGCGGTAAACCTGTTCTATTAAAAAGAGGGATGTCCGCAACCCTTGAAGAATGGCTGAACTGTGCTGAATATATCCTTGAAAAGGGCAATCCGGACGTAATTTTATGCGAAAGAGGAATAAGGACATTTGAAACATATACCCGCAACACTCTTGATATGACAGTTGTTCCGTCTTTAAAATTACTAACCCATCTTCCGGTTTTGGTTGATCCTTCACACGGCACAGGGACACCGGAACTCATTGAGCCGATGAGTCTCTCGGCAGTTGGTGCCGGTGCAGACGGACTCATGATAGAAGTACACCACAACCCTTCCGAGGCACTAAGTGACAAAGTTCAGGCAATTAATCCGAAAGAATATTCCGTTATTATTTCAAAAGTAAGAAAGATGCATACCTTTATCACATCTAATCTTGTATAGCAAAGTGCTTAAATTATCTCATTTTTGCATTCGATATCTCACTCCTTTGTTAATACCGGAAAATAGTTTGCAAGTACTTTGTATCCGACAAATAAGATAGATACTAACATTGCTGATATCAATATTTCACCGATTGAGGGAAAATATGCCCCCCAGCCAGGTCTTGTTTTAAAAGCTATCAAATATGTATTCAATCTGTTTAGCATTAATCCGGCTATTATCAGGACAGATATATTCATTAATTTGCTCGGATTATCCTTGTGGGATTTAAAATTTAGGAGAATTATTGGGATTATTGCAAACAATGAAAGTTCTGCTACGAATAAAAGCCCCATAGTGCTAAAAAGAAGAGAAACCTTCCCATAATAGATAATATCCCATAACCTTAAAATCAAGTATAACCCTAATACCCACGGAGTAAATCTAAGAAACCCTTTAAAGAGATGTTTTTCAGATTTTATTTTAAATGCTCTTGAGGATAGCGTCGATTCTACAACTACTACAGGGAAACCTACGGCAATAGCGGAAATAAGGAACATTAAAGGTAGCCACGGCGAGAACCAGAGTGGGTGAAGTTTATATTTAGCAAGAAGCATAAGAGACCCGAGTGAAGACTGATGAAGCGTTGATATAACTACACCAAGGATTATGAATATAAGAATTATTTTATTGAGTAACGGTTCGATGAAGAAAGATATTTTTTTCAGGAAACCTTTATCATTCTTTTTCCATCTCTCTGTTGCTATGGGAATAAACTCGATTACAAGAATTGAGAGGTATAGCATCACGCAAATAGCTACTTCAAACATTGCAGAATTTCCCTGCCAATTTTCGGGAAGTATAGGGTTGTAAATTTGCCACCACCGTCCTACGTCAAGAACTATGGAAAATCCCGCAAGCCCATATCCGAGCATTGCCGTTAGTACGGCAGGTCTTACCAATGGAGAATATTTTCCTCTATTGAATATGTAGACAAGTGCTGCTGTAGTAAAACCTCCCGCAGCCAAAGCAATTCCGATTACAACATCAAATGCGATCCACAATCCCCATGGTGACCCGTCACTCAGATTTGTGACCGCACCAATTCCAAACACAAATCTGTACAAAACAACAATCATTCCGACTGCAATTAAAAACACTCCGATCTTAAACCATTTTGTCCAAAGATTTTTATTCATTGGTTCAGCTTGTATTTTCATGATATTATTCCTCCCTATCAATCGGATCTTTTTTTTTTGAAATCAAGCTGAAAATTCCCAGTGCTCCGTAAAGTGCAACCGGAGGGATAAAATATTTAAAGATGCTATGTTGAATTGATTCTGCCATATCGGGGACAGGTTCCGAATCGAATGTTTGAAGTCCGAGTTTCTCAAACGATACTGACGAAAGGTAGAGTATGGATGTACCCCCGACTTCTTTTTCCCCGTAAATATGGTTAATATATTTTTCAGGTTCATTTTTTATCCGCCGATTTGCTTCTTTTAACATTTCATCTCTTTTTCCGAAAATAATAGCTCCTGTCGGGCATACTCTTGCACATTCCGGTGATTTTCCTGATGCAAGTAATTCTTTGCAAAAATCACATTTCATTATTTCGGGAAACGCTTTATCATATTCAAAAGTAGGTACATTGAAGGGACAAGCTATCATGCAGTATCTGCAACCTATGCATTTATTTTTATCATAAGTTACAATTCCGTTAGATTGCTTGTTGAGTGCAGAGACCGGACAAGCAGAAACACATGCCGGATCATTACAATGCATACATTGAATTTTTACGAATGAAGATTCCTTTTCTCCTTTATACAACTTGATTAAAGTATGATTTTTTGAATTGAGATCCAGAGGCTTATCATATCTCTTATCGTCTCCCGTTTGCCCGAACCCTCTGTAAGATTTGCAAGCAAATTGACATGATCGGCAACCGATGCATCGAGTACAATCGTTTAGCATAGAATATTCCTGATCGAAGTTAGCTTTTTTTTCAGATGCTGATATTTTCTTTGAACTACCAATTAGAGTTCCTGCCGTTATTGCGGAAACTTTAAAGAAGTTCCTTCGATTGATAGACATTTGTTACTCCTCTATTTTTTCATCGGACTTTTTAGACTTCGCTATGGAATAACCTGCAGCCAATCCGACAGCTCCTCCGACCACTGCTGTTGCCGCCGCTCCGAAATTCGATCCTCTTTCAGTAACAATTCCCGGATATGTTGAAGGTGGGGTAGCAGCATGTATATCAACTTTATTTAGCATGGAATGTACATGAGGAAATTCAGGCTCAACACACCCTACGCAAGGACTTCCGCTCCCTATGCACCAATTTGTAGAACTATTCCACTGTCTTGTCGAACAGTCTGCAAACGAGATCGGACCTTTACAACCGAGCTCATATAAACATCCGTCATCAGAGAATTTTTTAGCAAAATTACCTTTATCAAATTGACCCCTTAACGGACAATTATCATGAATCCTCTTGCCGTAAAAAGCCATTGGTCTTCCATATTTATCAACTTTTAATGCTTTTAAACCTCCAATAAGAATCGTAGCGATTGTTCCTACTATCCAATCCGGATGAGGAGGACAACCCGGAATATTCACAACCGGTGTTTTAATACCGTTCTCGTTTAGTATATCCGGAATAGGCTTGATCCCCGTAGGATTTGGAGCTGCTCCGGGAATACCTCCAAAAGAAGAACATGTCCCTATATCCAAAACCGCCATCGCTTTGGGAGCCAATTCCAAAAGATGCTTTAATGTGGAGATTCCATTACCGTTTTTTTCACCCACTTCACAGTATACTCCATTATCTTTCGTTGACACCCCGCCTTCGTATGCTAATACGAATGAGCCAACCTTCCCCGCTTTGTATTTATCAAGAATCTCAATTATTTGATCTCCCTGTCCTGCCATTATTGTAGGGTGAAACACCATACTGAGATGTTTTCCCGGAACAACTTGCCCTAATAAAAGGTCTTGAACAGTCGGGCTTAAAGTGTTTAGCAAAGAAACCGAACATCCGGTACAAGAACCTGCTGCGATCCAAACAACCGGAATATGTGCTAATTCTTCTGCCAAAAGTTTTTGAAATCCGGGTATATCCAGTATACTAATACCAACAGCGACACCAGTCCCTTTCCCAATCAGTTTTAAAAAACCTCTTCGGGTTATTTCTTTCTTTTTTTCCACTTTTTCCTCCTAATTGTTAAAAAAAATTGGTGAAATATCATTTGTTTTAATAATAATTTCATCCATTACCAAACTAATAATCTTTGGAATTGTTTTTTTTACAGCACTCGTTAACGTGAGACCCCAGTCTATAATTTCCGGTTCAATACCAATAATAACCGTTTGGTCAGGAGCCTTGCCTTGAAGTCCTGCAAGTCTGATCGCTTCAATAATTCCAAGCTGATGAAGTGAATCGTATCTATTATTAGTTGTAATATCATCCGGTGAAAATTTGTAGAGAGTTCCCGGCGGTTGCTCTCCCTTTACTGCATCAATTACTATAACTTTTTTTCTCTCTTCAATTATTCCGAGAAGATCATACCCAAGTGTACCGCCATCAAATAACTCAACACTTGCCGGTAACGGATTTTTTTTCATTTCTTCAATAACATGAACGCCAATACCGTCATCCTTTTGAATTGTGTTTCCGACACCGAGGATCAGTATAGGTTTTTTGTTCATAATTAATTATTTTTAGTTAACTTACAATAAATTTCCCAATTTCCGTCCCTTTGGGATTGACAACATGAATAGCACACGCCAAGCAAGGGTCAAAAGACCTGATTATCCTAACAAGTTCAAACGGATTCTTTTCATCTTTAACTTTTGTCCCCTCCATTGCTTGCTCAAATGGTCCCGGCTGACCTTTGTCATCTCTTGGACCACCATTCCAAGTTGTCGGGACAACCGCTTGGTAATTCTCTATTTTGTAATCCTTAATTTTTATCCAATGACCGAGAGCTCCCCTCGGTGCATCGGTAATACCCATCCCTTCACCGCTTTCTGGAATTTCAAAATCCGTATGAACAGGTTCTCCGGGTTTTAGTTCCATTATCCATTTCGCCATCTGATCCGCTACAATTTTTGCTTCAATTGCTCTCGCTGCATGCCTCCCCAATGTAGATACAAGGGCTTTAGGTGATGCATTGAATTTTTTCAATACCGAATTAATGATTGTTACAGTAGGTTCACATCCTCTTACATACGCATTAAGTTGCCTTGCCAAAGGACCTACCTCATAAACTTGCCCGCCATATCTTGGTGATTTCATCCATGAATAAGCACCTTTTTTGTCGGGTAACGCTTCCGTTTCACCTTCCGACGGGTGGAGATTTGATTTTGATTTGTACCAACTGTGTTTTACATGCTCGGTAATTTTAGAAGGATCAAACTTTTTGGGTTTCAAATCTTTGGAGGATACGATCCCCTGAGGAAAGAATCTTTTCCTCTTTGTAAGATCAGGTTCCGAATCCAGACCAAATACTCCGTAGGAGAGGAACTCTCCCACTCCGACTCCAATACCGAAATAATCACTGTAGACTCCCGCAACAGCCAGAACATCCGGAATATAAACATTATCAATAAAATATCGGATCTTTTCCAATTTCCACCGAAAAGTGGCAATCTTATCCACCGAAACATTTTCAGTCACACCTCCGGGCATCATTGACATATTGTGTGGCATATGCCCACCAAAAACAGCAAGAAGCTCGTGGCATTTTGTTCTGATATTTAACGCCTCAACATAATTTCTTGTAGCACTGATATTGATACTTTTCGGAAGACGATAATCACCTTCATATCTCGGTACGAACGGAGCAAGATTTCCGCTTTCAATAAACTTTTTAACTTGAAGAAGGTGAGGATCCTTTCCTTCATAATCAGCTACCGCAGTCACATCAACATAATCAAGTGCAGTAAGGTGGTAGAAGTGCAAAATATGAGATTGTAAAAAATTACTTCCGAAAATCAGATTTCTGAGAATTCTTCCGTTATCGGGGATTTTATCATCTATACCAAATGCAGAATCAAGGTTAAGGGTGGAGGCGGTTGCATGAGCTGTCGGACAAACACCACAAATCCTTTGGGTGATTCTCTGTGCATCCCTGGGGTCTCTGTCTTTGAGGATAAGTTCAAATCCTCTAAAGAGCATACCTGAACTTTTGGCTTCTTTTACGATGCCATTTTCGACAATAGCTTCGATCTTAAGATGCCCTTCAATTCGGGTAATTGGATCAATTACAATTTTTCCCATTTTTTTCTCCTTATATTAAAGTTTTAATAGACAACCTGATAAAAAATAATCTATCAGGATTTAAAATATTGTGAAATACAGGCTCGGACAACATGTCGTTAAGCACCAAACTATATGTTGCCATTTTTTAAAAATATAAGGTTAAAAAAGAAATGTCAAGCTTTTTTTACACTATTCTAATAAAAAACGCACAAATACCATTGCACCGGAAATGCTTTGCAAAAAAAATATCTAAATTAAATGAATTTAAAAGTGTTTTCTCTTGTTTGTTAAAAAATCAAACCATTCGGGAAATCCTGCTCCGGTTTTTACCGAAGTTTTAAATATTTGTACTTTCGGGTTGTGAATTCTGCAATCTTCCTCAACCCTGTCTATGTCATAATCCATGTAATCAAGCAGATCTATCTTATTTATTATCACAGCATCTGATTTCAGAAATAATGTGGGATACTTTCTTACTTTTTCATCACCTTCGGGAATGCTGAGGACTGCAACCTTAAAATTTTCTCCAAGATCAAAAGATGACGGGCATACAAGATTTCCCACATTCTCGATAAACAGGTATTCAATATCGGTTTCAATCACCTCAAGCTTATCTTTAATCATTGAAGAAGAAATATGACAACCTCCTCCCGTTTCGATCGGATAAGAAAAATTATTTCCCGCTCTTATTATCCGATCCGCATCAAGAGCAGTTTTAACATCTCCTATAATAACTCCGAAAGAGTGCTCAAAGTTGGAAGCCATATACTCAAGAATAGATGTTTTTCCACATCCGGGGGAGCCTATAATGTTTATTGAAAAAATTCCGTTATCATAAAAAAACTTCCTATTTTGAGATGCAATTTGATTATTTCGAGCATAAGCTGAAATTTCAATCTTTTTTTTCACCATACGGAAATTATACAAAGATTCGGAAACAAATCAAATTGCTCTGATTCATCTCACGATCGGATAAAATTTTATTTTAATAATCCCCTGATGGTTACTATCAGATCATCCGGATCAATCGGTTTTTCCATAAATTTTTCGACCGGAATAAACGCACCGTCTTGTTCAACATCGAATTTAAATTTAGTCCTTTGATTGACAGCAGTTGCTAGAATAATCGGGATTTTGCTGTAATTTTTATCACTTTTTACCTGCTGAGCAAAATTGAACCCATCACTGTCATTTTCCATCATAACATCAAGTAAAATCAGATCGATTTTCTCTTTCCTTAAAATCTCATCTGCAACTTTAATGTTAGTAGCGGTAAGAACTTCGTAATTGTTATGTTCCAGTACGATTTTTCTGGAATCCAATACGTCAACATCGTCATCAACGACCAAAATCTTATAACTCATTATTCTCTCCTTCATTATAAATCGGTAATGTGATTATTATGGTAGTCCCTATATTTAAAGTACTCGAAATCTCAATTGATCCCTCATGATCCTCCACGATCTGCTTGACCAAAGATAATCCGAGACCAATACTCCCATCAATATTCCTTCTGGCATTTGATCCTCTTTCAAAAATCAGAAACACCTTTGTTAAATCTTCTTTTGAAATGCCAATACCGGTATCTGTTATGTTCAACACTATATTTTTTTCTTTCTTATCTCTAAAACTGTCAAAGACAATCTTCCCATCCTTGTTGTTGTATTTAATAGCATTCATGATTACATTATTAAAAGCTCTGAGTAAAAATGTATAATTTCCATTTACATATTCCTTATGCTTGCAAAAATCACATCGTTCAATTTTTATATCTCTTTTTTCCGCATATGGTCTCATCATCTTAATAGACTCTTCCAGTATAGAGAAAATATCCACTTTTTCTTTTTTCATTAGTGATTTGTTTTCAAGTTTTGAAAAATCAAGAATATCATCTACCATTTTTATTAGCGTTGATGCCTTTGAAATAGCTCTTGATATAAGCTGCTTGGATTTCACCGGATCAGTCACATAACCCCTGTCTATTATACTGAGCAAATCAATTACCGATGACAACGGTCCTTTGATATCGTGAGCCAAGACAGCGAGTGCTTTTTTATCATCATATAAGTTGCTCACTGCTCCACCTCCCGTAAATTTACAGATTTAACCAATACATCGGTTCCTTTTTCAAATGTCCTTACGGTGGATCCACATCTTGGACATAATTCGAAAACAGCTTTAGGATTGTAAATATTTCCGCATTCACATATTGCTCTTGCTTCCGTCATTTCAACATTTATTTCAATATTTTTTATCTGTTTTTCAAAAAAAAGTGTCTCTAATCCAAAAACAAGAGAATCGGCTATTATTCCTGAAAATCTCCCCGCTTCAATATCAATGGCAGTGATAGCCTTAAGATCATCTTTTAACTTTGTTTCAAGGGTTGAAATTATATCTTGTGCCAATGCAAATTCATGCATCTTCCCAACCCCCTTCAATATCTGAATAAATTTCATCAACCATAGCAAACATCCCTTCGCGGACATCTTTACTGAGTTCTTGTGACATTTTAATTTCACCTGCTTGCATACAGTATACGACAATTTCGGTTCCATTTACCATACCAAGTTCATCAGCTTTTTTTATAAAAGCAATCAGATCGAAATCATGCAATGAAAAATTCTTCTCTTTTTTCAGACTGATAACTTCTTTCGGTGAAAAGCGTGAATACTCTCCGGGACTTAGTCCACACTCTCCGGAATCAATAAAAATTATTTTCTCCCTCTGATCAAAATGATGAAGCAGATTCATCCCCGGAGTTCCTGCATCAACAAAATCAACTTTTTTCGAATAGACCTTTTCCCTAAGTATCTCAACAGCATGCATACCTGCTCCTTCATCTGCAAGCAGATAATTTCCGAGACCAATTATTGCCGTTGAATTTCTGTTCATAACATTATTTGAATTTAATATTTAGAAAATGAGTCGAACATGAAATGCAAGGATCGTAAGCCCGAACCATCATTTCAAGTTTAAAACCCATCTCTTCTTCTCCCATGGAAAGATTTTCTTTTACATATTTCTCAAAATCCAACTGAATATTATTATGGTTTAAATTTGTCGGAATTACACAATTTGCCTTTTTGCATATTCCTTTTTCATCATATTCATATTCGTGGAAAAGGATTCCTCTCGGAACTTCAACCGCACCTACTCCAACTCCGGCTTTTGTCTTAATCTCATTTTTCTCAGTTTTCAATTCTAACGAAAGGAGTTCATCAATTATTGCAATTGATCTCTCAACGGCAAATACACACTCTACAACCTGAGCAATATTGTTCATAAACGGATTATAGTTTATCCCGTTCAGACCAAGCATTTCTCCAACGGATTTTGAAAGAGGTGTCAATTGTTCAAAATTGTTATTATAACGTGCTAAGGCACCGACCATGAAAGATTCTCTGTTAAACTTACCGTATTTAGCAGTAGATTGAGGAACAACAAACTCATTTACAATCTCTTTATATCCATCAACGGGAAGAGTCCCTTTTATATCCGTCGTAATACAATCCCCTTCATAAAAAGCATATTCATCTTTATAGGTTAGTGCAAGATATTCGGTTTCTCTCGTGAAATTCGGAAGTCCTCCGGCAAGTGACTTCACAACTTCTGCAAGTGTCTTTAAATCATCAACGGATTCAACAAGTCTTGCTTTTAAAGATTCAAGTTCCTTCTTTTTAGGCATCATCGAAAAACGACCGACCCTTGCCCTAATCGGGTGAGTTGTTCTTCCACCTATAATCTCACAGAGTTCGTTTGCAAGTCTGTGAAGTTTAGTTACAAGCAAAATGATATCCGTATGAGTTTTTATTAACGGGATTACACTGTTAACCTTTAATAAATCCGGAACAACGAGATAACATACATGCAAAATATGACTCTGTAATGTCTCTCCGTGAAGAAGTAGTTCCCTCAATTTTTTGGTAATATCCGAAATTTCAATATCCATTGCGGCTTCGGTCGCTTTTAGAGAAGCAAATGTATGCCCGATCGAGCAGATACCACATATTCTTGAAGTAATGGTTGCTATTTCATGATACTCTCTTCCAACGACCATAGCTTCAAAAAATCTTGGAGCTTCGGGAACTTGCCACTCTATTTTATTTATATTACCTTCTTTAACGTCAACAACAATATTTCCATGCCCTTCGACACGGGTCAAGTGATGAACATCAACTTTAATGTTATTACTCATTTCTTTACCTCCGGGTTCACTCCGAATAAATTAATTTTTCTCTTTATTTCGTCAACGGAATAGTTATATTTCTCAAGAATCTCATGCATGGCATTTTTGTTCGGATTTTCAACGGTTCCGCGACATGCATCACAAGGGACACCATTTGACGGACATACCGCATCACAACCTGCTCTTGCCAAAGGTCCAAGACATATTTCACCAAGATCAAATAGACACTCATTCTCTTTCAATTTACATTCAATGCACAAGGGGTAAGCAGGAATTGACGGGGGTTTACCAAGAGCAATGGCCTTTACAATACTAAGAAACTCATTTCTATCAATCGGACACCCGGGAATATAAAAATCTACTTTCACAACTTCATCAACCCCTTTTGTCCGATAAGTATCAAGATGAGGCATATTGTACGACTCTCCGTACACCTCTTTTTTAACATCATCAAGACTACTCCAGTTATTTTTCAATCTGGTAATTCCTCCGGAGACCGCACATTGTCCGAATGCAACCAAAAGTTTGGATCTATCTCTAATATCTTTAATCCTGTCTTCATCGGCTTTTCTCGTTATAGCTCCCTCAATAAACGAGATATCGTATTCCGGAGCTTTTCCGGTTAACACCTCTCTGAACTCAACTACTTCCACCAGATTTGTAAGCCCTATCACATCTTCTTCGAGGTTTGCAATCTGAAGTTGGCAGCCTTCACAACTTGCAAAATCAAAAAATGCTACTTTCGGTTTAGATCCCATCAGATAGCCTCCTTTAAGTGTTTGATATCATCATAATAGAAAACAGCCCCGTCCTGACATACATAAATGTTGTCCATTTGACAATGACCGCACTTACCCACACCACATTTCATCCTTCTTTCAAGAGAAACAATGATATTTTTATCGGAAAAATCCATATCATGAAGACCCATAATCACATATTTATACATTATCGGAGGACCGACTACGATAGCATACGTTTCCAAAGGATCAACATTTTTAAGCATTGGTAGAAGCGTTGTAATAACACCTATGTTTCCATCCCACTCTTCTCCGTTTGTCATATCCACGGTTTCTATAAAAGTAACATCATCCCTTTTTTTCCAATCTTCTATTTCATCTGTAAAAAGTCTTTGGCTCGGATCTTTGCACCCGAAAAGGATTGTTATATCTTTATAATCCGACCTGTTGTTAAGAGCATAAAGAATTGCCGACCTTGCAGGAACCAGCCCAATACCTCCTGTCACAAAAAGGAGACTCTTACCCTTTAAATTATTCATTGGAAAAGATGTTCCGAAAGGACCTCTGATACCGATTTTGTCTCCTTCTTTTAATGAATGGATAGCATTTGTTACGGAACCTACATTTCGGATAACCATCTCAAATCTGTTGTTGTCCGAAGGAGGGGAAGATACTGAAATCGGAGCTTCGCCTATTCCCGGAATTGAAAGTTCGGCAAATTGACCCGGAAGATGCCCCAAAGAATGACCTTTAAGTTCAAATTCAAAAAAACTATCAACTTCCGTCATTTTCTTTTTACACTTTAACTCGGCAACTTCAGGCAGATAGATTGAGTTTTTCTGAATCTCTTCTCCGCATGTACAATTATCACACATTTTCTCCTCCCTTTTTGTTATCTTCCATATATTTTAAAACCTTTACGGGTCCGGCTATATCCGCAGCACAAGAGTACTGACACCTTCCGCATCCCACACATCCGAAATAATGGTACTTTTCGGGAAGGTGTTTCCCTTTTCTATAAATTCTATGCCTGAATCTCTGACCTTTTTCCTTCCTGAAATTATGTCCGTCTGCACACACTGCAAAATTTTCAAGCATACACCCGTCCCATACCCTAATTCTTCTTCCTTCGGAAAGATCCAATTCCACTTCATCGTTAACATCAAAACAATAGCATGTCGGACAGACAAGAACACATGACCCGCAGGAGAAACATTTTTCACCGAAATTTTCCCAGACAGGATGTCCGTGGTTTTTCCCGAGATAATCCGGAATAAGCTCAACGGGAATAGGAATCTTCTGATCATCTTTAACGGCATTTTTTGCTTCGTCAAGATCCTGAAGAGTAAATCCGCTCTCAACAAAATTTCCACCTTCAATAAATTCTTTCCCTTTTTCACTGACAACTTCAACGACATATTCGCCATTCATTTTAACCATCATAATATCAGCAACTTTATATGCTTGATCTCTCACGACGGACTTTGCAAATCTGTATTTGAAATACTTTGTGGGATAGAGTCCGATAAGAATTGAATTTTCCCTTTTTTTCATATAGTGTTCATCTCTCTCTCCTTCGGAAAAAGCCCTATCCATCATATGAATGGCAGCAAGGTCATAATAGTGTATCCCCACTATCGCCAAAGGTTCACAACAGTTCACAGCCTGATACGATTCGGAATCTCCAGGTTTAAATTTCAGCAGTAGTTCTTTTGGCGGCTGAAAATATTTTTTCGGAGGAAGCATTGTTACGTCATAGTCAAGAGCTAACTTCTCCGATGATTCAAGCTCGTCAAAAATGTAATGAATTCCCTTCCGAACTACTCCGATCACTCTTTCATTCTTTTCACTGATCTTCTTATCTATAAATGACAGAAAATCACTTTCAGAGATCTTTAAAATTTCCATAAGCAACTCCTTTTGATGTTGGAAAATATTTTTTTTTTAACGAAATTCATTTTTAAATTCGAATTATAACAATTGTGGTGGTGTTGTCAACAATAAATTAATAAAAAAACAATTGATTTTTGTTTTTTCTTTAAAATTCAAATTTTTTCAACACTTACAAAGACAGCAATGCTTCGAAATCCCCGTTTAGTTTTTTTCGGAAACAATTTCGACATAAAAACTCGCATTAATAGCAACTAATGTTGACATACAAACAATTTTCGTATATATTGTACCTTAAATTTCTAAATGACAGGAGTTTGATGTGAAAAGAACTTATCAACCAAATAACAGGAAAAGATCGAAAACGCATGGTTTTAGAGTTAGAATGTCCACGAAAGGTGGTCGTACGGTAATAAATAATCGCAGAAGAAAGGGTAGAAAAAAACTCGCAGTTTGATTAAAATATGGCGAAATTTCCCTCGTGTCAAAGATTGAGTAAAAGTAATCGCTTTTTGTTGATGCTCAAGAGAAGGAAATGTATAAAAACTAAATTTTTTTTTTCTACTATTTAGAGAATGATCTCCCTTTTCACCGTTTTGCTGTTTCCGTAGGAAGAAAAATCGGAAAAGCGGTAGAAAGAAACTATATAAAGAGAAAAATGAGGGAACTGTACAGATTGAATAACGGTCAAATTGAGATAAAGCATGATCTTTGGATACTTATAAAAAAAAAGTTTATAAGATCTCATTCTTCGGAAGTTGAAAAGATATTTATTGATTCTTTAAATAAAATAAACACAAAATGATAAAAAAAGGAGTAATCGGGATATTGCAAGGGTACAAAAAATATATATCCCCTCACTTAGGGAATCATTGCAGATTCTCCCCGACTTGTTCAATCTACGCAATGGAATCAATAAAAAGATTCGGAGTTGCAAGAGGAATTTTTCTCGGAACAATCAGACTTCTTAAATGCCATCCCTTCCATCCGGGAGGAGAAGATCAAGTACCCGAAAAATTTGAGGTGAAAAAAATATGGACACAAAAAAACTAATATTAGCTATTGCCTTATCAATCATTGTTATTACATTGTATCAATACTTCTTCATGCCTAAACCAACGGTAAAAAACCCCGCTCCGGTTAAAGTTGAAACCAAAACTAAAAACAACACTCCAATTCCTTCGGAGATTGTGGAGAAAAAAGAGTCAAAAAGTCTTTCCGATATATTCTCAAAAGAAAAGGTAGAAGAGAAAAAAGAAAAGTTAATTGACAAACCGGTTGTTGCAAATATTAAAAGCAATTCGGAAAAAGAAATTACCATAGAAACAAATTTGTATCAAGCAAAGTTTACTAATAAGGGTGGCGGACTGAAATCATTCGTTTTAAAGAAATATAAAGATGATCTTAAAAAACCTCTGAATCTTGTCTCTGAAAAAGTTAACGATAATTTCGGTGGCGATAAGTATTTACCTTTTTATTTCTCGGTTTTTTCTCAGGAAGAATTTGTTAAGGAACTAAACAGAAATCTTTTTAATTTTTCAGGCGACACAAGTATCGTTGTTTCGGGAAACAATGAAAAAGAACTTGTAATGAAATACTCAAGTGTTGAAAAAAATATTTCGGTAGAGAAAAGATTTTCTTTCCGAAACGACTCGTACGTTATCGGAGTTAAAATATTGTTAATAAAAGACGGGTTACCGATAAATATCCCGATTATGTTCGGTCCTGATCTTGAGAATAATATTGGTACTCAACGTGCTCAGGGGTCGGTATTAATCCTCAAAAGTTATAACGGGACAGACATCAATAAAATTAAGTTTTCTTCCGTGAAAAGGGAAAAATTAGGAGAAGGGTTGGAAAGCGGAAAAGGAATTATCGGCGGATTTAATTATTGGGTTGCATACGAAAGACCTTACTTTGCCGCATTGATAAAGACATCCAAAAGAGATACACCTGTTGAATACTTCACTGTAATGACAGATGCAAAAAAAGGGAAGAAAAAAGATTATTCGTATATTACTTTTGTTGATCCGACATTTATTTACTTCGGACCTAAAGATGAAGAAGAATTAAAAAATGTTGAAGGATTATTCCCCGAATCAAACAAGGTGATTGATTACGGATGGGCAATCTTCGGAGCAATAGCAAAAATAATGCTCAAAGGATTAACCTTTATTCACAAGTACATTCCTAATTACGGATGGGCTCTTGTAATATTTACCCTTTTTATAAAAATTCTCCTTTTTCCGCTCACATACGCATCAAGTGTCTCTATGGCAAAAATGCAAACACTTCAACCGAAAATAAAAGCCATTAAGAAAAAGTACAAAAATTTAAAAGATCCCGAACAACGGAAAAAAATGAACACGGAAACAATGGCTTTGTATAAGAGTGAAAAAGTCAATCCGGCAGGCGGATGTTTACCTCTTCTACTACAAATGCCGGTATTCTTCGGACTATTCAGGCTTCTACAAACATCAATCAGTATCCGTCATGAACCTTGGATATTTTGGATAACCGATCTCTCGCTCAAAGATGCATTCTATGTTCTCCCGATACTTATGGGAATCACACAGATAATCGTATCAAAAATGTCACCCACTTCGGCAGATAGTTCACAAAAGAAGATGATGTATATCATGCCGGTGGTAATGGTATTTCTTTTCATGAATTTTTCAAGCGGATTGAATCTTTATTGGTTCGTTTCCAACTTACTACAGATAGGACAACAGCATATCATAAATAAAAAGATTTTCAGTGAAAAAAAACGTGAAGAGTCTGAACGTAGAGCTCAAAAGAAGAAAAAAAGAGGTGTTTGATCAATGAAAAAAGAATTTAGTTCGGTATCTTTAAAAGAAGCTCTTTTCATGGCTGCCACCGAATTTAAAGTAAATGAAGAACAAATAAAATATGAGATTATTACTGAAAAAACCAAATATTTCGGTTTTAAACAAAGGAAAATTCATATTTATGCATGGCCTTCAATTGGAGCTGATGAAATAGAACTCTCTTCGTTTATTAACGTAATGATTGATCAGATGGATTTGGATCTTAAATATAAGCTAATTGACGGAAAAGGGTTTGTTACCGTTAACTTTTCAGGAGAAGATTATAAACTTCTCCTGTATAAAAACGGGAATCTTCTTAATGCCATCCAGTATCTTCTAAATAGGTTGTTTGGAGATACCGTCGGGAAAAAAATATACTGCGAATGTGAAAATTTTAGAAAAATTCGAGAACAAAAATTGAGTAAGATTGCTCATCAGCATGCAAAATCAATAAGGAAAAACGGAAAAAAAATTACTGTTCGAGATCTAAATCCTTTCGAGCGGAGAATCATTCACATGACTATCAATAAATATTCGGATCTGGAATCGTCAAGCACAGGAAATTCTTTTTTAAAAACAATTACCATAAAGAAAAAATGATAGATGGCGGAACTATAGCTGCCCTCTCCACGCCGTCGGGAATAGGCGGAATTGCTGTTATTCGGATATCGGGTACTCTTACTCAGGATATAATCAAACGAATTATTGATAGTGTCCCCGAAACCATCTCCAATCGACTGTCAACTCATTCGTTTATCACCGATTCGGAAGGGAAAAAAGTTGAAGAGTGCCTCTACACCTTTTTCAGGTCACCAAATTCCTACACAGGGGAAGATGTTGTTGAAATATCTATACACTCAAACCCTTTTCTCGTTGAAAAAATTATGGAAATTATCAAAAAGAACGGTGCGAGAGATGCACTTCCGGGAGAATTTACTTTCAGAGCATTCAAAAACAAAAAAATAGATCTGATTCAAGCGGAATCCGTAAACGAATTGATTAATGCCAATTCACGATATTTTGCTGAAATGAAGTTTGGCAATCTTGAAGGAAAATTATCAAATTTTCTTAATGAACTTAAAAACAATCTGATAAACCTTGCTGTAAAAGTTGAAAGTTTAATAGAATTTCAAGATGACCAATTTCTTGAAGATATCAAATTTACTCCCGAATTAGACTCGGCAATTGATAAAATTAATAAAATCACTTCCGGATTCAGATTTAACGATATGATGGATAGAGGATTAAAAGTTGTCATAGCGGGAAAAACCAATGTCGGAAAATCTTCACTCTTTAACTCCCTGTTACTTAAAGAACGATCAATAATTTCTTCCTCTCCGGGAACAACACGTGATTTTATAAGCGAAAGGATATTCATAAAAGGGTATCCGATAGAATTAACGGATGTCGCCGGAATCAATTCAAGATCACATGATGACATTGAAAAACAAGGCATAAAAAGAAGTCTTAATATTCTTAAAGATTCCGATGCAGTGATATTTTTGCTTGACGGATCTTCTTCCATTGATGAAAATGACAGATCAATTTATAATTTCATAAAGGGGAAAAAATATTCGATTTTTATCAACAAATCGGATCGTCTTAAATATGGTCTCATTAAATCCGTATCTTCCGAGTTTAAAGAGAAGGAGATATTCAAGTTGTCAATCCTAAATAATGACGGGATGGAAAATGTATATCGATTTTTCTATTCCCTTATAAACGAGATCAATAAAGATAAAGCGGAAATAAGTGTTAACATCAGACAGAAAACGATATTATCTGAAATTTCCGATACACTTCTAAGAATAAAAAATAAAATGATCTCAAAAAGTCGGGATATTGAATTAATTGCCGAAGAAGTCAGATTATCCGTTTCAAACATAGGAAAACTTCTCGGTGAAATTACCGACGAAGATATACTTGAAAATATTTTTTCAAAGTTTTGCATAGGAAAATGAGAATAATTGTAATCGGAGCAGGTCATGCAGGTATTGAGGCTGCGTTTGCTATTTCAAGACTCGGTGCCAAAGCTGTTCTAATAACAACCCATCTCGAAACTATCGGTCAAATGTCCTGCAACCCTTCAATAGGTGGTATTGCGAAAGGTCATTTGGTAAAGGAAATCGATGCATTTGGTGGCATAATGCCCCAAGCGGCAGATGCAACCGGAATACATTTTCTCACCCTTAACAAAAGTAAGGGACCTGCAGTAAGAGCAACGCGAACACAAAACGATAAAGTAAAATATAGATCATACATGAAGTCTTTTCTCGAAAAATGTGATAATTTGACCCTATATCAGTCAATAGTATCAAAAATTCTCATAAAAAAGGGGAAAGTTACGGGAGTCAGGCTCCTTGAGGGAAATACAATTTCAGCTGATGCGGTAATTATTACATCCGGAACATTTTTTAATGGAAAAATATATATCGGAGATGAGGTAATAGAAGGAGGTCGCAGTAATGAACCCGCTTCAACCCATCTCGCCGAAAATATAAAAGAGATCGGGTTTAAAACAATAAGACTAAAAACAGGCACTCCGATGAGACTCCATTTTGATTCAATTGATTTCAAACATTTTGAACCGCAACCCGGAGATAAACTGCCAAATCCGTTTTCACTATTTACCGACAATCAGCCGGAAAATAAAATTATATGCTATCTCGGTTACACAAATCAAAATGTCAGAAACATCCTTGAAGATAATATTAAATTCTCTCCGTTGTACTCCGGAAAAATAGAAGGGATCGGACCAAGATATTGTCCGTCAATAGAAGATAAAGTTATTAAATTTCCTCATCGTGAAAGGCACCATTTTTATCTTGAACCCGAAGGAGTTGATAACAAAGAAGTTTATGTCAACGGACTGTCAACAAGCTTGCCTGTAAATGTTCAAAGAAAGATACTTGAGCAGATTCCCGGACTTGATAAATCTATTATGATGAGACCCGCATATGCAATTGAATACGATGCAATTCTTCCTACTCAATTGGAAAAAACTCTTGAATCAAAAGAGGTTCCAGGTCTTTATTTTGCCGGTCAGGTAAATGGGACATCGGGATATGAAGAAGCGGCATCGCAAGGAATGATGGCGGGAATTAATGCAGTTCAAAAAGCAAAAAGTGAGGATCCGTTTGTTTTAAAGCGCAGTGAGGCTTACATCGGAGTTATGATTGATGACCTAATTAAAAAGGGGGTTGACGAACCCTACAGGATGTTCACATCAAGAGCCGAATACAGACTGCAATTAAGGGAAGACAATGCTTTTGAGAGATTAGGATCACATTCAAACAAACTTGGACTTATTAGCGACAAAATATTTGCTATGGTACGGAGAAGATCGAAAAAAAGATATAAAATAATAGATGAACTCAGAACAAGGAAGATAAATTATAAAAATAAATCACACTCACTATTTCACCTTCTGAAAATGCCGGAAAATGATTTTGCGGCAATAAAAAGAATCTACGGGGGGGAAATAGGTGACGATATGAATCTTTCGGATATATCTTTTATTGAAGCGGAAGTTAAATATGAAGGTTACATAAAAATTCAAAACGAAAATATAAAAAGGTTGGATAATTTAGACAAAACGGCTATCCCAAAAGGGTTGGAATATGAAAAAATTGACGGATTATCGACAGAAGTAATTCAGAAGTTAAAAGTTAAACAGCCCGAAACATTAAAAGATGCTCTCGGCATATCGGGTGTTACGCCCGCCTCAATCAACGCAATAAGTATATATCTTACAATTAACCATAGATAATGTATTTAAGCTATCACTTTTTATGAAGAAGCGGACTTTTCTTTATTATACCTATTTGATAATCATTTAAACTGTATTTGGGGTCAATTCTATCTTCAAAAGGACCGTCTCCTTGAAGATTCGGTACATCGTCAGGAACATTCGGGTCGTCAACAGCATGAATTAATCCGAAATTATGTCCTATTTCGTGAGCAATGACAAAAGCTTGCATATATTTAATATCTCCGTAAAAACCCGAAGGAAGTTTATCTCCGAGTGCAATAAAAATAATGTTACCGTTTTGTTTACCCATACCCATAGGACCTTCTCTTCCGTCTATAGCATTAACAAAAAACATATAAAGTATTCTATCATTATATTTGATCAGACCTTTTTTCCTCGCAATTTCTGAAATTTTATCCAAATTGTGAATTCCGTCACGTGCTTTTGTATCATCAAGAAAAATATGTTCGGCAAAAATAAAATCAATACTAACTCTTTCATAAGCTCTTTCAACCAATACTTCCGGAATTACCGCTAATGCCGGCATCTCTCCTTTATCGGAACGAACAACGATAGGCTGAACAGACACATAGTATTCCCCTCGCTGCTGTTCCGCTATATCAGTAGTTTCCATTGTATATTTTTTGCAAGAGACCGATAAAAATATAAATGTAATCAACAAGAACATTAAGTTATATTTTTTCATAAGATTCCTCCAAATTCTGTATGCCGAAAAAATCATACAGTTTTACTGTTTTTTTTATACAAGTTATTATAAACAATTTATAAGTCACTTTTTTTCAATACTTTTTCGAATGCTTTTCTCGGGCTGCTTCCGAAATAAACTTTTCCACAGTAAGAATAACCTAATTTTTCAAATATTTTCAACATCGGAATATTATCATAATTCGTATCCGATTTAATACTGTAAATGTTGTTATTCAGTGCATATTCTTCGACAAACCCAAAAATCTTTTTGGCCAAACCTTTTCCCAAATAATTTTCGGAAACAGCAACTCGATGTACTACGATAAAATCATTATTTGTAATCCACTTCCCTTCAATATTTGCGTATTCAGGTTCGTCATTAATCAGTACCGCACTATATCCGACAATTTTATCTTTATCCGTCAAAACGAATGCCGAGCCTTTTTCAACATCACTTTGTACAACTTTCGGATTGGGATAACCATTTTGCCATTGATCACTGCCATCTTCTTTTCTACGTGCTATTGCTTGTTGCAAGATGTCCCATATTTGAGTAATTTCAGACATCTCGGCTTTTCTAAATTTTAAATTCATTTCCAAAACCTAATTAGTTTTTTCATGATTTACTCCCTTTAAAATCTCGACATGAATCGTTCCTGTTTTTATTCAATTTAACCGTCATTCACCTAATGATTAATATACTTCGCTATTCATAGTTATTTAAATCTCTCAAAATATTTATCAATTTCATATCTCATTTCAATCCCAACTCGTTCAAAACAACCAAGTAAGTCATTATAAGCACCTTTGCCACCAAGAAAGTCCCAAAATTCTTCTGCAACTTTTAATTCCTTATTCAAATCAAGCATGCCCGCCATTGTCCATCTGCTGTATGGTTTTGGTTCATACGGATTATAAGGAATAGCAATTAATGTGTTTATTTTTGCTTTTGGATTTTCTGATAAAACAGCGGCAACCCATTCCAAAAGAGTTCTTTTAAATTCTTTAAAACCACCCTTGTTTGGTTTTGCTGTTTTTATATCAAACAAATATATCTCACCATCGTTGCTTTCAAGATAAACATCAACTCTTGTCGGTTTTACCGTTCGCATTTCTCCTTCTTGGCATACTTTACGGATTATTTCAATCTCTTTTTGTTTATCGGGTTTATTATTAGCAGCAGTTAATTCATCCATTATTTTTTGGATTTCATATTGTGCTTGTTCGCTTATTTGTGTTCCCGATTTCATCTGAAGTTTGGCAACTTTAAATCTACTTGAAGCCAATGAAACCGCAACAGGTTCAAATATTGTAGTTCCAAAATTTGTATTTAAAGAGTGAATAAAAGAATAAAGAGCAAGTCTGTCTTTTCCTAACAATCTTGTATGAAACGGCATTACAGCCGGCTCTGGATTATAAGTCTTAAATCTGTTTCTCAAACTATTTCTAATAGTATCTTCTACCGATTGAATTTGTCCTTTTGTTAGTGCCATTACTTTTCCTTTAAGTGAAATATTATTTCAGCATAAGCCGATTTATTTTTTTCCGTTCTATTCAGAACAGGGCGTTTATATTGGTTAACGATTTTCATTCCGGATTTTTCTGCAATAGTCGGATACATATTATATTTGTCATTTGCTACAAGAAAAATATCAAAATCTTCTTGTAAAAATCGTTTTGAATTGATTAATACTTGTGAAATGCCTTCAATATATGATTCTCTTGCTTGTTTGCCTTGACCTTTGTACAGCGGTCCTATTTCCAACTCATCGTTTCTTTTAAATCCAAACAAGTCGTATGCATAAGCGTGTTGTTCGTGATAATCTATTAATCCAACATAAGGCGGACTTGAAAATATCCCTTTTATTTTTTGTTTTTTAACCAATTTTGCAAATTCAGGATTTTTATTTTCAAGTGTTAAAAAAATATCAATATTTCTTGCATCACCTTGTAAGCAGATTTGATGAGTGTTTGTTCTAAATCCCTCAAATTCTTGCAATCTTTTAACAGTATCTTTGCTATATCTCACCCACCAAGAAAATATTGAAAACAAAGGCTTACATATTTTTCCGTGTTTTCCACAATAATAAGTTGTTGTAACAGGTTCTTTAAGTGTTGCCAAATCAGCGTGAGTTGTTGCTCTACAAGACCTAATAGTTCTACTTAAAATTATTGTGATAATTTTTTTAGTTGTTGGATTTTTGATTTTTTTTAGTTGTTCAAATGTAAAATCGATTTCATTTTTAACCGGTTCAAGATACCATTTTTCAAGAAAACTATTACTTTTATCTTGCCTTATTTTGAGGTTATACTTTTTTTTAAGTGCTTCAAAAATTTGAAAAAACTCATTCTCTTTTTTAGGTGTGTATACTTTTTCTATTATTTCTTTATTGCGAACTTTTATTTTAAATTCAGGTGAAGGAAAATTCTTTTTGTTAAAGCTATTTAACTCTTCAAGTAATTCCTTTTCAAATTGAGTGTTTTTATTTTTAAAAATAAAATCTCTTAATGCCCGTGTAATTCTATTAAGTTCAGTCTTTAAATTATCAAAATCAACTGTTCCTATTTTTACATTGGAAATTAATGAATTAAAAGCTGAAATATCTACACCGATAGCATGTATTCCAAGTTCATTTGCCTGAACCATAGTCGTTCCGCTACCGGAAAAAGGGTCTAAAACAATATCACCCTTATTAAAATAAATCTCTTTCTTGAAATTATCAGTGTGATTATCAATAAAGTATTCCACCAATTGAGGAATAAATTTCCCTTTGTATGGGTGAAGTCGGTGAATATGTTTTGTAGTATCTTTTTCCTTTAGGTTATCAAATGATAACGCCCAATTTAGATCTTTCCCTAATTTTTCACGCCAATTGCTCTCTCTTTGCCCATTATAGCTTTTATAATAAGTTATCAAGTCATATTTTTTTACAGCAATTGTTCCGTTATTTCCATATTTTTTAACTTTCCCATATTGAATTAAATAAGATATATTTGCAGTAGTAACATTTTTTTTCAAATGGCTACTTGCCCATTCGCTGGCTTCTTTTATTGATAACAATTCACTCATTTTAAATTCTCTCTAAAATAAAATGCTCTTTTCTGCAAACAACCACTAACTCCTCCAAATAAAAACAAGGGACTCTTTTTTCACTTAAGAACTTATTATATACTCCAAATTTAAAAATTTCAATATTTTTTACAATATTTTATCTTTAAATCTTCCGGACTTAATTAATCTGATAATTTAAATTATCGTGGACAAATAAAGACTTTTCAAATCAATAAAACTCCTTCACTCTTTTTTAAAAGGCGGTGTTTCGGTAATTCCGGATAAGGAGACTCTCGTTACAAGCGGAATAAAACCGTTTTTTCTTGATTCCCTATATACAAAATCGGCATTATCAACAGAGATACAATAATCTACCGTAAATACCGGAATTTTGTAAGTCAAATATTTTTATAATGGTCTTGACACACCAGACCACTATAGTAAATATATCTTTGAAATCAAATTGACATTCCGATACTATTATGAAAATATGATATTGATTATGTAAAGTTATGAAAAGGAGGAAGTATGATTGTTTCTACGACAGACAGCATTCCAGGTAAGGATATTAAAGAAGTTCTCGGTGTGGCAAGAGGAAATGTAGTTAGGGCTAAACATATCGGAAAAGATATAATGGCAAATTTAAAAGGGTTGGTCGGAGGAGAAATAACCCAATATACCGAATTGATGACCGATGCCCGTGACCAAGCCGTCGAACGGATGATCGCAGACGCTCAGAAAATGGGGGCAAATGCTATTGTCAACGTTCGGTTTGTTACAAGCATGATAGCACAAACAATGTCTGAACTTCTGGCTTACGGAACGGCTGTAAAAATATAAGTTAAGTAATAATAGATCACATGTTTCTTTGTTCACCATAAACGGTCGGATAATTTGCAGTGAAAAATTAACACATCGAGTATTATAGGGAGATAATTATGTCGAAAAAAATCAATAGAGCCACTCCTATTCTGGTAACCGGTGGAACCGGATACTTAGCTTCGTGGATCATTAAGCTATTACTTGATGAAGGCTTATGCGTTAGAGCTACTGTCAGAGATAAATCAAATATGGAGAAGAACAAACACCTAATTAAATTAGGGGATGAAAATAAAGGCAGTCTGGAACTTTTTGAAGCTGATTTATTGGAAGACGGAACTTTTGACAAAGCGATGAATGATTGCGAACTTGTATTCCATACCGCATCACCATTCAAAATATTGGGAATTAAAAATCCTCAAAAGGAATTAATAGATCCGGCTTTGAAAGGGACTAATAACGTCCTTTATTCGGTTAATAAAACTTCGAGTGTCAAGCGAGTAGTGATGACATCAAGTACGGCGGCAATTTATGGTGATGCAAGTGAAACAACAAACAAACCGCTTGATGAAAAATCGTGGAATACGACAAGCAGTATAAAAAATATGCCTTACCTTTTTTCTAAAAGATTAGCGGAAGAAAAAGCTTGGGAAATTGTAAAATCACAAAACAGGTGGGATCTGATAACAATGAATCCGGGTCAAATAAACGGTCCCTCTCTTTCAAAAAGAACCGATTCCACCAGTATTGATTTTATGCTATCCATGTTAAATGGTAAATATAAATACGGATTGCCGGATTTGACTTACCCCCTTGTTGATGTAAGGGATGTAGCAAAAGCCCACCTACTCGGTGCATTTACACCAAATGCAAGCGGAAGACATATTTTGGCTGTTGATAATCCTTTATCATACTTGGAAATTGCTAAAACATTAAAAGATGTTTACGGTGATAAATATCCCGTACCCACCCGAAACGTTCCGAACATCATTATGTATTTGATCGCTCCTTTTATGAAAATAAAGTGGAGTTATTTAAAAAACAATCTTGGAATCAAACCTCAAGTTGATAATTCATACGGTAAAAAAGACTTGGACATCCGTTACATGTCCGCCAAGAAAACAATCCTTGATCATGCCGAACAAATAATTAATGACGGACTAATCTAAACAATAATAACGATATGTAACATAGTTAATCTTCCAATAACGATCTGTATTCCTTGTTTTTTTTCATCAGTTCGTTATGAGTACCGGATGCTATCAGTTTTTTTTCATTTAGGAACAACACCTTTGATGCGGCTTTAATCGTAGATAACCTGTGACTAATAAGGATAAGTGTTTTATTCTTTACCATTTTCGGAAGTAAATCGAAAATACCATGTTCGGTTTTTTTATCAAGAGCTGATGTAGGTTCATCCAGAATGAATATATCGGGATTTCTTACCAATGCTCTCGTTAGCGACAACCTCTGTCTTTGCCCTTCCGACATGTTAACCCCTTTTTCTCCCAACTTTTCTCCATATTTATTAGGAAGCGTCTCGATAAAATCATCAATTCCGGCAACTTTTGCCGCCTTTTTCACCTCTTCATCGGTGACTTTTTCATTGCCGTATTTTAAATTTTCCATAACGGTTCCAGACAGTATTGTCGGATTTTGAGAAACATATCCGATCCGCCTCCTAAGAGACTTAAGACAATAATCAAATGCAGGCAGATTATCAAACAGTATTTCCCCTTCATCCGGTTTATAAAAATTCAATATTAAGCTGATAAGAGTTGTCTTCCCCACCCCGCTTGGTCCTACAACGGCAAGCCAATCTCCTTTATTAACTTTAAACGAAACTTTCGAAAGGACCTCTTCTTCTCCGCCATATGCAAAAGTAACATTTTTAAACTCAATCTCTCCCTTTAACTCTTTCACTTTTTTTCCTGTTTCAATATTGTTCTCAGGAACAATATCAAATAACGCAGATACCCTCTCAAGTGATGCTAACGCTCGTTGCAGATTTATATTTGCAGTTGCCATAAATTGTGCAGGCCCATAAACATATCCGATATAAGACTGAAATGCGAAGAGTGAACCGAGACTCCATTCACCGTTTATAATCCAGTATCCACCTACAAGAAGGACTATAAATCTGGCAATATCAGGAAAAAAACTAATGAGTATCCCTGAGACAGAACCTAACGTTGAATTTTCAAGCCCGATATCCACTGATTTTCTAAGATTATTCATTATGGTATTTACCGTCTTTTTTTCAGAAGAGAATGCTTTTATAAGTGATGTCGTAGATAGAGACTCCTGAACAGACCGGTGTACCTTTGCATGTTGTTCCATTCCGTGATGACTGAGGATTTTTGATTTTTTTGCAAAAAATTTTACAACTATCACCATTCCGGGAAGGACAAACATCACAACAAGAGCCAACTGCCACTTCAGATAGAATAAAAGGGCAACACCACCGATGAAACGGAATAACGAACTGATAAGATAGACAATTGTACTGGAAAAAAACCATCTGATCCCGCCTGCATCCGACATAAGTCTCGACATAAGATAACCGGTGTCCTTGGAATCAAAAAAAGATTTAGGTAAATGCAATGTATGATTTATAAGAGTATGCTGTATATCAAGTGTTACCTCCTGCTCAAACCGGCTAAACCAAAATCTTTGAAATGCCGAAAGGAGTTTTAAAATAAGTTTTAGCCCCGTTATAAAAAGTACCGTTATCAGAAGAAATTCCATCTGCTTTCCAAGAATTACTTTGTCAATAAGGAACCTATTGATAAGAGGAGTGGGGAAACCGAGTATTGCAACGATAAAAATAATCACCGCTCCGGTAATCCCCTTTTTCCAAAACTTTTTTATAAACGGGATGAGGTTTTGAAGATTTTTTTTTGTACTTCTTCCCTTCTCTTTACCGGAAACAGGGTCATCGGGCAATTCCCTTTTCAGTGCGTTTTTAAAATATGAGAGCCAAGAATACATGAAAAGATTATACGAGATTCACGAGGAAAACAAAATACAAAAGCATTACAAAAACAACAGCATACATAAAACAATGTTTATTTTGCTTGGACAAGTAAACGGTTAATATGTTTAAATTTAAGGAAGCGAATTTATTGAAATTAGGTTCCTTTATCCGCCAGACCCCAATAACGGATCGAAGGTTTTTTGGAGAATCACATGGTCATGATTACAAACCTTCGATCCGTTACCGAACGTTAACTTATTTTTTTTCAAGTTTAATACTGACTTTTAGTTCCTTGTTACTTTTCACATAAATACTATTCCGTATAGATTCATATCCGGGCTTTAAAACTTCGATAGTATGCTTACCTTTTTTTAAGTTAAAATTATTGATAATTCCATTTGTAGGAGCAATTCCCCAAAACTTCCCGTCAACATAAATAGAAGCCTCAGCGGGAGTCACTTCAAGAACCACTCTTGAGTATTTTTCCGAAGAAACCGGTCTTGATTTATCTTTAGGAACACTTTTCTCTTTTACGACCCCGTATTTTTCACTTCTAATCGGTGGACGGGTACGTACAGGAACTCTATTTTTAGTAACATGTCTACTTATGACGGCATCATCAGGTCTCAGATCAAACTTTATTGTAATTTTTTTCATATCATATCTAGTTAGATCAATTTCCTCTTCATAGTAACCCTCTTTTTTAATTACAAGTTCGTTTCTTGCAGACCTAAGTTTTAATGCCGATGCCCGTGTTGAAAACTCATAAGCCTCTCCTACAAATCTCCCGTTAAGAAGAACGTGAGCATCATCCGGATTTACCTTAAGTACAATACTATAATTCCCATAACTGTATTCACTGTCCCAATCCGAGGGAAAGTGAAACGAACATGCCGGTAGCAGTAGTGTGACCGCAATAATTATCAGATAAAACATTTTCTTCATTTTATTCTCCTTTATCTACTCTTATACATTTTAAACCCTATTAATGTCAATACCATTTTATTAAAGCAATTTTGATACCAACCGAGCAATTAAATTGTGTCACAAAATTGTGACACATCTTTAACGCAAGAAAAAAAATGATTTATTCTAATTCTGACAATAATTCGATCATTTTTTTTGATTCAATGTAGAAATAATTCTCACAGTACCATGCTCTATGCACTTTTCAAAATTATCTATTGCAGAGTAATGATCAACACTTTTCAGAATCATTCCATCTCGAAATTTAGTTTCAGTATCCCAAATTAGTTCGATAAAAAGATTTTTAAATTTACTTCTTCCTTTAATAATTTTCACAGATTTATCAATCTCATTCTTGATATAAAAAAGCCAACTTTCACATTCTACTAAATTCGATTTAACCTTTTCGTTAGATTTAAATTTGGACATGAGTATTTTTGCTTTTTTTACATTTCCTATATCAATGTTACATTTGATTATAATTTCGACAATTCTTCCTATATATCTTCTGACTTTTTCAAGCCCATAAGGGTCAGTGTAGTTAATCGGATTGTTGTTAACAAATGCAAACATGTTTAATCCGCCATTTAACCCAATTGGATCTTCGTTGAGGAATCTTCCCAAGTCCGGTTTGTAGTAACGATTGTAGTAATAATACATTCCCGATTCATTATCAAAATACTTGGATTGAAAACCAAGATTGCCCGCTGAATTTCCTGTCTGATTAATTGTATTTCCAAACACATCATAAGTCTTGGTTTCCGCAATTGTCCATTCCCAATCCCCATGCTTATATGTCGTTGTAATATCGGCAGGTAACACATCTGTCGGATAATGCTCATACTTTATCATCCTGTTTTCAGAACTATAATAATACTTCTTGGTTTCTGTTGTTAAAACATTCTTCTCCTCAATCAAATTCCCATCCGCATCATAAGTATATTTGGTACTCCAATTCAAGAAATTATTGTTTAATTCGGTTACATATCCGGCAGCATTATAAGTAAATCCTCTATCTACCGCTCCATATCATTTATAATGAATTTCAAGGCTGAAGCTTCAACAATCCTTTCACCTCCATTCGGTAAAAGAATTTTAGTCAGAACAGGATATTTTGAATCCCACACATATGTTTTTTCGAATACACCTCTTTTGTCAGTGGTCATCAATCCCCTGTTATTATATGAGAAATTTCGTTTTTTCCCGTCAGGATAAGTAACTTGTATAATGTTTCCTTCGGAGTCAGTAGTGATATTGGTTTCTCTTCCGGTTGAATCTTTTACTTTATTAACGGGAGGCACGAAATGATCAAATTTCGTATCGTTAGTGCAGGAGATACCCGCGAAAGTGATATCTTTGAATAATTTTACGATAGTAAAAGTAATCATGGCAGAGATATTCCTCTCCATTAGGATGATTTAGAGTCTTTTATGATATAGATAATTGAATAGGCAAGATTATTGAAGTATAATTGGGGACAATCAATGGGGTTTTAAAATGAACTACAATTTTGAAGAAATTGAAAAGAAATGGCAGAAAATTTGGGAAGAGAAAAAAACATTCAAAGCTGTTGCAGGGAAAAAAGACGAAAATTTCTATTGCCTTGAAATGTTCCCTTACCCTTCCGGCAAGATCCACATGGGACATGTTAGAAACTACTCAATAGGTGACGTTATTGTAAGATTTAAAAAAATGACGGGGTTAAATATACTCCATCCGATGGGATGGGATGCTCTCGGACTCCCTGCCGAGAATGCTGCAATAAAAAATAAATCCCACCCTGAAGATTGGACTGTCTCAAACATCGAGTATATGAAGACACAACTGAAAAGAATGGGATTCGGATACGACTGGGAAAGAGAACTTGCCACGTGTAATCCCGCATATTATAAATGGAATCAGTATATCTTCATTAAAATGTTTGAGAAAGGGTTGGCATATAAAAAGAAATCCGAAGTAAATTGGTGTCCATCCTGTAAAACAGTTCTAGCAAACGAACAAGTGATAGACAACAAGTGTTGGAGATGTGATTCCGAGGTTGATCTTAAAAAACTTAACCAGTGGTTCCTTAAGATAAGAAACTATGCGGAAGAACTTCTAAGTTCTCATTCCGAGCTTATAAGTTGGCCGTCAAAAGTACTCTCCATGCAAAAAAACTGGATCGGAAAAAGCAAGGGTGCTTCGGTTAAATTTAAGGTTGAGGGGACGGAACACGAAATTGATATTTTCACAACAAGACTTGATACCATATTCGGATCCACTTTTTTTGCAATGTCAGTGAAACATCCGCTTGTGAACGATCTTATTAAAAATAATCCAAAAAAAGATAAAATAGAAAAATTCGTTAAAGAAATTTTAAAAGAGAGCAGGGAAACAAGAGAGCAAACGGAAAAAAAAGGTATATTTACCGGAAAATATGCAATCAATCCGTTTAACGGTAAAAAAATACCAATCTGGCTCGCCAATTTCGTACTTATAGAATATGGAAGCGGGGCTATAATGTCGGTTCCTGCACATGATGAAAGAGATTTCGAATTTGCAAAAAAATATGATATACCCATAAAACGTGTGATTGTTGAAGATTACAAAAAAAGTTATCCGGAAGAAGTGAAAGAGGTCTTTTGTGATAAAGGTTTTGTCATTAATTCAGGTGAATACTCCGGATTGACTACTTCCGAAGCCGTAAAAAGAATGGGGGATTTTTTAAATGAAAAAAACCTTGGAAAAATTGAAACCCAGTACCGAATAAGAGATTGGGGAATTTCAAGACAGAGATATTGGGGAACACCTATTCCCATAGTTTACTGTGATAAATGTGGAATTGTACCCGAAAAGATTGAAAATCTTCCGGTTGAGCTGCCAAGAAAAACAGATTTTACACATAGTGGAGGATCTCCTCTTGAAAAAAATGATGAATTTAAAAATACAGTTTGCCCAGTTTGCGGAGGAGACGCACTAAGAGAAACAGATACAATGGATACATTTTTTGACTCTTCCTGGTATTACTTCAGATATGCCGCTCCATCCGACGAATTCCCTTTTAACAGTGATGAGATCGGCAGTTGGATGCCTGCCGATCTATACATCGGAGGAGTGGAACATGCTATCTTGCATTTGATATACGCAAGATTCTTCACCAAAATTTTTAGAGATTTCGGATGGACGGATATTTCCGAACCGTTTCCAAGACTACTGGCACAAGGAATGGTTACCCTCGGCGGAAGTGCAATGTCTAAATCCAAAGGGAATGTAGTCGATCCTGACGGGCTTATAAATAAATTCGGTGCAGATACCGTAAGGCTTTTCATCCTCTTTGCCGCTCCACCTGAAAAAGGATTGGAATGGAGCGATAAAGGTGTGGAGGGAGCAAACAGATTTCTCATGAGAATATGGAACCTTTTTCATGCCAATCTTGAAATAATAAGATCTAAAGAAACACACAACCCTGAAAAAGATCTCACAAAAGAAATACTCATAAAACTAAACCGGACTATAAAAAAAGTTACGGAAGATATTGATCGGAGATATCATCTAAACACTGCAATTGCAGCACTTATGGAATTTTTCAATAAAATCAGCAGTTCAGCTGAGAAGATCAGAGAAGAAGACCCCGGTCTGTTCAGTCATATTTTTGATGTGTTTCTAAAGATGTTATCTCCATTTGCTCCCCATTTTACTAATGAATTGTGGTCTAAATTAGGTAAAAAAACAATTTTGGAAGAAGAAAAATGGCCGGAGTGGGACGAATCTCACTTGACGTCCCAAAACGTAAATATCATGGTTCAGATAAATGGAAAGATCAGAGATAAAATTATAGTACCGATGGATGAATCGGAAAAAAATGTAGAATCTATAGCGCTGGCTTCGGAAAAAGTTATCACCCGGCTTGATGGAAAAGAGATTATCAAAGTAATATTCATCAAGAACAGAATGATAAGTTTTGTAGTAAGATGAAAAAGATAATAATCTATACATTAACACTTTCTTTAATGTCTGTGTTTTTCGGATGCGGGTATAAAGTATCGGGATCGGGAAAATACCTTCCCAATGATATTAAAACCATTGCAATACCGGACTTCAAAAATAGAACGACAAGGGCTGAGGCCGAGCAGTTTGTGACGTATGCAATAAGGGATGAGTTTATTAAAAGAAGTTCTATGAAACTTGTCAATCAAACATCCGGAGCAGATGCACTCCTTGAAGGCGAAATAGTTAAATTTTCAGTAAATCCTCTCTCCTATTCCTATATAGGATCCACAAATCAATACACCGTTACAATCATACTTAACGTAAAACTTATCAATCTCAAGGACAATTCCGTGATTTATGCAAATAAAAACATCTCTTTTTCAGAAGACTACGAGATAGAAAACGGAGATTTTTTCTCTCAAGAATCGGAGGCAATTCAGAAAATATCGGAAAAATTTGCTAAAGGGGTAGTCTCCGCACTATTAGAAAATTACTAATGCCAAACTTCTCTTTCTTCGATTTTCACAACTCTCTTGGAAACAAAGATATAGTCAGACCGGTGAATTTCTTTTACGGTTTTAATGAATTTATGGGTGAAGTGTTGATCAAAAAAATATCATCCGATTTCCTCGAAGAAAAGAGCGATTTCAATTTCAAACGATTTTATTTTGATTCCGATGACGATCATACATGGGAAAAAGTAATTGAAGCGGCTAAAAGTTCAAGTTTTTTTCTCCAATCAAGAAAACTCCTCATTGCAACAATCAGAGATCAGAAGAAAATAATCCCGACCAAAAACGATGCTAAAATTATTTCGGAATATGTAAAAAATCCTAACCCGAATACCATACTCATAATTTACCTCTCTTTGAACGTTACGATGGACGATTTTAAAAATCTGAAGAGAAGCAAGATCACAAAGTTTATTAATATGCTTGGAACCGGATCGGTTAACAACGTGGATCTTGACGGTATTACAAACAGAGAAGCAAGAGAATATATAAAATCATATCTGAAATCACACGGTATTTCAATCACGGCAAGTGCCGTTGAAAAACTGCTTGAAATGAAGGGAGATGATTTTATTTCCATCCTTCATCAGTTAGACAAGATGGTTATTGCAGACATAAACGATAACAGTATAGATGCTGAGGATATAGATGAAGTTGTAACCGGAATTGAAGCCCATAGTATTTGGGATCTTACCGAATCAATTGAAAAAGAGGATACGAAACAGTACTTGAAAATTCTTAAATATCTTTTCACAAACGGAATAAAACCTACATTAATCATAGGAACTCTCATAACTCATTACAATAAAATATTCACGGCAAAATTTCTTTTGGAGAGAAATTTTCCAGTCACCGATATTGGAAAAGTTCTAAATCAGCCAACTTTTTTTTTAAAAAGATTTATCAACCTTGTAAACGGTTTTAATTCCCGAAAACTTAAAAAAATACTGAAAATCGTTTACAAACTGGACTATGAATCAAAAACCATCGGGGAAGGTTCGGCAAAACTTCTTCTGGAAAACTTTATCTTTCAAATAAAAAAATAGTATCCTTCTCCAGCTTCCTTGGCCAATACTACACTTAAAGATTTTGGATATATTTATGCATGGATTCGGCGGCAATTTTTCCATCACCCATTGCAAGAATAACCGTTGCCCCACCCCTTACAATATCACCACCGGCAAATATATCAGGTCTTGAGACCGATTGCATATTATCATTAACAACAACTGTTCCCCATGCGGTAAATTCTAATTCCGGCAAAGCTTGCTGAATTAGAGGATTCGGTGCCGTCCCTATGCCAACAACTACAACATCAACATCCAAAAGATACTCGGAACCCGATATCGGTCTGGGTCTCCTCCTCCCCGAATCATCAGGCTCTCCTAATTCCATTTTTTGAATATTTATCTGTTTTACTCTTCCCGTTTCATCACCTATATATTCAATCGGGTTGTTAAGATTCAAGAACTCAACCCCTTCCTCTTTCGCATGATGTATCTCTTCTACCCTTGCAGGCATCTCGGCTTCCGACCTTCTATAAACTATCATCGCTCTATCCGCTCCAAGCCTTTTTGCAGTTCGCACGGAATCCATCGCAGTATTTCCACCACCTACGACAACAACATTTTTCCCTCTCACAATCGGTGTGTCATATTCCGGAAACTTGAATGCTTTCATAAGATTCACACGTGTAAGATACTCATTTGACGAAAATATATTAATAAGGTTCTCGCCCGGAATATTCATGAATTTCGGCAACCCCGCTCCGCTTCCGATGAAGAAAGCCTTAAATCCTTCCGCTTTCAGATCCTCAAAGGATACCGTCCTTCCGACGATAAAATTGTTTACAAATTTTACCCCCATTTTCTTTAGGTTTTCTATCTCAACCCTCATTATCTCTTTTGGCAGTCTAAATTCAGGTATTCCGTAAACAAGAACCCCTCCGTATTCATGAAGAGCTTCAAAAATAGTAACATCGTAACCATACTTGGCAAGCTCTCCTGCAGTTGTCAAACCGGAGGGACCTGATCCAACTACCGCAACTTTTATATTGTTAGGTTCACCCACTTCAGGGATAGACATTTTGCCGCTCAGCCTTTCGGTATCGGCAGTAAATCTTTCAAGATTTCCAATTGCAACCGGTGGCTGACCTAATTTATTGTATATACATCTCTCTTCACACTGGGTCTCTTGCGGACAAACTCTTCCACATATAGCAGGAAGAGCATTAGTACTTTTAAGAACTATTGCAGCCATCGCCATATCACCCTTCTCAATCTGCTTTATAAAACCTGGAATATTTATATTTACAGGACATCCGGATATACAGGTAGGTGTAGGACAATCAAGACACCTTTTTGCTTCCAACAATGCTTCTTCGGGAGAAATCCCGTTGTTTACTTCAAAAAAATTGGTAGCCCTGACCTCAGGACTATTCTCCGACATCTTTACTCTGACACCTTTAACTCTCTCTTTTGCACTAATTGAATTTCTGAGTTCCTCTCTCCATTCCAAAGATCTGTCTTTCTTAAGTTCTTTATAATTCACACTCATTTTGTACCTCCGAAAGATTCCTCAAGACTTTTCTGATACGCTTCTCTTTCCAAATCAACATATGCACCAAGTCTTCGAAGCATCTCATCAAAATCCACCTCATGAGCATTGAATTCAGGTCCGTCAACACAGACAAATTTTGTTGAACCGCCTACCGTAACTCGGCAAGCTCCGCACATCCCGGTTCCGTCAACCATTATCGTATTGAGACTTGCAAGAGTATGTATGTTGTATTTTTTGGTCAGGAGAGCAACAAATTTCATCATCACGGCAGGTCCGATAGTAACCACTTCATCGACACCTTCTCTTTTGATCACATGCTCAACTCCGGCAGTAACCAATCCTTTTGTTCCCGAACTACCATCATCTGTATAAACAAGAACTTCATCGGCAAACTCTCTCATCTCTTTTTCAAGAATAATCAAGTCTTTGTTCCGAGCAGCAAGGATAACTATCAGTTTATTTCCTGCTTCCTTAAAAGCTTTTGCTATCGGATAAAGAGGTGCAATTCCGACCCCTCCGCCGGCAGCAACTATAGTTCCTACTTTTTTAATATGAGTGGGTAGTCCGAGAGGACCGACAATATCCGTTACCTCTTCCCCCTCCCGTATGGTAAAAAATTTATGTGATGTAACTCCAACTTTCTGAATGATAAGTGTTATCGTCCCTTTTACAGGATCCGAATCCGCTATTGTAAGAGGTATTCGCTCTCCTTTTTCTCCAAGTTTCACTATGACAAACTGACCGGCTTTTCTACTTTTCGCTATCCTATCAGCCGTTATTACAAGTTTCACGACATTTTCCGATAAAACTTCGCGCTGAACAATTTTATACATGAATGTCCTCCGTAAAAAGGAATACAATATCAAAAATTTTATGATAATTCAATTAATTTTCGATAATACCTGTTAAAATAATAATTTTTCATCCCAAATTTCACAGGAGATCAATTACACATTTGATTTTTTTGATATGTACATTCCGTTACACTTTAACTATAATATTGTTAAACTCGGTTACGGAGGCTAAAATGATTTATGTTAAAAACAAAATTGCCTTGACTGTTTCGTGTGTTATTTCAATCTTTCTGTTTATCTCTTCATGTACAACCGTACCCATAACAGGAAGAAAAAGGATTGCATTACTCCCTTCTGCAAACTTAGCTACAATGGCACTTCAGAGTTATCAAACTCTTCTCAAGAAATCAAAACTTTCAAGAAACCCAAAGCAAATTGCTGCCATTAAGAGAGTTGGAAATAAAATCGCGAAGGCTGCAGAAGCATTTATGAGGGAGGAGGGGCTTAAAAAGCAGCTGAAAAATTTCAGATGGGAATTTAACCTTATAGATGACCCGAAAACCGTCAATGCTTTTTGCATGCCGGGGGGTAAAGTTGCCGTATATACCGGAATTCTTCCCATTGCAAAAAATGAAACAGGTCTCGCGGTTGTTATGGGTCATGAAGTTGCTCATGCAATTGCAAAACATGGAAACGAGAGGATGAGCCAGGTACTTCTGGTAGAGTTGGGAGGTGTAGCTCTTGACGTTGCATTAAAGGATAAACCGAATGAAACCCGAACTTTATTCAAACTTGCATATGGAGTAGGAGCACAACTCGGATTACTTCTCCCCTACAGCAGGACTCATGAAAGTGAAGCCGACCATATAGGTTTAATACTTATGAGCAGAGCCGGATATGATCCTGTTGCCGCTCCGGAGTTTTGGAAAAGAATGTCAAAAATAGGAGGGGGGAAAAGACCTCCGACTTTCTTATCTACACATCCCTCACCAAGAAAAAGGGTAAAAAGATTGCAAAAACTGATACCGGAAGTGAGAAGAAAATATTTTAAGAAAAAGTAAATTTTTTTTGTTTTTCTGATACTATAAGAAAATATTTAATCCTTCTGTGTATTAGATTTATTATTTCACTGCCCATTAAACACTTTCCAATATATCCTATAAAGTTGATTTATCTGGAAAAGTCTGCTATATTAATACATAATGAGACTTAATAAACAGCAGATAGAACGGTTGGCATTTAGATTGGTCAAGGAATTACTATCTGAAAATATAATACTCACTGAAGACAAAGAAAAAATGGTTACGGAAACAGAGACGGTGATAACCAGGGAACTGGAGAAAGAGGATATTCTTGATGATAAAGTAAAGGATATATTAAAAGAGAAACTCAGTGAAATAAGAAATACCAACATAGATTATTATGAAATGTTTAAGATGGTCAAATCCAAGCTTGCGGAGCAGGAGGAGATCATTTTATGACCTTTAAACTCTCTAGAAATAAAGTAAATTTTCTCGCTTCGCTTTTAACCGAATATATAAAAAATAACGAAGATCTTGACTATAACGGTGATATAGGTGATGTCAGAATGAAGATTTTCCATATCATCATGGATGAGCTTAGAGTTTTTAATAGAATTGAAGAAGATGCAAAAGAGAGGGTCAGGTCTCAAAAAAGATCGGTGCCTGAAGGATCAAGAGAATGGGAAATTCTCTTTAGAAAATACGCTTTTGAAGAACTCGAAAGGTTAGGAAAGATTTGGTGAATCCGGCAATTACAGAACGTTGTTTACAGATTCCAGTCATTTTTTTCTAAAGCAAAGAGCAGGATTTTTAATAAATTTACAATTTCCATTATTCTAAATTTCTTGTTTTTTGGAAAATCAAAATTTATTGTTAATAATAAATTTATGTGCTATTATGAACAATTAAATTTTAGGGACTAAATATGGGCATAATTAAAATCAAAAAAGGTTTAAAACTTCCGATTAAGGGTGATCCTAATCAAATTATCTCGGAAGGAAAAAGTGTAAAAAAAGTTGCACTCATCGGTTATGACTATCCCGGTATGAAGCCAACTCTGAAAGTTTCAGTTGGAGATAATGTTAAAACGGGACAAGTTTTATTCGTTGACAAAAAAACGGAGGGGATTAATTATACATCCCCCGGAACCGGAACCGTTGTATCTATCAACAGAGGTATCAAGAGAGTTTTCGAATCAATTATCATTGAATTGAAAAATGAAGATAAGATCAAATTCAGATCATACTCTCGTGAAAAACTTGATTCTCTTAAAAGAGAAGAGGTAAAATCTCTTCTTATTGAATCCGGTCACTGGACTTCCTTGAGAGAAAGACCATACGGCAAAGTAGCAAATCCTTCCGTTACGCCCCATTCCATATTCATTACCGCAATGGATACTAATCCGTTGGCTCCTTCCATAGAAAAGATTATTGAAGGAAAAAAAGAAGATTTGAATAACGGATTAAAGATATTGTCTAAGCTCACCGATGGGAAAATTTATTTCTGCAAATCTCCGACAGACAAAATTGAGATTGATAATATTCCCTCTGTTTCGGTTAAAGAATTTTCAGGACCCCATCCGGCAGGACTTGCAGGTACTCACATCCATTTTATTGATCCTGTTCATGCTAATAAAAAAGTTTGGCATATAGGAATACAGGATGTTATCGCAACATCCAAACTTTTTACATCAGGTCAACTGTTTCTCGAAAGAATAATATCAATTGCAGGTCCATCCGTTAACAAACCGAGACTTTTAAAAACCAGAATCGGAGCATCAATCCTCGATTTGGCAAAAAATGAATTACGAGAAGGGGAAAACAGATTACTCTCGGGATCTGTTTTTGACGGCAGAACCGCCGATAATGTGACAGGGTATCTTGGAAGGTTCCATCAGCAGATAACAGCATTAAGAGAAGGTAAAGAGAGAAAATTTTTCGGGTGGTTAGGACTTGGATTTAAACAATATTCGGTTAAGAACATACTCGTATCTTCACTTTTTAGAAAGAAAAAATTTGACTTCACAACTTCTCTTGAAGGTGGAAAAAGATCAATAATACCTGTAGAAAATTATGACAGAGTAATGCCTCTTGATATTATTCCGACCTATCTTCTGCGTGCTCTTGCCGTAGATGATGTTGAAGAAGCGGAGAAACTCGGATGCCTTGAACTCATTGAAGAGGATCTTGCTCTCTGTACATTTGTTTGTGCTGCAAAGAACGATTACGGCACCTATTTGAGGAATAATCTTACATTGATAGAAAAGGAAGGATAATGAAATTTTTAAGAAAATTTTTAGATAATCAATCAAAACATTTCGAAAAAGGTGGGAAACTCGAAAAGTTAGGTCCGTTGTGGGAAACGGTCGATTTTTTCCTCTATACTTCCGGAGAAGTAACAACCGAACCTGCATTTGTAAGAGATGCAATCAACCTTAAACGGATGATGATGGTTGTGGTTTACGCCCTAATACCCGCAACACTTTTTGCTTTTTACAATACCGGACTACAGATAAATATTGAACTCGCAAATCTCGGTAAGAGTGCAATCGGAGGGTGGAGAGGAAGTGTTGTAGCTCTGCTTGGCTCCGGCTATGATGCAGGCAGTATTATTTCGAATGCAATTATCGGGATGCTCTATTTTTTACCGGTTTATTTTGTTTCGTTCGTAATAGGAGCATTGTGGGAAATACTGTTCGGGATTATACGTAAACATGAAGTAAGTGAAGGTTTTCTTGTAACAAGCCTCCTGTTCCCGTTGATCATGCCGCCCGGAATTCCGTTATGGCAAGTTGCACTCGGAATCTCCTTCGGAATAGTCATCGGGAAAGAAGTCTTCGGTGGAGTAGGGATGAACATTGTTAATCCGGCTCTCGCAGGAAGAGCATTCCTATTCTTTGCATATCCTGCTCAGATTTCAGGAGATGCGGTATGGATTGCAGTTGACGGAGTTACCAAAGCAACTCCTTTGGCAACATTTGCAGGAGGTCTCCCTCACCCCGATATCTCTTGGTTTGATGCCTTTATAGGTACAATACCGGGATCTATGGGGGAAACATCAACCATAGCCTGCATTATAGGAGCATTCATACTTATCGCCACCGGAATAGGATCGTGGCGTATCATGGCGGGAGTCATGGGTGGAATGATCGGATTATCACTACTTTTAAATCTAATCGGAAGTGCTTCAAACCCGATGTTCTCCATGACACCTCTTTGGCATTTTGTTTTGGGAGGATTTGCATTCGGTATGGTATTTATGGCAACCGATCCTGTAAGTGCGGCAATGACATCAAAAGGGAAATATTTTTACGGATTTCTCATAGGACTCCTTGTTGTGATGATCAGGGTAATTAATCCCGCATTCCCTGAGGGCATGATGTTGGCAATCTTATTTGCCAATGTTTTTGCTCCGATTATAGACAGAATTGTAATTAACAAAAATATTAAGAGGAGGTTACTCCGAAATGGCAGCTGATTCCATAAAAAAAACAATAGGTGTTGCTATTGGGGTTTGCCTTGTTTGTTCGATTTTTGTATCACTTGCCTTTGTTCAGTTAAAACCTGTTCAGGATAAAAATAAAGAATTGGATAAACTCAAGAACATTCTACTGGCAGGTGGAATTGAAGCAGGCGACGGTACAAATATTAAAGCAATTTATGAAAAGAATATCGAACCTGTTATCATCGACCTAAAAAGCGGTGATTTGGTAGACAACCCTGAAGAAAAACTTAAACCGGAAAATTTTGATATCGAAGCTTTATCAAAAAATCCGAAATATTCCGATACGATCCCACCCGACAAGGATATAGCGGGAATAAAGAGAAGACCCAACAAAATGATAGTATACAATGTAAAAAATCCGGACGGTTCAGGTGAAATAACCAAGAGAATATTTCCTCTGTATGGACGTGGATTATGGTCAACAATGTACGGACTTTTGGCTCTCGACAAAGACATGAGTACAATAAAGGGTTTTACCTTTTATAAACATGAAGAAACTCCTGGTCTCGGAGGAGAAGTAGATAACCCGAAATGGAAAGCTCTTTGGAAAGATAAAATTGCATTTGATCTGTCCGGAAACAAAATAGACCTCAAGATTGAAGTGATAAAGGGTATTGCCGTGAGAGGGAAACCGGAAGCAAATAATCAGATAGACGGTCTTTCAGGATCCACCTTAACAACAAGAGGAGTAAACAACCTTGTACGATTTTGGCTCGGGTACGACGGAAAAGAATGGGGGACTACGGGTTACGGACCTTTTATAAAAAAACTTGTTGATAATTTAAAGGAGAAAGGCAATGAGTAATATTAAAAAAATTCTATTCGATCCCGTAATCAACAACAACCCTATCATGCTTGGTGTTCTCGGAATATGTTCCGCACTTGCAGTCACTTCCAAATTGGAAACATCTCTGGTTATGTCGATTGCCGTCCTTTTTGTCCTTGCATTCTCCAATCTTGCGATTAGCCTTATCAGGGATCACATTCCAAGTAGCATAAGGATTATCGTTGAGATGACAATTATTGCCTCACTTGTTATTATTGCAGACCAGTTCATAAAAGCTTACTTTTACGATATCAGCAAACAATTATCCGTTTATGTGGGATTGATAATTACAAACTGCATTATCATGGGGAGAGCCGAAGCGTACGCATTAAAGAATCCTCCCGGAATGAGTTTCCTTGACGGTATCGGCAATGCTCTCGGTTACGGATTTGTTCTTGTAGTCATTGCTTCCGTAAGAGAATTATTCGGGTCGGGAAAACTACTCGGATTTACGATATTACCACTTGCCACTGATGGCGGGTGGTATGTATCAAACGGTCTTCTGCTACTTCCGGCAAGTGCATTCTTCCTGATTGGTTTCCTGATCTGGTTAACCAGGACAATCAAGAAAGATCAAATAGAGAAGGGATAAAAAAATGTTTGAACATTACTTAAGTCTTTTTATAAAATCAATATTCATTGAAAATATGGCATTGGCATTCTTTTTGGGAATGTGTACTTATCTTGCCGTTTCAAAAAAAGTTAATACGTCATTCGGACTGGGAATCGCCGTTATCGTTGTGCAAACCATCACTGTTCCGGTCAATAATCTTATCTACAACAATGTCCTTAAAGAGGGAGCTCTTTCCTGGCTGGGACTTCCCGATGTGGATCTTACTTTCATAGGATTAATTGTGTATATCGGTGTTATAGCCGCTATGGTACAAATCCTTGAAATGGTTCTTGATAAATATTTCCCGAAACTTTATACGGCTTTAGGCATTTTCCTTCCGTTAATAACAGTCAACTGTGCAATTCTCGGAGGATCACTTTTGATGGTTCAAAGAGAATATGACTTCACGGAGAGTGTAATCTACGGACTCGGTTCGGGGGTCGGATGGGCACTTGCAATTGTCGTACTTGCAGGTATTAGAGAAAAATTAAAATACAGTAACATCCCTCCCGGACTTCGCGGGCTTGGCATTACTTTTATAACCGTGGGATTAATGGCAATGGCATTTATGCTTTTTTCCGGAATTCAATTATAGGAAGGAACAAATATGAGCGGAATAAATTTAATATTAGTTAGTGTTGGAATGTTCACCTTTGTTGTCCTTTTTCTTGTAGTACTTATTCTGATAGCAAAATCCAAACTAGTTCCTGTCGGGAATGTTAAAATTATAATAAACGATGACCCCGAAAAGAGTCTCAGTGTACCTATCGGAGGCAAATTACTCAATACACTCTCGGATAATAAAATTTTCGTTTCATCTGCATGCGGTGGCGGAGGAACCTGCGGTCAATGTACCGTTAAAGTTTTTGAAGGTGGTGGTGATCTTCTTCCAACAGAATCTTCTGTAATATCAAGAAAAGAAGCAAGAGAAGGGACAAGACTTTCCTGTCAAGTTCCAGTCAAACAAAATATGAGGATTGAAATAGATCCGGAAGTTTTTAATGTCCAAAAATGGGAATGTTCCGTTAGATCAAACGATAACGTTGCTACTTTCATTAAAGAGTTGGTCCTTGAACTTCCAAAAGGGGAAGAGATAAATTTTAGAGCCGGCGGATATATTCAGATCGAAGCACCTCCACACAAATTAGATTATAGAAACTTTGTGATTGGAGATGAATACAAAGGAGATTGGGACAAATACGATCAGTGGAAATACCAATCTAAAGTTACTGAAAATATAACAAGAGCATATTCCATGGCAAGTTTCCCGCTTGAAAAAGATGTAATTCTTCTAAATGTAAGAATCGCTTCTCCTCCTCCTTCACTTCCTAATGTCCCTCCAGGTCAGATGTCTTCATTTATTTTTAACCTTAAACCAGGGGACAAGGTAATTGTTTCGGGACCATACGGAGAGTTTTTTGCAAAAGAGACCGATGCAGAAATGGTCTTTATCGGAGGTGGAGCAGGAATGGCACCGATGCGATCCCATATATTCGATCAATTAATTCGTCTAAACAGCAAGAGGAAAATCTCTTTTTGGTACGGAGCAAGGAGTTTACGGGAAATGTTCTATGTCGAGGAATTTGATAAACTTGCAAAAAAACACAAAAATTTTGAATGGCATATAGGACTTTCAGAGCCACTCCCCGAAGATAATTGGACAGGATATACAGGATTTATCCATCAAATAATTTACGACAACTATCTAAAGGATCATCCGGCACCGGAAGATTGTGAATTTTATATGTGTGGTCCTCCGATGATGAATAGTGCCGTTATTAATATGCTCGAAAATCTCGGTGTGGAACCTGAAAATATTATGCTTGACGACTTCGGTGGATAATCCTTAAACTATTTACTTGTGAGACTATAATGAATTTTAGGAAGTATTATTTACATTTTTTATTGTTTTCAACCTTTCTTCTCTTTACATGCTCATCTCCTAAAAAGAACGGGAATAATTACCTTATTATTTCCGGTGGCACGATGGGTACTACTTATACTATTAAAATAGTTAAGAACAACTTCCTCCTTCTCGGAGACGCTTCTAAAAAAAATGAGAATCTTAAAGACGGAATTACATCGCTCTTACAAAGTATAAACAATAAGATGTCTACCTATATTCCCTCTTCTGAAATCTCATTATTTAACAATTCGAGAAAAATATCATGGATGAATATATCTCCGGAGACAGCGTTCGTAATTTCCAATTCAATAAGAATAAGTAAAATGAGTGGAGGAGCCTTTGATATTACTATAGGACCCTTAATTAATTTGTGGGGATTCGGTCCCAATAGAAAACCTATAGAAATCCCTTCCGACTTGGAAATAAAACTCGCAAAGGGAAAAATCGGTTATAAAAAAATCTTCGTAAAAAATAATCCTCCGGCAATAAAAAAAAGTGATTACGATATTTACTGCGATCTTTCCGCTATTGCTAAGGGGTATGGAGTTGATAAAGTAGCATCATTTCTTGATTCCAAAGGTTTTTATAACTATATGGTAGAAATCGGGGGAGAAATAAGCGTCAGAGGAAGAAATTCTAACGGAAAAGAATGGAGACTCGGTATTCTTTCTCCCGATGGTTCAAATGAGGTTAAAAAAATTATATCCATCAGTAATCTTGCAATGGCAACTTCAGGTGACTATCATAACTATTTTGAAGAGAAAGGGGTCAGGTATTCTCACACTATAGACCCCGATACGGGTAGACCTATCACTCACAAACTCGTATCCGTGACGGTAATAATGAAATCATGTATGGAAGCGGATGCTCTTGCAACGGCAATAAATGTCATGGGACCGATAAAAGGATATAAATTTGCAGTTAAAAACTCAATCCCAATCTACATGATAGTTAAAGAAGGCAATGGATATATTGAGAAAATGAACCCCCTTTTTTCAAAATTTCCGGCTATCATACAAAAAAAGTGATATAATTACAGATATATTTAGGAGTATAAAATTAAACTAATAATAACATTTCTTTTTGTGATAGTAGCATTTGTAATTCTGCTCTTTGGGATTTTTTTTGGTGATTATAAAAAAGTTAAAACAAGATATAAAAGAGAAAAGAATATAACAACCATACCGGAGAAAGACGGAGAGTTTTCAACCTGTGCAGGATGTACCGGCACAGGTTGCCACAAATAATATTTTAGAGATAAACCCCTATAATTTCACACAATTCCAAGTTCCGGCATCGGTGCCTTTAAGCATAGTACCTTTCAACAGATTGAATCCATTAAATTCACCCCAGAAAGTTGTCCCGTCAACTCCACGAAGAGTTACATTTTTATAATTTTGAACGGTAAAACTTCCAGATCCTTCCGATTTACCAGAATTAAGATTGTAAATTACAAAACTTCCCGATCTTTTTGTCCCGACAAATGTGATTTTTTGAGCAGCTTTTACTTCACTATTTACAATTCTTGTTAATTTCCAGTTGCCCAGAACACTGTATTTTTTACTATCAAACAATCCTTTTTCATAGGTATATCCGCCTTTTTTTGTTACCGAAAAAGAGTTACCGTCTGCATCTTTTATTTCAAGATCAAGAATTACCCCCGTCGGAGTAAGAGGATCAAATGTCAACTTACTGTTCGGAATTGCATTTTCCATAAATGGAAGTCGAGTATTTATATTTATCTCGACAACCTCATCCTCGGGAATGGTAAGATTACCCGATAATCCAAGATTATAATCATTTAAATTGTTACCATTGATCTCAACAAGAGGAACAATATTGTGCATGACTCTAAACTTCCAACTTATTATTGTACCGACCGTGTTACCTTTATTAGCAACCGAAAAATAGAGATTAATACTTGTCAGACCACTTGGTCCGATATTGGCAAATGAATAACCGTTGATTGCAAGTACTTTAAAATTGTCAACTTTTGAATCGGATGTTTTACAACTTGAAATGAAAAATAAAATTGCAACTGCAATTGTAACTACTATTATTTTTCTCATAACTCCTCCTTGAAGAGATAAACTCAATTAATATAAAATAATACGTTTTCAATACAAAAAAGTTTCCACATCACTTTTTTTGAACAAATTCACTTTCCACTTCGTATACAACCTATCATTAAGGAGTTGTGTATGAATAAAAAGGCAATTATAATTTTGGTTATAGCAATTACTTCACTTCCTGTTTTCTCTTCCGGTTTCGGGATGGTTTTCAATATTAATTATAATATCGGTGCATCCGATTTTTTTAACAAGTCTGAAAAGATTTTTCAGTCAGGTGGTTTTAATTTTTTAGAGAGTAAACAAAATAATCTTGGAATTGGTTTCAATGCCGGTGTTATTATACCTATAAACTCACGATTATCACTAATACCTGCTTTTACAATAAATTTCGGTTATCAACATTATGAATTTCTCAGGCAAGAAAAGAAAGCCAAAACAGACATTAAAACCGACTACTCTTTGCTTATTTACAGTGGTGAAATAAAAGCAAATTATGATATTTTCAGAATGAAAAACGGTTGGAGAATTTCTCTGCAACTTGGAATAAATTATAACAATTTTAAATCGGATAAAGAAACAAATTTAAAAAGCTCTAACTTTTGGGGCACGGAAGCGGGAATAGGAGTAAGATTCTTTCAGTTAAAACATTTCGGTTTTCAAAACTTTCTTATCTATAAACATTCCTTTGATACAAAAAACTTTAATTATTTAACTCTAAAAACCGGAATTATCTATATGTTTTAAGTTTTTTATTCTAAACTTCCGATCTCTTTTTCAACTTCTTCAAGAATTTCACAAGATTTAACCAAGTTCTTCATTACAGTGTGATCTGGATAAAGAGGTCTATCAATTTCTAAGAAATCAACATATTTTCTTATAATCTCTTTCGCTTTGATAACTCCTCTTCCAAATTTGAATTCCCTGAAATCAAGTGCTTGAGCTGCAGCCATAAATTCAATTCCCAAAACACCGTAAGCATTATCAATTATTTGAAAATTCTTAATAGCCGTATTCATCCCCATTGACACAAAATCTTCTTGATCGGCAGCGGCAGGTATCGATTGAACCGAAGCGGGTGCCGAAAGAATTCTTTGTTCTACAATCTGCATATCGGCGGTATATTGTGAAAGCATAAGCCCCGAAAACATCCCTGCTCCCTTTGTCAAGAAAGCCGGCAGTCCGACACTTAAAGCCGGATGATTAAGTCTGTTCATCCTCCTCTCCGACATAACGCTTACCATAGTAATAGCTGCACTGATCATATCCATTGGAAGGGATACGGGTGAACCCTGAAAATTTGCTCCGGATAATTGGAGATTCTTGTCAGGGAAGAAAATGGGATTATCACCAACGCCATTAAGCTCAATCTCCACTTGAGATTTTGCATATTCAAGGGCATCGTGAGCTGCACCGATAACCTGTGGTGTTGATCTCATCGAATAAGCATCTTGTACTTTGCATTTTATTCTACCGTCAATAAGATCCCCCCCCTCAACCAACTTTCTGATTGATTTTGCACTTCTAACCGCACCTTTAAATCCCCTCACTTCATGAAGGAGAGGAGTATACGGTTTCATGTTAGCTTTAAGTGCTTCAAGAGACATTGCTGCGGCAATCTCAGCCTGTTTAAGCCAGTTATTTGTATCGTGAATTAAAATTGCAGACATAGCGGTCAATACATTTGATCCGTTAATAGTTGCCAAACCGTCACGGGCCTCAAGTCCCGGAATTTTAATACCGGCTCTATCCATTGCCTCTTTACCTTCAAGCAATTCACCTTTGTAATAAGCTTTTCCTTCTCCCATAAGAAGCAATGCAATCTGTGACATCGGTGCCAAATCACCTGAAGCTCCGACAGAACCTTTCTGACAAACAAAAGGTGTAACACCTTTATTTAACATTTCAACGAGAGTTTGAGTAATTATAGGTCTGCATCCCGAATTACCATGTGCATGAACATTTATTCTTCCTGCCATTGCTCCTCTGACATACTCAATAGGAGCAGGATCTCCTATCCCTGCGGCATGATTATATATAAGATATTTCTGAAAATCTTTCACTTGATCATCATCCAAAACAACCTCCGAAAATTCTCCGATTCCGGTGTTAACTCCATACATGATCTCATTCGCTTCTATTTTCTTTTCAAGCATCGCTCTGCATATTTCAATCCTCTTGAGAGCATCCTTATCCAATTCAACCTTTTCGTTAAATCTTGCGATCTTTGTAAGTTTTTCAACAGTTAATCCCGATCCTGTTAATACTATAGACATTGTAGTCCTCCTTTTTGTTAAGATGAAAATTAAAAACAATTATACATAATAAAACCACATAATTAAAGGAATTTTATATATTTTTTTATTTCACAACTACGTTCTCTTCATTTAGGATAGAGAGATATTTTTTTCTGCATTTTTCAGAGCAGAAGTGATACACCTCTCCCTCATGTTTGATCTTCAAAGAAGACTTAATCGGAACATATGTGCTACAAACCGGATCTTTTTCCATTTTTTCAATACCCTCACTATTATTATATTTTTTTTTGTCTCCTTTGGAAAAAAACGGATTTTCGCCTTTTATCACTTTTTTATAAAAGAAAAATCCGATTAACAAAAGAATCAAGAAAAATCCGATTTTTTTAATAAGTATGAGCATCATCCTATCACTCTGTTACTTTCGTTAGATCTCCGTTATCAATCATACAAACTATATTGTCAAATAATTCATCCATTCTTGAATCCTGCTTTAAGAATGGAACTTTTTCTCTAACTAAGTTTTTTACTTTCTCAAGTTGAACGGAAACTTTCTCCTTGTAAAAATCAAGGGCTTGCAAAGATGCCATTATCTCAATTGCAAGGATATACTTAACATTTCCTATTATCTCTCCGGCTTTCCTGGCTGCAAAATTCCCCATACTAACATGATCTTCCTGATTGGCCGATGTCGGAATATTATCAACTGAAGCAGGATGGGCAAGTGTTCTGTTTTCGGAAGTTAATGCGGTTGCTGTAACATGTGCAATCATAAAACCGGAATTTAATCCGTTATCTTCAATTAGGAAAGGAGGAAGATCCATATTTGTTGCAGGATTTACCACTCTGTCAATTCTCCTTTCGGAAATATTTCCAAGCTCTGTCATAACTATGGATAAAAAATCCATTGCAAATGCTACCGGAGCACCATGAAAATTCCCTCCTGATAATATTTCCCCCTTCTCCGGAAATATAAGAGGATTTTCCGTTGCCGAATTAATTTCTATCTCAAGAATCTTCCTAACATGATTAAGTGTATCACGAACAGCTCCGTGAACCTGAGGAATACAACGAATCGAATAAGCATCCTGAACTTTATTTTTGCCTCTATGTGAGTCCCATAAAGGTGAATTTTTAATAAGTCTCATCATATTTTTTGCAGTATCCATCTGCCCTTTATACGATCTTACCATCTGGATTTCATCAAAAAAAGGAGACGGATTACCAAGTTGAGCTTCAAATGTCAGAGCCCCTGCAATATCTGCAACTTTTACAAGCTCTTCACTCTCTACGAGATTAAATATACCTATTGCCGTAAGAACCTGAGTGCCGTTTATAAGAGCAAGCCCCTCCTTTTCAACAAGTTCCAAAGGCAATATACCTTCTATCTCAAATATTTCGGAAGTTTTTTTTATCTCACCTTTATATTTTGCTTCCCCCTCTCCAAGCAGAACAAGAGCCAAATGAGAGAGAGGGGCCAAATCTCCCGATGCACCTACAGATCCCTTTGAAGGTAGAATAGGCAAAATATTTCTGTTCAAAAGTTCAAGAAGCAATTCAACCACCTTTAACCTGACTCCGCTGTATCCTTTGGCAAGGACATTGGCACGTAAAAGAATAGTGCCGCGAACGATGTGGTCGGGAAGCGGATTACCAACTCCTGCCGTATGGCTTTTTATCAAATTTCTTTGAAGTTGTTTTAAATCCGCAATATTTATCTTCTTGGAAGCCAACGCTCCGAATCCGGTATTTACTCCGTAATAGGCTTTTCCGGTCTTAATAAAATTTTCTAACGTATCTCTCGACAAATTAATTCCGATTTTTGCATCATCTGTCAATCCAACCTTTTCATACCCTTTCGCAATCTTAATAAACTCGTTAATAGATAAGTTATTTCCGTCAATTTTTATACACATATTTTTGTCCTTACAAAAAAAACTATCGTCAGTCCTATCAAAACCATTACAAAAGCAATAATTCGAAGTGTAGCGGAATCAACAGTTGATATTTTCCCATAGTATTCTTTCATCTTGGATGGTGAAATAATCATAGGAATTGCTTCTATGATCATAACCGATCCCAATATTATTAATATCATCCAAAAAGTCATGATTATTTCATTATCTCTTTTCCTGAAAAATCTCTTTTAAGCTTAAATTCATCCCAATCAAAAGGATAGCTGTTCTCCGTAATTATCTGTGCAAGATATTTCCCGATTGCCGGTCCGAACATAAAACCGTGCCCGGACATTCCTGCCGCAATATAAAATCCGTTAAGTTCGGTCTTGTCAATTATGGGGCTACCGTCAGGTGTCATTGAATAACTTCCTCCCCAATGTCGTAACACATTCAGATCACTCAGTTTTGGAATAAGCCTCGAAGTCCTTTTCGACATTTCAAGAAGAAATTCAGCACTAGACAATGTTTGCTTGCCGGGCTTGTTCGGAACGGGAGTATAACAACCTATAACTTGTCCGGTTAACATTTGCTGAAAATAACAACCGTCGGGTCTGTAATCAACCACCATCGGATCAAAGAGATGATCATACCTGTCAGAGATAAGCGCCTCATGCTCTTCAGGAAAAATAGGTAACTCAATTCCTGCCATTCTTCCAACTTCCGCAGCCCACGGACCTGCGGCATTTACGACAATCGAAGATTCAACTGTTTCACCATCTGCAAGTTCAACACCCGTTACGCAACTCTCACTACTCATTATTCCCTTTACTTCGACAAATGTCCTTACCTCCGATCCGCTTTCGGTAATTCCGTTTATAAAACCTTTCAAAACCTTAAACGGATATGCTTGTCCGTCTTCCGGAGAATACACGCCGCCCGTTAATCCTTCTTTGTTGAGACCCGGAACAAGTTCTTCGCATTGATCGGGAGAGATTTTATTTACGTTCAATCCAAGTTTTTTTTGGAGTTCAATAACATTTTCGAATGCTTTCAACTTCTCCTCGGAATGAGCAAGAAAAAGATATCCTCCTGCAAAAAATTCAACGGAAAAACCGAACTCACTCTCCATCCCTATAAAAAGGGACATGCTCTCCTTCATTAATTTAATTGATGCTTCCGTAGAGAACTGCATCCGAATTCCGCCAATACAACGTCCCGTAGAACCCGATCCGGCATACTTTTTCTCAATGACAACAATCTTCATCCCTTTTTTTGTGAGATAATACCCTACGGCAAGACCTACAATCCCACCACCGATAATTACCGCATCAAATTTTGAAGTCAATTTAGTTAATATTTTTTATTGATCCGAGAATTTCAAGCGATATAACATGCCTCTGAATCTCATTTGTTCCTTCGTATATCTGAAGAAGTTTTGCATCCCTCATCATTTTTTCAACAGGATATTCTTTCATATATCCATATCCGCCAAGCATCTGTACCGCATCTGTAGTAACTCTCATAGCAACATCCGTTGCAACCACTTTTGCCATTGCAGATTCTTTTGAAGCTTTCATGTTTTTATCGAGCATCCACGCTGATCTGTATACCAACAGTCTTGCCGCATCAATATCCGTAGCCATATCGGCAAGTTTAAAAGCATTGTGTTGAAATGATGCAATAGGTTTTCCGAATTGAACCCTATTCTGTGCATATTTTAAAGCTTCTTCGTATGCTGCTCTTGCAACACCCAATCCACCGGCACCTACGGAAGGTCTTGCAAAATCAAGAGTTCTAAGTGCAATGAGAAATCCGAACCCTTCTCTTCTGAGAATATTTTTTGCAGGAACTCTTACATCATCAAAATAAAGTTCCGTAGTATTTGATGCCCGATGACCCATTTTATTCTCATGTTTCCCTACCGAAATTCCGGGAGAATCCATAGGGACTATAAATGCCGTTAATCCTCTTGCTCCACGATCAGGGTCGGTAGAAGCAAAAATAACACCCAATTTCGAGATGCCTCCGTTTGTTATAAAAGTTTTCGAACCGTTAATAATATAATGATCACCGTCTTTTTTTGCCGTTGTTTTGATTGAAGAGTTATCTGATCCCGCTTCTCTTTCCGTAAGTGCAAAACATGCATATGACAGTTCTTTGGTCATTGGTTCTAAAAATTCTTTTTTTTGCTCATCGGTTCCAAACAGTACAATAGGCATTGTTGCAAGAGTATTTGCCATTATTGATGTATACATTCCTGCACATCCCCATGCCAATTCTTCACATACTACTGCATTTTGAATGTTTGTAAACTCAAGCCCACCAAGATTCGCAGGAATATTTGAAGTCAAATATCCGATTTCAAAAGCCTTTTGCATAACTTCATGAGGAAATTCATTCTTCTCATCATATTCTGCTGCAACAGGTCTTATCTCATGCTTTGCAAATTGATTGGTAAGTTCCTTTAGTTCTAATAGTTCTTCGCTTAATCCGAAATCCATAATATATCTCCTATATCTTAATTGACTTTATATCATTTAAAACTTCTTGGGCACTCTGATATCTTTCTTCTCTTTTTTTCTTCATACATTTCTCAATGATATGAACCAGTTTATCCGGTATATCGGGAACAATACTCTTTATTGAAGGAAGAGGTTCAAATAGATGCTGATAAAACACATTCTCACCCTTAAAAGGGACCCTGCCGGCGACAAGATGGAATAAAGTAGCACCGGTAGAATATATATCCGTCCTATGGTCTGCGTTAATTCCCTGAATCTGTTCGGGTGACATATAATACGGTGTTCCGGTTACAACTCCGGTTTCACCTTTTTTTTGTTCTCCTCTGATAATAGCAAGACCGAAATCCATAATCTTAATTTCTTTCTGCTTTGTGATCATAACATTGTGAGGCTTTATATCTCGATGAATAATTCCCTTCCTGTGGGAATAATCAAGTGCCTTTAAAATTTTAATCGCAACAAAAAGTATTTGAGGGATAGTAAATTTATTCTTCCTTCTAAGGATAGTCATAAAGTTCTCGCCCTCAATAAACTCCATTGAGATAAAATAATCATCTTCAATTTGACCTACATCATAAACGGTCACAATATTCGAATGAGAAAGCGAAGCGGTAGATCTTGCCTCCGTAAAAAACCTTTCAAGGTTAATCTTATCTTTTATCAGGCTTTTGTTTAATATTTTAAGTGCCACTATCCGTTGAAGAACCGTATCCTCCGCTTTAAAAACAACTCCCATTCCGCCTTCACCAACTTTCCTGACAATTTTATATCTCCCCTGTGAATTGTCTGCCACAAGGTCAATCTCTTTATATTTTTTAATCAGTTTTTCAACTTCTCTTATCTTCTGATGAATATCCTTAAAAGAATAATCTTCTGTTAGAATCCCTTGATATATCTCATGAGCCTTTTTAAAATTACCGAGATTTTCCTCAGCTTGGCCAAGGAGAAAATACCATTCCAGATTATCCTTGTTTATTGATTGGCTAATCAACATTTTACCAATCTTTTCAACAACCAGCTTCGGTTTGTTATTGTTAAGGAAAATACGTGCCATCTGCGTCACAGCTTTCTCAAATCCATCCGAATCCATCTGCACTTTTTGGAAATTTGCAAGAGCCCTTTTCTCATCATCAACTTTTTGGAAAGAGACGCCCGAATTATAGTAGTCGCCGGACTTTTCGAATAACTCACCGGCTTTCTGATATTTCTTGTATTTAAAAGAAAGGTCGGCAGCGGTTTTCCAATCTCTTCCCAACTCAAACATTTTTGCAGCTTCTTCCTCGTTGCCGATCTTCATGTAATTATCTGCAGCAGCAAGATAATTTTGATTCATAAAGTAACAATGAGCGGCTTTATCATACATCTTGTTCCATTCGAACAATTCCGCAGCTCTGATAAAATCTTCGCCCTTGAGAAACCATTCGGCGGCATCGGAAGTATTCCCACGAGCAAAGGCATCTTCTCCTCTCAATTGAAATGCTGTTTTGGGATTTCCTATCTTTTCATACAACGGAGCGGCTTTTAACGGGAGTTGAGCCTTTTCAAAAAGGTTTGCAGCTTCATCAAACTTCTCCAACTTAACTGCCAACTCTGCGGTTTTTTCAAATTTATTATTTTTCAAAAGGAGATTATATGCCCTTTCTATTTCTCCCATCTCAACCCATAAATCCGCGGCCTTGTAAAGATCATCTTCTGATTCCGAAGCTCCTTTAAGACCCAAAGCTGACCCTGCGGTAGCCTCAAACCATTTTTCAAAACAGAGAGCGGCTTTCTTTATATTCTCGGCTTTTTCATAAATAATTCCGGCTTTTTTATAAAACCCCCTCTTTTCATAAATTTGAGCGGCTTTTTCATACTTGCCGTGATTATAGTAAAGTTCCGCCGCTTCCTGATGTCTGCTGTTATTTTCAAGGAGTATTCCCGCAGCATCAACATTTTTTCTTTTTATGTATAACTTCACCAAAGAATCGGAATTTCCGGTTTTTTTATAAATTTCTATGGCAAGACTATCTTTATTGAGCTTTTCGTAGAGTTCCCCTATCTCATTGAATTGTTTACCGTCCTCATATGTTTTTATTGCTTTCTTAAAATCACCTATATCTTCGTATATTTTCCCAGCTTTAAAGAAATTCCCTTCCCTTATTGCCTTTTTTGCTTGGGAGGATATGAAAGATTTTTTAAAAAAAATAGAATAAAAAGTATCAACAAGAGACTTATCCTGCATATTTATTACCTGTGAAACCTTCAATCCTTCGTACACTATCTTAAATATTAGAAACAGCCCCAATATTATAAGACCGAATTTGAGAATTGGATGCTCTTTTATTAGACTTAATACGTTATCCATAGGTTGAAAAATTATATCAGACCTGTTATAAAAAATCAATTCAACTACATAAGAATGAAATTGACATTTCCCACTCATATAATTATAATTCTAACAGTTTTAAAAGAGTTTAATCGGATGGAAACGGTAGAGAAGGAGAAAATGTGAAATGGATAAGATTCTAATAATTGACGACGAGAAAAATATTCAAGTTTCCCTTGCATCAATACTTGAAGATGAAGGTTTCAAGGTCTATTTTGCATTGACCGGTGAAGAAGGATTCGCAAAATTTGTGAATTTGAAACCGGATCTTATTTTTCTTGATATTTGGCTCCCCGGAATTGACGGATTGGAAACAATGAAAAAAATCCTTGCCGTTGATCAGTTTCAGGTTATCATAATGATCTCGGGACACGGAAATATAGCCACAGCGGTTCAAGCGGTGAAAGACGGAGCATACGATTTTCTTGAAAAACCGTTGAGCCTTGAAAAAGTATTGCTGTCAGTAAAAAAAGGGATAGATTATAAAAATGTTCTTGACGAAAACAGAAGGCTTAAAACGTTGATAAATCAGAATTCGGACGACATGGAAGATACCAAAGATCTAAAAAGGGGAAATACCGGACATATCAAGTTTGAAATCTCCGACCCTAGCTATGTCAAAAAACAAAAAACAGTGGAACGTAGTAATATTTTTTACGGTATAGGTCTCCATTCCGGCGAGAAAACCGGAATGTCAATAAGCCCTTTGCCTCCAAATAAGGGTATAAGATTTGAGAATATTTCTTCGGAAGGATATATACCTGCGAGAATAGAATTTATTGACAGAACAAATTATGCAACTTCAATAATGAAAGATGGTTTGGAAGCAAAAACCATTGAACACTTTATGGCGGCACTTCATGCATTCGGAATCACAAATCTCTCTATTAAAATTGCTAAAGAAGTTCCAATTGATGATGGATCGGCTACAAAGTTTTGTGAATTTATTAGAAATTCAGGGATAGTCGATCAAGATGATTTTATTCCTGAAATAGTTATAAAAGAACCGATTGTTATCGGTGATGAAAGTGAGGACGGCCAATTCATTAAGATTGAACCCTCGGATGTATTTACGGTAAAATACACTACGATATACCCTAAACCGCTTGGAAGAAAGAGTCATGAAATTATTTTTAATTCTGCCGAAGATTTTGAGAATGAAATTGCTCCGGCAAGAACTTACGGATTTGTAAATGAATTCAATAAGTTGTCGGAACTCGGACTTGCGGAAGGGGGAAGACTCAACAATTTCATACTTATTGATGAGGGAAAAGTCCTCAATACAAAACTTAGATTTGAGAACGAAATAGCTCGACACAAGATTTTGGATATATTCGGAGATTTTTACCTGTTGGGAAGACCTATTAGAGGAAAAATCACCGCTCAACGGACCGGCCATTCCGACAATGCAAAAATGGTTAACATTATAAAAGAAAAATATATTGTCAAGCAAACATCCGTCTGAAAAGACTTTACAATAATATTATGTCAAGGATATCTCGCCTGCAAGTGATTTTTTGAAATTTTTCTTTATTATCGAAACGCTCCTATACTGCCCGAGAAGAAAAATGATCTTGGTAATTGTTGCTTCAAAGGTCATGTCTCCCGAATCCACCGCACCGAGATCCAAAAGTTTCTTTCCCGATTCGTAAAGATTCGGATAAAGAGAACCGGCTTTTGTCTCCGATGTAAAAACCACCAATTTATCCTCAGCTATCCATCTTTTCACTTTTTCCAATATTCCCGAATTTTCTACCGGAATTGTCCCAGCTCCATATCCTATCAGGATTATTGCCCTTGTATCTTCACACGGCTCAAAAGATGCGGGAGAAAAACCTGGAAATATCTTCATCACGGCAATAGAATTATCCAGCTTATCAAATATATGGAAAAGTCCGTTATTTTTAAGGATATTTTTTTTATGAACTTCAATATTTATCCCTGCCTCGGCAAGAAGCGGGTAATTCGGTGATGAAAATGCATCAAATCGACTTGCATGACTTTTTACGGTTCTATTTCCTCGCATAAGTTTATCATCAAAAAGGATTGACACCTCATTTATCCCCATTGTTGAAAGTTCAAATGCATTTATCAGGTTGGATCTGGCATCACTTCTTATAAAACTAAGTGGCTTTTGAGCACCGGTCAGAATCACAGGAAAAGCAAGGTTCATTAACATGTAAGAGAGTGCCGATGCCGTATATGCCAATGTATCAGTTCCGTGAGAAATAACAAAACCCGAATACTTATCAACATTTTCTCTGATTACATACACAATTTTTCTGAGATGCTCAAATGTAAGCTCCGCACTGTCAATAACATAAGGAATTTCAATATCAATATCCGCAATTTCCGAAAGTTCGGGGATAAAACGATTTATACTGTCATAGAGCTTATCAGTTCGGAGAATTCCACTATTGCTATCTCTTGACATACCGATAGTACCACCGGTATGAATCAACATTATTTTTTTACCCAAAATATTGCCTGTTACCCGAAATTTTTGTTGAATATTTCTTCGGCTTTTTTCTTTTTGGCTTTTTCCAATTCACTCGCAGTTTGAAAAGTTTCTTCTGTCGATTCTTTTTTTTTTTTCTCCCTCTCAAGAAGATCCTCAAAAGAACTCTTGCTCCTTTTAGATTTCTTGTGTTGTACCACCACTTTGTTTTCCACATCAATCCAAAGTTTGGAATTACATTTCGGACATATCACTTCAATGATCTTTTCCATAAACGTATTGTAAAATAAGTTAATGCCAAATTCAACACCATCAAAAAAACCATTCTGCTTGTTTTTCGTATAAACAAAATCGGATCAACTATGATACAATTCACTATGAAAAAAATTACATTATTTTTTGTTTCCTTTTTATTCATCTTAAATTTTTCCCTGATTTATTCCAGTAAATCGGATATTTTGTTAAAAACCTTGAAGATTGATAAAAAACCCAAAGTAGATGGAAAACTTGATGATGATATTTGGAAGAGTATTCCGGAGTTTTCCAACTTTAAAATGGTAATTCCGGATACGGGCAATGAACCCTCCGAAAGGACATCCGTTAAGATCGCTTATTCGGAAAAGCACCTTTACATTGCAATAAAATGCTTTACAAATGATCCTGAAGATATAACCGTAAATACACTGAAATATGATCAACACAGTCAAAGATCAAGCGGAGACGATACTGTAAAAATCCTTATAGACCCGTTTCTTGATATGAGAAATGCATACGTATTCATAGTAAATCCCAAAGGAGCTCGAACCGACGGTCTTGCATCCGGCGAAACTTTTAACTCAAACTGGGACGGAATCTGGGATGCCGCCACATCAATAAATAAGGATAGCTGGAGTGTAGAAATCAAGATCCCTTTTAAAACTTTGACTTTTAACTCAAATAATAAAGAATGGGGATTGAACATTGAGAGATACATTGCAAAAAAGATGGAGACAATAAGGCTGTCTGGAATAAGTAAAGACAGTTTCTTCTTTAACCCTTCTGTAGCTGCAAGAATTGGTGAATTTGTAGGAATGAAACAGGGATTGGGAATAACGTTTAAACCCTACATGGTTCTATCTGCAGAAAAAGGAATTCCCAAAAATAATGAAAGAAAATGGAGTATTAACGGTGGTTTTGATCTCTACAAAAATTTTACTCCCAATCTTGTCGGAGTTTTTACTTACAACACGGATTTTGCAGAAACCGAAGTTGATGAGAGACGAATTAACCTTTCCAGATTTTCTATGTATTACCCGGAAAAGAGGGCTTTTTTTTTAGAGGGATCGGATATTTTTTCTTTCGGATCGGGAATTCACAGAGCATTTGTCCCTTTTTTTTCCAGAAGGATCGGAATATATAAATCCCGCCATATAGTTCCGATAAATTATGGTCTCAAAGTATTTGGAAAGATAGGTGGAACCAACATTGCTTTATTGAATGTAAAGACAAAGGACAGTGAATGGATCAAGGGAAGCAATTTTATTGCAGGGAGAATTTATCAAAATATATTCTCCAGAAGCAAAGCCGGTATCATATTTACAAAAGGGAATCCTAATAGTGTTGAAGAAAACTCAATGCTTGGATTTGACTTTAACTATTCCACTTCAACTTTTTTAAAAAATAAAAATTTTGCAGCAGGGGGATGGTGGGTATACAACTGGAATTCAGTAAAAGAAGGAAAACATTACGGATATGGATTTAAGTTGGATTATCCTAATGATCTTTGGGATATCGCACTTGTCTACAATTATTTGGGGGATTCATTAGAACCGGGGTTATCTTATCTCCCGAGAAACGGTGTACAAATAATTCGCCCGATGATTGTATACATGCCAAGACCGAAAAAAGGATTCATCGGGAAGCTCGTAAGGAAATTCTATTTTGAATTTTTCAGCTCAATCTATCTTGATCTTAAAGGGAGAGTTCTATCCGCAAGAGCATTTACAGCTCCCGTCAACATTAAAACAGAATCCGGAGATCATTTTGAATTTAACATAATACCTCAAAAAGAGGTCCTTGACGAACCTTTTAACTTTTCGGACAATATCACTTTTCCGGCTATGGAATACAAACAAACACGCTTAAGAGCACAATTTAATTCCGCTCGACACAGAAAGATAGACCTGAGATTAAATTATTCATTCGGAAATTTTTATACGGGAAAACTGACAAAATTTAATATAGGATCATCTTACAAGCATAGTGGAAATTTCAAGTTGGATGTAAATGTTCTTTTCCTTCGCGGAAATTTTCCCGAGGGGAAATATAAAAAAAACCTGTTCAGAGTAAGCAGTGATCTGTTCTTAAATCCTGATGTCGGTATTATGGGACTCGTTCAGTTTGATGATGATTCAAACGAACTCGGAATCAACTTCAGATTCAAATGGAGATTTTCTCCCGGAAATATCATTTATCTTGTTTACAATAAGAATTGGGAAAAAGTTTGGGATCCATCGGCAAGATTCAACATGATAAACGATCTTGGAATACTCAAATTACAATTAAGTGTTAGACCATAAAATAACTACTTTTTATACGTTTTTTTCATGTTTCTCACATTGTTCTAAAGTTTTTTAATCAAAGCAAAAGTTCTATTTATCCCTTTCCTGTATTTAACTTTCGGATATCCGAATATGACGAAAAGACCTTCTCGACTTTTAAATTTTATGTCGTAAGATTTTCTAAATTTTTTTGCTCTATTTCCACTTTGAATAAACGGATGAATTCCTCCCAGCATGCAAGATCCCAATCCCAAACTTTCGGCGGCAATCATCGCATAAGTTGCAGCTATTATCGGGTCGGCAGGGTCCGCATATGGAGTTGCATAAAAATACATAGCCAAAGGTGCATCATAGTTAATTGAATTATTACTTTTGCTGAAATCTTCCGTGTATATTTTAAAAAGCGGTTTGATAAAACATCTGAAAAGTTCTGAAGTTTCTTTTCCCAAAAAAGGACGTATTAACATTAAAAAAAATTTTGACGTTATATATTTCATCCCCTTTAAATAATCGGAATAATCCCGTGCAAATTTCCTTGTTTTATCTATACCCTTTAATACCATCACGTGCACATCGGAAGGGGGAAGTCCCATAGGTGCCGTTTTGGCAGCGGTTAATATTTTTTCAACAAGTTCATCTTCAACATCTTTATCCTTAAATTCTCTGATTGATCTGCGATGCCGGAATAACGACATTAATTGATCAAAATCCGATATATCTTCGGTTTTGGGTATCTCAAATAAATCATCGGGAGAAATATATCTTCCGTAAATTCCTATCGCTCCGGTGGGACAAATTGCCATACAATGTCCACACCCCATGCAACCGAAAACAGAAGTATCGCTTTGGGTTACTTTTCCGTCTTTTACAACTATACTAAAATCATTACATACGGAAACACACAATCCGCAACCGATACATATCGCCGTATTTATTCTGATATCAGCTTTTTCTTTTGTCCTTGATGTCGGAATCGCCATTTTGTTATTCTTGATTATACACAATGCCTGTAGATATTAAAAGTTGCCGAAAAATAATGGTCGGCATTGATCAACACATCTTTCTTTGAATCCATCTTTACAAATTATCAATTCGTCTCCGGTTAATTCATAATCAATTCTTAACTGGTTTTCTCTCTTATGGTTATCTTTTTTTTTGTCCAAATTTTCCGATTAAACCAATTATCAAGAAAATAGATCCAAATGGCCAAATTGCTGAATTTTTATAAATTATAAAACCAACAATAAACCATACCGCTCCTAAAACTAAAAAAATATCATTTAATTTTTGATTTTTCATATTATTACCTATTATAATTTTTCTGTTTTTCTATTTTCTGACAGCATATGTATATACTACCTATGAACAGATATCTCTTTTAATATACATCTATTCAGCAACATTCTATAATATATAAGTATACTATTACTTGATAATTTCATCAATAGTATTTCTGTTATTACCATAATGTATAATAGTCCTGACAAATCAGACCACTATAGGTTGTTTTGGAAGCGATCAAAGGAGAGAAGATAAAAATCTTCTTGATCTTCCGGATGAGATATTTCTTTCTTCGTACTACAAAGATAATTTGTTTTCATAATATGTCAAGTATTTTGCTCAATTTACTTGACTTTTTTCTAATGAAGTCCAACGGTCTTGGCTATAAGCAGTGCGGATTTTATTGCACTTCATTTTCAAACCGTTATATTGATTAATTTTACTCATCATTTTATTTTTAACACTTTCGCCCGCACATTGCTTATAGCCGTTGTTGTGGCGTCGTTATTTATTTTTATTAGAATCATAACAGTTTTTCATAAAAACCGGATTTTCCTGTTTTGATAATTTCCAGAATAATACCAGCCGTAACATTTCCTATTCCGTTAATTGAAATTAAATCTTTATATTCGTGTTCCTCTACCGGTTTTTCCAATTTTAATATTTGATATGCAGCATATCCGTATGGCGTATTTTTCCCCTTTAATTTTGCCAAATAATCAAGTTGCTCAAGAATAATAGATACAAGCTCGGTTTTATTGACTAATGGTTGATATATTTTTGAAGGCATCATTTTAGGGATTTTATATTTATCAGCTATCTTACAAAATAACTCACCTGTTTTTTCCAGATATTGCTTATCGGGTGAGCCCCACTGACTATTATTTGAGTAAATATATCGATATTTAGGAAGTAATTCGGAAAAATTGTTTTGCAGAAAATTTATAAAATAATCTTTTTGTTTACCTTCTTTTAAAGTCATTCCTCCGAAAACAATAAAATCAACTCCTGCTTCTTTTGCTTTTACTACAGAATTTTCCATTTGTTCATAACCATCTGTAATATATGGAAGAACCGGCATAAGATATATACCGGTTACAATTCCGGAGTCTTTAATTCTTTTTATTGTTTCCAATCTTTTGCTTGGTAATGACGCTCCGGGCTCAAGAAGTTTGCCTAATTTATCGTCAACAGTTGAAAAACTAAAACTTACAATTGCCTTTTTGCGGTTATTGATTTTTTGTAATAATTCGATATCTTTTTCCACCAAACTTGATTTTGTCAGAATATGAACCGGATGTTCGTATTTATAGAGAAGTTCGAGTACTTTTTGAGTAAAACGGTATTTTTTCTCAAGAGATTGATAGGCATCACTTACGCCACCGCATATTGTCATAAATCCATTAACAAAAGATTTTCTTTTTCTTGCCGGATTAAGTTCCTTTTCAAGCAATTCCAAAGCATTTTCTTTTACTGTAATATCACGGCAAAAATCTCCTTCTACTCTATATTTATCATCTCTACCGTCACAATAAATACAATTATGAGAACAACCTCTGTAAAGGTTTATGGAGTAAGCACTTAAAAACCACGAATCGATTTTTTTATGTTTCCGAAGTATTGATTTTGCTTTTATTTCTTTTATCATTATTGATAATCTTTACGCAAATATTTCCTATTTTTATATTTGTAACTGTCGGTTTTGAGAATATCCATAACAAGAATAGGATTTTTCTTTACCAAATTACGACAAGCACGATATGCTATCCAATAAGAATTTTTATTTCCATTCGTCGCCAATTCTTTAACAATAGGCAATGATACTTTTTCGTTAATTCGTATCCAATCACTTAAACCGTTACCGATAGAAGTTCTTGGATATTCTGCTGATTCAGTAAAGAGATTTTTTAATATTGGGAAAGGATAGTCGGAGTTATTTTTAAACCATCTGTTTTCTGCCACAGGTCTTAACGATTCACAAACAAATCTTCTTAATAAATGGCTTTCCGATTTCGTTTTTTCAAAAAACCATTTGTGCATAAAGTCGGGATATTCTTTTATAAGTTTTCTGACAAACCCCACGGCACTCTCTCTAACTTCCCAAGTTTTATCGATAGCGGCACGCTCAAACAGTATTAAAACTTGATTGAGTTCCCCCGTTTCTGTCGCAAATATTGATGCCAATTGAATACCAAGGCTCCTTACAAAACAATCACTTTCTTGCTTTTCAAATATGCCATAAGCCAAAGCCTGTATATCAACATTTATTTCGTTAAGCTGCGGGTAAATAATTTCGCCCATTTTTTTGATAATACTGTAGCGTCCGTATGAAATTCTTTTGTTTGGCGGAATATCTGTATATATTTGTTTAATTATTCTATCAAGTTCAGTAGAAATTTTATAAACAGTAAGATTTTTTATACATCTGACCAATTCGGAAATTCTACTTTTATGTTGTGTTTTTATTATTTCAAACATTATAAAAAATTCTTCGTTTTCAGTTTTTTCAGAACTTTCTCAATTCGTGTTATTTGACTTTCTTTTTCCAATTCATTAATTCTTCCATTTAACAAAGCAATAAATTCATTTTTATCTTTATCTTTTAACACCGGCAAGATTCTTTCTGCATACATCGGTAATTGTTTTGGAACACATATTTTTAATTGTTCCATTAACAAAGGGAAAACATCATCATATAATTTTTGTTTTTTCATCAAGTTTATCAAAATTCCTATTCCGTTATCATTTGATATGACAGAACCTTTTTCTGTTACTTCCAAAATTACTAATAAATTTTCAAATATTTCTTTCGGTTTTACTTCCGATATTGTTTTTAGTGCAATCATTGCTCCCCAAACAAGACGATTGTTTTTATTTTTAAGTAGTTCAATAAAGAAATCGTAATAATTCTCAATTAATTCAGGTTTTATATAACCAATCTCATAAAGAGTTTTGATACAATCACTTTGTATTTTTTTATCTTTAATTTCTTTTAATATTTCAATTAACTCATTAATTGCTTCTTTATCATTTTTCAAAGCAATTTCTTTTGCCAATTCTTGATTTGGCACATCATCTTTCCGTCCAAGTGAAGTCGCAAGTTTTTCCGTATATTTATTAATAAAAAATCCAATAGTTTGTTTTTTCATAGTTTGTCTCTCCTAAAAGTTCATTTTTTTCTGTTCAATTTAAAGTCTATTTCCAATCTATCTGCTGTGTCTGTCAATATTTGTTTAAGCCGTTTATTTTTTTCTTTAATATCCGGTAAATTGTTAAAATCAACTATCAATTCACGGACTTCTTGTAATTCATCCAGGGGCAATAATGCACAGCTAATACAGAACAAACCTTTGGAACGTCCATCATCATAATTAGTTAGAAATTCAGATAAAATGTCAATTCGGATTTTTTGCCGGTCAATAAACCGTTCTATTCCATTTTCTTTTATGAAATCAAGATTAATAAATACATTTTTGTGAGTTACAAACGAATCCAATCCGTCCTTTTCCGAGTTAAAACGTTTACATGGATAATCTTTGCAGTCGGAACATACTTCAAATCCATTTTTGTTCACACAACAAGTCAAAAACCCGCATGCCGGATGCTTTTCTTTAAAATTCTCACCATCACAACCGGGACATGCAGAATCACCTTTCGTATAAAATCTGGGACATAATCCACAATCAATTCCGCAACATCCTATTGTTTCATATTTTTTTAACTTCTTAGTCATTATTATATTGGTCTCATTTCTTTATTTTGCATGAAGCACAATGTTATAGCTGTGTTTTTATGCTTCAACCAATTCGTAATTTGTGCTTCTCCCTCCTAATTTTTCTTGTCTTAAAATTCCTTTTTCAATTAGATCTTTTATATCTCTTAATGCTGTATCTTGTGAACATTTCGTTATTTTTGCCCACTTGGATGTTTTTAATTTTCCTGTAAAACCATCAAGAAGTTTGTTTAACATTAATCGTTGCCTTGCATTTAACACCGTATTTTTATGCCTATCCCAGAAATCAGCTTTATAAAGAACCTTGCTAATTGTTTCTTCCGTATTTTTTAATGCTCGATATAGACTATTCAAATACCAAATTAACCATTCGCTAATATCTCCATCCTTGTATTGAACCTTTTGAAGTATTTGATAATAAACTTTTCGCTCTAAAAGTATTTGATTAGACAAACTATAAAATCTTTGTGAACTGTTATCCGAACGAGCTAATAATAAATCTGAAATAGCACGGGCAATACGCCCGTTGCCATCGTCAAACGGGTGAATTATTGTAAACCAAAAATGTGCTACTGCCGATTTTATAACATCATCCAGTCTTGTATCTTTATTGAACCATTCTATAAACCTATCCATCTCTACTTTTACTTGTTCAGCCGGTGGTGCTTGATAATGAACTTTTTCTTTCCCAATTGCTCCCGACACAACCTGCATTTTTCCTTTTCTGTAACAACCTGCATTAATCTTATACATTCCGCTTCTACCTGTCGGGAATAATGCAGCGTGCCAACCAAACAGACGATCTTCATCAAGTGGCTTTTGATAATTTTGTGTTGCATCAAGCATCATTTCAACAATCCCTTCAACATTCCTGTCGGGATATACCATTCCTGCGTACTCTAAACCCAATCTTCTCGCAATTGATGAACGGACTTGCTCGTAATTTAATAATTCTCCTTCTATTTCCGATGATTTTAAGACATCAAGAGTTAATGTTGTAAGCATTGTTTCTTCTTTTACCGAAAAGCCCAATGCATTTATTTGTCCAAAAATTTTCCCCTGCAAATGGCGAACATTCCCCAAAATCAATTGAATTTCACTTTCATTCCAGGTTAAATTCGGCCAATTATCATATTGATAGATATATTTTTTCATAATTAAATCCTGTTTATGCGGTAAATATACAAGATATTCTCCGCAAAAACAAGGAAAATAAAACAAGGATTCTCCGCATCGTCATTTTTACATTGACTCTAACGGTTTTTTTTGTTAGCAGTACGGGATCTTGAAACACCTGACTATCAATTTACTATGCCGTTTATTTATATTCATAATATTTCAATTTAACCACTTATCGCCCAATGCCTTATATACATCGTTGTGCTTTCGTGCTTTTTATTTTTTCTATTATCTCTATTAAATTCATGATCTTCACTCCCTTATAATTGGGGTGTTTATTATTTGGATCGTACAATATTGTATCTATTCCAAATATTCTTGCTCCTGTAATGTCAGATTCAATATTATCTCCAACCATAACTAAATCATCTTT
>Ga0256846_1000016_pt1 | contig 98733 bp, 90 predicted proteins | sample TevniametaG_FD_189098 | JGI IMG/M metagenome (GOLD analysis project Ga0256846, IMG submission 189098) | Tube worm associated microbial communities from hydrothermal vent at the East Pacific Rise, Pacific Ocean - Tevnia | ecosystem: Host-associated > Annelida > Integument > Unclassified ...
GGTTCATCCCCGCGGGTGCGGGGAACACTCTTATTCTATCTATTTGATAGAGATAAGAAAAATCATCGTGTTGATTTCTACCGATCTTTTTGGCCGATCGGATGGTTTCCAATCGAGGTGCCTGAAGGTCATTTCCAGGTTGTTAAAGAGCATTTGTTTCTTCCTTTTCGGGAAGAAAGGCGACCAGGCGGATGCCGTCGAAGTCGACGGGGATTCTGCGGTTCGTACCAAGGGTTTTGAAGTCGTAGCCCGATTCGGTGTTGGTGCTCCAGGCCATGATGGCGTTCCCGTTCTCGAGTCCTTCTTCCACCTGTTCCCAGATGAAGTCACGCAGCCGGGCGGAGGGGTTGCCGACGTAGACGCCGGCGCGCACTTCCACCAGCCAGACGCCGAGGCGTCCGCGCAGTCGGGGCGGGATGGCTTCAGTGACGATGACCAGCATCGCCCAGGCCTTTCTCTTCGGGGATGGCGACGGGCTGGGTGTCCGGCGCCGGTTTTGGCATCTCGAGTTCGCCGGCGGTGAGTATCTCTTCGATGGCCGGGATGATCTTGCCGAGGAGTTTGCTCTGGCGGAAGTGGTCGCGGCAGGCGAGGCGGACCTGACGTTCCGGCTGGGCGGGGGCGCGGGCGGCGATCTGGAAGGCGATGGGCACCACGCTGTCGAATTTGAATATGTCGGCGATGTCGTAGACGAAGGAGAGGGGCTTGCCGGTGTGGATGAAACCCACCGCCGGGGCGTAGCCGGCGGCCAGCACGGCGGCCTCGGTGATGCCGTAGAGGCAGGCGGTGGCGGCGCTGAGGCAGAGGTTGGGCAGGTCGCTCTTGTCCCACTGGCTGGGGTCGTAGCTGCGCCCTTTCCAGGCCACGCCGTGACGCTGGGCGAGCAGTTTGTAGGTTTTGCGGACCCGTGCCCCTTCGATGCCGCGTAGCTGATCGACGCTGCGTTTTGCCGGAGGCTCTTCGTCGAAGCGCATGGCGTACATTTTGCGCACCACCTTGAGCCGGGCCTTTTCGTCCAGGGCGAGTTTGGCCTGGTAGAGCAGCCGGTCGGAGCGCGCCCCGCCGGGCTGGCCGGAGGCGTAGAGCCGAACACCCGCCTCGCCGACCCAGACCAGCAGGGTGCCGACCCGGGCAGCGAGTGCGGCAGCGCGGTGGGAGACCCGGGTGCCGGGTTCGAGCATCAGGCAGGCGATGCTGCCGACCGGGATCTGGGTGCGGACGCCGGTCTTGTCGATGACGACGAAGGCGCCGTCGAGTACGTCGATCTCACCGTATTCGATGAAGAGCATGGAGATCCGTTCCTTCATGGCGATGGGTTTGAGTGGCGGCAGCATGGTTTATTGGTCGCTCCAGCCTAACGGAGAACGTTTCTGGTGCAGTACGGCATGGACAGTGGTTTTGTTTGCAGTTGGCTGGTAATAAACCGCATATGGAAAACGATGGGTTAGCGCTCTATGAATGCCTGCGCGTACCTCGGGAAAGATCCGTGGGTTTTCGATGATCTGCTCAAATAGTCGATAGATCTCGGTGAGGAGTGAGTCACCTACGCCAATCTGCTGTTGGTTGTACCAGTGTATTGCGGAAGAGATGTCTTGCTCCGCTTCCTTGCGGATTATTAAGATCATTGTTTGCCAAGTCGTTTTTTTACGTTTTCCCAAGAGTCTGTTTCGGCGTTCTCGTCAGCCAGACGTCTATCCAATATATCTTTGTGCCATTGTGGTACGGGTACTGCTTCTGGTGAGGTGGCAATTGAATCCCAGATGGCTTCGACAAGCGCCAGCTTAGTGTCGATCGGCATGGCATCAATATCGGCTTGGGTGATTTTGCTCATGGTATTGGAGGTCATGTGAAATCTTCCTTGAGTATGATCTAGAGGCGGCGGACGAGCAATAAGCCGCAGCCGAAGGCCTTGGCGGGGCCAAGACCGGTATAGAGCAGTTGGGTGAATGGCTCGGGGTCTTCCACCTGCAGGGTGCCCTCGAAATCCAGGCTGCTATGGGTGATCGGTTTTTTGGCCCCCTTCTTGTGGCTGCTCTGGGGTTGGTAGCCGTCGACCCGCACCGCTTCGAGATTGGCCCCATGGCGGGCGAGTCGTTCGGCCAACCAGCGCTCACCTGCCTGCTGGATCAGCGTCGGCAAGTGGGGACGCTCGGCGGCAGGAAGTGTGCTCCAGCTGATCTGTTTTTTTGCGTCCATGATGATGTCGTGGCGGCTTGATCGTCCCTGTGCGTTTTTGCGTGTGACAACCGGGTTGGCGCGTAGCTGAAAGGCGAGCCGCTGGCCGCTGTGGAGTCTGGGGCGGTACGTTTTTGTCTCGACCTGCCAGATCGCCGGGTCGGCCTCCGGCTGGCGTTGCGAGAGTAGCAGGTAGCGCTGGGTTCCGTTCCTTTTTTCGGCACGAAACAGAAAGTCGCGCTCGGCGTTTGGATCGCGGGGGAAGAGCTGCCAGATGAGCTGGTGTTCCCGGTAGGTAGATGAGTTGTCAAACTGCCGGGCGAGGCGCATTGGGTCGGTGTCTGGCCGCAGGCGGATTTGGCTGATGAACATTAGCTATTGTCCTCCTTGACGGGTTGCGCGGCATAACATTCATTGCGTGGATCGAACTGCCAGCGTCTGCGGCTGCGTAGGCAGTCGCGGCGTGGGTAGATCATCTCTGTCTGCATGCCGGGGGTGGGTTCGCTCTCTTCCCAGAAAAAACGGATCAGATCTGGGCGGGGGAGGCCATCACCGTAGGCGCGGCTCTCCTGGGTAATCTCATTGAGCTGGGCGAGGCTGTCGGGGTAGGCAGCGAAAGCGCTGCTGAGGCTGTCAGCGATGATGATTTCCGGGGCGAGCGGCAGTGCCAGAGGACAGGACTTCCGGCCTAGGTAGAGGGGCAGGGCTGGACGTTGCAGAGCGTGTTTGATCCTGTCGAGACTGATCTTGGCGTCTGTGCCCAGGCTCAGGGCGATGCTGGCGGCGGTGTCGGTGCGGTAGTCGCGCTGGGAGAGGATGGTGTGCAGCTTGTCGGCGTTGAGTTCGTCCCGGCGGGTGTAGTGACGTCCCTTGCGCTGCTGCGGTGGCACCTGGGTGGTGTGGTAATCGCGCAGCAGTTCACCGGGGGCGTCGAGGCGCACGGCGATGCGGCAGCCCCGGTCGAGTGCCAGCAGCTGTGCCTCGTTATCCCGGGTGATGCCCAATGCGGCAGCGACCAGCCCGAGCACCCCGGTGCGGGTGGGGTGGCCGTGGCTGGGGCGGAACTCGCCCACTGCGGTGTCGCCCCAGGCGGCCATCGGGCCGTAGAGACGGAAGAGCAGGTAGTCGGCCATGATCTACTCTCCGGTGGCGCAGGCGATGATGGCGTCGAGGCTCCCCTCGCCGGTCCGGGCATTGAGGCGCGCCGGGTTCTCGATACCATCGCCGTAGACCGCGTCCATCCGCTCCCGGGTCTGTTCCAGGGCGTCGATGGCGTTGGTGAGCAGATCCTGACCGGCCACCGGTTTGAGGAAGGCGACGGAGAGGGAGCGGGGCTGGGCCTCGCCCCGTTCGCAGAGGATGTAGGAGGCTCGTGCCCGGGAGGCGAAGCTGTTCTGCTTGCCGCAGGGGGCGACGGTGGCGGCGGCTCGGATCAGTGCGTCGAGAGTCTTGTCCGCCAGCTCCGTATCGCCGGAGAGGTTCTTTCTGAGCAAATCCCGGTCGATGCAGATGTATTGATAGAAGAGTCCGGCGGCGAACTCGGTCTCGCCCATGTGGCCGGCCCCCATGTCCTCTTCGCCGTTGTTCAGGTCGTCCACCGCGGTAAAGAAGTCGTCCTCTACCGTGACCTTGTGCACGCTGATGGCGTGGGCCACCTGGGCGGCGGCCTCGGTGTTGTATTTGGGGCTGGAGGCGAGCATGCGGCCGAACAGGGCGATGTCGGCGGCGGTGTGACGCTCCCGCAGCAGGGCGAGCCGTTCCTGGGTGGGGGCCTCGCCGGAGGCGGCCAGTTCGTCCACCAGGGCGTCGATGGCGGCCAGCTCCTCAGGACTGAAGTGGGCGAGTTGTTCGATCTCCAGTTCAACCATTAGCTTGGCGGTTTTCTCAGGCTCTTCCATCTGCTTGACGGCTTCCAGCTCCTTTTTTGAGAGGCTCTTCAGCTTGCCGAATTGACCGGCGATCTGTTTGGCCCAATCCATCGCCTTTTTTCCAGACACGTCTTTGTCGATCAGCGATTGGTAGATTTTTGGCCCCATCTCCTTGGTGCGAGTGCCAAGGTGGTCCTTGAGCGCCTGCTCGAAGCTGTCGGAAGTGCGCCAGGCCCGCTTCAGGCTCTGAGATGAGACCCGCAGCCGGTTGGCGCCGCCCATCATGGCGGTTTTGGGGCGGCCCAGGTCGTCCCGGTTGAGGTTGGCGGGTGGGTAAGAGGTGAGCAGGTGGAGCTGTACGAATTGAGTCATGGTTTCTTCCTTGTTGCTTTGTGTCCGGGGTCGGAGTCAATTTTGTTCGTGAGTATTGCTGTCATTAGTTAAGGGAGGAGCCAAAATTGACTCCGATCCCTGGCCAATCAGCCTGCGGCTTTTTCTGGGGTGTTGGGAAAGTAGTCGAAGGCCCAGTCTTTTCTGACCTTGTCGCCCCAGTAGAAGACCGAGCTGATCAGGTCGGGCAGGTTGGCCCTGTGGTCGAGCATGCGCAGGATGCGGATCATGGCGCCGTAGAGGTCGGTCCGGTCCCGTTGCAGCAGGCGGCGGAAGCGCAGTTCGCTGACGACAGGTGGGTTGCCCGCCATTTGATAAGCGAGCTTCTGCCCGGTGGTGTACCGCACATGGGCCAGCAGACCGACCACGCTGGCGAGTTGGCGCTGTTCCTGTGGCTCTGGTTTCAGTCGCTGGCAGAGGCGTTGGAAGGCGGGCTGGAACATCACTTTATCGGGGCTGGTGCAGCGGCGCAGTTCCGCCCTTGTGCCTTTGTTGTTCTCCAGTCCCTGCCACCATTGGATGAGGATCTCGGTGGTGTGTGACTCCTTGTTCAGGGTGAGGCTCATGCGGCTTTCTCCTTGTGCTTTGGCAAGCCCAGAATCTGGGTTCTCAGTTTCTTGCCGTGCAGCCAGTTGTTGAGTTTTCGATGGGCTTGGGCGATACGACGTGGGTTGACTGCCTCGAAGTCGCCCCGGCTGGTCCAGTAGTCGAACAGGTCGAGCGCGGCCTTTTTCAGTTCCCCGTGCCAGACCTCCAGCAGCGCCTTGCCATCCTTCCCTGCTTTCAGTTGCTGTTTGAGCTGTTGCAGATGGGCATAGAAGGCACTTTCGGTGTGGCTGAAGAAGGCTTCGGTTAGAAAAGCAGTGTCCCCCTTGGCTTCACCGGGGCGCTTGAACCAAGCCTCTTTGATGCAGCTGCGGGTGATGCCGGCAGTATCGGTCGCGGCCTCTATCAGCTGTTTGGTGCGCTGGGTGAAAGTTTCGCGGATGGCATCATCGAGCGGGTAGAGGGGGAAGGTGGTTTCGTACCAGCAGCGGGCCTTCATGTTGTCCATGTCGTAGCCAAAGGTGTGCAGGCGAAATTGTTCCTCAGGCAGTTTCCGGTAAGAGAGAAAGGTGCTGACCACCTGTGCCGGTTGTCGATTTTCCTGTTTGCTGACCAGACCAAGCCAGTGGCGGTAGCTGAGTCCGCCGGGTTGGGCGTGTTGCGGCAGTAGTCCTCCCTCCTTGTTGGCAACGTGGGGGCTGAGGGGATGGACCCAGGCGCCACTGTAGTTGATGCCGTAGTTTTGTGTAACGTAGTTGCTGACCAGTTGGTTCGATGCCCGGTCACAGAGATCGCAACGACCATCCTCGGTGGTGTGCCATTTGAGATGTATCCGGCGCGGCATGCCCCAGTACATCTGCAGCGGGTGCCCATCCAGCGGGGTGGTGTCCTGGCCTGTCTTTGCCTCGCTGGTGCGGGTGGCGGCGAGCCAGGGGAAGGTGGCCTCCGGTTTCTTTGGGAAACCGTCTCCAAGCCCACCAATCACGCTTTTTTCTAGTACGTTGAGCCAGCAGGCCCGCCAGAGGGTGTTGTCGAGCTGGCTGCCGGCAGGGTCAAGGGCAATCAGTGTGCTCAGCGGGCCGCCGCCGCGCAGGGAGGTGCGGTGTCCTGCGCCGCCGGCGGGAGCATTGGTCTGTAGCGTAAAGAGGGCGGTGGCGGCACAGCAGGGGCAGATTTTTTCAATGCCACCGCGCTTGATGAAGTGGTCGGCGTTTTGTTTCAGAGTCTGTGCGCCCGGGGCGTCGATCAGCAGGTTGGCAATGGGTTTCTCATCGCCATTCAACGGCTCGAAAGCCTGCATGAAGAGAGGGCTATCCCCCATCAAATTGAAAGAATCGGCGAATGGTTCGAAGTGTTGTTTGAGGCTGGCCGGTGAGGGCGGGTTTTCCAGCCATTGCTCCCACTTGTCGTCGCTTTCTGGTGGGTAGGCAGTCTGCAGCATCCCGATCAGGAATTGCAGCAGGGCACCGTTGAAGTCGGGGCGGGGGGCGGCGAGGGCGATGATCGGGTCGGCCGAGTCGGTGATCTGCCAGGGGGCGATCAGTTCTTCCCTGCCGCTGGCGCGGCGGATGGGTATCCAGGGGTCGTCGATCAGGTTCATTCCTTGTCCTCCATGGCCTGTTGTTCCCGTGCGGTGGTAAGGCCGGTTTCCGGGTTGTAGTAGAGGGCGGATGTGTCGCCCTTTGCGTCCTGCACAATACCCTGCCACTGACCGAGGGATTGTTCAATCAGCGGCAGCAGAACCCCCCACTTGCCCTTGGCGGGCAGGCTCTCCAGACAGGCGTCGATAGCCGACTGCGTGATTTCATCATTCGGTATTGATTCTGATATAAGCGCGCTGCGCAGGCTGAGACTGCTGCGTTGCCAGCGGAAGTCGCCCTCGTCGCACCAGGGTTCGAGCCGCCTCTCCCGCCAGCGAGCGAGCCAGACGGTGGTGCTCTCCTCGCCGAGACGGGTGGGGGTCTTGGCGTCGTCGATCCAGTTCCAGGCATCTTCCCGTGAGTAGCCGGATGGGAGGTTGAGGGCGTTTTGAATGGCGAAGCTGGCGGCGGCTTTGTCGTTGCCTTCGGCTCCCAAGCTGACCGCCAGTAATCCCTCGGGGGGTTCAGCCTCGTTGCCATAGACCCCTTCGATCAGCCCCCGGGCATCTTCCGGCATGGCGAAGCCGCCCCGTTCATGCAGCCGTTTCATGCCGAGCCAGAGCTGACCGTGGTCGGGGTAGATGGGGGCGACTCGAGGGAAGGTCGCCTTGAACCAGTCGCTGCCGGGCGTCTCCGTCCACTCGGGCGTGTGGAGGGTGAGGGTGGGCTGGCCGCGTCGGTCGTCACCGTCGATGCGGTTACCCTGGGGGTCGCGGCTGTGGCGGTGGAGGCGGCCTGCCCGCTGGATCAGCAGGTCAATGGGGGCCAGGTCGCTGATGAGTCGGTCGAAGTCAAGGTCGAGGGACTGCTCCACGACCTGAGTGGCGATGAGGAGGCGACCCCGGCGCGCCTCTTCGTCACTGTTAGGGCCGAAGCGGGCCACCACCTGCTGTTCGATGTTGAGCCGGTCGTCTAGGGCGAAGCGGGCGTGGAAGAGTTCGATCTGCCACTCGGGGTGATCGGCTTTGAGCTGTTGCCAGGCCTCCCGTGCATCGGCCACGCTGTTGCGGATCCAGCAGGCGCACTCACCGTTGGCGACGACCTCTTTCAGGATGGCGGTGATGGCGTCGATCTCGTGGACGCATTCGACCACCACACGCCGCCGCACACTGGGGCGGGTGGCGAGGGGATATTCTCGGATCTGTTCGCCGTTGTAGTGGCTGAGCAGGGGGTAGGCAGTTTGCTTGGGTTCAGGGTGGGGCTGTTGCAGGCCGTCGGCGAAGGCGTTGATCAGTGCCTGGCGCTGCCGCTGGGGCAGGGTGGCGGAGAGTAGGATGGCGCTGCCGCCGGCCATCGCCTGGGCGGTGAGCAGGCGGCAGAGCAGTTGCTGCATGTAGGCGTCGCAGGCGTGGACCTCGTCCACCAGCAACACCTTGCCGAGCAGCCCCAGCAGGCGTAGGGACTGGTGGCGGCTGGGGAGGATGCCGAGCAGGGCCTGGTCGATGGTGCCGACGCCGATCTCCGCCAGCAGGGCCTTCTTGCGGTGGTCGGCGAGCCACTGGCCGCAGTGGGTGGAGGCGGGGGGTGGGTCATCGCGGTGGTGGCTGCTCTCGGGGTGCTGGGTTTCCGGGATTAGCGATTGGCGGAACCGCGTCGAGAGATTGCGGGCGCTGTGGGCCAGCACCAGGGAGGGGGTGCTGGCTTCGCCGTAGAGTTGGCGGTAGCTGTCGCCGAGGCGGTCATACATGGCGTTGGCGGTGGCCATGGTGGGCAGGCCGAAGTAGATGCCATTGGCACTGCCTCTGCTCATCAGCCGGTGGGCGAGCAGCAGGGCCGCCTCAGTCTTGCCGGCGCCGGTAACGTCTTCGAGGATGAAGAGTTGTGGGCCGTCCGCCAACGTCAGTTCGTTCACCTTCTGTTGCAGGGGTGTGGCCTGCGGGTTGGGGGTGTTGGGGATGAGCTGTTCTAGCCCCAGGCGGTCGCTGGGGGTGGCGGGGATCAGCTCGCTGTGAGCGATGGCCTGCTCCGCCTGGTCCAGCGCTCGGTTCCAGTAGTCGTCGAGGGACTGCGGCTCCGGGTGGTAGGGGAAAAAGTCGGCGTTGGAGCCGATCCAGTCGCAGAGTACGGCGAACCCCGCTAGCCACCAGGAGGCGGCCTTCATGCGGTCGGTGGTGAGGTCGGGAAAGCGGAGGGCGTCGGGCAGCAGCAGTTGACGGGCATCATCGGCGAAGGCCAGCAGCGCCTGCTCATCGGCGGGGGTGAAGTGGTCGATCTGCAGCCATTCAGTTAGTTCCGGTGGCTGGCCGTGGTGGCCGGTGACCGCCAGCATCCAGTAGTCGGCGGGGATCTGGCCGCGCCGTCGGTGGGGCAGCACGCCCTGTTCCTGAAGCCTGGGTTTCAGCCGTGATTTCCAGATGTCGTAGCCGAGGGTGTCGTGGTGCCGGCTGTAGCCCTTGGTGGGCTGGTGGTTGGGGGCGAGGTCGGGCCGTAGTTGCTGGAAGCTGGTGGCGAACTTGCCGATGTCGTGGAGGGCGAGAAAAAATACCGTCCAGCGGATTAGTTCATCTTCGCCGAGTCCGGTGAGGCGGCAGAGTGATCGTCGGATCGGCTGATGCTGCTCCAGTAACCGCTGGCCCACCGCCGCCACATCCAGACAATGGTAGGGCAACAGGTGGCAGGCCCGGCTCTCCTTCTCTCCCGTCTTGCCCCAGTAGTGGTGGTAACTCGTATTCGCTTCCATGTGAATCTCCTGGTTGGGTTTCAGGCCGGCACCTCTGGGTTTACGCTGTAGGTACAGGTGAGCTTTGCTTCGGCCAGGATGTGCCCGACGATCGCCTCACGCACTTCAGGCCCGCCGAAGTTGCCTTCGACTGGGGTGCGTTCGATGTCTAGTGCGTAGAGTGTGAAGATGTAGTGGTGTGGAATGCTGTCGTTCCAGGGTGGGCAGGGGCCGTCATAGCCGAAGTATTGGCCTTCCATTTCGGCATCGCTACTGAACCAGTCGGTGTAGTTGTTGAGGCCGCGGCGGGAGCCGGCTGGTCCTCCCCGCGGGGATTTGCCGCGGGGGGTGACCTCGCTGGAGTCGGCGCCTTCGGCCAGCTCCCGACAGTCGGCGTGGATGTCGACCAGCACCCAGTGGAAGAAGTCGATTCGCGGCAGGTCAGCGGGTACCTGGCGCCCCTCCTGATTGACGTCGTCGGCGCGGCTGGGCACGTCCGGGTCGTGGCAGATCAGGGCGAATGAGCGAGTTCCCTGCGGTATCTCGTCCCATGCGAGATGGGGGCTGATGTTGTTGGCCAGGCTGACATGGCTGGTGGGGTCGGCTTGGCAGAAGGCAAAACGGCGGGCGATTGGTGCGCTATCGGTGAGGCTCTGGCTGGTCAGTTTCATCGGCTATCTATCTCCGGCTAAGGTTTTCTATTAAGGTGTCTGCGTGTGAACAAGGCTGATCCTCGACATGCTTGAGTATATCTTTTTCGACGAGCGCCCCTGGCGGCGTTTTATTGAGTTTCTTGATGAACAGAAGTTGGCGCCGATTATCTCTCACGGCCCTGAGGAGTGGGTGGTGGGGCTGCCGGAGGACCTGGACGACGAGCTGGATGCGCGTATCGAGGCCTTCTACGATGAGATGCTTGCCTACAATGAGGCGCTGGTGACGGAGGAGGAGGGGGCGCAGCAGGTGCATACCACCGGCATTAATGTGACCCTGAAAGATGGCCGGCAGGTGCAGGCGGCGATCGATCCACTGCTGATGAACCGGCTGCTGGAGGCGGTGACGCCGGAGGAGCTGGGGGTGTTTGTCAATGCCATTGTGGATGCGGTGGAGCATCCGGACGAACGCTCGCTCTGTCAGCGCTGAGGTATCTGCCTGATGGCCTGCTCGGCGCGCCGGGCCCGTTCCTGGGCTGCCTGTTCGAGCTGTTGCGCTTCAATGCGCGCCGCTTTTTTGCGCTCTACCAGTTCGATGTACTCTTTGGGGGTGAGGGTGATCCCTTTTTCCGGTGGCTGTTCGGCGTTTTGCAGCGCCCAGATCACGGCCCCGATCAGCACGATCAGGACGATGAAGAAGACGTTGCGGTTGGTCTGCTGCTGTTTAACGTGACGGTCGAACATCCCCATGCTTTTGCCTTGCCTCGTGTGTGGTGCTTGTCCCTCTGATTATGGACGATTATCCGACCTGCGCTGGTCTGATCGGTAGAGGGGGCTTCACTCTCTGAGGCTGATCACCGGCCAACCGCGCTGCCGGGCGGTCTCGGCCAGGCTTGGGTCCGGGTCCACCGCCACCGGGTGGTCGACCTGTTCCAGCAGCGGTAGGTCGTTGTGTGAGTCGCTGTAGAACCAGCTGTCGCGCAGGTCGAACTGGTGGTCTGCCATCCACTGCTGCAGCCGCCGGACCTTGCCCGCCTGGAAGCAGGGTTCCCCCGCCACTTCGCCGGTGTAGTGGCCGTCGATCTGCTCCGGTTCGGTGGCGATCAGCTGCTGCACGCCGAAACGTTCAGCGATCGGGCGGGTGACAAACGAGTTGGTGGCGGTGATAATTAGCAGCTCATCACCGGCCTTGCGATGTCTCTGCAGCAGCGCTTGTGCCGCATCGCTGATGATCGGATCGATTTTCTGCGTGAGAAACTCCTCCCGCCAAGCCTGCAGCTGTTCTGGTGCATGCTCGCGCAGAGGGCGCAGGGAGAAGCGCAGGAACTCGAAGATGTCGAGCCGACCCTCCTTGTACTCCTTATAAAATCGCTCGTTTTCCTGTTCGTAGTAGTCGCCGTCGACTATGCCCTGTTCCACCAGGAAGCGGCCCCAGAGATAGTCGGAATCACCCAACAGCAGGGTGTTGTCGAGGTCGAAGAGGGCGAGCGCCATAGGTCAGTCCTGATCTTGTGCGGAGGAAGTCGGAAAACACTACAGGAAAGTTGTTTATAAGCAAAGACTGATCCTGTGGCGGCTTGCCGGCTCAGGTTGATTGTGGAAAAATCCGGGCAACATCAAAGACTAGCGGCGCTATTGTGATCGACACCGACGGCTTCCGACCCAACGTTGGCATTATCCTCTGTAACGGCAATCGCCAGCTGTTCTGGGGGCGCCGTATTGGGCAGAATTCCTGGCAGTTCCCCCAGGGCGGTATTGATTCTGATGAGACACCGGAGCAGGCGATGTACCGCGAGCTGGAGGAGGAGATCGGCCTTACGGAGGACCAGGTCGAGTTGCTCGGCGCCACCCGCGGCTGGTTGCGCTACCGACTGCCGAAGCGTTACATTCGCAAGAACTGCCAGCCGCGCTGCATCGGGCAGAAGCAGGTCTGGTTTCTACTCAAGATCGACTGTGGTGAAGAAGCCTTCTGCTTCGACACGACCGGAACCCCTGAGTTTGACAACTGGCGCTGGGTAAAATACTGGCAGCCAATCCGGGAAGTGATCTACTTCAAACGCAATGTCTATACCCGGGCCCTTGAGGAGTTGGCGCCGCTGCTCTATCCCGATGGGGTGCCGGTGCGCAGCCACTCCAACTATCTGCGCCAGAACCGGCGCTGAGTTCTCACACCAGGCCTCGTCTCAATGGACCGGCGGGCCTTAACCAGATAGGGAGTTGATGCTCGAGACCCTCCATCGGATTGTCAATGAGGTAAACGGTGCTGCCGATCTGGGTTCGGCACTGGATATCATCGTCTCGCGTGTAAAGTCCGCGATCACGGCGGATGTCTGCTCTGTCTATCTAACCGATTTTGAGCGTCGCGAACATGTGTTGCGCGCTACTGATGGTCTGGCGACTGAGTCGGTGGGCAAGGTACGTCTGCCGCTGCATCGCGGCCTGATCGGGTTGGTCTGCGAACGGGCCGAGCCAGTCAATCTGGCGGATGCGCCGAACCACAATCGTTACCTGTTTGTCAGCGAGACCGGCGAGACTCACTTCAGCGGCTTTCTTGGGGTGCCGATCATTCAGAACCGGCGCGTGCTCGGGGTGCTGGTGGTGCGTCAGTTCGAGCAGCGCAGTTTTGACGATAATGAGGTGACCTTCCTCTTCACTCTAGCGGCGCAGCTGGCGGGGGCGATCATCCATGCGCAGACTAGTGGCGACCTGGTTATCATCGAAGATGAGGCGCCACTCACCCGCTTTCTCAAAGGTCGCTCTGGTGCGCCAGGTGTCGCCCTGGGACATGCTGTGGTGGTCTACCCGCCGGCCGATCTGAGGGCGATCCCCGACCGCCCTTGTGTTGATTCCGACGCGGATGAGGATGAGTTTCGTAGCGCAGTGGCGGCGGTGGTCGAAGACATGATGGCGCTGGCGGACCGGGTCGATGAGAGCCTGCCGGCGGAGGATCGGGCGCTGTTCGATGCTTGGTTGATGATGCTCGGTAGCGACTCCTTGATTGGCAAAACGGTGGAGCGCATCCACGCCGGCAACTGGGCTGCCGGGGCGTTGCGTCAGACCATCGAAGAGCACGCCAAGGTGTTCGATGCGATGGACGATGTCTATTTGCGTGAACGCGCCTCGGATGTACGCGATCTGGGGCGGCGTATCCTGATGCATCTGCAGCAGGCGCGTTCTGAACCGATAGAGTATCAGCCCGGTACCATTCTTGTGGGGGAGGAGGTCAGCGCCATGCAGTTGGCTGAGGTGCCCGAGGGGCGACTAGCGGGTATCGTTTCGGCAAAAGGTGCCAGCTTCTCCCATGTGGCGATCCTGGCCCGTGCCATGGGGGTGCCAGCGGTGATGGGTGCCAGAGATCTGCCGGTGGGGCGGATCGATGGGCGCCGTCTGATCGTGGATGGTTATCGTGGGCGGGTCTATATCTCCCCCGCCTCCTCGGTACAGAAGGAGTATCAGCGCCTCGCCGATGAGGATCGGGCGCTGAGCCAGGAACTGGAGTCGATCCGGGCGCTCCCCTCCGAGACCACCGACGGGGTTGAGGTGCCGCTGCACATGAACACTGGGCTGGTGTCGGAGATGAGCAGTCTGGGGCTGGCTGAGGCGGCCGGGATCGGCCTCTACCGCACCGAGGTGCCGTTCATGGTGCGTGACAGCTTCCCCGGTGAGTCGGTGCAGACTGCCAACTACCGAAGTGTGCTGGAGACCTTCGCACCTCGCCCGGTTACCATCCGTACCCTGGATATTGGTGGCGACAAGCCGTTGCCCTATTTTCCGGTCAACGAGTCGAACCCATTTCTCGGCTGGCGCGGCATCCGTATCTCGCTGGATCATCCGGAGATTTTCCTCACCCAGGTGCGCGCCATGCTGCGAGCCGCCAGCGGCCTGGATAATCTGCGCATCCTGCTGCCGATGATCAGCACCGTGAGTGAGGTGGACGATGCGCTGTTGCTAATCCAGCGTGCCAGGGATGAGTTGATCGATGAGGGTTTTGTGGTGCAGATGCCCCAGGTGGGGGTGATGATCGAGGTGCCTGCCGCGGTCTATCAGGTGGAGGCGCTGGCGCGGCGGGTCGACTTTCTCTCCGTCGGCACCAACGATCTGACCCAGTACCTGCTGGCGGTGGATCGCAATAATTCTCATGTGGCGGCACTCTATGATGATCTCCATCCTGCGGTGATTCAGGCGCTGATCCGGGTGCTGGAGGGGGCGGCGAGGTTTAACCGGGAGGTAAGCGTCTGCGGTGAGATGGCTGGTAATCCGGCGGCGGTGCTACTGCTGCTGGGGATGGGGGTACACACCCTCAGTATGAGCGCCGGCTCCCTGTTGCGGGTGAAGCGGGTGGTGCGCTCGGTGAGCCGGGCTCGGGCCAGAGAGTTGTTGCAGGCAGCGTTGCGTTGTGAGCGGCCGGCTGAGGTCAGTGAGCTGTTGAATAACGCCTTGGAACAGATCGGGCTTGGCGGCCTGGTGCGGGCCGGCAAATAATCCTTCTTCAGCTCTTGGTGCTGGCCTCCTCCAGCGTTTTTTCCTCCGGTGTTTGCTGAGCGTCGATCTCAGCGATCTGGGTATCGGTCGGTGAATAGAGCACCGTGGAGATGTCTACCAGCATCTGGGTGATGCGCCTGGCGTTGGCGCTGTCGTTGATCAGGGAGCTGGCCATGCGATCGCTGATCTCACCTTTCATGATCAGTTTCTGGATCCGCCCGCTCTCCAGCACGTCCAGCTCTTCAGCCTTGGCGCGCTGAAGTTTTATCTTCTGCAGATGTTCCTCTAGGTGTTCAGAAGAGCCGATGCGGTGAATTTCCCGCACTACCTTGAGGATGCGCCGGCGCAATACGTTGTACTCGCGTCGGATCTCCTGGTTGTCTGAGCCGATGAAGCGTTCGATGTTGCGGTTGAGCGGTTTCATCTGTTTCACCACCTGCACCAGCATGCGGTTGGCGATCAGAATATTGCGGATGCTCTCGATTTCCGGCTGCTGTAGCGGGAATTTGCTCTGCAGTTGTGTGGCGTACTCGAGGATGCGGCCGTAGATGGTCTTGATGCGGGTGGCGTAGACCTGGTCGATGTCGATCGGGATGGCCTGGTTAGATTTCTCCAGGATCTGTCGCAGCTTCTGCTCTGATTCAATATCTCCGCGATGCACGCTGAGACCGTGGGCAAGGATCTTGTAGGCACTGTTTTCCAACAGTCGTAGTGATTCATCCTTGAGTGCCTTGATGCCGGTTTGGGGAAACCTCAGGGAGGCTTCAGTGAGGAATTTGGGTTCGTCGATCTCGCGTTCTTTTTCAATCACTGGCGGCACCCAGGCCTCGGCGATCTTGACGATGCTGGGGACAAAGCCGAGCAGGAACAGAGTGTTGAGGATGTTGAAGCTGGTGTGGAACAGGGAGAGCGCTACCGGGATGGCAGTTGCGTTTAGGAAAGGGGACTCTCCCGCCAGTTCTTCTGCTATCCCGCCGACCCAATTGATGAATGGATAGAACAGCAACAGGATGCCGATGACCCCAATGAGGTTGAACAGCAGGTGTGCCCGGGCTGCACGCTTGGCATGATAGTTGGCCACCAGCGCAGCCAGATTGGCGGTGATGGTGGTGCCGAGGTTTTGTCCCAATACCATCGCAGCGGCGCTGTCGAAGGGGAGCCAGCCTTCATGACACATCACCAAGGTCAGGGCCATGGCGGCACTGGATGATTGCACGATCAGAGTCAGCAGAGTGCCAGCCACCATGAAGAACAGCACCGAGAAGTAGCCCAGCGTGGTGTACTCTACGAGAAAGGCGAGGACCTCGGGGTGGTTGCGGATGTCGGGCACCGAGTCTTTAAGAAACTGCAGGCCGATGAACAGAAGGGCAAAGCCGATGATGAATCGGCCCCAGTTTTTGTTGGTTTTATGTTGTGACAGGCTGAGCAGAAAGCCGGCGCCGATCAAGGGGATAGCGATGGCGCTTATCTTTACCTTGAAGCCGAGGATGGAGATCAGCCAGGCGGTGACGGTGGTGCCGATGTTGGCTCCCATGATCACGCCGACCGCCTCGGTCAGGGTCAGCAGGCTGGCATTGACGAAGCTGACCACCATCAGGGTGGTGGCGGAGGAGGACTGAATCACGGCGGTGATGAAGAAGCCGGTAAGCACGGCAAAGATACGGTTGGAGGTGGTGGTGGCCAGTATCGAACGCATCCGGTTACCAGCCAGATGCAGCAGGGCATCGCTCATCACCGTCATGCCATAGAGAAACAGGCCGAGTGAGCCGAGCAGTGTCAGGATGTTGGTGAAGCCGTAGTCCATAGGCGGGTTATCTGGGTTGACCCTGTTGTCTGTTTAAGCGCTGCGGGGCTTGCTTGGTGTTTATCAATTGATGACTCTTCGCATTATTCACTTGTTTGAAATGTGGAGGGAGAGCGCAAATATAGCGACTCGTCTGCGGTGTGTTAGCGGCATATGAAATAATTAGCAGTATGGCTTGAAAGTGGCAATGCAAACCAGTCGATTTTGCAATCTGTTGTCAATATGTGGATGCGAGAAAGAGGAGGAGTGGATGGGCTACAGGCATCGATGGACAGATGGTGAGGCGCTGGATCTGCCGAACGGCAAGGTGGTCTGTGTGGGGCGCAACTATGTGGGTCACGTCAAGGAGTTCGATAGCCCGCTCCCCACCGAGCCGCTGTTGTTTGTCAAACCCGACACCACCCTGGTTGATATGCAGCAGCCTGTTGTGATCCCCACTGACAAGGGTGCGGTGCATCATGAGGTGGAACTGGCGATGCTGATTGGTGAAACGCTCACTCACGTCTCAAAGGAGCGGGTAGAATCCGCCATCGTTGGAGTTGGACTGGCACTCGACCTGACCCTGCGGGATATTCAGGCGCGGCTGAAAAGCGCTGGCCATCCCTGGGAGAAGTCGAAGGCGTTTGACGGTAGCTGCCCGCTCTCCGGTTTTCTGCCGATGGGGCAGCTGACGTCGCTGAGCTCCATCGAGTTCAGTCTGGTGGTCAACGGTGAACAGCGGCAGAGTGCAAACAGCGCTGACATGATCTTTGATGCTCTGACCCTGATCGCCCACATCAGTGAGTTTTTTACCCTCCGCCCGGGGGATCTGGTGCTCACCGGCACCCCGGCTGGGGTAGGGTCGCTCAAGCCCGGGGATCGCTTCTCCTGCTCGATTGGTGAGCTGCTGCAGGTTGACTCGGTGGTGGTGTAGGAGCACTGCTCGCGGCGCGAACATTCGCACTGCAAGTGGTGCTCCATTTGGCGTTGCCAAATGTTATTTGACAGAAGTCTGTTCTTTTATGGCTGCCTGTGAGGCATCCTGCAGGTCAAATGCAAGCCGGTAGGCGGTGTAGTATTTGAGGATGTTGCGCACATATCGCACCGTTTCCTGTCCGACCAGGCGCAACGCCGCTTGCTCCACGTTGCCGAACCAGCGGTTCGAGTCGAGACCCATCGCCTTGGCTTTGTCGCGCATGCGCCGCACCTTGGCCGGGCCGGCGTTGTAGGCTGCGAGACTGAAGAAGAGCCGATCCTGCGGCAGGATCTCGGCATCGCTGAAGTAGCGATCCCGGATCCAGGCCAGGTACTTCACGCCGGCATGGATGTTGTTCTCCAGCTGCTCGATGCTTGTGATTGCGACCATCGTGTCGGCAGCGGTGGTCGGTCGGATCTGCATGATGCCCAACGCCCCCGAGGGGTTGCGTTTGCTCTGGTCGAGCCCTGACTCCTGATAGGCCTGGGCGGCGATGGTGAGCCAGTCGAAGTGGTACTGTGTGGCGTACTTCTCCATCAGACCGCGCACCCGCATCAGCTTGTCCTGCTCGCCCGGCTGCAGCGGGTTTTTGATCCAGCGGGTGTTGCGATAGTAGCGTTGAAACAGCATGTTGCCGAGCAGGGTGCCCTTTTTGATCTTGCCGATGAAATCGTTCAGGCTGGCGCGCAGTTTCGGGTTTTCTTTGCGTACCGCCCAGGCGATCTTCCCGCCACTGTGGATCTGCAGGGTGCGGTGCAGCACCAGGTTTGGCAGCAGTCTTGCCCAGATGGTGGCGATGTGGTCGTCGGCAAACGTGTAGTCGATCACCTGGGCACTGAGCATCTCGAGCAGGTCTTCCGTCTGCAGATGCGAGTCAACCTCAACCAGTTTGATCGGTTCGATATGAGCCTGTTTGAAACGTTGGTTTAGCGCTCGCAGATGATCGACATAGCTGCTGCCTCGCAGCAGGTGAACCCGCTGCCCGGCCAGATCCTCTAACTTATCAACCGGTTTCGCCTTGTCTGAAGCGACCAGAATCTCCTGCACATTGGGCAGGTAGGGCGCGGTGAAATCGACCAGCTGACGGCGCTGTGGTGTGATCGTCATACCGGCGGCAACGACATCACCGCGTCCCTCGATCAGCGCTGGCAGCAGCTGCTCGAAAGGGAGTGGGATGTAGATAAAGCTGGTCGCGATCTGGTTGTTTTTCTTCTCCTGATTGAGGTGTTTGCGGTACTGCTCCATCAGTTCGAATTCAAAGCCTTGGTGGCGTCCATCGTGCAGGAAAAAATTAGTGCGGTTGTGGTTGACCAGGACGCGGATGGCGGTGCGTTGCTGCATCGCCGGCAGATCATCAGTGAAAGGCTGGTTGGCTGGCTGCAGGGCAGAAAGTCCGTTTGCCTCCCTGGCCGACAGGTGGGGGATGCAGAGTAAAAAAAGCGGCAGAAAAAGAGACGCTGTTTTGCTGAATATCGACACAGGACAGATCCGCTGGGATTTGAATCATTCTGGCACAGAGGTAGTCGGCTTGCAGAGCAATGGATACTGTATATAATTACAGTATTCGTGATATGACTGGACCGAGCCGATGAAACTGACTCCTCGCCAAACGCAGATTCTGGAACTAATTCGCAGCCATCTGGCCGACACAGGCTTTCCCCCGACTCGTGCCGAGATTGCCGAAGCTCTGGGGTTTCGTTCGGTAAATTCGGCAGAGGAACACCTGCGCGCGCTGGCGAAAAAGGGTGCTATCGAGCTGTTGAAGGGCACCTCCCGCGGCATCCGTCTGCTGGAGAGAGAAATGCCTGAAGCGGGACTGCCGGTGGTGGGGCAGGTTGCTGCGGGTCAACCGATTCTGGCGCAAGAGCATATCGAAGAACGCTATGACTTCTCTCCTGATCTGTTCCAGCCACGTGCGGACTATCTGCTGCGGGTGCAGGGTATGAGTATGAAGGATATCGGCATTATGGATGGTGACCTGCTGGCAGTGCACTGCTCCCAGGATGCACACAATGGCCAGATCGTGGTGGCAAGGATTGAGGATGAGGTGACGGTGAAACGCTTCTTCCGCGATGAGCGCAGTAGTCACTTGGTGGTACTGCTGCCGGAGAATGATGATTTTGAACCGATTCGGGTCGACCTGCGCGAGCAGTCCCTGACGATCGAGGGGCTTGGGGTCGGTGTTTTGCGCCAGGGATTAGGTGCTCCATTCAAGTTTCGCTAGAGGTGGGGATGGAACTGGAGCAGCTGTTATACGAACAACAAGATCTCTGGCATGGAGGGCAGAGCAAAGACGATTCGGCAGCGGTGCTGGCCACTGGCTTTGATGCGCTGGATGAATTGGTGGGAGGCTGGCCGCGAGGTGATCTGAGCGAGATCCACTGCGATGCGGAAGGGCTGGCTTGTCTCAACCTAGTGATACCGCTGCTGGCCCGCCTCAGTGTGGAGTCGCGCTGGATTGCCTGGATTGCGCCGCCGGCGATTCCCGATGCGTTGGCGTTGCAGGCCTGGGGCGTAGACCTGTCACGGGTCTTGCTAGTGCATCCACCGGATTCTGCTGGGAAGCTTTGGGCGCTGGAGCAGGCGCTGGCATCGGGTACCTGCAGTGCGGTACTTGCCTGGCCGGAGACGCTGAGCCTTTTGCAGGGCCAGCAACTGCGGCGGGCTGCACAGCAAGGTGATGCGGTGGGTCTGCTGTTTCAGTCACAGCAAAAGGTCGCCCACTCTTCTGCCGCAGCACTTCGTCTGCAGGTCCATCCGCGTGCCGACGGGATGCGTCTGGAGCTTCTCAATCTGCCAGATGGCGGGGGGCTGGCCTCACTCCACATCACACTCTAGCATTACAATCTGATCGATCGTCCGGAAACTATAGCAATGGCTGTGCATTTGCTGGCGACCGGCTAACCTGCTGCCCGTGGCTCTGTTTAAAGCGCGCCCCAGTTGTTGCGACGGCGCTGGAAGCGGAGGTGGGGCAGCAGCAGGCCGATCAGAATTCCAGCAATCACGACGGCTGCGCCGATAAGAAACCAGTCGCGGTTCGACTCGTTGCTGAGATCCCGGTTCTGCTGCCTCAGGTCGGCGACATTGCGGGTCAGGTCAGCAACCTGCTTGCGTAGGTCGTTGCGTTCGTTGGAGATGCGGATGGCGTTTGAGGCAGTGCGCTGGATGCTCTGCAGCTCCTGATTGAGCTGATTTTTGGTCTGTTGCAGGGCCTTGTGTTCCTGCTGCAGGCTGTCGTGCTGCTGCTGCAACCGGGCGAGTTTGCCGCTCAATTCAGCGGGGGCGGATTCGAGCTCATGAACACGTTGCTGCAAGGTCTTGAGCTGGTTGCGGGCGCTCGGCTGGTTCATCAGCTGGCGACTCAGTACATATCCTTCCAAGCCGCTGGCGGTGCGGATTTTGGAGTAACCGCTCTCTGAGTCGGTAGAGAGCAGATCGACCTGATCACCACTATTCAGCATGCGCAGAATGCGATGGGTTGAGCTTTCGCCGGAACGCATGGTCACCTTAAAAGTGTCGGTGATATAGGCAGGCTTTGCCTGGGCCAGCAGGGGGAGGGCCAGCAGAAGCAGAGCAATGCTTAATTGGAAGGGGAGCCGCATCACAGTATTCCGTTAAGTGGTGGTCCTGAAAGAGACGTATTGTCGCAGTTTTTCTCAGAAGAATTTCTGATCATTCCCACGTTTTTCTGTTTCGGGTCGCTAAAAAGGTGGCTATTTTTGCTTGCTAAGTAGTAGGAATTCGAGTAATGCCTTTTGTGAGTGAAGACGGTTCTCTGCTTCATCCCAGACGACGCTGTCGGGAGCATCGATGACTGCAGCGCTGACCTCTTCGCCGCGATGGGCCGGCAGGCAGTGCATGAATAGTGCGTCCGGATTTGCGATGGCCATCATCGCCTCATCAACCTTGAAATCGGAGAAGGCTTTTTCCCGCTGCTGCTGTTCCTCCTCCTGACCCATGCTGGCCCAGACGTCGGTGACGACCAGGTCGGCTGCTTTGGCAGCAGCCATCGGATCGCGAGTCACTCGGCAACGATCGCCCGCTGCGGTAAGGATCTGATTGTCAGGGTCATAGCCTTCCGGGCAGGCGATGCTGAGCTGGAAATCGAACTGGCGCGCCGCGTTGATGTAGGAGTGGCACATATTATTGCCGTCGCCGATCCAGGCCACGGTTTTGCCTTGGATCGAGCCGCGATGCTCCACATAGGTCTGCATATCCGCGAGCAGCTGGCAGGGGTGATAGAGATCAGTGAGCGCATTGATTACCGGTACCTGAGAGTATTCGGCAAAACGCTCAAGTTTCTCCTGCTCGAAGGTGCGGATCATGATGATATCGACCATACGAGACATCACCCGCGCGCTGTCCTCGATTGGTTCGCCACGCCCCAGTTGAGTATCGCGGGGCGAGAGGAACAGTGCGTGTCCACCGAGCTGGGTCATACCGACCTCAAACGAGATGCGGGTGCGGGTGGAGGATTTCTCAAACACCATGCCCAGGTTTTTTTGTTTTAACGGAGCATGGATCTCGCTGGCATGGGTCATGCGTTTGAGCTCGATGGCGCGGTCGATCAGGTCGGTCAGCTCCTGACTGCTGAGATCAAGCAGGGAGAGGAAGTGCCTGGGTTGAGTATCGTTCATGTCTGCTTCCTCAAGGGAGTGCTCAGAGAAAATCGTGAATCAGTGCACTAACGCCTGAGATGATCTGGTCCGCCTCCGCATCGCTGATGATCAGCGGTGGGATCAGCCGGATCACGCGCTCGGCCGCGACGTTGATCAGCAGTCCCTGTTGCAGGGCCTTGCTGACCAGTTCGCCACAGGGCCGATCGAGCTCGATGCCCAGCAGCAGGCCGACAGCGCGGATATCCACTACGCCATCGAGGTCGTCCAGCTGTTGCTTGAAAGCGGCGAGCATGCGCTCGCTGAGAGCTGCGGCGCGTTCTGGGATCGCTTCCGCTTGCATTGTCTCCACCACGCAGCATGCCACCCGGCAGGCGAGCGGGTTGCCGCCGAAGGTGGAGCCGTGGGTGCCCGGCCCGAGAACCTCGGCAGCCACCCCCTGTGCCAGGCAGGCACCGATCGGTACGCCGTTGCCGAGGCCTTTGGCGAGAGTCATTACGTCGGGCAGGATGCCGTTGTGCTGATGCGCGAACAGTTTGCCGGTGCGGCCCATGCCGGTCTGGATCTCGTCGAGCATCATCAGCCAGCCCTGCTGGTCGCAGATCTCGCGTACTTGGTTGAGGTAGTCGGAGGCGGGGATATTCACGCCGCCTTCGCCCTGTACCGGTTCCAGCAGAACTGCCACTACGTCCTGGTTGTTGGCGGCGACTTGGGCGATTGCCGCGGCGTCGCCAAACGGGACCCGGATGAAGCCCTGCACCAGTGGTTCAAAACCCGCCTGCACCTTGCGGTTGCCGGTGGCGGAGAGAGTTGCCAGGGTGCGACCGTGGAAGCTGCCTTCGGCGACGATGATCTGTGGTGTGGTGATGCCTCTGTTATGGCCGTGAAGCCGGGCGATCTTGATCGCGGCCTCGTTGGCTTCGGCGCCGGAGTTGGCGAAGAATACCCGCTGCATGCCAGAGAGCTGGGTGAGCAGGTCACCCAGCCGCTGCTGCTGCTGGATGCCGTAGAGGTTCGAGGTGTGGATCAGTTCGCCCGCCTGTTCGCACAGGGCCTGACGCACTGCCGGGTGGGCGTGGCCAAGATTGCAGACAGCGATGCCGCTCACCGCGTCCAGATAGCGCCGGCCATCAGTATCCCACAGCCAGGCGCCTTCGCCCCGCTCGAAGGTTACCGGTAGCCGTGCGTAGGTTGCCATCAATGAGTCAGCCATGAATCCATCCTGTAAAATAAAAAAGGCATCCTGATGGACGCCATTCTCACCAACATCCGCCGCTGTTTGGCCGGAAAACCGATTAGTTTACCTATGTGTGTCGCTTGGCGCAAACTCACATCTGGCAGTGTAGATTTATCTGCCGCATTGGGCAGAATGCACCGCAGGTTCAGCTTTTTCATCATTTGATTAGGAGATACCCATGTTCCTTGCGCTGACACTCCATCTGCTTGCTGTGATTGTCTGGGTAGGCGGTATGTTCTTTGCCCATATGGCGCTGCGTCCGGCGGCCAATGCACTACTTGAACCACCCCAGCGGTTGCCGTTGATGAAGCAGGTCTTCGATGGTTTTTTCCCCTGGGTGTGGGGCGCTGTGTTATCGATTCTCGCGAGCGGCTTCTGGCTGCTGTTTGTGCCCTTTAATGGTGAGGCGAAGACCTCAGTTTGGGCGATGACGCTGCTCGGTACCCTGATGGCGGTGATCTTCATCTTTATCTATGCGCGCCCCTACCAGTTGATGGGGCAGGCGCTTTCGGCGGGGGAGTTACCCAAAGCGGGGGCGGCGATGGCGCTGATCCGCCGTCTGATCGGTATCAATCTGATATTGGGCCTGCTGGTCACCGTGTTGGCGGTGATGGGTAAATACAGCGGTTTTTAATCGGCCACACGGCAGAAACCTCATGTTTTCCCCCTGACTGTCGATTGCTTGTTTGGGGATCTGCTTTTGGTGTCTAAGGGGGGGTGCGATGTTCCTATGTGGCAAAACAAAACGTGCATTGGGCGATGCTGAACAGCGGATTGAAGCGCTAGAACAGCAGCTTGCCGAGTTGTCGGAACAACAGCATACCCTGCAGCAGGAGCGTGACCACTACCAGGCAGAGGTGCAGCGCCTTAAACAGCAGCAGATGCTGGCGACCAGCATCTTTGCCAGCTTTGAGCACTTTGGCAAGAGCCTCGACCTGATGCAGGAGACAATGGGGGGCATGGCCAAACTGCTCAGCAGTGAGAAGGAGACGGCGGTGGTCTCTTCCACTGAATCGGAGGTGGCGCGGCATAAATCCTCGAAGATGGCTGATAACCTCAGTTCAATCTCCAGCGAGTTGAGTGATGCAGTCTCCTACATGGAGCAGCTGAATAGCCGCACCGATGCCATCGGCAATATTGTCGGCCTGATCAATGGAATCTCCGAGCAGACCAATCTGTTAGCGTTGAATGCGGCGATCGAGGCGGCGCGGGCGGGGGATCAAGGGCGTGGTTTTGCGGTGGTTGCCGATGAGGTGCGCAATCTGTCGCACAAGACCGGTGAGGCCACCAAAGAGATCGCCAGTGAGGTGAGCCAGATTCAGAGCAGCTCATCGGATGTGGAGAAGCGCATGCGCCAGATCGCCAATGAGTCACAGAAACTGGCGCAGATCGGCGGCACCTTGGTCGATGGCATGAATAGCATTATCGGCCTCTCGCGGCAGATGGAGCAGGCGGTCTCTTCCGGATCGCTGCGCAGCTTTGTTGAGGTGGCGAAGATTGACCATCTGGTCTTCAAGGTTCAGGTCTACATGGTGCTGATGGGGCAGCTAGAGAAGCCGGCAGAGGCGTTCTCCAGTCATACGGATTGCCGTCTGGGGCACTGGTACTACCAGGGCGAGGGGGTCAGCTGCTTCTCCAAGTTGGATGGTTACAAGGAGATCGAGAGACCTCACATTTTGGTGCATGAGGCAGGCAAGATGGCGGTCAACGCTTTCCATGCACAGGATTTTGATCGATGCGTCGAGGCGATGCAGCAGATGGAACAGGCCAGCCTTGATGTGTTGGATAGCCTGGAGCATCTGGCAAAGTCCGGTGAAAACATGCCCGAGCTGTTGTGTCACCATCAAGGATGAGTGGCTGATGTGAACGGGCGACGCCGACACAAATCGGCGTCGCGTCGTCTCAGTTCATGCGGATCAGTTCCGCGCGGCGGTTCATGGTTTGTCCCTCGAGGGATTCGTTGTCGGAGATCGGCTGTTCTTCACCAAACCCTTCCGCCGAGAGGCGCTCAGCGGCGACCCCATTGTCGCTGAGATAGTGCATCACAGTGATAGCGCGACGGTGGGAGAGGTCTTTGTTGTATGCCGCATCGCCGCGGCTGTCGGTGTGTCCCGCCACCATCAATCGAAGCCCCTGATGGTGAATCAGGGTTCTGGCCACCTTATCCAGGATGGAGACCGAACCCTGGGTGAGCTGGTCTGAATCGGTCTTGAAGTTGACGCCGTGCAGGGTGATGACCTCGGCCGGACTGCAGCCGGTGGTGTCCACCTCCTTGCCTGCCGCCGTGTTGGGGCAGAGATCGGCGTCATCGAAGATGCCATCCTGATCACTGTCGAGAGTCGATGCTGGGATGGGAGTGATCGGCTCTGCAACTTCGGGGCAGTTCGCTACAACGATCTCACAGCCGTCGCGGCTGACCTCTTTGCCGGCCGGTGTGTTGGGGCATTGATCGAGCCGATCGACCACCTGATCACCATCCAGATCAGTCTCGCAGCCTTTGTTATCGACCCTGGCCTCGGTGGGAGTACCCGGACACTGATCAAGTCGGTCGATAACTCCGTCACTATCCTGATCCAGCTCGCAACCTCTATTGTCGACCATAAAACCCGCGCCGGTGCCCGGACACTGGTCAGACTCGTCGGCCACGCCATCCTTGTCGGTGTCGATCACGATCGGCACCTGGGGCGGCAATATGCGTTCACAGCCGTCGGGGGTGACCTCTCTGCCGGCGGCCGTGTTCGGGCATTGATCGAGGCGGTCGATCACGCTGTCCCCATCCTGGTCTGTTTCGCAGCCGTGGCTGTCGACCCGGGCGCTGGCAGGGGTGTTGGGGCACTGATCGAGATGATCCACCACCTGATCCTGATCCCGATCGGTCTCGCAACCTCTGAGATCGACGCTGAGCTCGCTCGGGGTGGCTGGGCAGTCGTCCTGGCTGTTGACCACGCCGTCATTGTCGCTGTCCACCTCACAACCGTTCGGCTTCACTTGCGCGCCCTGGGGGGTGGCCGGGCAGCGGTCGAGTGCGTCCGGGATCAGATCGCCATCGTTGTCGAGGCGGCAGCCGTCGGTGTCCACCACCGCGCCCTCAGGCGTATTGCGGCACTTGTCGTGGCTGTCGTCAATGCCGTCGCCATCGGTGTCGAGGGCGCAACCGAGATTGTTGACCAGGATGCCCGAGGCGGTTTTGGGGCAGTGGTCCAGGTTGTCGACAATGCCGTCCTGGTCGCTGTCGCTGAGCCGGTAGCGGATGGTGAAGACCAGATCATTCACCTGGTGGCCGTAGTAGGTGATGGTGTTCTCCCGCTTCACCCACTCGCCGTCGCGATTGCTTTCATAGGAGATCAGCTCGATGCCTTTGGGCAGCACCCAGGCGTAGACGAAGTTGTCGAAATCACCGGGCTTGTACCACATGCCGAAGTGGCCGTCGGCACGTTTCTCCTCGCGGGTGGTGAAGGTGTAGATGCCATCGTCAGAAAGGCTGAGCTGGTCGCTCAACTGCTCAGGATAGACCACCACATACTCCCCCTGGTTGAAGGCCAGGGTGTTGACAGCCGGGTTTGAGGTGCCATCCCAGTCGCGCTTGTTGGGGTAGATGTAGTAGAAGTCGTTCAGCTCCAGCGATTTGGTGACGTGAAAGAGGAGCTTTGAGGCATCCCCCCGCAGGGCGCGATGAAACAGCGAGCTTCTGCCATCGGTCTGCAGGTAGATAATGTTCTCGGAAGTAACCTCGGCATAGGCGCTGGAGGCGAGCAAGCCGCTTGCCAGCAGGCCGAAGAGAGAGATAAAGGTGCGAATGGAAGCCATGATACTATCCCAGCGTTTGGCAGATGACGGTGTGGCGGATTCTGCAGTAAGGGGCGCCCGACCTGCAAGGTGGAGGTGGTGGATGCTTGGTGATGGCAGGAAACGTCACAATTGTTGACGATTTCTATGCCAAACGATGGAGAAGTGATGGCTACACAACGTGCTGGAGTGATTGGCACCCTGGTGTTCGGCGTCATTTGCGCCTTGGCGGGCTATTTTGCCGCCTTTGAGTGGGGCAAGCCGATCCTCGATAAGGCCGAGGCAAGCGTCAATTGGCCGCAGGTTGCAGGTCGGATCGAGATCGCGGAACTGCAGCAGGCGCGTGACAGTGACGGCAATCGCCTCTATCGAGCCCAGATCGACTACAGCTACCAAGTGGCGGGGGCGCACTACCGGGGTTCGCGCATCCGCTTTGATGGTGGCCCCAGCTCAAGCAGCGCCGCTGAGGCGAAGCGGGTACTCAATCGTTACCAGCCGCAGCAGCCGATCGAGGTCCACTACAATCCGCAATCACCGGAAGAGTCGGTGCTCGAGCCCGGCACCACCCTGGATAGCTATCTGCCCTACTTTATCGGTCTGACATTTTTTACCATTGGGGTGTTGATCAGCGTTGGCATGCTGCTCAAACTGCTGCTGGTGGGAGGCGTCATCGTTGGTGCGCTGCTGCAGCGGTGGAAGCAGAGAGCAACGCCGCCACCGCCACCCAAAGGCTGAAGCGACTGAGCTGCCTGGTCTGAACAGAAAGGAAGGAGAGCAAACCATGTTTGATGCAGAGAAGATGTTGGGCGGACTGCTGGGCGGTGTGCTCGGTGGTGACAGCGGAAAGTCCGCCATCCCTTCGGTGGGGATGGGGGTGCTGGGAGTCGCGATGGCCGCCTATGAACATTTTACCAGCCAGAGTGGTGCCGGGCAGGCGTCGGCCCAACCCGGCACGACCCAAGCCCCGCCGCCCCCGCCTGGGCAGGCCGCTGCGCCGCCACCCCCTCCGCCTGGTGTGGCCCCCACCACAGCTGCTCCGCCGCCTCCGCCCGCTGCTCCGCCGGCCGCTGCCGATGAGAGCCAGCCAAGCCTGGCGGTGGTGTTGATCCGCGCCATGATCGCCGCCGCCCATGCCGATGGCGAGGTAGATGCCGATGAACGCCAGCGTATCTTCGGCAGGCTTGAGCAGAGCGGTCTCGACCCGGAAGAACGGGCCTTCATGGAGCACGAGATCGACAACCCGGTGAGCGCTGCACAGCTGGCTGGCTGGAGCGACTCCGCTGACAGTGCCCAGCAGATCTATTCGGCATCGCTGCTGGCGATTCAGCTCGATACCCCGCAGGAGGTCGTCTATCTGCGCGCCCTGGCTGGTCGGCTGGGGCTGACAGATGATGCGATCAATGCGGTGCATGCGGCACTGGGTGTGCCGCCGCTGGCGCCTGCAATCTAAACGACAGAAGGAGTATCAGGATGTCTCAAGAGTGGTATCTCAGCTATAACGGCCAGCAGATAGGGCCGATGGATTTCGCGCAGGCCGCCGCCCGCGCCCAGGCCGATCCCAACGGCCACGCCTGGCGTCAGGGCATGGCGGAGTGGCTGCCGATCAACCAGATCCCAGAGCTGATGAGCGGCCAGCCGCCGGCAGGTTCCGCGCTAGTGCCGGGTAAGGCGGACGAGATTGACTATCAGATCCACGGCCACGAGAGCCAGTTTGTCGAGGTCGAGCTCGATCCCGGCGAGAGCGCGGTGGCCGAGGCGGGGGCGATGATGTACAAGGACGCTAGCATCGGCATGACCACCCTGTTTGGCGACGGCTCCGGCAGCGATGGCGGTGGCTTCATGGACAAGCTGTTGGGGGCGGGCAAGCGTCTGCTCACCGGCGAGAGCCTGTTCACCACGGTCTTCACCCACAATGGTTCGGGCAAGGCGAAGGTCGCTTTCGCCGCGCCCTTTCCCGGCACCATCATCCCGATCTCCCTGGCCGACATGGGTGGCCGGCTGATCTGCCAGAAGGACAGCTTCCTGTGTGCCGCCAAGGGAGTCTCCATTGGCATCCACTTCCAGAAGAAGATCCTCACCGGACTGTTCGGTGGCGAGGGTTTTATCATGCAGAAACTGGAGGGCGACGGGCTGGTCTTCGTCCAGGCCGGCGGCACCCTGCTGGAGCGTGAGCTGGCCCCCGGTGAACAGCTGCATGTGGACACCGGCTGCCTGGTGGGGATGCAGGACTCGGTGCAGTTCGATCTGCAGCAGGCGGGCGGCGTGAAGACCGCCCTGTTTGGCGGCGAAGGCCTCTTCTTCGCCAACCTGCAGGGGCCTGGCAAAGTCTGGCTGCAGTCGCTGCCATTCTCGCGCTTGGCTGGCCGGATGCTGGAGGCCGCGCCCCAAGGTGGCGGGCGAGACCAAGGTGAAGGTTCCGCGTTGGGTGGATTGGGTGATCTGCTGATGGGGGATAATTGATCCGGCGCTTGCCGGTCGGTTCTGCCCTGTCGCAAGAACATTAGGAAACCGATGTGATGTTTGGCCTGTTGAAATCAACCCCGCCTATCGATGAGCCCTCAGCAGAGTGGCTGTTTGATGCCTATGCTTGGGCGCTGAGAAACTTTGATGCGCGGGTCTTCCATCAGGAGAGCATCCTGGTGGTGCCCTCCAATGAACACTTTCCGGGTCGTGAAAACAGCCTGCACGGCATGGCAGAGCTGATCTTCGAGCAGGTCAAGGCCTATGCTGGCATGGCCCACTGGCCCTGTCGGCTGCTGGATCAGCAGGCCTGTATGACACTGGAAACGCCCAGCCTGCGTCTGGCCGGTGCAATCAGAGGCTCCCGGGGTATTCCGCTCACGACGGTGGCGGAGGATCAAAAACTCATCGTCCTCTACCAGCCGAATCAGGTCAGCAATCCGGAGGCGCTGATCGCCAGCTTCGCCCACACCCTGGCCCACTATCTTGGCACCACCGCTGAAGAGCCCCCGCCGGGCGGGCCGGAGCAGTGGCCCCATCTCACAGAACTGTTGGCGGTGTTTATGGGGTTTGGGCTGATGTTTGCCAACAGCGTCTACGCCTTCAAAGGCAGCAGTTGTGGCAGCTGCGGCGGTGGCGCCCCAGGTCGCAGCGCCTTTCTTTCAGAGGAAGAGACAACCTACGCCCTGGCAATCTTTGCTGTGCTGAAAGAGATCCCGGCCAAAGATGTCAGCCGCCACCTGAAAAAATCACTGCGCCCGGTCTACAAGCAGGCGCTCAAGGATCTGGCAGGACGAGGAGAGCAGCTTGCGCGGTTGCAAGATATCGATGGGGATGCTGTTGCTGCCTTAGCCCAATAGGGTGGATTTTGTGAAGCGCAGCTCGTCATCATCACCCATAAAAAAGGCCTCCCCACCGAGGTGAGGAGGCCTTCTTCACAGCTCAGATCGCTGTCGATCAGCCCATGTTGCTGGCAACGAAGTCCCAGTTGACCAGTTTCCAGAACGCATCCAGGTAGGCGGGGCGGGCGTTGCGGTAGTCGATGTAGTAGGCGTGCTCCCAGACGTCGGCGGTGAGCAGGGCCTTCTTGCCGGCAGTCATCGGGGTGCCGGCGTTGGAGGTGTTGTAGATCTCCAGGCTGCCGTCTTCGTTCTGCACCAGCCAGGTCCAGCCGGAGCCGAAGTTGGTGGCGCCGGAGGTGGCGAACTTCTGTTTGAATTCGTCGAAGGAGCCGAAGGTGCTGTTGATTGCGTCGGCCAGGGCGCCAGTCGGGGCGTTCTCATCGCCGGGCGAACGCAGGCAGTTCCAGTAGAAGGTGTGGTTCCAGACCTGAGCGGCATTGTTGAACACGCCGCCCTCGGACTTCATGATGATCTCTTCCAGGGAGGCGTTTTCGAACTCGGTGCCCGGGATCAGATTGTTGAGGTTGGTGACGTAGGTGTTGTGGTGCTTGCCGTGGTGGAACTCCAGGGTCTCTTGGGAGATCACAGGCTCAAGGGCGTCGATTGCAAAGGGAAGCGCAGGCAGTTCGTGTGCCATCAGTCAGGTACTCCTTGGATCTTATTGAGAGTCGTGGTGGGGTCGATCTGTGCCGCACCACTGGTAAAACCTAGTAAAATACTTGGCCATTCTAGCCAGAGGGGTTGAGTCTGGCAAGGTTATTTTTGTACTGATTCTAAATGGAAATATGGGAACGTCGATGGACCCGGTTGAACTGAATATCTTCGCCTCGCGTCTGGAGGCGGTCTGCGATGAGATGGGGGCGGTGCTGCGTAATGCCGCCTTTTCGCCCAACATCCGCGACCGTCTCGACTACTCCTGTGCGGTGTTCGACGCTCAGGGGGAGCTCTGCGCCCAGGCGGCCCACATCCCGGTCCACCTCGGTAGCATGGCCTTTGCGATGGCCGGAATCGTCTCGAGTCTGGAGTGGCAGGCTGGCGATATGGTAGTCCTCAACGACCCCTATCTTGGCGGCACCCATCTGCCGGATGTGACCCTGATCGCGCCGCTCTTTGCCGACGGTGAGCTGACTGCTTTTGTGGTGAACCGCGCTCATCATGCGGATATCGGCGCCGAATCCCCAGGTTCGATGCCGCTCTCCAGCTCTCTGGAACAGGAGGGGCGGGTGATCCCCCCCGATTATCTGCTGCGCGGCGGTGAGCTGAATCAGCGACTCTACCGCAGCTTGGTCGAGGAGAACCGGAACCCGCAGGAGTCGGCCGGCGATTTTGCCGCCCAGATCAGCGCCAACCGCAGCGGTGTGGAGCGACTGAGTCTGATGATCGACGAGTGGGGGCGGGCGGGCTTCCTGAGCGGCCTGCAGGCGCTCAACGATTATGCCGAGAAGCTGGCGCTGAATGCTATCGCCGCGCTGCCCGACGGCGCCTACCGCTTTGAAGATCTGATGGACGATGATGGTCAGGGTAGCCTCGATATCCCGATCCGGGTCTGTCTGACGATGCGTGGCGGGCGGGTGACGGTTGATTTCAACGGTACCGCCGGGCAGGTGGCCGGTAACATCAACGCGCCGCTCTCGGTGGCCGCGGCGGCAGTCTTCTACGCCTTCCGCTGCTTGATGCCGCCTCAGACCCCCGCCTGCGCCGGCACCTTCCGGCCGATCAGTCTCAACGCCCCGGTGGGTTGTCTGCTCAATGCGCAGCGCCCGGCGGCGGTGGCGGCGGGTAATGTGGAGACCAGCACCCGGGTGGTGGATGTGGTGCTGGGGGCGCTGGCCCAGGTGGTGCCGGAGCTGATCCCGGCCGCCAGCCACGGCAGCATGAACAACCTGGCGATGGGCAGCGATACGCCGGGCCGCCGTTGGGACTACTACGAGACCATCGGCGGTGGCATGGGAGCGGGTTGCCGGAGCCCTGGTCAGAGTGGGGTGCAGACGCATATGACCAACACTCTCAACACCCCCATCGAGGTGGTGGAGGGCCGCTTTCCACTGCGCATCCGACGTTATGAGCTGCGTCGTGGTTCCGGTGGTGCAGGACGGTATGGCGGTGGTGACGGACTGCGGCGGGAGTTCGAATTCCTCGCCCCGGTCCAGGTCTCACTGCTCACTGAGCGACGCCGACGTGGGCCTTGGGGTGCCGATGGCGGTGGTGCTGGGGCGGCAGGGCGCAATCTGCTGGATGGGGAGGAACTGTCGGGCAAGGTCAGTCTGAAACTGGAGGCGGGGCAGCGTCTCATCATAGAGACCCCCGGCGGCGGGGGCTGGGGCACTCCCAGTTCCGACGAGTAGGCCGACCGGCGATGTGTGGTATCTGCGGCGAATTGCGCTTTGATGGTGAGTCGGCGGAGCTGGCCGTGATCCAGCGCATGAGCGTCCGACTGGTGCGTCGCGGTCCTGACCACGCCGGTCGCTTCAGTGACGGTCCGCTCGCCTTTGGGCATCGCCGCCTCGCCATTATCGACCTCTCCGAGCAGGCCAACCAGCCGATGTTCGATCCGCAGCTCGGGCTGGTGCTGGTCTTCAACGGCGCCATCTACAATTATCGGGCGCTGCGCGAGACGCTGATCGCCAAGGGTTACTGCTTCTTCTCTACTGGCGATACGGAGGTGATCCTCAAGGCGTGGCACGCCTGGGGCGAGGCCAGTGTTGAGCGGCTGGAGGGGATGTTCGCCTTCGCCATTTGGGATCAGCAGCAGCGCCGGCTGACTCTGGTGCGCGACCGGCTCGGCATCAAACCATTCTACTATACGCTCGATCAACGCGGTCTGCGTTTCGCCTCCAATACCCAGGCACTGCTGGTGGCAGGTGGCGTCGACACCTCCATCGATCCACTGGCGCTGCACTATCAGTTCACCTTGCATGGGGTGGTGCCGGCGCCACACACCATCTTCAACGGCATCCGCAAGCTGGCGCCGGGCCACGTGATGCGGGTGAGCGAGGCGGGCGCCGGTCCGCAGTACGCCTATTGGTCCTATCCTGTGGATCGTCCGGCCGTGCCACGCAGTGAGGGCGAGTGGCTGGAGGTGATCGAGGTGGCGCTGCGCCAGGCGGTGCGCCGACGCAGCCAGGTGGCTGATGTGCCGGTGGCAGTGTTGCTCTCCGGTGGCCTCGATTCGAGTCTGTTGGTAGCGTTGCTGGGGGAGGCGGGGGTCAGCGATCTGCATACCTTTACTATCGGCTTTGAGGATCAGCCGGAGGAGCAGGGTAACGAGTTCGAGTATTCCGATGCGGTGGCGGAGCACTGCGCCACCCGCCATCAGCGGTTTCTGGTCTCTGATGCCGAGGTGCTGCGGCGTCTGCCGGAGGCAGTGGAGCAGATGGCGGAGCCGATGTTCGGCCAGGATGCTGTGGCCTTCTACCTGCTGGCGGAGCAGGTTGCCAAACAGTTCAAGGTGGTGCAGTCGGGGCAGGGGGCAGACGAGGTATTCGGCGGCTATGCATGGTACCCGCGGATGTTGGCGGATAGTCATGGTGATCCAGTGGCGCGTTTTGCCCGCCACTATTTCGATCGGGATCATGGGGAGTACCTGCGCCTGATCACTCCGCGGCTGGCCGGGGCCGACCACAGCCGGGCGCTGATTGGCGACTATCTACAAGACGTCGCTGATGAGGACTTTATGCAGGCGGTGCTGCGCATGGATCAGACTATGCTGCTGGTCGATGATCCACTGAAGCGGGTCGACAACATGACCATGGCCTGGGGGCTGGAGGCGCGGGTGCCGTTTCTTGATCAGCAACTGCTGGAGCTGATGGCGGCCTGCCCGGCGGAGCTGAAGCTGCGTGAGGCTGGCAAGTATCCGCTCAAGGCGGTTGCCCGGGGGCGGTTGCCCGACTCTGTCATCGATCGTCCCAAGGGCTATTTCCCGCTGCCGGCGCTGAAGTATGTGCGGGGAGAGTTTCTGACGTTTGTGCGCGATATCCTTGATTCATCGGTGGCGTGTGAGCGCGGTCTGTTCCAGCGAAAATATGTTGAGATGCTGCTGGCGGCGCCGCAGATGCACCACACTCGCCTCTGGGGCAGCAAAATCTGGCAGCTGGCGGTGTTTGAGCTGTGGCTGCAGCGGCAGGGCGTGTAGGTTATTAATCCGGCCAAAGCAGGATCTATCGGCGGTTAATCATAGATATAGGGCGGCCTGTGGCCGCTGTCTGTCATATATTGAAATCATGGATGATGTCGGGCGCAGCCTGCCCTATACATGTGCCATGTTTAAATGTCGGCAATCAAATGGACCTAGTAATAGCCTCGCCAAGTCCCTACAAAGACACGATGTTCTTCCCCTGTCTGGCGGGGTAAACTGCCGCGCATCATTGCGGCGCTTGAAAAGCGGCAGTCTGCCACCATCTAGTGCCGGTCACTGAACTCATTACCGAGGTATTCCGATGGACGTGTTGGATCGAATTCGTGAACAGGTGGAAGGCAATCCGGTTGTCATCTACATGAAAGGCACCCCCCAGTTCCCCATGTGCGGCTTCTCCTCCCGTGCGGCGGAGGCGCTGAAGGCATGCGGCGCGCCTTTCTCCTACGTCAATGTGCTGGCCGATCAGGAGATTTTTGAGAACCTGCCACGCTACGCGGATTGGCCGACCTTCCCCCAGATCTATGTGGATGGTGAACTGGTGGGCGGCTGCGATATCACCCTGGAACTGCAAGCTAGCGGCGAGCTGAAAACCATGATGGAGAAGGCCGTGGCGAAGTCGGAGGCTGCCGGCAAGTCCGAATAGTCGATTCTCTGCGGCAGGCGCTCACCTCTGCCTGCCGCTTCTCTGTCTCTCTTCCTGTCAGGCTCTGTTGTTGGTCTGCAATGGGGCCTCGCTTTTTTGCATTGGCTGATCCCAGGGGTTGGCGGGGCTCAGCTCCTGCCAGCGGTTGACGATGGTGCAGAATAGGCGCGCGGTCTGTTCGGTATCGTAGATCGCGGAGTGGGCCTCGTTGCTGTCCCACTCCAGCCCGGCGCACTGGGCAGCCCGTGCCAGCACCGTCTGTCCGTAGGCGAGACCGGCCAGGCTGACCGTGTCAAAGGTACTGAAAGGGTGGAACGGATTGCGTTTGTAGTTGCTGCGTTCCACTGCGGCATTGATAAAACCTAAGTCAAAAAAGGCATTGTGCCCGACCAGAATGGCACGCTTGCAGCCGCTCGCCTTCACTGCCTTGCGAATTGGCTCAAAGATCTTTTTTAGTGCCTCCCGCTCCGGTAGTGCATCGCGAAACGGGTGGTACGGATCGATGCCGTTAAAGGCGAGCGCCTTGGGGTCGATATTGGAATTGGGAAAGGGTTCGACATGGCAGGCATGGGTCTCACCCAGTTGTAACAGGCCGGCCTCGTCGAGCAGGAGGGTGGTTGCGGCGATCTCCAGCAGGGCATCCTGCTTGGCGTCAAAGCCGCCGGTCTCCACGTCGACCACAATCGGCAGGTAGCCGCGGAAGCGGTCGGCGATGATGGGGTTGTATATCGGTTCGTTCATCTGCCAAGGATAATGAAACTGCGGTGGATTTACGACCTACACTGGGGTTGGTTAAGGTAGTTCTTATGAAAGTTCTACAGGATGCCGGGTATGCTGAGGGAGATAGGGTGCCGTTATGATGAGTCGCTTTTTTTTGCAGAGTGGCGCTGTGAGTGTGTTGGTGCTGGTCTGCCTGGGGATGATCTCCGGTTGTGCCAGTGTGCCTGCTGAACAGGCTCATCCGTCCGATCCACTTGAATCGTTCAATCGTGGCAGCGATCGTTTCAATAGGGACTTTGATGAGGCTATCGGCAAGCCGGTGGCCAAAGGGTACCGTCGGGTGTTGCCCGATCCGTTTGATCGGGGTTTCACCAACTTCTTCGAGAATCTGACCGACGTCAATTCAGCTGCCAATAATCTGCTGCAGGCGAAACCCAAACAGGCGGCCTCTGATGTGGGGCGGTTCTGCGTCAACACCACCATTGGTCTGCTCGGTTTCTTCGATGTGGCCAGCGATATGGGGCTGCAGCGCTATCGGGAGGATTTCGGCCAGACGCTTGGTCATTGGGGTTACGAGGAGTCCGCTTATTTTGTCATTCCGATCCTTGGGCCGAGTACGGTGCGGGATGCTGCAGGGCGAGTGGTGGATCTGTTTATCAATCCGCTCTACTTCACGCAGGAAGGGCTGCGTTGGAGCTTGTTGGTGGTCAAGCTGATCGACATCAGGGCAGACCTGCTGGAAACGGTCGAAGCAGTGGATGAGGCGGCGCTGGACCGCTATGTCTTTGTGCGAGAGTCCTATCTACAGAAACGCCGCTACGATATCTTTGATGGCGATCCTCCGTTGGAGGACGACCTGTTCGATGAGTTCTTCGATGAAGATCTTAATCAGACTCCATAGCGGTTAATCACTGACGATTCGCCATTCAATCTTCTCCCCGGCACGCAGCGGGATTACCCGGTCACTGCCAAAGGCGTAACTGGTCGGTACATCCCAGGCGCTTTTCTCCAGCGTGATGCTGTCTCTGTTCCTTGGCAGTCCGTAAAAGTCCGGCCCGAAGTGGCTGGCAAACCCCTCCAGCTTGTCCAGCGCGCCGGCGCGGTCGAAGGCCTCTGCATAGAGTTCGATGGCGGCGTGGGCGGTGTAGCAACCGGCGCAGCCGCAGGCGCACTCTTTGGCGTGAACCGGATGGGGAGCGCTGTCGGTACCCAGAAAGAAGCGTGGATCGCCGCTGGTGGCAGCATCGACCAGTGCCTGTCGGTGTCTCTCCCTTTTAAGGATCGGCAGGCAGTAGAGGTGAGGACGAATGCCGCCAGTGAAGATCGCCGTGCGATTGTAGAGCAGGTGGTGGGCGGTGATGGTACCCGCAACCCGTCCGGAAGCCTGTTTAACAAACTCCACGCCCTCCTGGGTTGTGATGTGCTCGAGTACTAGGCGTAGCTCAGGGAACCTCTCCACAAGCGGCGCCAACTGTTGATCGAGAAAGACGGCTTCACGGTCGAAGGTGTCGACCTCCGGGTGGGTTGCCTCGCCATGAATCAGCAGCGGCAGATCGTGCTGCTGCATTGCCTCCAGAGTGGGATAGATACGTTCGATATTGGTGACACCGGCGTCCGAATTGGTAGTGGCGCCGGCCGGATAGAGCTTTACCGCATGCACAAAACCGGAGGTCTTGGCGCGGGCGACCTCATCGGGACCGAGGTTATCGGTCATATAGAGTGTCATCAGAGGCTCGAAATGGCTCCCCTCTGGCAGGGCGGAGAGGATTCGTTGTCGGTAGGCCTGAGCGGTATCGGTATTGGCTACTGGCAGTTTGAGGTTAGGCATGATGATGGCACGGGCAAACTGTTTGGCCGAATGGGCCAGGACAGAGGTCATCGCCGCGTCATCACGCAGATGGAGGTGCCAGTCGTCGGGACGGTGGATGGTTATCTTCATAGAACGCAATTCTTATAAAATAATATTATCTATAGATAAGCAGAATAAATTTGTTAGATTAAGTAAATACTAATATTCTTTCGCTCGAAGGCTACGCTGTATCTGCTTTCAACAACGCTGCTAAAGACACATTGTATCTATTGGAGAGTTAACAATGAACAAAATCGTTAAAGCCGCTGCTGCTGCAGCTCTGGTTGTTGCTTCTGCTTCTGCTTCTGCTTGGTGGGGCGGTCCCTGGGGCAACCGTGGTTGGAATGACAACAACTGGATGGGCGATGGTTTCGGCGACGGCGCTTTCGATTTCAACATGAGCGCTCGTGGTCGTGGCAACGGTTATGGTAGCGGCTACAACCGTTACAACGACTACTACGGTTACGGTCCTTACGGCTACGGTGCTCCTTATGGCGCTCCTTACGGTGCTCCCTATGGCGCTCCTTACGGTGCTCCGGTTGCCCCTCAGGCTCCGGCTGCTCCTGCTAAATAAGTAGGAACGAATCAGGATGATTGACAGCACAGGGACGTGCTGAAAAGACTAAGCGTGGTTTTCAAAAGATTTTCCGGGTGAGTGACATGAAAAAGGTTTCTACTATCGCTGCTGCCGTTGCACTGGCTGCTGCTTCTGCTTCCGCAAGTGCCTGGTGGGGCAACAACGGCAACAACTGGGCGAATGACTTCCTTGGTGACGGTTTTGCTGATGGTGCTTTCGACATGAACTTCAGCATGCGTGGCCAGGGTCGCGGCAATGGCTACGGCTACAACCGTTACAATGACTACTACGGCCCTTACGGTTACCCCTACTACGGTGCCCCCTATGCAGCGCCGGTTGCTCCGACCGCTGAGCAGCAGGCTGCCCTGACCGAACAGCAGAAGACCTTCGCTGAGCAACAGCGCAAGGCCTTCGAGCAGGCGATTGCCGCCCAGCGTGAGTACGCCAAGAACTTCCAGAATGTTGATCCTTTTGCGTCCATGGAGCAGGAGAGGAAGGCCATGCAGGAGCGTATGGCAGCAGAGCGCAAGCAGATGGAACAGCGCTTCGCCAACTTTGCTCCCGCCAACCGCGCCATGCCTGCTGACGTTGCCAAGCGCATGGAAGAGTCCAAGGCTCGCCGTGAAGCATCTATGAAAGAGATGGAGGCGCGCCGCGCCGAAGCTCGCAAGCAGATGGAAGAGCGTCGCAAGGTTGCTATGGAGCGCAAGCCTTTTGAGCGCCCGGCCTTCGCACCGCACAAGGACATCTAAACTCTTGCGGGTTTGATGCCGAAAAAGGCGCGTTCGAGTAATCGGACGCGTCGCACTGCTGACAAAGCCCTCGCCGTCTGGTGGGGGCTTTGTTTTTTATGGGGTTTGCTGAACTCCAACCCCATCTGTAGTACGCATCCCTGACGCTTGCGATGATGCGGTAACTCGTCCCAAGTGTTTCGCCTTTGATTCCCTGGTGGTTCCGCTTGGGAGGCTTAACAGCTCCCGGCTCAACGCTCGATGGTGTAGAACAGGTCCACCCCCTGGGATCGACCGGTCTCGGTCTGAATCTGCAGCCTGTCGGTGAGGTCGTAGCGCAGCCGCAGCTTGGTTTCGCGCGAGGCCAGTTCGTTGACGTATTGCACGTAGAGGCGCGGCGACAGATAGGTGCCGGCCACCACCGATGCCTCGGCCAGGCTGTTACCGGTTTCCACCCGCAGTTCCTCCAAACCCAACTGACGGCCCACCTCGGTGGTGAGGCTACCCACACCGGTGGCCTGTAGTGCCGTGGCCACGCCCACATTGGCGCCGGATTTACCCGGCGGATGCCCGGTGAGCAGATAGGAGACGACCTCACTCTGGGTCATGGGCGGGGTGGAGTAGAGTGTCAGCTTGGGCGTCTTCAGGGTGCCGCTCACGCGCAGCCCGGCGGTCACCTCGCCAACCTCGCGCACCGCCTGCACGTCCAGCCCCGGATTGTCCACCGGGCTGTCGGCGAACAGGGCGTAGCCGCGTTCTATTTTGAGGTCCTGGCCGTAGGCGCGGTAGCTGCCGTCCGTCACGCCCAGCCGACCGCGACCGATGACCGGCCGACCCGGCTCGTCGATCACCAGCAGGTTGCCGGTGAGGTTGGCGCGCAGGCCGAAGCCCTCGAAGCTGACTCTGTCGCCGAAGACGATGCGCAGCCTGGAATGGAAGTTCGGGTCGGCCTGTTCCTGTTGTGGTGCATCGCGGCCCACCACCACCAGATCCGGGGTGCCGGTGACAGCGGTTTCTGGCAGTTCGCGTGGCCGGATGCGGCCGTAGGGGATGCGGACCTCGCCGTTCAGCTCGGTTTGTTCCTTGGTGTGCAGGATCAGCAGATCTGGCGATACATGCACCTCCGCCTCGGGGATGTTCAGCGCCACCCAGTCTTTACCCTGCAGCTTGAGTCGGGTGAGATAACCCTCGGCCGGTTCGATGCGGGTCTCACCCTCCAGGGTCAGGGTTCCTCCGCCGGAGCGTACCCTGCCCTTTATCTCCAGCCGTTCCAGACTCGGTGCCTTCAGGCTCAGGCCCAGTTCGCGCAGCTCCAGCCCGAGTTCCGGGATATCCAGGGCTCCCTCTTTCAGCTCCGCTTTGCCCTTGAGTTTGGGTCTGGCCAGGCGCCCGGCCAAGGTGAAATCAAGATCGATGTAGCCCGCTACATTCTGCAACTGTGGTGCCATTGCCGAGGCCAGGCTCAGGTCGTTGATGCGTGCTTTAAGCTGGCCGGCCAGGGGTTGCTTGTCCGGGGCAAGTGCCGACAGTTTCAGTCCGGGCAGGCGTATTTCTCCGTCGATCTCCCCCAGGTCGGCCAGGGGTATGCCAATTTCGGCATGGGCACCCGTGGCATCCAGCTTTGCCTGCAGGCTGCCACCGGAGAAGTCCAGTTGGTGTGGTTCGCCCTGCACCTCGAAGGCTAGCTGGCCCTCGGGTAGCTCCAGTTCGGCTCGGCCACGGATATCCCCATCTGGGGCGGCATAAAAGTCCGCCGCCAGGTCACTGCGACCAGTGAGCTTCAATTCCGGGGGCAGCCAGTGCTGGAAGAAGGCCAGGGGAAAGGCGGGGGCGCTCAGCTTCGCTTTCCAGCCCTTGGCGTCGCTGCCATCGAATGCCGCGCACAGACGCCCGCCGTCGGCGGCCAGACAGAGTTCCTGCACCCGCTGGGTCTCGGTCGCCAGGGTGAAGAGGGTGGGGTGCTCCAGATCCCAGCGGCCGATCTCGGGCAGGGTGAGGGTCAGGGCCTGTAAGGTTCCGCTCCAGCTGTTTTTTGCATCCAGGCCGGCGTCGATGAGCAGTTGCGCGGTTGGTGCCTGCTCGCTCTCTAGTTTCAACTCGATCTGGTGCGCATTGCGCGTGCCCTTGGCGCCCAGCGTCAGTTGATGCCACTGCATGGCGCCGGATTTCAGCCCTCGGGCTGCCAGGTCCAGGTCGATATTCTGCTCACCGCCCAGCTCCAGCTCCGCCTGTACCTGGAGATCTGCAACCGCGTGCTCCTCGAAACCGATGGCCTTGCCGTCGATGTTGGCCTTGAGCTGTGGTGCTTCACGGCTGCCAGCCAGCCGACCCTCGCTGTGCAAGGAGCCGGACAGGCCTGGCCACAGGCTGGCCAGATTCTCTGCCTGTAGCGTCCAGCCCAGGTCGAGGATATTGCCGGCGCTGCCCTCGATGCGAATCACACTGCTGCCGGAGGTCAGCGCCAGTTGCTTGATGTGCAGCGTCTCGCCGGTCAGTTTCAGTTCGCCCTCGGCCTTGAGCGGATAATCGCGCAGCACGCCCTCAAGCTGGGTCAGCTCTACCTCGGCTTGCGGCGTGCCTTCCGCCACCCGGCCCCGGGTGGCTAGCTGCAGCGCTAGTTTGCCGGGAAAATCGGGGTGGAACAGACCGGGGTTGATGCTGGTGCCGGTCAGGTTCAGCTGCCAGGCCGGCTGCGGCGCCCAGTCGGCGCGGCCGGAGCCGTCGATATGCCCCTCTGGCAGGCGAATGCGCAGCGCCTCGAAGTCCACGCCATCGGTATTGCCGCTGCCGGATGCCTCCAGCGTGAGCGCAGGCTGATCCGGCAGGATTGCGTCCAGGATCAGTTGGTAGCGGTAGTCTGCCGGTTGGCCCTTGATTTCCAACCGGCCCTGGTTGCTACGTACCTGGACTCTCTCCCCAGTCAGGGGCCAGCGCAGAGCGCTCCAGGCGAGCTCGGCATCGAATACGCCCAAGGCGTCGTCGGTAGTGTATCGACCGGAGCCTTCGAGTTTAGAGCCAGCGGGAGTAGTAATGAGCAGCCGTTCGGCGGTCACCGTGCCGTCTTCATAGGTCGCGGCCAGGTCCATATTCAGCTCGCCCAGGGCGGGCTCGGTCAGCCTCAGTCTGCCGTCGACTGTGACTACCTCCGGAGTACCGCTACTGTGTAGTCGTCCGCTGACCCGGGTAGGAAAGTTGGCGGCAAAGGCGCCGAGATCGGTGTTGTTCAGGGTCAGCTTCGCATCCCACCGGGGTGCCTGCTGCAGTTCATACAGGCTGGCGTTCAAAACGGCGGCGAGGGGGGCAGACAGGGTCTGTTCGAGTTTGAGTTCGGCCAGATCGCCGGTAATCTGGCCCTGGCCGGAGAGTTCTGGGCCTTCAGGTAGCTGGTAGTGCCAGCCCAACTCCAGGTTCAATGGTAATAACGGAGCCAGTTGCAGCTCGCCGGCCAGCTCCACCCGGGCGCCAAAGCCAGCAGCCTCCAGATGTTCGATCTGCACCACATCGTCGACGGCCCGGGCAGCCAGGCCGACTTGTTCGATGAGGATGGGTTCGGCTGTCGTGGGTGGGATGATGTGGACGTCGGTCAGCTGGAGCGATTCCAGCACCAGCTCCAGGGGCAGGCTGAGACCGGGGAAGGGTTTGGTCGGGGCAGAGTCCGACTCGGTTGGCGGCAATGCCAGGCGGCCCCGATCCAGTTCCAGGGAGATAATCTGCAGGCGCCGCTGCAACAAGGCGGTGGGCCGCCAGTCCAAGTGTAGCCGGTCCAGCTCCAGCAGCAGATCGCCATCGTGATAGCTGAGCCCGGTGAGGTCCAGCGGGCCGGTGAGGCGGCCTTTGAGGCTCTCTGCGGACAGCTCGCCGGGGACCAGATCCCGGGCCAGGTTGAACAGCCAGCGGGTGCCGTTTTCACTATGCACTACAAGGCCTAGTCCCAGGAGGAGGCCGATCAGGGCCAGCAGGGCGGTGTTGAGCAGGGTCGCCAAAACATGCAGCGCTTTTCTGCGCCAGCTCATAGCTCGGGGCCGACCACGATGTGCAAGCGCAGCGCGGCTTCATCCGTGCTCAGAGTCCTGGCCAGATCGATGCGGACCGGCCCCACTGGCGAGTGCCAGCGCAGACCGATGCCGGCGCTGTAGTGGATCTCGGCATCGTAGTCGGGGTCGAAGGCGTTGCCGGCATCGATGAACATTGCAGCGCTCCACTTGCCAGTCAGCAGACGTTCCAGCTCGATGCTGCCCACGGCGAGAAAGCGACCGCCGATCACCTCGCCGGATGCATCCCGCGGGCCAATCTCATCCAGGCCGAAGCCGCGTACGCTGTTGTCACCACCGGCGAAGAAGCGCTTGGAGGCGGGCAGGTCGGTCAGGCCCTCCGCCAAGGTGGCGCCTAGCTCCGCCCGGGCGAGGATGCGCCAGTGGCCGTCGCCCAGACCGCGGATGAGCTTGTCGTTGGTGTGGGCCTGGATGTAGCTGGTGCTGGAGAGCAGTTGTTGGGTGGCGCCCTCAAGGCGGAAGTCGATCCGATGGCCGCGCTGGATGTAGTCCAGGCTGTCGCTGTGCAACTGCGACCAGCTGAGGTAGGGCACCAGCAGGAAGGCGTTGTCGTCCTGCGCGCCCACTTCGAAATTCTCGTAGGAGTAGTCGATGCCGATGGTGCGTCGCCAGTCGTTGTCCAGGCCGATTGAGTGGGCGCTGTTGAGCAGCAGGCGCACGCCAAGACGGCTGTCGGTATCGTAGTGGTCACCCTGGGCCGAGAATGATAGAGAGTCTTGTGATGGTCGCTCCAGAGGGATGGTGTATTCCGTCTTCAGTGAGCTGCGTGGTGCCGACAGACGCAGCTCGCTGAGCATGCGGTGGCCTTCACGGTTGATCAGTCGGCGTTTCCAGTCCAGGGTGATGCGCGGTCCGGTGTCGGTGGAGAAGCCAATACCGGCGCGGTAGCGGTTCGGTTTGTTGGGCGACAGCAGCAGCTCGATGGGCACCTGATCTGCCACTGCCTGATCGCGCAGGGTTCGCACCTCTACATGGTTGAAGTATTCGCTGTCGATCAGGTTGGATTGCAGCGTCAACAGCTGCTCGTGGCTGAACGGGTCGCCCGGTTGGAAGCGCAGGTAGCGGGCCAGGAATCCGGGGGCCAGCTTGTCTTGTATGAAGCGTACCTCGCCGAAGTGGTAGTGCGGGCCGGTCTCCAGTTGCAGGCGAATGGAGGCCTGGTAGCTGTCCAGATCTACCCGAACCTGGTGGATGGTGTAGCGGGCGTCTAGGTAGCCGGCCTCGATGGCATCGCTCAGTAGCTGCTGCTTGAGCTTCTCATAGCGGGCCTGGTTCAGGAAGGTGCCTGGCTGCAGGTCGAGGCCGAATGCAAATAGGGCGTCATTTCTGCCCGGGCCGGTGGTGTTGAACTCGACCTTCGCCAGTTGGATCCGGGGGCCTGGCTCAATCTGGTAGCGGGCACGGTAGCCGGTGTTGGTCTGCTCCAGGCGGGAGTCGATTGCCGGCTTGAAGTGGCCGAAGGGTTGCAGTGCCCGACGGATCTCCGCTGGTGCCTGTCGGTGCAGCAGGCGCATGCGGCCCTTGGTCAGAGCTTCTCGCTCTTTCTCTCGCTCGAGGGAGAGGAAAGCGCGTACATTCGCCTCCTGCTCCCTGTCCAGGCCTTCAATCTGCACCTCAATCTCTAGGGCATGAGCGGCTGCGGCGGCCAGCAGCAGCCAGGTGGCAACAAAAAATTGCTGCATTGGCCTCCATACAATTCAGAAATGAAGAGGTGGGGATTTTACCAGTTCCGCCCGGTACGGAAGCGAACTCATATACAAGGGGGCTTCTGATCACGTCATGAACGCGTATCTTGTGCCCAGAATATCCAGCTTCTGCGCTGCAAATCTCGGCAACGGCTCCATGCGTTGCCCTACCTCCTGCCTCCATGCAATCGTTCGCAAGAGCCAGCTATCCCCGACAGGGATGTAGGGGAGGCGCGTGAGCAGGAAGCGGTAGCTTTACATGCGATTTGCGCCTTGAATCTAAAAATTCTGAATCACAATCCACTTCGTCCAGATTTAATCAAAGGCTTCCAAGCAAAAATTCCTGGTTTATCGGATGATGATGGAGCGACGGGATAAAGAGAAGGCCGCATTCCTTGTGACCAACAACATGAAAGAACCCAAGCGGGTGTCGGGACTGCGTGCGGAGAATTGAGTATAGGTGATCTGATATGTCCAGCCGTGTTGCCCAAGAATGACAAAGGCCTGCATTTGCAGGCCTTTAATGTCGCCCGACTACAGTCAGGCCTAAGCTGGTACCGAGGGACGGACTCGAACCGTCAAGGCCGTGAAGCCGGGGGATTTTGAATCCCCTGTGTCTACCAATTCCACCACCCCGGCGTGGTAGGTGATGATTATAAACGTGTTGTGGGGCGGCTGAAAGGGGTTAGGGAGCCCCTGATCACGTCATGAACTCGTATCTTGTGCCCAGACTATCCAGCTTCTGCGTGGCAAATCTCGGCAACGGCTCCATGCGTGACTTTACCTTCTGCCTCCATGCAGTCGTTCGCACGAGTCAGCTATCCCCGACAGGGATGTAGGGGAGGCGCGTGAGCAGGGAGCGGGAGCTTTACGTGCGATTTGCGCCTTGAGTCTGAATGTTCAGATTCGCAATCCACTTCGTCCAGACTTAATCAGAGGCTCCTTAGCCGGTTTTAGCTGGTTTGTTGAGTTCGGGGGCGGGTTTGCCGAATAGGTACCCCTGGCCATATTTGAAACCGATGCGCCTGAGACGTTTTGCCGTCAGCTTATCCTCGATACCTTCAGCCACCAGGCGATGGCCAGCGTCAATAATCATTTTGGCGAGATAGATCAGGATCCGCTGTTGCTCCTTGTCGTTGAGCAGCTGGACCAGGCTGATGTCGAATTTGACGATGTCCACTGGCATGGTGGCGAGATATTTAAAGGAGGAGTAGCCGCTGCCAAAGTCATCGAGAGCGATCTCGAAGCCGATGTTTCGCAATCGCTTGAGGTTCTTGGTTGCCAAGTGAAGCTGGGTGATCAGCGCCGTCTCTGTGACTTCCAGCACCAGTTTGTGGCTCCTTACGTAGGGCTGGAAATCCTCCAGCCAGTCGATGATGCCTTCGTCCACCACCGAGGGGGGAGAGAGGTTGATCGAAACCCCGCTGCCGGGTGGGATGCGATTGCTCTCTAAATCGCGAAAGATTGCCTCGATGATCGAGCGGTCAAGATCGGGTTCGAGTCGGCGTGCTTCCACCAGCGGGAAGATATGGGAGGGCATGATCAGCTCATCGCCATGCTGGATACGCACCAAGGCTTCATAGTAGTGGGTCTGTCCGCTCTCCAGATCGACGATCGGTTGGTAGTAGATGTGCAAATCTTTTCCACTGGTCACCGCCTCGTAGACTGCGAGGCGGGTCCAGCTGGAGAAGAGCCCCTGGGTGCTTTTCTCCATCGCTGGGGTGAACAGGGCGATGGAGGATGAGCTGGGCCGCTTGGCGGAGTACATCGCTACATCCGCCTTCCACTGCAGGGATTGCAGTGGATCGTTTTCGAGCCGGTCGGTGTGGGTCAGTCCAATACTGATGCGCACAGGTTCGCGTACCCCAAACTTTTGGAAATTGCTTTGGGCGGTTGCCTGTTCACAGCGTTCGGCAATGCTCAGTGCGGTTTGGGGTGTGCAGTTGATGAGGAAGGTGGCAAATTCATCACCGCCGAGACGAAACAGGCGTTCATTCTTGCGCAGCACGCCTTGGATAGTTTTGGCGATCACTTTCAGTACCTGATCGCCAGCCTGGTGGCCGTAGCTGTCGTTTATCGCCTTGAAATGGTTGATGTCGAATAGCGCTAGGCAGATCGGGGTTCGGCTGTCGGCAAAGATGTCATTGAGTTCCTGCCAGTATTTCTCGAATGCTCGCCGGTTGTGTGCGCCGGTGAGTGGGTCGTGGTGGGCCATTTTCCACAGTTCACGATTTTTCTGGTCAAGGCTCCGGTTAACGTCGTTGAGCCGCATGTGGTAGGCGTTGAGTGATTGCCGGATCTTCTCCAGTTCGGCGATCTGGAATGGTTTACTGAGCGAACTTGGGACAGATTCACCAGGGTTTTCGCGCAACAGATCGATGTGTCGGGAGACTCGCTGGATCGGTTGGCTGAGCAGCCAGATTACGAAGGGGTAGAAGAGCAGGGTGACCAGCCCCATGAGTAATCCAAAATGGACGAAGGCTGATGTCATGATCTTCAGCAAGGTATCGGAAAAAGGGTCTGTGCGCAGATCAAACTCGATCAGGCCCTGCAACTCATGCAGTGGAATCGGGGCCGCGGCTGGCCGTTCAATATGGATCGTTTCTGCGTCGATCTGGCTGAAGCCGCCGGTTCTGAAAAGCTCCGGCAAGAATCGAATCAGGGTGGCGACATAACCCAGTGTTGAGCCCTCCTTGTTGGTGACTGGGGCGTACAGCAGTAGCGAGGGTTTGTTGCCATCAAAGATCAGTGTTGCTGTGTCGGACTTCTCTGGCACCCGTGCTGGCAGCAGTGAGGTGTCGAGTTTGCTTAGTACCTTGCCTTTGGCGTTATAGATGGCTGCATCCTGGGTGTAGTCCGGCAATACTTCTGAGCTGAGTGCTCGGTGTTTATGCCAGTAAGCGTAGAAGTTTGGATTCTGGATCTGCTGCCGCACTTCCTGCCAGCGGGCATACGCTTTGGTGCGGTCAAGAATTTCTCGATAGGCGGCATTGATGGCCCTGCTTAGTTCGACATCTGCTTGAGTGAGTGAGGTGGTCTGGAACTCCTGTCTCAGATGGTCTATCTGCTGCAGGGTAATGATGCTGAGGAGCCCCAGCATAGCCAGGGCGGCAAAGATGAAAAGGGCGAGATAGGCCTTGATGGATGGGGCTTTTTTCGCCATTTTTGGCCTATTTCCTGTTGTTGTTTTCCAGGGCCGCTTCCACGGCTTCTACCAGATCGAATTCGTGTTCGTGATCGAAGAAATGGTTGGCTCCCTCCACTTTGATCAGTTTAACTCGCCTATCTTGCAGTTGTCGGCTCCATTGCGGAGTGATGCGCTGATCGGAGCCACCGATGATAACCGTGGTCGTGGTCTGGATGGTTGCCATCTTCGACAGGATTTTCTGTCTGGACCAGCTGACATAGGAGAGATAGGCGGAGGGGGTGGTCGGGTAAAGCTTACAAAATGCCAGGCCAAAGTTGTCGAGCCTCTGCCCCTGGCCAGCCTTGATCGCGTGTTTGGCGCGTTGGATATCTGCCAGCGTTTCATTGGCAGCTGGACCCTGGCCGAAATGGGTGAGGCTGATCAGAATCGCGGCAGATACTGGCGCATCCGGCTCGGCGCCAAGATAGCCAACCAGCGTGACACTGCCGTCGCTGTGTCCGATGATGATAGCGTTCTGGCCGGTGTGCGTCTTCAGCCATTGGTTCCAGACGCCCACCTCTCGCCTATCCTGATCGAAGGAGTGGGTATGGATTGCTTCGCAGGGCAGACTGGCATTGCGCTGGTCGATACCAAGCGTCAGTGTCGGAGTAAGCACGCTGTATCCACTCTCTGCCAGGGTTTCAGCGAGCCGGCGGACAGTAAAGAACTCCCGGGTTTGCAAAAAACCGTGCAGGATCAGTATCGGCGGGGCGTCGAGATTCCCCTGCCGGAACTCCGCGCTGGCTCGAATCCCTTTGGCCATTTTCAGTTCGATAAGCTCTGCCTTGAGTGGTGCAGTGAATAGGCTCAGCAGAATAATCAGAGCGATGAGGTTTGTCGCATTGTGGGGGGCTGCAGAAGCCATTGTACGCTCGCGGATGTAGTTGGGGTGGCGCTGACAGATGTTAGCTTGGAATAAAGTGGTTCTACTGCTCGATTGTCGGCCGGGCCTGGCTGTGCTTGAGTCGGCAGCGTTCTGGAAGGCGGTGGCTGTTTAGGCTTGTTGTTGATTCCACAAGGTTTTCCTGCATGCTACTATCCGCGCCCTATGCGCCTTTCCGATTTTCGATACGAGCTGCCTGACGAGCTGATTGCCCAGTTTCCCCAGCCCTCGCGAACCGCGTCGCGCCTGCTGTGTCTCGACGGCAGCAGTGGTCGGGTCGTCGACCGGCAGTTTACCCAATTGCCCGACCTGCTGCAGGCTGGCGATCTGCTGGTGTTTAACGATACGCGGGTGATGCGGGCCCGGCTCTATGGACGCAAGGCCTCCGGTGGCAGAGTGGAGCTGCTGATTGAGCGGGTGTTGGCGCCGCAGCGTGTGCTGACTCACGTTCGTGCTAGCAAGTCACCCAAGCCGGGGAGTCGCCTGCTGCTGGGTGAGGCAGATACTGAAGTCGAAGTGGTCGCCCGGGAGGGAGCGCTGTTTGAGCTCTCCCTGGCTGATGGCGATTTCTACCAATTAATGGAGCGGCAGGGGCATATCCCGCTGCCACCCTATATCACCCGTTCCGACCAGGTCTTGGATCAGGAACGCTATCAGACCGTCTACGCACGCAGTGAGGGAGCGGTGGCCGCGCCGACAGCCGGGCTCCATTTTGACCAGCCGCTGCTTGATCGGCTGGCGGCGACCGGGGTCGGAATGGCCCATGTCACCCTGCACGTGGGGGCCGGCACCTTCCAACCGGTGCGTGTCGAGAACCTCGATGAGCACGAGATGCACAGTGAGTACCTTGAGGTGGATGAGGTGGTGTGCGAAAAGATCAGAGAAACCCGTGCCCGCGGGGGGCGGGTCGTGGCGGTGGGTACGACCACCGTGCGCAGCCTGGAGACGGCGAGCGCGGATGGGAATATCCGTCCCTACCGTGGCGATACCCGCCTGTTCATCCGCCCCGGTTACCGCTTCTCCAGTGTCGATGCGATGGTGACCAATTTTCACCTGCCGGAGTCGACCTTGCTGATGCTGGTGTCGGCCTTTTCCGGTTACGACGCGGTGATGGCCGCCTACCGGCATGCGGTCGAGCAGCGCTATCGCTTCTTCAGTTATGGAGATGCGATGTTTCTGACCCCCTCATCAAGCGCCAAGTACGAGTAGGGGGCGGAGCTGAGTCAGTGTCTCGAAAGAAAATTGAGGCAAAAAAAAGCGCGGCAGGGGTGCCGCGCTAAACGTTTCCACCAAAGGAGGATGGAGGAGTGTGGGCTGATTCAGTTAAGAATCAGCACATAATCATCTTCTAATATAATTTATTGGCTGTCAACTAATCCTAGGGAAAACCCTTGCTTTCAGGATATTAAATCCTGTTTGCCCCAAAATTATAGGGCGAAGGTGGCAGCAATTACCAATGTAGAGTCATGTACTTCGAAAAGATCAAAACCGATGGGGCAGCGCGACGCGGCCGGCTGACATTCGAGCGGGGCACTATCGAGACCCCCGCCTTCATGCCAGTCGGCACCTACGGAACCGTCAAGGCGATGACCCCGGAGGAGCTGCAACAGAGCGGCGCCGAGATCATCCTTGGCAACACCTTCCATCTGATGCTCCGACCAGGCACTGACGTAATCCGCAAGCACGGTGATCTGCACGGTTTCACTCACTGGGAGCGACCGATCCTCACTGACTCCGGTGGCTTTCAGGTGTTCAGCCTGGGAAAGATGCGCAAGATCACCGAGCAGGGGGTCGCGTTTCGCTCGCCGGTGGATGGCAGCAAGGTCTTTATGGGGCCGGAGGAGTCGATGCAGGTGCAGCGGGAGCTGGGTTCCGACATCGTGATGATCTTCGATGAGTGCACCCCCTATCCGGCCACACAAGAAGAGGCGCGGGCCTCGATGGAGCTCTCGCTGCGCTGGGCAGAGCGCTCGAAAGTCGCCCACGGCGACAATCCGGCAGCGCTGTTCGGCATCGTCCAGGGTGGAGTCTATGAATCTCTGCGCCAGGCCTCTCTGGATGGGTTGATGGCGATCGGCTTCGACGGCTATGCGGTGGGTGGGCTGTCGGTGGGTGAGCCGCCAGAGGATCGCTGGCGCATCCTCGACTTCCTCGCCGACAAGCTGCCCGCGGATAAACCCCACTATCTGATGGGGGTCGGTACCCCGGAGGATATCGTCGGGGCGGTGCAGCGTGGTATCGACATGTTTGACTGCGTGATGCCGACCCGCAACGCGCGCAATGGCCACCTTTTTACCCATCAGGGGGTGGTGCGGATCCGCAACGCGGTACACCAGTACGATGAGGGGCCCCTCGACCCGCTCTGTGACTGCTACACCTGTCGCAACTACAGTCGCGCCTACCTGCGCCATCTGCAGCGTTGCAACGAGATTCTCGGTCATCGCCTCAACACCATTCACAACCTCCACTACTACCAGTCGCTGATGCGTGGCCTCAGAGAGGCGATCGAGGCTGGCCGGCTGGAGACGTTTGTGGCGGAGTTTTATCGGATGCGCGAGTAAGATACCGGATTCGGGCGACGGCCGTTGGTTTGGCCACTGCATCTTCAATGCTTCTGTGTCATAATCCGCGGCTGATTTTGCCGCCGCCAGGCGATTTGCGGCGGCTATGATGACTTTCCAAAGAAATTAGCGGGAAAAACCATGAGCTTCTTTATTTCCGATGCATTTGCCGAAGGCGCGGCCGGCGCTGGACAGGATCCCCTGATGGGGCTGTTGCCGCTGGTCCTGTTTGGTGTGGTGCTCTACTTCCTTCTGATCCGGCCTCAAGTGAAGCGCCAGAAGGAGCACGGTAAGATGGTCGAGAGTCTCTCCAAGGGGGATGAGATCGCCAGCTCCGGCGGCATCGTCGGTAGGATCACCGGCCTGGGCGATAACTTCATCACCGTGGAGGTCGCCGAAGGCGTCGAGCTGAAGATGCGCCGCCAGGCAGTGGAATCGGTTCTGCCAAAGGGCTCTATCAAGGAGATGTGACGGACCGGCAACCGCCGATCCGTCAGGAGCCTCTGGATGAATTTGTACCATAAGAGTACCGTCCATGATTCGTTCAGAGGCACCTTAGTCAGGAACAGTTCGCCGGTTCTCTCCGGCGTCGCAACAAGCATATCGCGATGAATCAATACCCCCTGTGGAAAAACCTGTTGGTGGTGATCGTGATCCTGGTCGGGGCGCTCTACGCCCTGCCCAACATCTACGATCAGGATCCCTCCATGGAGATCTCCGGCACCCGCCGGGCTCAGATCGATGCCACCACACCGCTGCGTATCAACACGGCGTTGGCAGCTGCCCAGATCACAGCCAAGGCGATAGAGCCGCTCGAAGGCAAATTGCTGGTGCGCTTCAGTAGTTCGGAAGATCAGCTCAAGGCGGTTGAGGTTATCGCTGCAGAACTGGGGGGAGACTTCAATCAGGCGCTGACGCTGGCACCCGATCTGCCCGACTGGCTGCGCAGCTTGGGGGCCGAGCCGATGTACCTGGGGCTCGACCTGCGCGGCGGCATTCACGTGCTGATTGACGTCGACATGGAGGCGGCGGTGCAGCAGGCGATGGAGCGTTATGCGGGCGATATCCGCGGCCTGCTGCGCAAGCAGAAGATCCGCTATCTGCGGGTGGCGCGTGAGGGTGATGCGGTATTGGTCAAGTTTCGCGATGCTGCCAAGCGGGATGCGGCAGAGCAGAAGATCCACAGTGAATTCCGTGAGTTGGTGCTGGAGACTCTAGACCGTGGTGCCGACTTTTTTGTGAAGGCTAGCCTCACACCCGCCGAGCGTAGAGGCGTGCAGAAGTTCGCTCTGGAGCAGAACATCACCACCCTGCGCAATCGTGTCGACGCGCTGGGAGTGGCGGAGCCGCTGATTCAGCAGCAGGGCGAGCGGCGCATCGTGGTGCAGCTGCCCGGCGCACAGGATCCGGCCAAGCTGAAGGAGATTCTCGGCGCTACTGCGACCCTGGAGTATCGTCTCGCCGACACCGAACATAGCGTGCAGGATGCGGTCAACGGCCGAGTGCCCCCGGGTTCTAAACTCTATCGGGAGCGTAACGGCCAGCCGGTGTTGCTGAAGAAGTCGGTGATCATCACCGGTAATCAGATCACCGATGCCTCCTCTGGACTCGACCAGCGTGGCGGTGGCCCTATGGTCTCGGTCACCCTGGACGGCGTGGGTGCCAAGCGCATGCGCCGTCTCACCAGCGAGAATGTCGGCAAGCCGATGGCGGTGGTGTTTATCGAGAACCGCACCATCACCCGCATGGTCGACGGCAAGCCGGTCAAGCATAAAGTTAAGGTGGAGGAGGTGATCAGCATCGCCAATATCCTTGAACCTTTCGGTCGGCGCTTTCAAACCACCGGCCTCGACAGTTCGGAAGAGGCCCGAGATCTAGCGCTGCTGCTGCGTGCCGGCGCGCTGGCTGCTCCCATCGAGATCGTCGAGGAGCGCACCATCGGCCCCAGCCTGGGTCAGGACAATATTGACCAGGGCTTTCAGTCAGTGGTGATCGGCCTGGTCTTGGTGATGGTCTTCATGGCGGTCTACTATCGCGTCTTCGGTCTGGTGGCGGACCTTGCGTTGGTGATGAATCTGGTGCTGATCATCTCGGTGCTCTCCATGTTGCAGGCCACCCTGACCCTGCCAGGCATCGCCGGCATTGTGCTTACCGTGGGTATGGCGGTGGACGCCAACGTGCTGATCTTTGAGCGTATTCGCGAGGAGATTAAGATCGGTAACTCGCCCCAGGCGAGCATCCAGGCCGGTTATGGCAAGGCACTCTCCACCATCCTGGATGCCAATATCACTACCCTGATCGCGGCGGTGGTGCTGTTCAGCTTCGGTACCGGCCCGATCAAGGGCTTCGCGGTGACCCTGGCAATCGGTATCCTTACCTCCATGTTCACCGCGATCATCGGCACCCGGGCCCTGATCAACCTGATCTATGGCGGTCGCCGGGTCAAAGAGCTGGCGGTGTAACAGGAAGCAACGACCATGCAGATATTCAATAAGACATCCAAGTTCAATTTCATGGGTGGGCGCAAGCTGGCCTCCGGTCTCTCCGCGGCGGTTATCCTGGTGGCGCTGGTTTCAGTGTTCGCCAGGGGGCTGAATCTGGGTATCGACTTTACCGGCGGTACCCTGGTTGAGGTGGGCTATGCGCAGCCTGTCGAGCTTCCAGCGGTGCGCAAGTCGCTGGTTGAAGGTGGTTTCGACGACGCCACGGTGCAGCATTTTGGCACCTCCCGCGACGTGCTGGTGCGTCTCGCCCCGCGTGACGGGGTGGAAAGCGCGGTGGTCAGCGACCAGGCGTTTGCCGCGATGCAGCGTGCCACCGAAGGTAAAGCTGAGCTGCGCCGGGTGGAGTTTGTCGGTCCCCAGGTGGGTGACGAGCTGACCGAGGATGGCGGTCTGGCGATGCTCTATGCCCTGATCTGTATCCTGCTCTATGTTGGCATCCGTTTCGAGTACCGCTTTGCTATGGGCGCGGTGATCGCGTTGGTGCACGACGTGATCGTCACTATCGGCATCTTCTCCCTGTTCCAGGTGGAGTTCGATCTGCCGGTGCTGGCAGCGGTATTGGCGGTGATCGGCTACTCGCTCAACGACACCATCGTGGTCTACGACCGGATCCGCGAGAACTTCCGTAAGATGCGTAAGGGTACGCCGATCGAGATCATCAACGCCTCCCTTAATCAGACCCTGGCGCGTACCCTGGTGACCTCCTTGACCACCCTGCTGGTGCTGATCGCACTGTTCCTGTTCGGTGGCGAGATCATCCACGGCTTCGCCCTGGCGCTGATCGTCGGCGTGGTAGTCGGTACCTACTCCTCCATCTATGTGGCGAGCAGCGCAATCATCATGATGGGCATCAGCAAGGAAGATCTGATGCCGGTGGAGAAGGAGGGTGCCGAGCTGGACGAGCGGCCCTGAGTGACGCTAGCCACTTCTGCCGGGCGCGGTTCCTAGGGGGATGGCGCTCTGGCCCTCCCGTATCCTTCTGTAGGGTTGGTTTTGAACAGCCCAAAGCAAATGATCAGCCCAGCCTTCGATACAGCACATGCGGTTGATAAGATCCTCTGTGGATCTATGTCAAAGCGGGGCTAAAACAGGTTGTTTGGGGATAGCCTTTCAAGGTGATGAGCAAAACGCCCTCACCTCTGAATGTCATATGGAAAACTTTGCAGCGACTTCCTTTAAGTTAGTAGCAAGGCGGGCTTGGTCCTTGCTAGCGGTGGCTGTGTGGCTGGCACCATCCGCTGTTTGAGAGGCAAGGTTATTGATGGAGACCACCCTCTGGTTGATCTCTTCTGCGACAGTACCCTGCTGTTCCACGGCAGTGGCAATCTGGACGTTCATCTCTTTGATATGTTCAACAGCTTGAATAATCCCGCTAAGCGTTGCCCCCGCATTCACGACTTTTTCTACGCTGTTTTCCGCCTTTTTTTGGCCTTTCTCCATGGCATCAACAGCCTCCTTGGCACCTTGCTGAAGCCGTTCGATGATTTGCTGAATCTCCTGGGTAGACTCTTGAGTTCTTCCAGCCAGAGTGCGTACCTCATCAGCAACAACCGCAAAACCACGGCCCTGTTCACCCGCTCGAGCCGCTTCAATTGCGGCATTCAGTGCCAGCAGATTGGTTTGTTCTGCTATGCTACGAATGACATCCAGAACTGTACTGATTGAGTCGCTCTCATCTTCTAGTTTGTGGATGACAATCGATACATTTTGTACTTCACTGGCAAGGTCATTTGTTGCTTTAACAGCCTCAGCAACAACCTCCCGCCCTTTAGCCGCCTCATCATTGGCCTGCTGAGCAGCCTGTTCTGCTAGATTGGCGTTTTTCGCCATTTCATGTGTGGTGCTAGCCATCTCATTCATTGCAGTGGCAACTTGCGTAGTTTCACTCTGTTGCCTTTCCACTCCTTGATTGGTCTGCATCGAAACAGCCGAAAGGCTTTCAGCGCCGGATGAAAGTTCTTCACTGGATCTATGTATATTAGCGATGAGGCCACCAATATTGTTTGCAAGTTCATTGAAGTCATGGGCTAGTATGGAAAATTCGTCTTTTCCCTTGTAATCCATGCGAGTTGAGATGTCTCCCTGAGCAAATCTACGCATCGATTCCGTTGCCATGGCCAATGGACGATTAACTCGACGCAGCACGATAAAGCTAATAAAAATCAAAACGACCAGCGCGACTGATGCCGTTACTAATAAGATTGTGCGGCTGCTGCTGATCACGCGATATCCCTGTTCTTCTGCTTCTGCCTGTATCTTGTCTACAGCTTTCACCAGCGTATTGAGCGCCTGCTCCATGGAAGTCCCTGCCGATTGCATATCGGTGAGTGCTGACCGCATCTCTTTGGAAAGTCGCAGGCTTTTTCTTCGCAGGGTCAGAATGGAGATTTTTTCATTGATGAGCGTTTCCACCAGTCGATCAAATTCTTTGTTCAGCTGCTTGATAAGATCATTCAGTTCCTTATTATCGGATGATTCCTCATCAACTTTGACAATAGACTCCTTTGTGGCCTGGATGACCTGAGCAAGCTGGTTCTCTTTGATGCTGGTTAGGATATCGGGATTACTCTCCAACATAAATTGCCGACCCAAGCCACCCATGATGGCAACACCGGTTCGGATGCTTGAGCTTTCTTGTTGCAGGTTTGAGGAACGCCCCAACAGGCTAGCTGATACCTGATCACGAAACTGGAAAGCAGTTTCCGCATCTTGATCCCCAATTTCATTTATATCCTGAAAATCCTGGATCTTTTTGTATAGTTTTCGGATACGTCGTTTAGCTCGCTTGTTGGAGAAGTTGATTTTTCCTGCAATGCTTTCGGCTGTTTGTTGGATAATCTGTATTGCCGAGTCCATCTTGGTCACGAAATCTGCCTGTTCCTGGTTGATTTGAAGAGTTGCCTTCTTTTTCTCAAATAAAGTGTTGCCTGCATTTATAAAATCTTCATACGTTTTTTCAAGTGCAGTGAGAGACTCTTTTATAGTGATATCATTCCCCGCCGCATTTTTTGCACTGGCCATTGCGGAAGCGAATATATTTTCCATCGCGCCATGGTTTTTCAGGCTCATCAACTTCTCTAAGGAATTGGTACTGATAATCTTTGACTGGTGACTAAAAACACCTGTAATCGTATTCTTGATATCATAGTTTGCAGTCTGCAGCGGTATTGCTTTTCCAGCTATTTTCTGCTGGTTATCCGAAATGCTTTGGTAAGCGGTCAGGGATGTAAGGACCTGAATCAAAACAACCGCTACGGCAGTAACAACCCAGATTATCAAGAGCCCTTTGATCGTGATGTTGAGCTTTTTCATCGTTGCGTCCTTGATGCGGAACGAGCAATCAAAAGAGTATAGGGAGAAGTTATTACCTCTCCCGTTTCTGGTTTCAGAGCTCAGACCAGTTGAAGGCGACAAACTTGCCGTGCTTGATCATGGTCGGCCATATTTTATGGCTTGCTTGATGTTTGGTTTTGCTAAAGCCAACCTTGCTACCGATATCAACATTGGGAGAATTTAGGGACTCCAGCCCATCTACGATGCTCTCTCTGTTAGGGTTGGAACCAGCATTTTTCATACCTTCCACAAACAGCTTGGCTACCAGATAACCCTCTAGTGAGACGAATCCCGGCTCCACACTGGCGTTATAGTCATTGAGGGCTTCACGATATTCCTTGACAGTGGCATGGCCGGAATCGAAGTGTGGAACCACCTGAGTTACGATGACGCCATCACCCTTGTCGCCCAAAGCCTTGGCCAGGGCGGTGCTTCCGACAAAGGAAACATTAAGAAACTTGGTGTCAGGGAGGTATTCCTTGGCCATCTTGATGAACTTGGCGCAGGGAGCGTAGGCTCCCACCATGATGATCGCCTTGGGTGTGATTTCAACATCGAGGAAGGTTCCCAAGCCATCTTCCACATTCAGAGTGTTGCGCGTGTAGCGACCGTGGGCCAGTTTTTCAGGATTCGCTACGCCTTTTGCCTTAAGTGCCTTCATCGCCCCTTTGTAGCCAGCATCACCATACCCGTCATTCTGGGTGAAGAAGGCGATCTCTTCAGGCTTGATGCCAGAGGAGAGAAGACCATCGATCATCGCAGATGTTTCTTCCGCATAGCTTGCGCGATAGTTGATGATATAGCGGTCAGGTGGCGTCTTGCGCAATACGCCGGCGCCAGTAAAGGCACCGAATAGCAGCGTCTTTTTCTCGTTGGCGATCGGTACACTGACAATGGCGGTGGGTGTTCCCACATTACCCATAACAGCAAGCACCTTCTCCTCATCGATCAGTTTGCGCATGTTCGGGGCCGCCCTGGCTGGCTCATAGCCATCATCCAGCGCGACTAGTTTCAGGGTGTTGCCATTGATTTCTGATTTGTTGACTTGATTGAAATAGGCTTCGATGCCCAGTTTCATGCCCTGTCCCAAGGCCTGAGCCGGTCCAGCCAAGGCTGTGGACATACCCACCTTGATCTCAGCAGCCTGAGTGGCAGAAACACCCAATGTGCAGGTAATCAGTGCAGTAATGGTGGTTTTGCGGAAATAAGAAAGAATTTGTGTGTTCATTTCAGCCCCTTTTGTGAAAACTCCTTGTAGCGGCTCAACAAAATGGGAGTGCGAGATGGGCCCCGAGATTAAGTAATGAATGTGCCAAACCTGCTACTAAATGCAGGTATCGGCCATGGTTAAAAAATCTTTATTGTCTATCAGGGGATTAAAATCACCGGCTAAAGACGGTGAGCTTTAGCAGCGAAAATAAGCTGACAGATAAGAGGGAAGGCGGTATGGACTACATATATGGCAGCCTGATGTGGTAAGGGTTTTCCGGATATAAAATCAGAGATAGTAAATTAAATTATGTAGCTGCTCATAGATCAATACCTGAAGTGGCCCACAAAAATACTGGACAGGGGTATAAAATTTGACTCGCTAATGAGAGAGATGAGATGAGCAAGAAACGAAAGCAGTACAGTGCAGATTTCAAGGCCAAGGTAGTGTTTTTATCCTGTGGGAAATAGAAACGAGGGCAGAGCTGGCAATCCGCTATGGGCTACACTCGACCTAAATCAATCAATGGAAGCGATAAGCACTGGAGAATCTGGCTGAGCTGTTTGAGCGAGGTAGCATAAATCAGGGCCCTTCGACCTTATCGGTCAACTGACGGTGGAATGCGATTTTTTAGCCGGAAAGCTCGGTTACTGAGCCTCAAGGATAAACACCAGATGATTGAGTACCATCCAGAGTTGAGTATCAATCAGTAATGCCAGCTACTGAATATCAGCCGTTCCACCCACAGTTATTGCCCATGCCACAGGATAGTGATGGTCTAGGGATAATGCGCCTGCGCGATGAGTAATACATGAGAACGCCATTGTTTGGGTCACAGAGTATGGTGACGTACCTTAGGTGGTAGGCACCTCATCAATCGCAAGCAGATTCGCCGGCTTATGCAGCATATGGGTTGGCCTCCATTACCCCAACCTTTAATACCAGCCGAAGACACCCACAGCACAAAATGGGTATCAGTAAGGAGGATCTAATGCCGCTGGAGAAAGAGGGCGCCGAGCTGGATGAACGCTCTTGAGCGATGTGCTGCTAGGCACTTGTTCCGGCAGAGGGTTGTTCCGAGATGGTTTCCGAAGGGGCGGCTCTGAGCAGACCAAGGCGAACGGCCAGTCGTTCCAGCAGCAGTATTCCACCTGCAAGAAGATAAAATTTGATAGCTGGATCGCCCGCCTTGCTTAGCCAGAGGTAGTGGAGCAGGCTGGCGATCACTGCTAGATGTACCAGCTGGTGGAGTTGTTGCCAGTTGTGCTTGAGGCGGCGCATCATGGCGTTGCTGGAGGTGATGGCCAGCGGTAACAGCAGTATCAGGCTGGTGAATCCTGCGGCGATGAAGGGACGCTCTTGCAGCTCGTAACCGACCTCCTCGAGACTGAACCCCAGTTCCAGCCAGAAGTAGATGAGAAAGTGGCTACTGGCATAGAAAAAGGCGAGCAGTCCCAGTGCCCGGCGCAGTCCCATCAGCCAGTTCCAGTCCGACAGGCGGTGACCATAGTCTGCTGCAAGAGCGATCATGCCCCGCGAGCACCAGCGCCGTAACGGGCTGACCGCATAGATCAACAGTAGAAAGATCAATGCCCACTCGCCTGTGCTGTGAATCAGCCGCTCAAAGCCATTGATGCCAAGGCTGTCGCTCAGGAACTCCCAGAGCAGTCTGATGGAGGGTAGCAGCGCAAGAAGGATCAGGCTCCGCTTGAGTAGAAGGCTGTTTTGGTTGGCGAGGCGAGCGGGATTGAATCGTAGGACCGGCATGACACGGCTGTTCCTCAAAAGTGTTGCGACAGATCCATACCGCTGTAGAGCGATGCTACCTGTTCTGCGTAGCCATTGAAGGGCAGGGTCCGGCGCTTTTGCAGTTCGCCGATGCGGTTTTCCCGTCGTTGACTCCAACGGGGGTGGGGGACTGCGGGGTTCACATTGGCATAGAAACCGTACTCGGAAGGTGCTGCCTGTTGCCAGCTGGAGAGAGGCTGCTGTTCGCTCAGACGGATGCGCACGATCGCCTTGACACTTTTGAAACCATATTTCCAGGGTACCACCAGTCGTAGCGGGGCACCGTTCTGATTCGGCAGTGGGGCGCCGTAAAGCCCAGTGGCGATGATGGCCAACGGGTGCATTGCCTCATCGATACGCAGGCCGTCGCGGAACGGCCATTCGAGCACTGGTCGGCGCTGCCCGATCATCTCTGAAGGACGCTCCACGCTGATGAGTTCCACATATTTGGCGCGGGAGGTGGGGCGGACAAGCTTCAGCAGATGGCAGAGTGGGAAGCCGTTCCAGGGGATCACCATCGACCAACCCTCGACACAGCGCATGCGGTAGATGCGCTCTTCCGTTGGCCAGCGTGAGAGCAGTTCGTCGAGTTCGAGTGTCAGTGGCTGTTCGACCTCACCATCCACCTGCAGCGTCCAGGGGCGTGGGTTGAACTCCTGAGCGAGCAGGTGGATCACCTCTTTGTTGTTGGAGAACTCGTAGTAGTTGTTGTAGCGAGTGACAGATTTCAGGGGGGTTAATGTGTCGGTTTTGTTCAAGCTGGCAGGTTGGGCGAGTTCGCAGTCGTTGCCGGCTCTGCTGCCAATCAGGGGCAGCAGCCCGACGACTCCTGTTGCGGTCAGCTGCTGGATAAAATGCCGGCGTGATTTCCAGACCGCAGGAGGAGTGATCTCCGATGGTTTGGGTTGATTGAACTTGAAAACCATAGTGGTAATTCAGCCTCCTTGTTCTTGCAACTGAAGGGTGTTCAGTTGGGTCCTGCTCAATATCTGCGCAGGGTTTTGATGTACTGAATCACCGACTGCAGTTCGGGCTCAGAGAGCTCGTCGCCCCAGGGTGGCATACGATAGGAACGGCTCATTTTTTCACCACCTTTGCTGATTATCTGATGTAGGTACTCATCAGGGGCTCGGCTCAGGGTCAGATTAAAGGGTGGTGGATTTTTGATGATCTTTGCCATGCGGCCATTGCCTTCGCCTGTTTTGCCATGGCAGATGGCACAACGTCCCTGGTAGATGTTGCTGCCGAGTTTGAGTGAGATGCTTTTACTCGATTCGAGCTTGCGCAACATGGCAACCGCCTGCTCTGTCTCTGTGTGCAGATATTGTACGAACATGACCACCGACTCGATCTCTGTCCAGGTCAACTCGTCTCCCCAGGGGGGAGAGTAGTCGTGCATCGCCTTCTTGCTGCCGCCCCAGATCACAATCTCTTGTAGACTTTTTTTGTCCACGCCATAGCGGGGTTCCATCAGATTGGTCTTGGGGTAGTTTTTTAATGCAAGGGGCAGTACCCCCTCACCCATTCCTACATCGCCATGACACAGGGAGCAGCGCTCCTGGAAGACTCTTGCGCCCTTGTCCAGGTTGGGCTCGGTCTGATTGCCTGCCAGGGCTGCGCTGGTGACTGCCAGGCTGCCGGCAAACAGCAGCGCTGAAGCGGATAAGGTTCGCATGGCCTGCTCACTTCTCAACGATGATGTCCATATACATGTTTGGATGAATTGCACACTCGACAGGGATCTTGCCCGCTTTGTCGAACACGACGCTGCGGAACTCGCCCTTTGGATAGGAACCCAGATCGAATGTTTTTAGATCGGAGAGGCTGTAGACATTGTGGAAGAAAGGATCCTGGTTGGTGAATTTGACACTGTCACCAACCTTGATACGCAACTCCTTTGCGGTAAATGCCTTGTTCTTCTGGCCCACTTCGTGCTCTGCAGCGACTGCGGGCAGGGTGTTGATCAGCAATATGCTGGCAATGGGTAGGACGAATTTTTTCATCGCGTGTTCCTCTTGCGAATGGGTTGTTTTTGCTGTCTGGAGCTCAGTGCTTCCAGGCTTTATCTGTACTATTCAAGCGGTAGGAGCGGCAGTTTGAAGGGTTTCTGCGGGGTGGTCAGTGCCTTCAGGAAGGCAACGATCGCCTCCATTTCCTGCTGGTTCAGCTTCAAGGCTTTGATGTTGGGTGAGAGATCCTGCTTTACCTCGCCACCACGGTTATAATGCTGCACCGCCTCCATCAGGGTGCTGGAGCTGCCATCGTGAAAGTAGGGCGCCGAGAGTTCGATGTCTCTCAGGGTCGGGGTCTTGAAAGCCCCTTTGAGGATGCGTATTGGCTTCTGTGCATAGCGCCCCATATCCGGATTCTCTTTTCCGTAGGAGGCCAGGCCCACATTGTGGAAGCCGTTATCGGTGAAGTTAGGCGCTGAGTGGCAGACTTCACAGTTGCCTTTGTCAGGATCGATAAAAAGCTTGAAGCCCTGCACCTGTTGAACGCTCATGGCGTTGGTATCCCCCTTGACCCAACGATCGAAGGCGGAGTTGTTGCTGATGATGGTGCGCTCGAAGGCGGCGATTGCCTTGCCCGCGGTGGTCGCGTCGACCGGCTCTCCCGGGTAGGCTTCGGCGAAGGCTTCACGATAGCCATTGTTGTTGAGCAGTCGCTTCAGGGCGATCATGTCGGTGTTCATCTCGACCGTGGCTTCCATCGGGCCAGTGGCCTGATCCTCCAGGGATTTTTTTCGGCCATCCCACATCTGCAGAGAGTTGAATGCGGTGTTGGTGATCACCGGGGAGGCGCGGCCTAAGACCTGACTTTTGAATCCCTTGGCGGTTGGCAGCCCATCTGACCAACCGAGCATCGGACTATGACAGGTGGCGCAGGACATGTTGCCGTCGCGGCCGATGCGGGGATCAAAATAGAGCTGCTTGCCGAGTGCGATGCGCGCCGGGCTGGGTTTATTATCAGCCGGATAGGGTGGTTCGTCCGGCAGCAGCCACTCCTGCAGGCTTGGGTGGCCGGGTTGCGCAACATATTTGCTGTCGGCGCTGGCCGTGCTGATGGTGATCAGGCTGCCCAGCAACAGGCTCAGCGGCAGCAGTGTGGGTTTTACCAGTAATTGACTCAGTTTCATGTTGTTACCTTTCTTTGGTGGCGCCCTGATGAGGTGTCCGCAGGTTTAGGGGCCGTGCTACAGGGTGAATTGTCGAACGGTGGACTGCAGTTCTTCAGCGCTGTTTGTGAGACTGGAGGAGGAGGCACGTAGACTCTCTGCGTTGCTATTGGAGGATTCAGACAACTGCACGAGTTCGCCGAGAGCGGAGGTAATACCGGAGACGGCGTTCTGTTGCTCGGTCATTAGATCAACCACTTGATGCATGACCTGTTGCAGATCACGGGCCTGCTCACTGCCCTGGCTGGAACTGGCAGCAATCTCTTGTAGGTCGTTGATGTGGTTGCGTGCATCTTTCAGGGCGGTGCCAAGAGCGCTGACGGTAGAATCGACACTGGAAGAGATGGTATCCGCCATCTGCTGGATCTGTTCGGTGGCCTCCCGGGTATTGGTGGCGAGATGACGCACCTCATCGGCGACCACTGCAAAGCCTCGTCCATGATCCCCGGCTCGCGCCGCTTCGATGGCGGCGTTGAGGGCCAGCAGATTGGTCTGCTCCGAGATATTGTTGACGGTGCCAACCACTGAGGTGATCGTCTCCGCTGCCTGTGCCAGCTTGCGGGTAGTCTCCACCGTGCCTTCCATCTCCTGCTGAAAACGCTCGAAGGTTGTGACCATCTCCAGCATCTGATTGGCCGCTGCTGCAGCGGACTGGGCGGTGGATTGCGCGTTGTTGGCGGCCACGTTGAGCTGGGCGGTGGCATTGTCGGTGGCGGTTGAGACCACTGAGGTATCCGACTGGATACGCTGTACCCCCTGATGCAGTTTTTGTGAGACCGCAAAGGCATCCGATGCAGAGGTGTTGAGGTGCTCGGCCTCCTGTGACAGCCGCGAAGAGTTAGTGTGCAACCCGGAGATGATGTTGTGCAGTTTTTTTATGGTGGTCTGCAGTGCGCTGAGGGTCTGGCCGGTTTCATCCCTGCCATAGGCGTTCACCTGGATGCTGAGATCACCCGATGCCAGTGCATCGATGGCCTTGGCGGTGTGGAGCAGCGGCCGGGTGAGCAGATTGGCGGCGATAATGCTGATCAATAGGCCGATGCCAAAGGCAATCGCAAGTCCGATCCCGATACTGATCAGGATGGTGCGGCTCGCGGTGATGCTCTGTTGCATACCCTGTAGCAGAGTCTCGCGTTCTGTTGTCACCAGTTCGTCCGACAGACCGGCGATCTTCTTTATCGAGGCCTGGACCGACTGCATCTTGCCAAAGGCCTCCTGGTCCTTGTTGGCTTTACCTAACTTGATGATCTGGATTTCTACCGGGCGGATACTCTTGAGTTCTGCGGCAAGCTCGCTCACCTTTGGCTGATCAGGCAGCTTCTGCTCCAGCAGCTGGATGTTCTCATCGAGGATGGCGGCAGCGCGGATCATGCCGATGGCGTTTTTACGGATTTGCCCCGCCTCTTCGGCTGCAATCAGCTCCGCCTTGGCGCGCGCCATATCCAAGACTGCGTTACGGGCGTTGGTTGCCGCGTCAAGCCGCTCTAGTGCCAGGCTGACCGTGCTCTGGGTGGCGTGGTTTTGTCGATCAATGAGGAATCCGGCGATCAATGCGGTAACACCGAAGATAACGATGAATGACATAATCAGGCCGATGATCTTTGCCTTCCAGGGGATGTTTGAAAGCAATTTATCGAGTGAATTCATCGCAAGAAACCTCAGGGATTCTGGTCGCTAAAACAGGAATCGGCTTACTTGGTTAGAACTTTAGATTCTACTGTGGGGCCGCTGATCAACGATTCTGCGCAGGAAATGAGAGGGATAAGGGGTAGAAATTCAGACTGCGATCTTGCGGAAGCAGGCAGGATAGATGATCTCTGCGGTTGAATCGCTCGCAGTGCTGTGAGGTTCCTGGCAGGGATGCGTCACCTTTTCGATAGAGATGATCTCAACCGGAAAGGGGTTGGCGCTAAAAGCGCTCTGCAGCGAGGTATCCTGGAGGCTGTCGAGCACATCCCGCATGATCAGTTCCAGCGCCTGATCACTGAGAGGGGGATCAAACTCATTGTTTCGCGCCATGATAAAGCCCGCTGGTTACTGGTTGCTTGAGTTAACTCCGGTAACGGTATCGGGCGGGAATTCTTGAGCCGGGCAGGGTTGGCTCGGGAAGTGGGTTAACACGCTTGCCGAAGTGTGGCGGCTGCGGCGTGGTGGTAGATCAGGCGTTCAGCTTGTCATCCAGATGGGGGCGGATCTTGCGCAGCATAGCGTTATGCACCTTGATGCCGCCGGCGATCACGTTGCCGGTTTCGAGGTAGCGCTCACCGCCGCCGATGTCGGTGACCATGCCGCCGGCCTCGCGCACCAGCAGGGCGCCGGCGGCAAAATCCCATTCGGAGAGCCCCAGCTCCCAGAAGCCGTCGAGCCGGCCTGCCGCCACATAGGCAAAATCGAGCGCGGCTGAGCCGGGGCGGCGCACGCCGGCGGTCTCTTCGATCAGCTCATTGAGCATCCCCATGTACTGATCGCGGAAGCGGAAGTCCCGATAGGGCAGGCCGGTGCCGAGTAGTGCGCCCTTCAGTCCTTTGCGGTTGCTGACCCGCAGCTTGCGATCATTGAGCAGTGCGCCGGAACCGCGACTAGTGGTGAACATCTCGTCGCGGAGTGGGTCGTAGACCACGCCCAGTTCCAGCCGCCCCTTGTGCTTCATCGCGATGGAGATGGCGAACTGGGGGAAGCCGTGGAGATAGTTTGTGGTGCCATCCAGCGGGTCGATCACCCACTGGTAGTCATCGCCGGCGTGCGTGCCGCTCTCCTCGGCGAGGATCGCGTGGTTGGGATATTTTTCCCGCAGCACCTCGATGATCACCTGTTCCGCGTTGCGGTCGACCTCGGAGACAAACTCGTTGCGCCCTTTCTCGGAGATGTTCAGGACATCGGCCCGCTCGTAGTAGCGGAGCAGGACCTTGGATGCCTCACGGGCGGCGCGTACAGCTATGGTTACCATCGGATTCATGGGCGGCGAGGATACAGCAAGCGTGCTGGAGGATAAAGAGCGAGTGCCTTCAAGTTGGCGGCGATAGCCGGCTTTGGTAGGCTGCCGTGCCATGTTGAAAAATATTCGCATTGTGCTGGTCGAGACCAGCCATCCGGGCAATATCGGTGCGGTGGCCAGGGCAATGAAAAATATGTGCCTGAGCCGCCTCTGCCTGGTGGCGCCAAAACGTTATCCGAGCGAAGAGGCGGTGGCGCGTGCCTCTGGCGCTCAGGATCTGCTCGATGCGGCGGAGATCTTCGATGACCTGGATTCGGCTCTGCAGGGTTGTCGGCTGGTGATCGGCACCAGCGCCCGGGAACGCTCAGTCGCCTGGGCGGTGTTGAACCCCCGCGAGTGCGGTGGCCAGGTGATCGAAGAGGCGGCGGTGGGTGAGGTGGCGCTGGTGTTTGGTCGCGAGAACTCCGGCCTGAGCAATGAGGAGCTGGATCGCTGCAATCTGTTGGTGCATATCCCAACCAATAGCGACTACAGCTCCCTCAACCTGGGCGCCGCGGTACAGCTGCTCGCCTATGAGGTCTATCTCGCCTCGCTGGAGGAGGCGGATAAGCCGCTGCGTGCCCCCAGAGAGGTGGCCAGCGCCGAGATGCTGGAGGGCTTTTACACCCATCTCGCCCAGGCATTGGAGGATATCGGCTTCGCTGACCCGCGCCAGTCCGACAAACTGCTGCGCCGCCTGCGCGCGTTGTTCCATCGCGCCCGCCCTGACCGGGATGAGATCAATATTCTGCGTGGCATCCTCAGCGCCGCCCAGGGGCGCAAATCAATGCGCCGCTGAGGCTCCTAGGCCCAGATTCATTTAACGGCTTCTTAGAGTCCGAGCCTGTCGCAGAGCCTCAGGGTCGGTTCCGACTGGTTCATAGTATAGAAGTGGAGCCCTGGTGCGCCGCCCTCCAGCAGACGGCGGCAGAGTTCCGTGACCACCTCGAGACCGAAGGCGCGGATGCTCTCCAGGTCATCGCTAAAACCCTCTAGCCGTTTGCGAATCCAGCGCGGGATCTCGGTGCCGCAGGCATCGGAGAAACGCACCAGACTGCTGTAGTTGGTGATCGGCATGATGCCGGGGATGATCGGGATCTCAACACCTAGTCGGCTGCACTCGTCCACGAAGCGGAAGTAGGCGTCCGGGTTGTAGAAATACTGGGTGATGGCGCTATCGGCGCCGGCATCCACCTTGCGTTTAAAGTTGGCCAGATCGGTCTCCGGGTTGGGTGCCTGAGGATGAAACTCGGGGTAGGCCGCCACCTCGATGCGGAATTGATCGCTGAAACGCTCGCGGATCAGGCTGACCAGTTCGTTGGCGTAGTTGAGCTCCCCCAAGGCGCCAAGACCGGCGCCGGAGGGTAGGTCGCCGCGTAGCGCGACGATGCGGTTTACCCCCTGATCCCGGTAGTGCTGCAGGATCGCCACCGTCTCCTCGACGCTGGCGCCGATGCAGGAGAGGTGGGGGGCGGTCTCTATGCCCTGTTCGCGCAGCCAGTCGACGCTGGCAAAGGTACGCTCCTGGGTGGAACCGCCGGCCCCGTAGGTGACCGAGAAGTACTCAGGTTTGGCCTGGTTGAGCTGGCTGATAGTGCGCTTGAGGTTTTCGAAACCCTGCCCCGTCTTGGGCGGGAAGAGTTCGAAGCTAATCGATGGCGCTGTTTTTGTCTGGGATGTCATCGATGACTCCTGCCAAACGGCGACGTCCCGGCCCGCTCCCACCGCTGTAAAACGGGGTGAGGTGGTCCGGGCCGTCGCCTATCGGATTGAAGGATCAGTAGCGGTAGTGATCGGCCTTGTAGGGACCTTCCACGGGAACGCCGATGTAGTCGGCCTGCTCCTGGGTCAGCACGGTCAGCTTGGCGCCGATCTTATCCAGATGCAGACGGGCCACCTCTTCGTCCAGCTTCTTCGGCAGGATGTAGACGCCGATCGGGTACTCTTCGGGCTTGGTGAACAGCTCGATCTGCGCCAGCACTTGGTTGGTGAAGGAGTTGGACATGACAAAGCTGGGGTGGCCGGTGGCGCAGCCCAGGTTCACCAGACGGCCCTCGGCCAGCATGATAATGCGTTTACCGTCAGGGAAGATGATGTGGTCGACCTGCGGCTTAATGTTCTCCCACTCATACTTCTGTACGCCGGCGATGTCGATCTCATTGTCGAAGTGGCCGATGTTGCAGACGATGGCCTGATCTTTCATGGCGGCCATATGGTCGTGGGTGATGATGTCCTTGTTGCCGGTGGTGGTGACGTAGATGTCGGCCACCGGCAGCGCATCTTCTATGGTGACCACCCGGTAGCCTTCCATCGCCGCCTGCAGGGCGCAGATCGGATCGATCTCGGTGATCCATACGTTGGCGCCGAGACCGCGCAGGGACTGGGCCGAGCCCTTGCCCACGTCGCCGTAGCCGCAGACCACGGCGACCTTGCCGGCGATCATCACGTCGGTGGCGCGCTTGATGCCGTCCACCAGTGACTCGCGGCAGCCGTAGAGGTTGTCGAACTTGGACTTGGTGACTGAGTCGTTGACGTTCATACCGGGGAACAGCAGTTCGCCTGCTTCGACCATCTGGTAGAGACGATGCACGCCGGTGGTGGTCTCTTCGGTGACGCCGCGGATCGATTCGGCCATGCGATTGTAGCGGGTCGGGTCTTCTGCCAGTGAGCGCTTTAGTACGCTCAGGATGACCTTCCACTCGTCCGCGTCGTCATCCTTGGGCTCTGGGACGCCTTCGGCAGCGAATTTCACGCCATTGTGTACCAGCAGGGTGGCGTCGCCACCATCGTCCAGGATCATGTTGGGTTCCTGGTCGCCAGGCCAGTTGATGACCTGCTCGGTGCACCACCAGTACTCTTCCAGGGTCTCGCCCTTCCAGGCGTAGACCGGGATGCCAGCGGCGGCGATGGCGGCGGCGGCGTGGTCCTGGGTGGAGAAGATGTTGCAGGAACACCAGCGCACTTGGGCACCGAGCTCCACCAGGGTCTCGATCAGTACTGCGGTCTGGATGGTCATGTGTAGGGAGCCGGTGATGCGGGCACCGGTCAGTGGCTTGGATTCGCCGTACTTCTCACGCAGTGCCATCAGACCTGGCATCTCGGTCTCGGCGATGCGCATCTCTTTGCGGCCCCAATCGGCCAGGGACATGTCAGCGACTTTGTAGTCAGTAAACTCACTCATGGTAATCAACTCCTGAATATCGTGAGTGAGCGCGGTTTTTTACGATTTTTTCCTTCGCTCCGAGCCTGGCGGGCGTTGTTGCCCGTTGCAGCGCTCCTCGGAGGAGAGGATGTGTGATTTTGAATTTTTCTGGCCGGGGTCGGAGTCGATCCGGCGAGTAACTAGGTTAATCGTATGGTATTATCTCGTATCGACTCCGACCCCCTTATCTTGACTGGGCCTTAAAGCCCCGCGTCGTTTTTCAGTACCACCGCCTTGTCGGTATTCTCCCAGGTGAAGCCCTCGTTCTCGCGGCCGAAGTGGCCGTAGGCGGCGGTCTTGCGGTACTTGATCTGCGCTGCGTTGAGTAGGTCGAGCATCTTTAGAATGCCGTAGGGTCGCAGGTCGAAGTGTTTGTGTACCAGTTCGATGATCTTCTCGTCGGCAATCTTGCCGGTGCCGAAGGTGTCGAGCATGATCGAGGTTGGCTTGGCCACGCCGATGGCGTAGGAGACCTGGATTTCACAGCGCTCGGCGAGGCCGGCGGCGACGATGTTCTTGGCGACATAGCGGCCGGCATAGGCGGCGGAGCGGTCGACCTTGGAGGGGTCCTTGCCGGAGAAGGCGCCGCCGCCGTGCCGCGCCGCGCCGCCGTAGGTGTCGACGATGATCTTGCGGCCAGTGAGGCCGGCGTCACCCATCGGGCCGCCGATCACGAACTTGCCGGTGGGGTTGATGTGGATGTTGGTGTCGCTGGTCAGCAGGCCGGTGGGTTCCAGTACCGGCTTGACGATGACGTCCAGCACCGCGTCGCGAAGGGCCGCTTCGCTTAGCACATCGGCATGCTGGGTGGAGAGCACCACCGCGTCGATGCTGACTGGCTTGCCATCCTTGTAGTGGAAGCTGACCTGGCTTTTGGCATCGGGGCGCAGCCAGTCGAGCTCGCCGCTCTTGCGCACCTCAGATTGGCGCTCCACCAGGCGGTGGGCGTACTGGATCGGGGCCGGCATCAGCACGTCGGTCTCGTTGGTGGCATAGCCGAACATGATGCCCTGGTCGCCGGCGCCCTGGTCCTCGGGGCGGGAGCGGTCGACACCCTGGTTGATGTCGGGGGACTGTACGCCGATGGCGGTCATCACTGCGCAGGTCTCCCAGTCGAACCCCATCTCGGAGCTATTGTAGCCGATCTCCTTGATAGTCTGGCGCATGATCGCTTCGTAATCGGGCTTGGCGGTAGTGGTGATCTCGCCAGCGATCATCACCATGCCGGTCTTGAACAGGGTCTCACAGGCGACTCGGGCGTGGGGGTCTTCTGCCAGGATGGCGTCGAGGATGGCATCCGATACCTGATCGGACATTTTGTCGGGGTGCCCCTCTGAGACAGATTCGGAGGTGAAGATATATTCACTGGCCATGGTATTTATTTCCGTGCTTGGTCCTTCGGGGGAAGGTGAAAGAAATGCTGGACCCGCGCCTAGGTAGTGTGGCTATCCCTGGTCAAAGGCGGCGATTTTACACCTGGTTTTGCTTTTTGCATAATGCCGGCCGGAATTTCAATCAACTACTCACAGGGTTGCAAGAGCATGGTATCACTGCAAACGCCGGTATGTGATTTTGGTCACGGGGCGCCCGAATTCAGTTTGCCTGGTGTCGATGGCAGAGTATGGTCGCTCGGCGAATGCCGGGGTGAGAAGGGCCTTCTGGTCATGTTCATCTGCAATCACTGCCCCTATGTGAAGGCGATCCGCGACCGCATCGTGCGCGACGCCAGGGAGCTGAAGAGTCTGGGCGTGAATTCGGTGGCGATTATGTCGAACGATCCCAGCGAATATCCGGAGGACTCTTTTGAGAATATGCAGCGTGTCGCGGAGGAGTTCGACTTCCCTTTCCCCTATCTGCTAGACCAGACTCAGGCGGTGGCCAAGGCCTATGGTGCGGTCTGCACCCCGGATTTCTTTGGCTACAACGCCAGCCTTGAGTTGCAGTATCGTGGGCGTCTTGATGAAAGCCGCAAGCAGGCGGCGGCAGCCGATGTGCGGCGCGACTTGTTTGAGGCGATGAAGCAGGTGGCGGAGACTGCCCAGGGCCCACAGCAGCAGATTCCGAGCATGGGGTGCTCGATCAAGTGGCTTGACGAGTGATTTCCGGGACAGGGCGGTTTGTTGACTGGAGGTCGACATAAAAAACCAATAATGAGTATTGGAGTTTTCATCAGCATTCTTTATCGCACCTATAAGGGCTTCTTCTTTGCCCAGACATTTTTGTTGGGGCAGAATAGCTCACCTTTTGTCCGCGGCTGGCATCTGCAGGCTCGATTTTGAGAGCCAGACAGCGGCGAGATGGATACCCCCGTTTCAGGATGGCGGAGATGCCGCCGTTTTCGGGCTGCAGGCCGGGGCATTACCCTCTGGCAGAGTCCCGAGCAAACCGATAGATAAGATTTGTACATCTAAATCAGGAGTGATCAATGTCCTCACGCAGAGAACTCGCCAATGCCATCCGCGCTTTGAGCATGGATGCCGTGCAGAAAGCCAACTCCGGCCATCCCGGTGCGCCCATGGGTATGGCGGACATCGCCGAAGTCCTATGGAACGGCCACATGAAGCACAATCCGGCCAACCCGGACTGGGCCGACCGCGACCGTTTCATCCTTTCCAACGGTCACGGCTCGATGCTGATCTACTCCCTGCTGCATCTGACCGGCTACGACCTCAGTATGGATGACCTAAAGAACTTCCGTCAGTTGCACGCCAAAACTCCGGGGCATCCCGAGTACGGTTACGCTCCCGGCGTTGAGACTACCACCGGCCCCTTGGGTCAGGGCATTACCAACGGTGTGGGCATGGCGCTGGCCGAGAAGACCCTGGCGGCCCAGTTCAATCGTCGCGGCCACGAGATCGTCGATCATCACACCTACGTCTTCATGGGCGACGGCTGCATGATGGAAGGTATCTCTCACGAAGCCTGCTCCCTGGCCGGTACTCTGGGTCTGGGCAAGCTGATCGCCTTTTGGGACGACAACGGCATCACCATCGACGGTCACGTCGAGGGCTGGTTCACTGACGATACCCCCAAGCGTTTCGAGGCTTACGGCTGGCACGTCATCCCTGGTGTCGATGGTCACGATGCAGACGCCCTGAACGCGGCGATCGAAGCGGCCAAGGCGGTTACCGATAAGCCGACCCTGATCTGCTGCAAGACCACCATCGGTTTCGGCTCTCCGAACCTGGCCGGTACCCACGACTGCCACGGTGCGCCGCTGGGTGATGATGAGATCAAGCTGACCCGCGAGCAGCTGGACTGGAATTACGGTCCATTCGAGATCCCGGAAGATATCTATGCCGGTTGGGACGCGAAGGATGCTGGTGCAGCCGCCGAGTCTGCCTGGAATGAGAAGTTCGCCGCTTACGAGGCCGCACATCCCGAGCTGGCCGCCGAGTTCAAACGCCGCATGGCCGGCGAACTGCCTGCCAACTGGGAAGAGGAATCCAACAAGTTCATCGCTTCCGTCAATGCAGCGGCTGAGTCCCCTGCGACCCGCAAGGCCTCCCAGAACACCCTCAACGGTTACGGTCCGCTACTGCCTGAGTTTCTGGGCGGCTCTGCCGACCTGACCCCCTCCAACCTGACCTCCTGGTCCGGTTGCAAGGCAATCACTGAGGGTCACGCCGACGGCAACTACATCTCCTACGGTGTGCGCGAATTCGGTATGTCCGCCATCATGAACGGTGCCACTTTGCACGGCGGTTTTATCCCCTATGGCGCCACCTTCCTGATGTTCTCCGAGTACGCTCGCAATGCCCTGCGCATGGCGGCGCTGATGAAGATTCAGTCGATCTTCGTCTACACTCACGACTCCATCGGACTGGGTGAGGACGGCCCGACCCATCAGCCAGTCGAGCAGATTCCGACCCTGCGTATGATCCCCAATATGAATACCTGGCGTCCTGCCGATGCGGTCGAGACCGCAGTGGCCTGGAAGTGCGCGGTAGAGAAGAAGGACGGCCCCTCCACCCTGATCTTCTCCCGTCAGAACCTGCAGCACCAGAAACGTAACGACGCGCAGATCGCCGACATCGCCAAGGGCGGCTACGTGCTGGTCGACTGCGACGGTACTCCAGATGTGATCGTCATCGCCACTGGTTCTGAAGTCGATCTGGCAGTCAAGGCTGCGGCCGAGTCCGACAAGAAGGTGCGTGTGGTCTCCATGCCCTGCACCAACGTCTTCGATGCCCAGGACGCGGATTATAAAGAGTCCGTGCTGCCGGCTGCCTGCACCGCCCGCGTGGCAGTCGAGGCCGCGGTCACTGATAGCTGGTACAAATATGTCGGTTTGAACGGCAAGGTGATCGGTGTTGATCGCTTCGGTGAGTCCGCACCGGCGGGTCAGCTCTTCAAAGAGTTCGGCTTCACCGTGGAAAACGTTGTCGCAGCGATCAACGAAGTTTCCGCCTAAGGCATTGCAACGGACGCCGCGAGGCGTCCGTTAAGCAGATCAATTAACGACAAAATATTACGTTTTAACGGAGAATCAAACATGACTATCAAAGTAGGTATTAATGGTTTCGGTCGTATCGGCCGCATGGCTTTCCGCGCAATCGCTAAGGATTTCGCTGGTGACATCGAAGTCGTTGGTATCAACGACCTGCTGGACGCTGACTACCTCGCATACATGCTGAAGTACGACTCCGTACATGGTAACTTCGATGGCGACATCGCTGTAGACGGCAGCAACCTGGTTGTTAACGGTAAGAACATCCGTTTGACCGCTGAGCGTGATCCGGCCAACTTGGCCTGGGGCGACATCGGCGCCGATCTGGTTATCGAGTGCACTGGCTTCTTCCTGACCGAAGAGACCTGCCAGAAGCACATCGACGCAGGCGCCAAGAAGGTTGTCATGTCTGCGCCTTCCAAAGACGGCACCCCCATGTTTGTACACGGTGTTAACCACGAGACCTACGAAGGCCAGGCCATCGTTTCCGCGGCTTCCTGCACCACCAACTGCCTGGCACCTGTCGCCAAGGTCCTGAACGACAAGTGGGGCATCAAGCGTGGCCTGATGACCACCGTTCACGCTGCAACCGCTACCCAGAAGACCGTTGACGGTCCTTCCATGAAAGATTGGCGTGGTGGCCGTGGTATCCTGGAAAACATCATCCCGTCTTCCACTGGTGCTGCCAAAGCTGTGGGTGTTGTACTGCCTGAGCTGAACGGCAAACTGACCGGTATGGCCTTCCGCGTACCGACCTCTGATGTTTCTGTAGTCGACCTGACTGTTGAGCTGGAAAAAGATGCGTCTTACGACGACATCTGTGCGGCCATGAAGGAAGCCTCCGAATCCGGTCCGATGAGCGAGACTCTGGGTTACACCGACGAGAAGGTTGTTTCCACCGACTTCCGCGGATGCGGTAACTCGTCCATCTTCGATGCAGGTGCTGGCATCGCACTGGATGGCACCTTCATCAAGGTGGTTTCCTGGTATGACAACGAGTACGGCTACACCTGCAACATGCTGCGCTTTGTGAAGCACGTATCGGCGTAACTGATAGCCTTGTCCAGCCTTCGGCTAGCAGTGGGTACACAATTTGCTGCTAGCCGGTAGGTTGGGTTGAGCATGGCGAACCCCAACAGATTGTTGTTGCGGGATTTCGTTCACTCGACCCAGCCTACGCTGGCTGTTCGTTAAGCGACTTCTCGGCTGAGAGGTGGTTTACCAAACAGTCATATCTTTTAGAACACTTATGAAGGAGTTGATCATGGCTTTCATCAAGCTCACCGATCTCGATCTTGCCGGCAAGCGCGTTCTTATCCGTGCTGACCTGAACGTTCCTGTCAAAGACGGCAAGGTCACCTCCGACGCCCGCATCACTGCCTCTATGCCGACTATCGAACACTGTGTCAAGGCTGGCGCTAAGGTGCAGGTTATGTCGCACCGTGGGCGTCCGGAAGAGGGCAAGGCCGACGATGAAAACTCCATGCAGCCGATCGCTGAAGACATGTCTGCTAAGCTGGGCACAAGCGTGCGCCTGGTGAAGGATTATCTGGAGAACACCCCTGAAGTGGCGGACGGCGAAGTCGTGCTGTTTGAGAACGTGCGTTTCAACGCCGGTGAGAAGAAGGACAACGAAGAGCTGGCTAAGAAGTACGCAGCTCTGTGCGACGTCTTCGTGATGGATGCCTTCGGTACCGCCCACCGCGCCCAGGCCTCTACCCACGGTGTCGGCAAATTCGCCCCCACCGCTTGCGCCGGCCTGCTGCTGGCCAGCGAATTGGATAACCTGGCTAAGGCGCTGGCCAATCCGGCCCGCCCGATGGTCGCCATTGTTGGTGGCTCCAAAGTCTCCACCAAGTTGACGGTGCTGGAGGCCCTCTCTGAGAAGGTTGATCAGCTAGTGGTCGGTGGTGGTATCGCCAACACCTTCCTCAAGGCGATGGGCAACAATGTCGGTAAGTCTCTTTGTGAAGACGACCTGGTTGATACCGCCAAGGCCCTGGTGGAGAAGATGACGGCCCGTGGTGCCAATATCCCGATCGCCACCGATGTGGTCTGCGGTAAGAATTTTGCGGAAGCCGAGCCGGCTGTGTTGAAAGCAGCAGGGGATGTGGAAGACGACGACATGATCTTCGATATTGGCCCCGACTCCGCCAAGGAGCTGGCCGACATCATCGCCAAGGCAGGCACCGTGGTGTGGAATGGCCCCGTGGGTGTGTTTGAGTTCGATCAGTTTGGTGAGGGTACCAAGACTGTCGCCATGGCCATTGCCGATTCCGACTGCTTCAGTTTGGCTGGTGGCGGCGACACGATTGCCGCTATCCAGAAATATGACATCTACGATAAAGTCACCTATATCTCTACCGCCGGCGGCGCCTTCCTCGAGTATCTTGAAGGCAAGACCCTGCCTGCTGTGGCGATGCTTGAAGAGTGTGCCAAGGGCTGATCTCTGGTAGGAGCGGCGCCTTGCGCCGCGATTTATACTACTTCTTCGCGCCAAGGGGCGACGCTCCTACAACTGAGTTAAATATGCCAAGACGTACAAAGATCGTTGCAACCCTGGGCCCGGCCACAGACGACCCCAAGGTAATGGACAAACTAATCCATGCCGGGGTGGATGTGGTTCGCCTCAACCTCTCCCATGATCCTCATGATCAGCAGCGTGAGCGTGCTGAGCGCATCCGTGATCGTTCCCGCGCCAGTGGCCGTCAGGTCGGTGTGCTGTGCGACCTGCAGGGACCGAAAATACGTATCGGGCGCTTCAAATCCGACTTCGTGATGCTGGAAGAGGATGGCGCGTTCATCCTCGATGCCGAATGCCCACTCACCGATGGCGATGATGAGCGTGTTGGTCTGACCTATCCGGATCTGATCAACGACGTCGCTCGCGGCGATACCCTGCTGCTGGATGATGGGGCCATTGTGCTCTGGATCGCCGAAGTGGAGGGCAAGCAGGTCCACTGTAAGGTGGTGGTCGGTGGTAAGCTCTCCAACAATAAGGGCATCAACAAGCAGGGTGGCGGTCTCTCTGCACCGGCCCTCACCGAGAAAGACAAGCAAGACATCAAGTTCGCTGCCGAGATCGATGCGGATTATCTAGCCGTCTCTTTCGTGCGCTGCGCGGATGACGTGCGCGAGGCACGTCGCCTGCTGGAGGAGGCCGGTGGTGACGGGGGTATTGTCGCCAAGATCGAGCGGGCCGAAGCGCTGGATGTCATAGAAGAGATCATCGAGGCCTCGGATGCGATCATGGTGGCGCGCGGCGACCTGGGTGTGGAGATCGGTGATGCCGAGCTTCCAGCGGTTCAGAAAGAGCTGATCAGGACGGCACGACGCATGAACAGCGTGGTGATCACCGCCACCCAGATGATGCAGTCGATGATCGAAAGTCCGATCCCGACCCGCGCCGAGGTGTTCGACGTGGCCAATGCGGTGCTTGATGGCACCGATGCAGTGATGCTCTCAGCCGAGACATCGGTGGGCAAATATCCCCATAAAGTGGTCGAGGCCATGGATCGAGTCTGCATCGAGGCGGAAAAACAGGCCTCCGTGAAGCGCTCGAAACACCGCATCGATTCGGTGTTTGGTCGGGTCGATGAGGCGATAGCCATGGCCAGCATGTACACCGCCAACCATCTTGGGGTGAAGGCGATTGCAGCGCTTACCGAGTCTGGTTCCACCCCGCAATGGATGTCGCGCATCAGCTCTGGTATCCCGATCTACGCGTTGACCCGCAATGTGAAGACTCGTCGAAAAGTGACCCTATTCCGCGGTGTCTATCCGGTTAGCTTCGACGTCGCCAGCACCGACTACAACCAGGTCAATGAAGAGGTGATCGACGAACTACTGCGTCGCGGCGAGGTACGTGATAATGACTTGGTGCTGATCACCAAGGGCGATCGCTCCGGTGTGGAGGGGCAGACCAACATCATGAAGATCATGCGGGTCGGCGAACACATGCGCTATCGGGGTGATTGAGCAGAGCACGAACTCCAAGAAAGAATTTAAAGCTCGGAACGACAGGCTGTTGCTAGCTTCTGTTCCGGCGATCCAATGGACGGTTTTTTTGGTTTTGACACTACAGATTAGGAGGCAATCATGGCCCTGATTTCCCTGCGCCAGCTTCTCGACCACGCTGCCGAGAACGGCTACGGACTTCCGGCGTTTAACGTCAACAACATGGAACAGGTACACGCTATCATGCAGGCCGCTGATGCGGTTGACAGCCCTGTTATCCTGCAGGGCTCTGCTGGTGCCCGCTCCTACGCAGGTGAGCCCTTCCTGCGCCACTTGATCGAGGCGGCGATCGAGATGTATCCGCACATCCCGGTCTGCATGCACCAGGATCACGGTGCTTCCCCAGACATCTGCCTGCGTTCCATCCAGTCCGGTTTCAGCTCGGTGATGATGGACGGCTCGTTGATGTCCGACGGCAAGACCCCTTCCTCCTTTGAGTACAACGTGAATGTCACCAAACAGGTCGTGCAGATGGCGCACGCCGGCGGTGTTTCCGTCGAGGGTGAGCTGGGCTGCCTGGGCTCTCTGGAGACCGGTGAGATGGGTGAGGAAGATGGCCACGGAGCCGAGGGCAAGCTGGACATGGATCAGCTGCTGACCGGTGTTGAAGAGGCTGCGGACTTTGTCAAGCAGACCGGCGTGGATGCTCTGGCCATCGCCATCGGCACCTCCCACGGCGCCTACAAGTTCACCCAGGAGCCCACCGGTGAGATCCTGCGTATCGATCGCATCAAAGAGATCCACGCGCGCATCCCCAACACCCACCTGGTGATGCACGGTTCTTCCTCGGTGCCACAGGAGTGGCTGAAGATCATCAACGACTACGGCGGTGACATGGGCCAGACCTATGGCGTACCGGTTGGAGAGATCGTCGAAGGTATCAAGTCCGGCGTGCGTAAGGTCAACATCGACACCGATCTGCGCATGGCCTCCACTGGCTCCGTTCGCCGTCACCTGGAAGAGAACAAGAGCAACTTCGATCCGCGTAAGTTCCTCAAAGAGGCGACCAAGGCGATGTCCGATATCTGCAAGAGCCGCTACGAAGCATTTGGTTCTGCCGGCATGGCCTCCAAGATCACCCCGATCTCCCTGGAGAAAATGTTCGAAAGGTATGCAACAGGCGAGCTTGATCCCAAGGTCAGCTGATTGGCCGCAGCATACTAAAAAAGGGGCCTTAGGGCCCCTTTTTTTATCATCTGATTTTGCTTCAGGCAGCCCTATTGGTGGGATTCAGCGGGGGGAGGGGATCAGTCCGGAGCGCGAGAGAAAATCTTTCAGTTTGTTGGGGTTGAACCCGGTAAGCTGCTGCTCTCCCACCACAAACATGGGGACGCTACGTCCGCCAATACTGAAGAATTTCTTCTGGATCTTGTTTGGTTTCCCGACATCAAAGTCGAGAAAGGGGACGCCGTGCTGCTTCAACCAGGCTTTGGCCTGTCTGCAGTGCTTGCACTGCTGGGTAGTGTAGATCACGACCTTTGCTGTTTTTTCTTCTTGGCCATTCATGTGCAAGGCAGTTACCGTATGTTCTCTGTCCTGTGGTAAGTGGGCGTAACATTTGTTACGCCCCACGCTAGCTGACGACTTAGTTTCCTGTCAACTGTCGTTCCGCCTCGCGGTATTTTTCGGCCGTTTTGTTGATGATTTCGGCGGGCAGTTCCGGGGCGGGCGGGGTCTTGTCCCAATCCAGGGTTTCCAGATAGTCCCGCACAAACTGTTTGTCGAAGCTCGGTGGGCTGATTCCCGGTCGGTATTGATCAGCCGGCCAGAAACGGGATGAGTCAGGGGTGAGCGCCTCATCGATCAGGTGCACCACACCGTTATCGTCCAGCCCGAACTCGAACTTGGTGTCGGCAATGATGATGCCTTTGCTCCGCGCATACTCCGCCGCCTCGGTGTAGATGTGCAGACTGAGATCGCGCACCTGCTCTGCGAGTTCACCGCCGAGCAGTTCGACGGTCTTGTCGAAGCTGATGTTCTCGTCGTGTTCGCCAACTGCGGCTTTGGTGGAGGGGGTGTAGATCGCCTCTGGCAGCTTGTCGGCCTGCTGTAGCCCCTGCGGTAGCTGGATGCCACAGACAGCGCCGCTGCGCTGGTAATCCTTCCAGCCGGAGCCGATCAGATAGCCGCGCACTATGGCCTCCACCGGCAGTGGTTTGAGGCGGCGTACCAGTAGCGCCCGGTCACCCAGTGCGGCTCGCTGGTCGGCATCGGTGATGATGCTGCTGAGCGGCAGGTCGGAGAGGTGGTTTGGTACCAGCGCTTCGGTGCGCTTGAACCAGAAGTTGGAGACCCGGGTCAGTACCTCGCCCTTGCCGGGGATCGGCTGCGGCAGGACCACATCGAATGCCGAGAGACGATCGGTGGTGACGATCAGCAGATGATGGCTGTCGACTTCGTAGATGTCCCTGACTTTGCCGCGATTGAGCAGATGCAAATCGGGGAGTTCGGATTGGAAGAGGGTGTTAGCAGTTTCGATCATAGCGGTTGCCGTGGATACAAATCGGCATTATAACCGGATTTTTCGCCGGGCAGCCTGCAAAAAAAACAATTGCTTGGCTGATAAGCGGCTGTATAAACGCAACTCTTGACTGACGGCCTGATAGGGCCGCATCCAGATCGCACCGCGCAGCGTATAGCTGGGAGGAGAGAGAACTTGAGAGGATCGCTCACATGACAGAACAACAGCACTATCTGGTGGCATTTCGTGGCAGCTTTACCTCGGCACTTCGTTGGCACCATCTGGATGACCTGTGGGGTGTGTTGAGGGAAGATGCCGAAGGCGGCTGGTATGTCTATGCAGTCGGCGAGACGCCGCCCAGTACGGTGCTGGACAGTGCTGCATTCAACCGCTTCATCAGCGAGATCGACACCCTGCTGCGGGAAGAGCATAAGGAGAACTACTGTGGCATCGTCTATGCGGATGATCTCAGGCAGCCCAGCTTCGTCAAGATCTACGACCCGAACAACCTGGGAGTCTCCTGCGGTTACAGTGACAACCCTCCTCTACCGGGTTGGGTGCTGAGCAAAATTCCGCCGGTGGATCTACCGGCAACCCAGCAGCTGCCGAATAATCGCAAACGCTGGTGGAGGCGTCTGTTCAGCAGCTAATAAATCCATGATCAGGAGCCGGAAATAGTCCGGCAACGGCATGTTAGACTGCCCCTCCAATAACCATGATCACGACTACGTATTTGGGGCTCCCGGGTGAACTATGACAGAGAATAAGACAGCAGAGTTCGAGATGTCGTTGAATGACCGGCTCGATATGACCCAGAGTGTGTTGAATATGCTCGAGAGCTGGGGCCTGCGGGCGGAAGAGATGATGGCGCTGCTCAGTGTCGAAGGTAAACCCCGCCACTTCATGCGCTATCGACAGGATACCCCCTTTCCTCATACTCCGGAGCTGATGACGCGGATCGAGTACTTGGTGCGTATCGATGACGCCCTGCGCACCACCTATCCGGGCAACCCGCAGATAGGGCGGCGCTGGTTCCGTCAGGCCAATCACAAGCTAAGTCGCCGTACCCCCCTGTCAGTGATGCTGGATGGCGAGAAGGGGATGGTCAGCGTGCTCTGTCACCTCGACTGCACCTTTGCCTGGGATATGAGTGGATCCCGCAACACCTCCTGTCGGACTCTCTGACGTACTTGGCTGGACGGTGTTAGGCGTGAGCCTCACGCCGCCGCAGCCAGACCTCCAGCCCCTGACTGTTGAGCTCGAGATCGAGAGCCAGCAGCGCCAGGCACTGCTCCTGCGGCAGTTGGCAGCCACGCCGCTGTAGTGCTTCCAGCGCCCAGCTTTCCAAGCCAGTGCGGATCTGCGCCTGGCGATCCTCCTCGTTGGCTTGCAGCGCGATCTCAACAAATGTCTCCAGACCCTCCCGCAGCTGCGTCGCCAGCTGCTCCACCCCGGTGACCGCTCCGAAGTGAGTCAGGTAGATCACCTTGGGCCTGTAGCTCAGCAGCCGATCGAGGGTGGCGTTCCAGGCATCCGGGTCGAACTGCACCGGGGTGGTGGTGGGAAGCAGAAAGGCGCCGCTGTCTGTATCGAACTCCCGGTAGGAGAGACCGAAGGTGTCGCCGCTGAAGAAGCCATTGGTCTGGGAGTCGTGGATGCAGATATGGTGACGGGCGTGGCCAGGGGTGTCGAGACACTCCAGGCGGCGTCTGCCCAGCTCCAGGGTAAGTCCATCTTCAGCCTCGATCACCCGTTCCGCCGCCACCGGGATGATTTCGCCATAGAGACGCTCAAATTCCGCCTTGCCGTAGACCGCGATGGTGCCGGCGATCAGCTTGGCCGGATCGATCAGGTGGCGTGCGCCGAACGGATGCACCACCAACTGCGCATTTGGCAGCGCCCGCATCAGCGCCCCAGCGCCCCCCGCATGGTCAAGATGCACATGGGTGGGAATAACATACTTCACCGCCTCCCGCACCAGCCCGCGCTGCTCCAGCGCCTGCAGCAGCAGCGGCAGGGAGTGGCTGGTCCCGGTGTCGACAAAGGCCGCCTCACCTTGGGATTCCAACAGATAACAGGCAGCCAGACCGGGACGCTGATACTCGGTGTCGATCCGGACGATCCCGCCAGGCAGGGTTTCGATCGGGGCAGGCTGCATCGCGGTCACCTGGGTCAAATCGGCATCAATCTCAGCGAGCCGCCGTCGGGATCAGCTTCTGAAACTTGCGTTTCACCTTCTCCGGGAAGAGCAGCAACCAGAACATCACAAACAGCACTAGGCCGCCGGCCAAGGCGCCATAGCCCATGGCACTGACCGGCGATTCCGGCATCGCCATTTTGATCCCCAGCAGGGTCAGCAAGTAGGGCAGAGCGCACAGTAGTGGCACCCCAAAGGCGCGGTGCAGATAGCGCCAGAGCGGGATCTGCAACACCCGGCTGGCATGGATCGGCACCAGGATACCATAGGCCAGCAGCTCAGGGACCAACACTATCCAGGCGGCCCGGTCAAGGCTCCAGCCGATCGAATTCAGTATCGGAATGCCGATCGACAGGGAGGCGACAAACGCCAGTGCAGCGCGCATTGCGATATAGCCGTGCTCGTTCATTCCCATCAGGAAGCGGAAGCTGGGTTGCTGTGAGATGGGGAGGAAGAAGCCGCAGCCGAGCAGCACTATCAACGGGATATTGACATAGTCACTGCCCATCCAGACCTGCATCAGCACATCGCCGAACACCACAAACGGGATCATCATGGTCAGCGCCAGAGCGGCGGCATACTTCGCCGCGGAGAACAGCAGATCCTGCAGCTCCTTGAGCTTGCCCGACTGCTGCACCGCACCCACCGTGGGCACCAGCACATGGGCGAACTTTTTCATAAAGGTCTCAACGTGGCGGATCAGCGAGAAGGGGCGGGCGAACACCGCCAGCGAAGCCGGTCCCAGATTGCTCAACAGGAAGATGTAGACGGTCTGGATCGAGAGGATCGGCACCAGATCGGTGATCAGGGTCTTGCCGCCAAAGTTGAACATGGTCCTGGCGTGTGCCATCGATGCCAGCTTGGGTGCGATGCGCATCTCCGGGCAGACTTTGAAGACCACCGTCACCCGGGTCAGCTCCGCCATCAGGGTGACGATGAAGTAGACCATCGCGATCTCCTTCAGGCCGCCACCCAGCTTCAGTGCGATGATCATGCAGATTACGTTGAGGGTGTAGAAACCCGAGGCGATGCCGTTCTGCAGCCCCCACTTGTGGTAGCCGGTGATCACCCCGCGCGAGGTCTGCAGCGCCAGCTCGAAGCTGAAGCCGAGGCCGAGAAACAGCACCACCCACTGTGCCTCCTCGGTGTGGCCGGCCAGCTTGTCGGCGAACTGGGTTGGTAGCAGGAAGTAGAGCCCGATGACGGCAGTGGCCACCAGCAGCGCCATGCAGACCTGGATAAAGGCCACCGTGGTGACCGCACCGCGCAGCTTGTCGAACTCGCCGGCGGCACGGTAGGTGCCCACATAGCGGGTTACCGAGGAGGTGAAGCCGAGACCGCTGATGCGCAGGTAGGAGACGATCGACCAGCCGAAGTCCCAGATGCCCAGCGCACTCTGGCCGATAGTGTCGTCGATGATGCGCGGCATGATGAAGCCGGCGATGATGAAGACCAGATGGCCGGCCCAGCTGACCAGCGTATTCTTTAGCAGCGACTGGCGTCCGGTGACGTCGCTGCCCTTTTGGGAGTTGGATTCGCTCATCGGCGGCGGGCCCTTCCTTAATTCGATTGCGGGGGGGAGTGAGTGCTTATTTAGGGCGCCTAATCATGCCCCCTGTACCGGGCAAAATCTATAATTGTGAACGGCTACAGAGAACCTGGTTCCAGTTTGGCGAGGAGAGCGTCAGATCACCGGGGTTTTGCTTGGCGCACCGACCTCTTCTCGCACCAGTTTTGGCACCAGATATCCTGGCAGTGCGGCCAGCAGCGCCTGGTAGATCTGCTGACTCTTTGCCGCCGGGAGCTCGAAATGGGCCGCGCCATCGACCCGGTCGAGCAGGTGCAGATAGTAGGGCATCACGCCAGCATCAAACAGCTGTTCGCTCAACTCCGCCAGCGTCTCCGCCGAGTCGTTCACCCCCCTGAGCAGCACCGACTGGTTGAGCAGGCGGATGCCTTGTTCGCTCAGCTGCTGCAGGCCATCGGCCACCGCTGCGCTGATCTCCCGTGGATGATTGGCGTGGATCACCATTACCGTCTGCAGTCGGGAAGCGGTGAGCAGGTGGGCGAGCGATTCGCTGATCCGCTCCGGCAGCACCACCGGCAGGCGGCTGTGCAGACGCAAACGCCGCAGATGGGGGATCGCTGCGAGGTCATCAAGCCAGCCGGCGAGACGCCGGTCGTCCAGCAGCAGCGGGTCGCCGCCGCTGAGGATCACCTCGCTGAGTGATTCGTCCCGGCGTAGATGCTCGAGGATCTGTCGCTGCTGGCGCGGTGTGGCTGAACCCTGCTGGTAGGGGTAGTGGCGGCGGAAGCAGTAGCGGCAGTTGATGGCACAGGCGCCAGTGGCGATCAATAGCGCTCGTCCCCGGTACTTCTGCAGCAGACCGGGCAGTGCCTCGGCCTGCAGATCGCCCACCGGATTGGTATCGAAGCCCGCTTGGTCCTGCAGCTCCTGGGCCAGTGGCAGCACCTGGCGCAGCAGCGGGTCGGCGGGGTCGCCCTTGCGCATCAGCGCCGCGTAGCCCAGCGGTACTCGTAGCGGGAAGGTTGTGGCGGCCTGCAGCGCCGCCGGCAGCAGGGCCGGGTCGAGTTGTAGGAACTCAAACAGCGCCTGGGGGTGGGTAAAGGCCCCGGCAAGGGCTGTCTGCCAGGGCGTACCCTGCAAAGATGGCGCACTCTCAGGTATGATGTGCGCCGCGATTTCAAAGTTATTCGAGGATGTCATGGCAACCTACAGCACCAATGAGTTCAAGGGCGGTTTGAAGATTATGATGGACGGGGATCCCTGTTCCATTATTGAAAACGAATTCGTCAAGCCAGGCAAAGGTCAGGCCTTCAACCGGGTCAAGATCCGTAACCTGAAGACCGGTCGGGTGCTGGAGAAGACCTTCAAATCGGGGGAGTCGGTGGAGGCCGCCGATGTGCACGAGACAGATATGCAGTACCTCTACACCGACGGTGATTTCTGGTACTTCATGGACCCCGAATCCTTCGAACAGGTCAATGCTGACAAGACAGCGGTGGCCGATTCGATCAAATGGCTCAAAGAGCAGGATATGTGCACCGTGACCCTGTGGAACGGTAACCCGATCATCGTCACGCCGCCCAACTTTGTCGTGCTGGAGGTGACCGATACCGACCCCGGCCTGAAGGGCGACACCTCCGGCAGCGGCGGCAAGCCGGCCACACTTTCAACCGGTGCGGTGGTGCGGGTGCCGCTGTTCGTGCAGATCGGTGATGTGATCAAGGTCAGCACTGTCTCCGGCGAATACCAGGGCCGCGCCAAAGAGGATTGATCGCCTCCATGAGCGCGACGCATGAGTGGCGCCCGTTCGCCTCGCTAGCAATGCTGCAGGCGCGCGCGGAGCTGCTCGCTGCGATCCGTGACTTCTTTCGACAGGCTGGGGTTCTCGAGGTGGAGACCCCGGTCTGTTCCCGCTTCGCTGTTACCGATCTGGCCATCGAGAGCCTTACCAGTCGCTACACTGGACCGGGCGCCCCGGCGGGGCTCGGGCTGTTCCTGCATACTTCTCCTGAATTCCCTATGAAGCGGCTGCTCGCCGCCGGCAGCGGACCGATCTACGAGATCTGCAAGGTGTTTCGTGATGGCGAGCTGGGGCGACGCCACAACCCGGAGTTCACCCTGCTGGAGTGGTACCGGCCCGGCTTCGATCACCGGCAGCTGATGGGTGAGGTGGCCGAGCTGGTCAACCGGCTGCTGCCCGAACCAAGACCTGTAGAGCGACTCGCTTACGCAGAGGCCTTTCACCGCCATCTGGGGATCGATATCCAGGCTTTCGATGCGACTGGTCTGCAGCAGGTTGCGCAGCGTGAACAGATTTCCGGCGCAGAGTCGCTGCAGCTCGACTGGGACGGCTGGCTCGACCTGCTGCTGAGCCATGCCATTGAACCGCACCTGGGGCGCGGTACTCTCTGTTTTCTGTACGACTACCCGGCCAGCCAGGCGGCTTTGGCGAGAGTGCGGCCTGGTAATCCCCCCGTGGCGGAGCGTTTCGAGCTCTATCTGGAGGGGATGGAGATCGCCAATGGTTTTCACGAATTGAGCGATGCTGATGAGCAACGGCGGCGGTTTGAGGTGGATAATCAGAACCGCCGCGCTGCCGGACTGGTAGAACCACCGATGGATGAGTATCTGCTCGCTGCGCTGCAGGCCGGGCTGCCTGACTGCGCCGGCGTGGCGCTGGGCATCGACCGGTTGCTGATGCAGGTCAGCGGCGCCGAGCAGATCCGGCAGGTGCTCGCCTTCCCCTTTGAACGGGCCTGATCTGGCTGCCCGCACACTCTTTCTATACTTTGGTTGAAGAAGAGACTCGTTCTCGGTTGATCCACATAGGAAGGTGTGATGCGACACCATCTGCCTGTTGTCTGCCTCTGCTGCGCGCTGTTGAGTGTTGGTGGTGCGTTTGCCGATCTGTCAGCCCCGCCAGGGAGGGAGGTGGCTGCCGGGGGTGAGAACTCGCAGCCGCTGCCACCTCTGCTGCTCACTTTGGTCAGTGGGTTGCCCAACTGGAGCCATCTGGCCGATTTTTACCAGGCCAGAGAGGGCCGGCCAGTGTGGCATCAGCATGAGCGGCTCAATCCTTGGGGGCTGGTGCTGCTGGAGTGGATCGAGAATGCATCGACTGAAGGGCTCAACCCGGTGGAGTACCATCTGTCGACCCTGCAGCAGCTGGGTCATCGTCTCGACACGCCCGCGATCCTGTTGCGGGAGTTAGTGTTTACGGATGCCTTCCTGAAGCTGGCGCGGGATCTCAACAGCGGGCGTTTCAATGCGGCCCGGCTCGATCCGGCCTGGCACCATCCGGCTGAGAGCTTCGAGCCGTTGGACTATCTGCAGCAGCAGCTGAAAGCGGGGCAGCCGGAGCAGCTGTTTTCCTCGCTGCTACCCACCACCCCCGGCTATCTGCGTCTGAAACAGGCGCTCGACCGCTACCAGGGGATCGAACAGCAGGGAGGTTGGCCCGGCCTGGAAGGCGAACTGCTGTTGCATCTGGGGATGCGCCATCCCGATGTGGTACTGCTGCGGCAGCGGTTGCGGTTCGAGGAGCCGGCTGCCGTGGAAGAGGCTGATGATCCTGAATATTTCGATGCGCCGCTGCTGCTCGCCATCAAACGCTTTCAGCAGCGCCACGGCCTGCTGGATGATGGTCTGGTGGGGCCGCAGACTCGCGCCGCTCTTAACCAACCGGTGGCGCAGCGCATCCTGCAGTTGCGTGCCAACCTGGAGCGCTGGCGCTGGCTGCCGCGCCAGCTCGACAATCCGCACCTGCTGGTCAATACCGCCGGTTTTGAACTGACCTTGATGGTGGATGGTCAGCCACAGCTGCAAAGCCGCTCGATCAACGGTCGCCTCAGTCGTCAGACCCCCTCCTTCCAGGGGCGCATCACACAGTTGATCGTCAATCCTGCCTGGACCGTGCCACGACGCATCGCGGTGGAGGATCTGCTGCCGAAACAGCAGCAGGATGCCGACTATCTGGAGCGTAGGGGCTTCCAGGTGCTACAGCGCGTGCAGGGTGAGTGGCGGGAGGTCGACCCCTGGTTGGTGGAGTGGCAGCGCTTCGACAAGAACAACTTCCCCTATGTGCTGCGCCAGTTTCCTGGGGAGAACAACAGCCTGGGGCGGATCAAGTTCCAGATGCCCAACCCCTACGCGATCTATCTGCACGACACCCCGGCTGTTGGCCTGTTCGATAAGCCGCGTCGCGCCTTCAGCTCTGGTTGTGTGCGGGTGGAGAAGGCGCGGCAGCTGGCCGGGTTGCTGCTGCAGAACGAGAATGCCCCGCAGCACAATCTGCTGCTGGATATTGAATCTGGAGAGACCCGCATCCAACCGTTGTCACAGCCACTGACGGTCTATCTCACCTACTTCACCAGCTGGGTGGACGAAGCGGGCAGGGTGCAGTTTCGTCCCGATATCTATGCAAGGAACGGGCTGTTGCTGAGGCTGTTGCAACACACCGACCAGATTGCCAGAGATGGACGCTCAACCCGGCAGCTGGCAGAGGCAGATTGATCCTCGCTGACTTATCGACTCCTCACTAAGGAGCCTCTGATTAAGTCATGAACTCGTATCTTGTGCCCAGACTATCCAGCTTCTGCGTGGCAAATCTCGGCAACGGCTCCATGCGTTACTCTACCTCCTGCATCCATGTAGTCGTTCGCAAGAGCCAGCTATCCCCGACAGGGATGTAGGGGAGGAGCGTGAGCAGGGAGCAGTAACTTTACGTGTGATTTGCGCCTTGAGTCTGAACATTCTGAATCACAATCCACTTCGCCCAGACTTAATCAGAGGCTTATAAACCTGGAATTGTGAATGGAATCACAAGGATGGCGTACCCCGGTCATAATCTGATACTCTTTGCATGGTCTTTTTGGCGGCCCTGCCGAATCATCGGGCAGAGTAACCAGTTATCCGGATTAGCGAAGTATGTCAGAACAGATTCAAGTCCCGCAGATTGAGTGCCCAGATACCAGCCGGCGTCATTTTCTCAGCGGTTGTGTTGCCCTCGGCAGCGCCTTGACCGCCCCCTCCCTGTTCGCCTCGATCGGGCAGCAACAGGAACGCAGTATCGCCCTGCACCATCTGCACACCGGCGAACGGGAGAAGCTGGCCTACTGGGCGGACGGCGAGTATCTGGCAGAGAATCTGCGGCGCCTCAACCAGCTGCTGCGTGACCACCGCACTGGCGACAGCACCCTGATGGACCCGAAGCTGCTTGACCTGCTATATCGCCTGCAGAGCAGCGTCGGGCGGGTAGGGGAGTTTCAGGTGATCTCCGGCTATCGCTCACCTAAGAGCAATGCCATGCTGCGTGGCAAAAGCAATGGTGTCGCCAAGCGCAGTCTGCACATGCAGGGCAAGGCGATCGACGTCCGTCTGCCGGGAACTGAACTGAAAGAGCTGCGCAAGGCGGCCCTGGCGCTAAAGGCGGGTGGCGTCGGCTTCTACCCAAAATCCAACTTCATTCACGTCGACACCGGCCGCGTGCGTTTCTGGTAGCTCCGGCTTGGCCTCCATGGATGGAGGAAATGCAGGGGGATTGCTGAGAACAATCCCTGCCAGCCGGACATTGTGCATCACCCTGTAGGCGCGCCGCGAGCGACGCGCCTACAATCGAATTTACCCTTCTGGTTAGGCCAGCCGGTCGTCCGCCACGTGGTAGCGTGGATCCTCCAGCATATTGACCTCCACCAGATCCCCCGCCTTCACCAGCAGATTCTGACACTCCTGGCTCAGGTGCTTGATGTGCAGGCGCTTCTCGGCACGGGTGTAGCGTTCGGCGAGGGCATCGATCGCCTCCAGGCCTGAGTGATCGTAGACTCGCGCATTGGCAAAATCGACCATCACCTCGTCCGGGTCATCTTTCGGATTGAACAGATCGGCAAAGGTCTGCACTGAACCGAAGAAGAGCGGGCCGCTTATCTCATAGTGTTTGATGCCGTACTTGTCGACATAGGTCTTGGCGTAGATGTGTTTGGCATGCTCCCAGGCGAACACCAGTGCGGAGACGATGACACCGACGATCACGGCGATCGCCAAGTCGGTGAGCACCGTCACCACCGCCACCAGGATGCCGACGAAGGTGTCGGCCAGTGGGATCTTGCCGAGCAGGCGGAAGCTGGCCCACTCGAAGGTGCCGAGCACCACGATAAACATCACGCCGACCAGCGCTGCCACCGGGATCATTTCGATCAGGCTGGAGCCGACCAGGATGAAGGTGAGCAGGAACAGTGCGGCGGAGATGCCGGAGAGACGGCCACGACCGCCGGAGTTGATGTTGATCATGCTCTGGCCGATCATCGCGCAGCCGCCCATGCCGCCGAACAGACCATTTACCGTATTCGCCACGCCTTGGCCGATACACTCCTTGTTGCCACGGCCACGGGACTCGGTCAGCTCATCGATCAGGCTCAGGGTCAGCAGCGACTCGATCAGCCCTACCGCAGCGAGGATCACGGCATAGGGCAGGATGATGTAGAGGGTCTCGAAGCTGAACGGCACCATCGGGATATGGAATTCAGGCAGGCCGCCGGCGATGGTGGCCTGCGGATTGCCGGACATGTCGGCCAACACGCCCTGCACAGTGCGCGCGTCCAAATCCAGATAGAAGACCAGCAGGGTGACGCTGACGATCGCCACCAGCGAGGCAGGTAGCGCGCTGGTCAACTTTGGCAGAAAGTGGATGATCGCCATCGTCAGCACCACCAGCCCGAGCATGATCAGCAGCGGCTCGCCGCTCATCCAGACCAGGTTGCCGTCCGCGTCGGCTACCTGAAACTGCTGCAGTTGGGCGAGAAAGATCACGATCGCAAGGCCGTTGACGAAGCCCAGCATCACCGGGTGCGGCACCATGCGGATGAACTTGCCGAGCCGCAGCACCCCGGAGAGGATTTGGATCAGACCCGCCAGTAGCACCGCTGCGAACAGGTATTCGACGCCATGTTGCGCCACCAGCGAGACCATCACCACTGCCATCGCCCCGGTGGCGCCGGAGATCATGCCAGGCCGGCCGCCGATGATCGAGGTGATGATGCCCATCATGAAGGCGGCATAGAGGCCCACCAATGGCTCCACCCCGGCGACAAACGCGAAGGCGATGGCTTCTGGAACCAGCGCCAGCGCGACAGTCAGGCCGGAGAGAGTGTCGTTTTTCACGCACTGTCTGCCAGGGCAGGTGAGCTGAAACATGGAGTACCTCTAATGGGATAGAAAGAGGCGGAGAGTCTATCAGAAAACTCTTATATGTCTACAGATAGAGCCTGGCACGAGACCCTGTTTTCCTGCAAGTCTGTAGAGGCAGCGCTTGTGGTGCGAAGGCTCGGCAGATGGTGCGTTCGCGCCGCAAGCGACACTCCTACGATCGGATCCTTTGGGGATGGATTGAGTTGTAATTATAACTCAACCCCAGCTACCCTCCTCAGCGTCCAGGGCAGGCTGGGGCGGCCTAGGTCTACCGTTTCCAACTGGCAGTGATCTTCAGCCCGCCGCTCGTCGCGCCGGTGAGGATCACTGGGATCGGCTGGCTCTCGCCCTTGAAGCCGATGGTCAGCTCTACCTTCAACTCGTCGGGACGGTTGCTGACCAGCGCCTCCTGTACAGTATCGGCCACCGCGCTGATCTGGTTGCGCAGCAGACCGATGGCGCTGCTGATATTGTCGCTTAGTCCGGTGGCTTCGGCGCCTGCCGGTAGGTCGGTGGGGGCGGCCCCGCTGCCCGGCAGGGCGAGATCACCCTGCTCCATCTCCACCATGATGAGGCGGCCATCGGCCAGTCTGATCGGGGCGATCTTTTCCATTCCTAACTCCTTTTTGTGGATTCGGTGCCGATTATTCCATCTGCGCCTGCGGAATGAAATTCCTAATGGGGGCACCGCTTGCGGTGCGAATGTTCGGGGGTGGAGGGTTCGTGCCGCCAGCGGCGTTCCTACGCAAGGATCTCCAGTGTGTTCAGACCGGGGTGACGGTGGCGATCTGCTGCCCCATCTTCAGCGGCATGCCGGATTCTAGCTCCTCCATCCACTCTGTCGCATCTTTGCCAAACAGCAGGATCACTGTGGAGCCCATGTTGAAGCGGCCCATCTCCTCGCCCTTCTGCAGACTGATCGGCTCGGGTGTCTCTGACTCGGGGGTGTAGTTCCAATGGCTGACTTGGCGGGAGCGGGGGGTGACGGTGCCGGCCCAGACGGTGTCGATGCTGGCGACGTTGATTGCTCCCACCAGGATCATCGCCATCGGCCCGATCTCGGTCTCGAACAGACAGACCACCCGTTCGTTGCGGGCGAACAGCCGTGGCACCATGCGCGCGGTGGTGGCGTTGACGCTGAACAGCCGACCGGGGACGTGGATCATTCGCTGCAAGGTGCCGCTGAATGGCATGTGCACCCGGTGGTAGTCGCGTGGCGAGAGGTAGATGGTGGCAAAGTTGCCCTCTTCAAAGCGCTCGCTCCACTGGGGGTCGCCGCCGAGCAGCTCCAGCAGTGAGTAGTCGCGCCCCTTGGCCTGGAAGATGTAGCCCTCTTCGATGTCACCGCACTGGCTTAGCGCGCCGTCGGCAGGGCAGACGATCGCCTCCGGGGCCTCAGCCACCGGGCGGACATCGGGGCGCAGGACGCGGGTGAAAAAGTGGTTGAAGCTACGGTAGCGGCTTGGATCGGGCTCTAGTGCCTCCTCCATCTCGACCCGGTAGAGTTTGATGATGTTGCGGATCAGCCAATCCTTGAACGGTTTTATCTCGATGCGGGTGATGCGGTAGGTCAGCGCCGATATCAGGTGATGTGGCAGCAGGTATTGCAGGCTGATAAAGAGATAGTCGAGGGGGGTTTCAGTGAAGCGGCGGGAGGGTTCTTCGCGCATGAGGTTACCGGTAGTGGTTGATCAGGGTCTTGATATCCGCAGCGATGCTAGCCCCTTCCTGGAAGGAGGTAAACAGGGCGTGGATGCGGCCAGCCGGTCCGATCAGAAACAGTGGTGCCTCTTCCTCACCCTGGGTTGCGCCGAAGCGGGCGCGCATTTCCTGTAGGGTCGCCGGGTCGCCCTGCAGAGTGAGGAAGCGCTCTCCGATCTGTTCGAGCATCACATGTCGGGCCGGGTCGCTGCCATCGTCAATGTAAATGAAGCGGAGTTGCTGTTGCAGCTCCGGCTCGGCGCTGAAGCGATTGTGGACCTGGGTTAGGCGCAGCAGGGGGCTGGGCTGGGCTGTTTGCTCCGCGAAGCCGAGTAGGCTCCAGCTGCCTTCCAGTTGGCTTTGGTCGAAGCGTGTGTCGTCGCGGCTGGAGAGCTGAAACTCAGGCAGTGGATGGGGCGGTCGCAGTAGCACCCCGGCGATCGCCGGCAGGGTGTTGTCGGAGTAGCGGTTGCCGGTGTAGTAGGCCATGCCGAAGACGATCAGGCTCAGGGTAAGGAAGACAAAGCGGCGTTGTTTGGAACTTGGACGTTTTGGCATCGGCTGGGTGGATGTTTAACTGGGTCGGGGCAGTTTAATCCAAACCGGCTCGGATGTGATGATTCAGACTGCGGTCTGGCAGTTGGGGCAGAGGTAGCAGGGCTGCCCACCCTGGTTGATTTTGATGATGCGGCTAGAGCAACGGTAGCAGGCCAGGCCCTCGCGGCGGAAGAGCTGGAAACGGGCGCTCTCGAAGTTGCTGCCGGCTGCCATCAGCTGCTCTGCCCGCTCGAGGTCGTTAGTAATACCGCCGGTCTCATAAGATTGGCGAGGTAGGTGGATGATCGCCGCTGCCAGCCGGGCGAGTTGTTCGGGGCGGCACTGACTGGGTTTGCTGGTTGGGTGCAGAGCGGCGTGGAATAGGATCTCACAGCGCAGATAGTTGCCGATGCCGGCGAGAAAGCCCTGGTCGGTGAGAATGCTGCCCAGGCGGCGGTTGCGGAACTGGCGGGATTCGAGCCGCGCCAGCACGGTTTTGACGTCGAGTGTGGGGTCCAGCAGATCGGGCCCCAGCCGGCTGAGAAACGGGTGACTGAGCAGTTCCTGGTCGTTGAGTACGTCGATCTCCGAGGCGCTGTAGAGCAGCGCGTCGTGACTTTCGGTGGAGATGCGCAGGCGCAGCTGGCGGCGGGTCTCAGGGCGCTCGCCGCGCCGCACACAGTGCCAGCGGCCATAGAGCTGGTTGTGGCTGTAGAGGGTCAGGCCGTTGTCGAAGCGGGTCAGCATCGCCTTGCCGTGGGTGTCGATACGCAGCACACGTTGCCCTGTCAGTGTGGCAGCGAATGGTTGCAGGCGGGGCAGGCTGAACCAGACCTCACTGGCGATTCGGCCCTTGAGTATCGACTCAACGGCATCGGCGGCGCGGCGGATCTCTGGTCCCTCTGGCATGCCGGGTCAGCTTTCGATCGGCAGGTCGTCCCGGTTGCCCCAGTCGGACCAAGAGCCGGGATAGCCTTTCGCCTGCTTATAGCCCAGATGTTTCAGTACCAGCCAAGCGAGCGAGGAGCGGTGGTGGGTCTGGCAGTAAGTGACTACCTCCTTGTCGCTGCTGATGCCGAGGCCCTCCAGCATGCTCCGTAGCTCACTCTCCGGTCTGAGACGCAGGTTGCGGCTGCGGTCCATCAGCTCCAGCCAGTCCAGGTTGGCGGCTCCCGGGATGTGGCCGCCAAACTGGGAGAAGCGTTTGCGGCCGCTGTACTCGTCGCTGTTGCGGGCGTCCCACAGGGCGAGGTCTGGGTTGCCCAGGCGGCTGCTGATGTAGTCGGCCTCTGCTACCACTTCGGGGGTGGTGGTGGCTTTAAACAGGGCGGAGGGCGGTGTGACCGGATTTTGCTCAACCGGGTGTTGCTCGTTGCTCCAGGCGTGCAGACCACCGTTGAGCAGGGAGAATCGTTCGTGTCCCATCGCTGCCAAGGTCCAGAGTAGGCGTGAGGCGTTGCCACCCCCCTCGTCGTCGTAGGCCACCACATGGGTCTGGTTGCCGATGCCGTGGGCGCTGAAAACCTGTTCCAGCTGGGCCGTTTCCGGCAGCAGCCCGAAGGTTGGCTTGCGTCCGGCGACGAACCGCCCGTACTGCAGATGGATCGCGCCGGGGATGTGCATTTGCCGGTAGGTAGTCTCCTTGCAGACCGCGACTATCAGCAGCCCCTCGCTGCTGAGCTGCGGTTCGAGCTGGTCCGGTTCGCAGACCAGGGGCAGGTCGATGGCGTTCATCGGGCTGCCAGCACTTTCTGTACTGCAGAGAGTGCGACGCCGCTGTTGATCGGTGCGCCTCTTTCGTTGAGCACCGCCTCTAGGGCGCTGACGCAGAGGAGCACGTTCTCGGCTCGGGCGGCGTGGCCCATCAGGCCGATGCGCCAGACTTTGCCGGCCAGCGCGCCGAGCCCGGCGCCGATCTCCAGATTGAACTCGTTGAGCAGGCGGTTGCGCACTGCGGCGTCGTCCACCCCCTCGGGGATGGTGACGGCGTTCAGTTGTGGCAGCCGGTGAGCTTCATCGACCACGAATGAGAGCCCCATCGCCTCCAGCCCTGCCTTGAGGGCGTTGTGCATTCTGCGATGGCGTGCCCAGGCGTTCTCCAGACCCTCCGCTTCGAGAATGCGCAGTGCCTCATGTAGGCCGTAGAGGGCGTTGATCGGTGCGGTGTGGTGGTAGGCACGTTTGGTGCCGCTGCCCCAGTAGCCCATCACCAGGTTTAGGTCGAGGAACCAGCTTTGCACGGTGCTCTGGCGGTTGCGTACTTTCTCCAAGGCGCGCTTGTTAAAGCTGATTGGGGAGAGGCCGGGGGTGCAGGAGAGGCACTTCTGGGTGCCGGAGTAGATGGCGTCTATATCCCATTCGTCCACCTTCACCGGGGTGCCGCCCAGCGAGGTGACGGCGTCGACGATGGTTAGGCAGTCGTGTTGGTGGGCTAGGGCGACCAGCTCGGCGGCGTCTGACTGGGCGCCGGTGGAGGTCTCAGCGTGCACGAAGGCGACGATCTTCGCATCCGGATTGGCCTTCAGTGCATCCTCTAGCTTCTGCGGGTCGACTGCCCGGCCCCACTCATCCTCGATCATCAGCGGGGTGCCGCCGCAGCGCTCCACGTTCTCTTTCATGCGACCGCCGAATACGCCGTTCTGGCAGACGATCACCTTGTCACCAGGCTCCACCAGGTTGGCGAAGCAGGTCTCCATGCCGGCGGAACCGGGGGCGGAGACCGGCATGGTGAGGGGGTTTTCGGTCTGGAAGGCGTACTGCAGCATGCTCTTGGTCTGTTCCATCATCTCGATGAAGAGCGGGTCAAGATGACCGATGGTGGGGCGCGACATCGCCTCCAGGATGCGCGGGTGCACATCGGAGGGGCCGGGGCCCATCAGGGTACGTACGGGGGGGGTGAAAGCGGGTATGGCCATGGTGTGGATGCCTGGTGAAGTCAATGGAAAAGGGGTTGAGTCTATGGCGGCCGAGTATATGTGCGCGTTTTGTGTCGCTGCAAGGGATCACTCCCCTGTTGCCGGCGTGGTTAAGAGGCATCTGGGCGCGCCTTGAAAAAAAATGGGCGGGACCCAATTTTGGACACATCAGTGAATTACACCATCCAGGAGATGCGACGATGACTTACATGCACTATCAGCCTCTTGCCATGCTCAATCAGATGACCCGCGAGATGGAGCGCTTGGCCGCGGAGCACAAGCGGGCACAGGTTGCTACCGCCGGGACGGTATCCCGTTGGCAGCCGTCGGTGGATATCCTCGAACAGCAGGAACGCTTTGTCCTGAGCATGGATCTGCCCGGTGTCGATCCCAACACGCTGGAGATCCAGGTCGAGAAGGGGATTCTGACGGTTTCCGGAGAGCGCAGCCTGCGCAAGGTGGAAGACGAGGCGGCCAGTTACACTCGGCGCGAGCGGGTTGCAGGCAGCTTCAGCCGCAGCTTCAAACTGCCGGAGACGGCTGATGAGTCGACGATCAGTGCGGCCTCAGAGCATGGGGTGCTGGAGATCGTGATCGCCAAGAAGGCGGAGGCGCAGCCACGCCGGATCAAAATCACTCACTGACACGCCGCGCTGACAGAAAGCCACCCTGATTGGTGGTTTTCTGTCGGGCGGCGTTTGTCTATGGTGGGTTGAACCTCAAAAGCCTGGCCGGGAGGAGTTGAAGGTGTCAGAGAAGATCGCAAAATCGGATGCCGACTGGCAGCAACAGCTGAGCCCGGAGCAGTATCGGGTCTGCCGTTGTCAGGGGACGGAGGCGCCCTTTACCGGCAAATTCTACAATCATCATGAAGCGGGTGTTTACAGCTGCAGTTGCTGCGGCAATGAGCTGTTCGACGCCTCTGCCAAGTTTGATTCCGGCAGCGGCTGGCCGAGCTATTTTCAGCCGGTCTCTGCGGATGCGGTGACGGAGCATGCGGATAACAGCCATGGCATGCTGCGGGTGGAGGTGCTGTGTGGCCACTGCGATGCGCACTTGGGCCACGTCTTCTCCGACGGCCCGCCTCCCACCGGGTTGCGCTACTGCATCAACTCGGTTTCCCTCGACTTCAAGCCTGAGTCACCGCCATAAAAAACGGCCCCGAAGGGCCGTTGCTGAGGGGAGGGCGATGGTGGTTACTCTTGGATCTCGCCGCCGATTACCTTGGGTGCTGAAGTCACTGTCGGTACCGGCAGGTCGTTGAGCGTTCCGCTGACTGTACTTGGCAGGGCGGTGGCAGGCTCGGTCAGGCTGAGCGCGCTGCAGTTGCTGATATCGACCTCGACGAAGGTCTGCTCCACATCCCGCGCCTTGATCGCATATTCGGTGCCGTTTGGTCCCATCTGTACCCCGTCGGCGATGGCAAAGGCCCGTGTCCAGCGGTCCGGGTTGCCGTCGCCATCGGTGTCGAGCGATTCTTCCGGAATACCCCAGAAATCGCCGCTGCCACCATAGTTGAGGCGGAAGGTCTGACCCGCGTAGTCGGTGGTGTCGTGCACCGCGCTGCCGCTGCGGTCATTGGCGTCGCTGTGGGTGTAGGTGAACTCGATCGGCTTGTCGAAGCTCTGCACGACACCGAGTGAGTCAAACACCGTGGTGGTGCGGTTCCAATTGTTGGGGCCGGTCTCCCAGGTGTAGTAGACCGAGCCTTCCGGTAGCTCGTAGACATCCCAGACGTTGGCCAGTGCTGAGATGTCGGTGAGCATCGCGCCGGTGTCGATACCCCACTCGCTGCCGGCGGGCAGGTTGGCTGGGTCGGTACCGTCCACCGGGTTGCCGGAGGCATTGTGGACCAGGGTGAGGAAGTTGGCAGCGCTGCTGTCGTTGTTGATGCTGTAGGCCACCGCCTCGGCCACCGAGTTGGGGTTGCTGGTGCTCATCGGTGAACCCGGCACCAGACAGCGGTCGAGGCAGTAGAGGGTGGCGCTGCCGCCAGAGGCGAAGAGTTCGCCGGCGCCGGTCTCGCTGCCGTTCATGATGGTCTGCTCGTCATAGGTGATCTCGTTGTCGCCCTGCACAAAGCGTACGCTGCCGCCGAGCTGACTCGACCACATATGCAGGGTGTTCTGTCCAGGCGAGAAGCTGACTAAAACTGGTGTATCGAGGTTGCTGACAACGGGCGGTGCGTCCTGCTGCCAGATCTGGTAGCCGGTGCGGTAGAAGCCGTCGCTGGCTACCCCATCGCTGACGGTGAAATACTCCACCAGCCAGGCGCCATCGGCATTGTTTGGCAGTGGGTTTTGCTCGTCGTGGAACTCGAACTGGATGCCATCCAGGGCGCTGATGGCCAGACTCTTGACCTCGTT